>Ga0302156_10000758_pt1 | contig 29955 bp, 39 predicted proteins | sample I_Bog_N3_2_FD_193503 | JGI IMG/M metagenome (GOLD analysis project Ga0302156, IMG submission 193503) | Peat permafrost microbial communities from Stordalen Mire near Abisko, Sweden - I_Bog_N3_2 | ecosystem: Environmental > Terrestrial > Soil > Wetlands > Peat | place: Sweden: Abisko, Stordalen... | reverse complement strand
GCAGAAGCACGTCACCAAGGCGATGGCCGAAGAGCGCGTAGTTGGCGATGCCTGGGTGTGGGTTGCCATCGACGCCGAGACCAAGCTCGTTCCCTGCTGGCTCGTCGGTACCCGCGATGCCGGCTGCGCCACGGAGTTTATCGCCGATCTGGAACGGCGCCTGACGAATCGCGTTCAGCTCACCACCGATGGCCATAAGGTCTATCTCAACGCCGTCATTGACGCCTTCGCCGACGACATCGACTACGCGCAACTTGTGAAGTACTTTGGCAACGAGCCGGAGGGCCACAAGCGCTACAGCCCAGCGATCTGCACCGGGTGCCAGAAGGTTCCCAGACTGGGCGAGCCCGAAGAAAAGTTCATCTCGACCAGCTATGTGGAGCGTCAGAATCTCACCATGCGGATGTCCATGCGCAGATTCACGCGCCTGACGAACGGCTTCTCTAAAAAGATCCAGAACCACGAAGCCGCGGTCGCACTCCACTACATGTACTACAACTTCGTGCGCATCCACCAGACGCTCAGGGTTACGCCAGCGATGGCAGCGGGAGTCTCAACTCACGTGTGGTCATGGTGGGAGGTTATAGCCGTGGCAGATGCGGAATCTGCGGCCCGGCGCGTTGCCGCCTAAACCTGATCGAACATTCCATCAGGGAAATCGGGAAGCTTCAATCTACGGGGAGAAAACCTCTTGACTTGCTTGTCTAAAAACTTTATCCCGGGTTCGGTTAACACTAGGGGCCTCTGTTTGGGCCGTAGTACAAGCATGATTAGCCGCCTGCCTACGCCAGGAGATCTTTCGGCCAGACACTTCGCCTCGTAAACCTGATAGACGGTGGCTTCGAATGTGTCCAAAGAATTTTGATTTCTGTGAAACAGTGCGGGCTCAGCAATCCCTGCCCCCGATCCCGCCACCGCGAAGTTGTCGGAGTACCAGACCTTTCCGAAGGATACTTTCACAATTGCTGGAATCAGCCTCTCCGGCTTACCTGGAACAGGGAGAAAGCCCGCGATCAGCAATTCGACGTCCGTCTGTTGGTTACGGATTTCCCAACAGAGGCTGCGGTACAGGTCCTCTGGCAACGTCTTCTTTCCCTTCCTTCTAAATTCATCGTAGGATATGCCTATCGCCGTCTCGATGTGCGTCTCCGCCATCGCATGTTTGAAGTCCCTCACCGCTGCCCTGATCTGGCGCAGGAGAGCGGATTGGTCTGCCGGCTTCTCAGTCGAGAGGCGGCTCCGTACAAGCCGCGCGAACTCGCCTGCATCGCTTAACGTACCGGCGAGCAGCGCGAAGAAATCTGGCCCTACCGGATAGAATTTGTGGATGGTTTCAGAACTAGTGTAGTCGGTTGAACCCATCATATCCACGCACAGAACAACAGCCGGAACCCCCTTTATTGCTGTGCTCGCCGCAATGCAAACAGTCATCGCCCCCAAAGCATATCGCATTTGCGGGAGCGTTCGCGCAGGGTACCATTTTACCGGCGAATCGCGTACTGACAGTCGGCGCTGATCGGCCGGAAAGAGCCGGGATGGAGGACGGTCCAGCTGGCGCCGCGGATAGGGCGAAACATCCAGGGGGATGCGCGGCGAGTTTGGGTGTAAATGGCGGAACGTATCGGGATACATGCCTGCAACTACGGTCTGCACAGAAGGCAGCTTGCTGTCAGCCTGTGGAAATCGAAAAGACCCCACTACCGGAAAAATAGGTCTGGCCACCGGCATATCAGTCGGCGCCGGTAGGAAGCTGCAGCATCTCATCGATGGGCGGCAATTGCGCGGCGATCATGCCGAGGCAATACGGGCTACCGCATTCGCACGGTTGCACATGCAGGCCCGGTACCGAGATCACACCCTTAAACAGACAACCCGGGTGCTGCAGAATCCAGATCAGCAGTTTGGCCCGGCCGGCCACGTGGGCGCGCGCGCACATGCCGTTAATCAGCCGGTACGCCGTCGACAGCGCCATGTCGAGATGGTCTGCGACAATCTTAGGATCGTCGCCGGCGGCCAGCAATATGGCGACGTCCCGATCCACCTTATCGAGCGTTACCCCTGTCGGTTCCATGCGCTTCCCCCTCCTTTGGGGTAGCCCTCCGCTTCCGTGCGCCTTCGCACCTCCGAGACTAATCCTCATTCTGATAATTAATGCTTAACCGGAGCGATTTGTCCCAATTTAACCGTTTAGTTTCATAGCTATACACGTGAAATGGAGTGACACTGGATTCGTGCCACCTACTCCGATCACGGCATTCCCAAAAGAAAAACTGGACCGGTGCGGATATCTCCTCGCCAAACAAAAAGCCGCTAACGCGGAGCCGTGGCGCGAAGAACTGAGCGGCCTCGTAGCCGAGATTCGCGAGCATTATAAGAAGAGTCCGGCCGACGTGCCGGTGCGCGCGGCTGGCGCACTCTACTACATCGATCTTACCAAGCGCGAAATCAAGCGCACGGTCTCCCACAAGCTGAGAGCCTTCGACGCATTGAAGAAGGTCATGGGGCTGAAGCCGCTGATCGAAGCATTGACCATCTCATTTAAGTTGCTCGACGCGCATGTCGCGCCGGCCGACCAGGTGTCCTTCGTGACCCAGGAACGGACCGGGACGCGGGACGTGACGGCCGTATTGATCCACGCCGTGGAAGCCAAGGCGCTCAAGGCCGCGTAAGACGTCTTGACGACTAACCCCCTTTACTTGCACTGAAAAGCGCAAGCCAGGGGCCGAAGGCTGCCAGTTTCTTAGCTTGCTGGCTTGCTGGCCCGCTGGCATTGCCACATGCCCGCCTAGGTCTTGTCGAGCCCGATGAACTGGTACGCTTTACACGTCCGCTCCTGTCAAGAGCATGCCGTAGCGCAAAAGCTGGCCAACGCCGGCATCGAGGCGTTCTACCCGTTTCGGCGGGTGAAGTCGGCCGACAAGCGGCGTAGCGTCGAACAGCGGTTCATGCCCGGGTACGTGTTCGCGCGGTTCGATCTGGAGAACGATACCCCGGTGGTGGCCATCCACCAGGTGGTGGGCATCGTCGGGGCCGGCCGCCATGCCATCGCCATCCCGGATTTCGAGATCGAGCAGGTCAAGCGAATCGTGAGCCTGCCCGAAGCCACGGCCTGTGAGCACTTCATAGCCGGGGACCGTGTACGAGTGCGCTACGGACTCTTGGTAGGGCTCGAAGGCTATGTCCTACGGTGGAAGAAGAAAGCCTGGGTGGTGGTTACCCTCGCCGGCATCGAGCGCTCCATCCGCGCTGAAGTGGATCCGCTCTCACTGGAATCGATTCCTCTCGGCAAGGCCGCATGACGACACTCCCCCAATACCGCTGCCACAAGGAAGTCTCCGCGGTGAAGATCGCGGAAGTACGCCGCGACCGAATGCCGCTTTTCAAGGGGTTCACGTGCAGAGGGACGCTCTACATGAACCAGCCGGCGAGCAGCCTCGCGCTCCAAAGCGGTTGCGGCAACTGCGAGCGCTGCGATTGGCTAGCCAGCCATGGGCCAGCCCTGGGCGCATCGATTGTTGCAGTGGACCCGGGTCTGTCGCCGATCCACGTGGACGGCGCGTACCTGCTGAAACACGACCCGCGGCCGGGCGGCTACTTCGTGGAATACGCGGACGGCTACCGGTCTTTCAGTCCCGCCGAAGCCTTCGAAGCCGGGTACACCAGGATTTGATGCGGGCGCACGGATTCTATCCCTGGGGCTGGTAAAAGCGCAGCCACTTAAACTCTTTTTTCTGGAAACTCAATGCACATGCCACCCCAATGTCCCGGCGCCTGCGAGCTGGCGACAACTGCCACCGTCCATATCGAGGCGCTCGAACGCTGGCAGACCGCGCAGAACGGATCGCTCCGCCGCCTGGAACAGAAATCCGACCTGGCCGCTCAGAAATCCGACCTCGCGCGCCTGGAAGCCAAGGTGGAAGCCGCCGCGCAAAAGGAAGACTTGTCGCGCCTCGCGGACGTACAGAGAACGGACGCGATCACCCTCGGAGGTAAGATCGACGGCCTCCGCAACTGGATTATGGGTGTTCTGGCCACCGCGCTGCTGGCCCTCGTCGGCGTCGTCATCAATATGCTGCGCCACTGATGGAATGAGGTTCCCCATGACCGCTTCTTACCTCGACAACGAAGGAGAAACCCCCGTGCTCGATAAGCTCGACTCCCAGGGCGGCCACATCGCCATTCTGTTGACGATTGTGGTGCTCGGCCTGGTTGGTTGCGGTTTGAGAATCCCGGAGGCGCACGACGTCACCATCCTGGCGTTGGGCGGCCTGCTGGTCGAGATCGCCGTCCGGGTCAGGCACTCCTAACTCCTAACCCCAAACGCCATGCCTCCAGCCCCCACATCCGCGACTCCGATATCGGAGCCCGACTACGAGCCGACTTACGAGGACCTGGAATGCTGCCTGATTACCCTGCGCGACGTGCTGCGCAAGATGCGGCCGACCAAAGCGATTGAGAACGCGATCCGCACCATCGACCGAGCCGTGCATGGCGAAAAGGAAAAACACAATGAGCTTCATCGATAAGATAGGGCACGACATCAAGAAAGGCGCGGAGAAAGGCGGCGAAGCCGCGTTCGATGTAGTCGTAATCGGCGCAGCCATCGTCTCGGGCCAGCAGGGCGCCATCGTTGAGGAGCCCTTCGGTGAAATCTCGCATTCCGATCGCGATCGCGGCGAGAACCATCCCCCGAGTGTCGCCCCCAAGACGCCCGACGCGCCAGCCCTCCCAAGTAAGGTGTAGATCGAACAAGCTCGACCGGCGACCCGCGTTCCCTCCTTAACGCGCGCCGCCAGTCAAGGCGCTGGCCTACCGCGGGGTGACCCTGTAGGCCACATGGTTCGCCGGAATAAATGTGGATCCATCTCCCCAAACAGTTCTCTCCCTCTGTTCCGGATACGAAGGTATCGGACTTGGCCTCAAGCTCGCGGACCCTCGATTTGTCACAGCATGTTTCGTGGAACGGGAAATTACTGCTGCCCGCATCCTGGTCGCGCGTATCAAAGACGGCATCCTGGATGACGCTCCAATTTGGAGCGATCTCGCAACCTTCGATGGCAAACCGTGGCGTGGCCGCATTCATACGATCGCTGCCGGCTATCCGTGCCAACCGTTCAGTTGCGCCGGCAAGCAGCGCGCGGAGAAAGACCCGCGTCACCTCTGGCCCCACGTCGCGCGCATCGTCCGCGAAGTCCAGCCAGAGCAAGTCTTCCTCGAAAATGTCGACGCACATCTTCGACTCGGCTTCCATGAAGTCGCCGAGGAACTGGAGCGCATGGGTTACCGCATTGCGTGCGGACTCTTTAGCGCGGAGGAAGTCCGCGCGCCTCACCGAAGGCTCAGACTCTTCGCGCTGGCCGAGCGCACGGGCGGAAGACGGCGAGAGTTGCGGCAATCACCCTGGCTCGACGGACTCACTCACGGGCGCGGCGCGGAACTGGACCACTCCCACCGCGAACCCCGGCGAAGGCACGAAGGCCAGGCCGAGCCGTACCGCAACGAATCGCACTACCGAAATGCTGGGGAGGCAAGCCCAAGCCTGGAAGACACCGCACGGCTTTCAGAATACGGACAAGAACGGCAAGACGGCGGGCGGCGGCGGGGAATTCGCCAAGCAGGTGATGGCGTGGCAGACGCCGGCAACGGACTCGTTCCGATCGCGGGGCCGGGATCGCAAGGACGAGCAGGACTTGGACCAGCAGGCGCGGAGGTGGCGCACTCCGGACTCACCAGGCGCGGGCGGCCCGCGCAACCGCAAGGCCTCGATAGGCCAAGGGCATCAAACGACGATCGCCGAACAGGCCGAGCAGTGGCCGACACCCGTGGTGGGCGATCACCGCTCCGGAGTGACGGGCAAGGTGACGAAGCCGAACGCGCGGCCTCTGTGCGAAGCGGTATCGCAATTTTCCCTCCCGGCCCGGCGGACCTTGATGCATGGGCCAGGTTGCTCGTGCAGCGCCCGGATGTTGAACCCGCGGTTTGTCGAGCTGCTTATGAACGTGCCGACAGGATGGACGGACGCCGGCAATCCTCTCGCGTCAGCCGTTTACGAGCGTTGGGTAATGGCTGTGTCCCTCTCACTGTCGCGCTTGCGTACCTCTCGCTCCGAGACGCCCTCGACGCGAACAGCGCCGTAATGAAAACCGTCGCCTAACCCTTCCCTATGAGCGACAAGGCCATCTACGCCCGAGTTTCCACCGTCGATCAGGACTGCGCCGTCCAACTGGCCGGCCTCAAGGAACTGATGCAGCGGTACGGCTGGCCGGAGTACTCCGTGTACATGGAGAAGCTCTCCGGCAAGGAAGGCAACAAGCGGCCGGAGCTGGACCGTCTCATGGAAGACGCGCGCGCGAAACAGATCGACACCGTGATGGTCTGGAAGATGGACCGCTTCGGACGCTCGACACTGGACACGCTGACCAACATCAAGTTGTTGGATGCCTACAAGGTGCGGTTCCTGTGTCCGTCGATGGGCATCGACACGGACAACCACAATCCCACCGCCAAGTTTATGCTCACGATCTTCGCGGCCGTGGCCGAGTTGGAACGCGGCTTCATCAACGAGCGGACCCAGGGAGGCTTTACGGCTTACCAGATCGCGTACGCCGCCGGACCGGCGGCCTTCGCGCGTTTTATCCGCAACCGCAACCACCACTCCAAGAGCGGCAAGGACCTGCCCGTTGGACGGCCCAAGAAGATCTTTCACCGGGGAAGAATCGCCGGCATGCTGGAGAAAGGCATGAGCCGGCGCGCCATCGCCAAGGAACTGGGCGTGAGCGACACGCATATCAGGCGCATGCTCAAGCAGACCTAACCGCATGCAGTTTCGTTTCTTTGACCGCAGAAAAAGGAGTTCCGTTATGCAATCGAATCTAGACGTAGCCATCACCGCCGCCGCCGCCGCCGAAGCCACCTACTCTTCGAGCGTCGCCAACGTAGGCACCATCCAAACCGCCATCGCCACGGCCACGGCGCCGTTAGCCCCGGCACAAGCACAGCTCTCCACCGATACGGCCGCGTTCAACGCCGCCCTGGATAACCTGGCAGCGACAGCCACAGGTTCCAAAGTCTTCAATTCGTAATCCCTTGTTTCCCTTCACCTGGTTCGAGAACCCGCGGCTCACCGACGAGGGACTGCATTTCCGCATGTGGTTCCTGGTCCACGATTCCGGGCGGGTATTGGCCACCATCGACGGGCCCACAGAGAAGACCCTCTGCTACTGCACGACCGCCGAGGATAAGTCGGAGCGGCTCTACCTTCACCTGGAAGGGGCCAAGGAGTGGTGCGAACGACAGGCACGCATTATTCTCAGCGACGACCTCAGACAGAGGGCGCTCAAACGGCGCGAGCGCCACGGCGAGACACGGCGCAAGTTGATAGCAGCCCTTTCAGCCCGTAAACCTCTTTTATAAGTGCAGCTTATTCCATGACTCCCGCCGAACAGAAGCAGAAGGCCGCCGCACTGGTGGCCCGGAACAAGCTGACTTCGGAGCAGATTGCCACAGAAATCGGGGTCTGCCGCCGCACCGTCACCACCTGGCGGGCGGATAAAGACTTCCAGAAGTTGGTCCGCGAAGCCAAGGATGCCTGGCGGATAAAAGCCCGGACGGGCGGACCCAGCGATCAGGACCGGCGCCTGGGAGATTACAAGGCGCTGCGCCACCGCGTATGGAAAGCCATCCTGGCGCGCGCGGCCGACGAGGGCATGGCCGATATCCCCGGCCATGACACCGGCATGGTGACCGTGAAGTACAAGATGGAAGCCACCGTCGATGCGGACGGCAATCGCGTCTCGACCCGCGTCCCGGAATACGAAATCGACACGGGCGCGGTCGCCTCGCTGCTTTCCATCGGCCGGCAAGCCGCCGAGGACACCGGGCAGTGGAAGACCAAGAAGGAAGTCGCCGTCACGGTCGACGAACGGCCTCTCCAGATCACCATCGACAAATATGCAGCCTTAGACAACGATGAGCTCCGAACCCTTATCGCTCTCACCCGAAAGCTTGAAGCCGCTGGTGCTCGACGCGTCGGTGACGCAGCAACCGGAGATGGACCGCAGGCTGACCCACCGGATGCAGACCCTGTTTCTGCCGACCGGCAGGTTTCGCCTCGCACTGTACCCCAAGCACCTTGAGTTCTTCGCGGCCGGCCTGACTTACAAAGAGCGGCTGTTCATGGCCGCCAACCGCATCGGCAAGACGGTCAGCGGGGCTTACGAGACAACTGCCCACTTGACGGGACGGTACCCGGCCTTCTGGCCAGGTAAGCGATTTTGCAGAGCTACGGAAGGCTGGGCCTGCGGCACTACCTCGGAGACCACGCGCGATATCGTACAGCGCGAGCTGGTAGGGACTGTCGATGCCATCGGCACGGGGATGATCCCCAAGCATCTCATCGTCCACACCACCCCGAGGCCGCACGGCATGCCGGGAGCTATCTCGGAAGTATGGGTGCGCCATATTTCGGGCGAAGTCAGCAAGCTTACCCTCAAGACCTACGAACAGGGCCGCAAGTCGTTCGAAGGCACGGCCCGCGACTTCATCTGGTGCGACGAAGAACCGCCGCTCGACTGCTACACCGAAATGGTCCTCCGGACGATGACCACCAAAGGCATCGTCTACATCACCTTCACCCCGCTGCAGGGCATGTCCGAGGTGGTGATGGGCTTCCTCGAGCCCGACAACGACGAGGCCAGGAAATACAAGTTTTACGTGCAGGCGGGATGGAAGGACGTCCCTCACCTGGACGAGGAGGAGAAAAAGAAACTCCTCGCCACCACGCCGCGCTACCAGATCAAGGCGCGCACATTGGGCGAACCGACGCTCGGCGCCGGCGCGATCTATCCGACTGCGGAGGAAGACATCCTCACGCCGCTGGCCGCGATCCCGGACACCTGGCCACGGGCATTTGCTCTAGACGTCGGCTGGAACAGGACCGCGGCTCTTTGGGTGGCGCGCAATCCCGGATCGGGCGTGCTGGTGGCCTACGACGAGTATTACCAGGCGCAGGGCGAACCGCCCACGCACGCCGCCGGCATCAAGGCGCGCGGATCCTGGATCCCCGGAGTGATCGACCCGGCCTCCCGCGGAAGATCGCAGGTTGACGGCCGCCAGTTGCTGACGATGTACCGCGAGTTGGGATTGAAGCTCTCGGAGGCCGACAACGCCGTCGATACTGGAATCGCCAAGGTCTGGACGCTGATGGTGTCGGGACTCTTCAAGGTCATGCCGAGCTGCCATAACTGGTGGAACGAATTTCGCAAGTACCACCGCGACGACAAGGGCAACATCGTGAAGGTTAGCGATCATTTGATGGACGCCACGCGTTACATGGTCAATTCCGGCAGGGACAAAATGATCGTTCGTCCGTCGCGTCCCTCTATCCCCGGTAGCCGTACACCCTCCGGCGGCGAGCGGGGTTGGATGGTATGAGCAGCCACCACCACAGCCCTTACGAATTCCTGGAGGACGGACTCACGCCCGCCAACCTGCCCGCGGCCGAGCAGATCGACCTGGTTCATCCCGGGTCTTCCGGTCCGCGGCAACTGGCAACTTACTTGACTGGCGTGCAGTGCAGCCGATTCTGCGCCTGGTGCGGCCAGGAGTTCTGCCACGGGGGCAAGTTCTGCACCCCCGGGTGTGAAGCCGCCGCCGCCAGACCGCGCGCCTATTTCGAGACGTCCGCATGAACCGCCGCGATGACGTCTACAATCCGCCGGGCGAACCCGAAGGCGGACCCGAGCCCACCTTCCGTTGCGCCAGGTGCAAGGCGCCGCTGACGTGCATCATGGGCCACGTAGAGCAACACGAGTGTCCGGTGAAAAAGAAGACCGCCTATATCCCGCCGAAGTATGAGCGGGCCGGTGGAAGAGATTGGATGACTTAGTGACTTAATGGAACCCCGCGCTATCCTCATTAGTCCGGACCAGGCCGGCCAGGCCCGCCGTATTTCCGCGTTCTATCAGTTCGGCATGCCCGGCATGACCTTGCTCGCCGGCGGAGTCGCCGCCGCCCCGCCGAAGCCTGAAGCGCCGCACGCATTCGGTACCTGTCAGTGCGGCAAGCGGATTTCGCGGAACAAGACACGCTGTGGGGCCTGCTATCTCGTGGCGCTCAAGCAGATTGCCGAGACCATCGACCGCCCCCAGCTTGAAGAGTTCCTGAAGGACATGGATGGCCTGGACCGCCTCGAAGTACTCGGGACAATCCGGCCGTTTCTCAAATTTGAATTACCGCCAGGAGGCGGCACCACCTCATGAATCGTATCTCCAGCGTGACCGCCACCAGGAAAGGCGCCACCAAAAAGCATGGCCCCATGCGCTCCATGCGCCTCGAAAAAGCCGAGAACGGAGTAGTCTCCCATATGGAGTTTGCCCCTCATCCCGACGCCAAACCCGAGGACTCCTACGGGCCGCACCTTTCTCCGGACCCGACCATCCACAAGACCGCCAAGGAATTGCTGGCCCACGTGAAGAAGCACACCGCCGCATTCTTCCCGGCCGCGGCTGGAGCTGCGGACCCGGGTGAGACGCCGGGCGGGACATCCGGCTCCGGCGCGTCGACTCCCGCCGCCGAGCCCGACGAAGACGACGAAGACGAATAGATCGCGGTCGCCCTGCCTCCGGACGACATGACCGGCTTAACGTGTGGCGGGTGGCAAACCGAGGAACTCCAGCCGCACCTTTCGGCGATCCCGCTTTTTGGCGCGCAGGGAACCGGACCCCACGCTTTGATTACGGTCAGACTGCCGGTTTCCCGGCCACCTGCACTCCCAGTTTACCCCTATGAATTTCGCTGGCTCCTCCCTTCCCGCGCCTTCCCTGCGCTTTCACGCCATCAAACCCGTGAAGGTCGCGGCGCCGAAGCTCACGAAGATCAGCCTCAAGCCGGCGTCGAATGGCATGCGCGTCTTCCACCACTTCACGGCCGGAAAACCCAAGCAATTTCTTTTCACAAATCCGAAGCTGATGAACGCCCACATCAAGCGGGCCATCAACAACGAGTGGCTGAATCCCGGAACCGGTCCGGAAGCCGAAGCACACAAGATCGATACCGCACTCAACGTGTAAACGACCGCGCGCCTTTATGACACCTTCCTTTGAAAACCTTCCGCCCTTGCCGACAGCTCCCGCGCTGCGCCTCCTGCACGACCAGGTGCTGGTCGAGCCCCTCCGCAAACTGGAACGCTGGGAGAGCAAAACCGTCAGCGGGCTGTTATTTGTCCCGGACGATCCCAAGCGCGACAAGACCACGGAGTTTTTCTGGTGGGGCCGCGTGGCGCTTACCGGGCCCGGAGATGCGTACCGCTACAAATCGAAGCTGGGCTACCACGACGAGCGTTTCGCCTATCGGCATCCGACCGGACGATTCCCCATGGACACACACCGGGGAGATATCGTTCTGTACGAGCGCCGCCCGTGGGGCAACGTCGTGATTGAAGGCAAGGAATACTCCATCCTGCACGAAGAACAGCACATTGCCGTGATTGTGGAGAGAGCGGCGGTGGCCGCATGACCGTAGATCGACCCTTCGAAGGCAACCAGGCGAAGACCCTTCCCGGCACGTGCGAACGGTGCGTGTGGGGGCGAGGAAAGCACGCGAACGATTGCGAGAGCTTCGAAGCGCAGATAGATAACCATCCCGAGTGGCACCAGGCCAACGTCTTTGGGACTCCCCGCGCCGTAGCCCTCCTGGAGCGACTTATGCGGGACTACGATCCACTTTTCAGAAGCCGAAGACCCAACCGCAACAGTTAAACCGAGCGTAATACCAGATCTCCGTTTCCCATGTTCCCTCCCACCAACGGCCCGCAGCTCGTTCCGCCGCAAGCCAGTATGGCGCCCAGCCAGCAGGATCCCCAAATCCCGCTGACCGACGCGTCGAAGTCGATCCGTTCGCCTCAAGTCAAAGCTACGGCCGGCTCGAAGAAACAGGTCGAAGAAGACGGCGCGGTGGACCGGGACCTCCTGCAGGAAGCGCGTGTCCGCTTCCGCGCCATTTGCGAGTACGAGGAGAAATTCCGCCGCAAGGCCATCGAAGAACTGAATTTCGTCGACAACATGGACCATTGGAAGACCGAGCAGCGCGAAGAGCGCAAGGGGCTTCCCTGCCTGGCTTTCGACAAGATCGGACCATCCTGCGATCAGGTCGTCAACAACATGCGGCAGTCGCCTCCGGAGGGCCGCATCTCACCCGTGGGAGAGGGCGCGAGCAAAGAAGAGGCCAAAATCCTCCAGGGGATGAACCGCAACATCGATCAGGATTGCGGCGCGGATACGGCGCGCTCGACGGCCTTCGAACACGCGGTGAAGATCGGCATCGGATGGTGGAGGGAATGGTTCGACTGGGAAACCGATAACACCGACGACGGCTCCCTGCAGACCTGCTTCCTGCAAAAACTGATCTCGAAGCGCATCCCGAATCCCTTCTCCATCTATTGCGACCCGGCCTGTATCGAGTTCGACCGCTCCGACATGCGGTATCTGTTCGCCACCGAGGATCTGGATCCGGTGGTGTTCAAAGAAGACTATCCCGACGCGTCCACGGCGATGACCGGGGACTTTATTCACCTGTCGGATAAAGAGAAAGACGACTGGTTCCCCGGCAGGAAGTCGATTCGCGTGGCGGAGTACTGGTGGATCGAGAGCGGCCCGAAAGAAACCGTCCTCATGCTCTCTACCGGCAAGGTGGTGCGGCTGAAGGATTACCAGGCCGACACCTATCCGGCGAGTGTCTACGAGATCGGCCGGCGCGACATCCGGCGCCCGGTGGTCAAAATGGCCAAAATGACCGGCGTCGAAATCGTGGGACCGGTCACGGAGTGGAAAGGGAAGTGGATTCCGTTCCCCTGCGTTGTCGGCCGCGAGGTGCTGGTCGACGGCCGAGTCGCCGTCCGCGGCATGGTGCGTCCCGCCATGGAAGCCAACCTGGCCTACGACTACATGGCCAGCAAGGAAGCGCAGGCGATCGCGCTCGCCCCCATGTCCAGCTTCATCGCTTCCTCGGGCCAGATAGACAACCATCCCGAGTGGCACGAGGCCAACCGCAAGCCGCACGACGTGCTGGTCTACGACGCCGAGGATGTCAGCGGCCAAATGGTGCCTCCGCCTTTCCGCGTGAACACCGAGGCCAACATCATGGCGATCACCCAAGCCCTGATGCACCGCGACCAGGACATCAAGAACTCCCTGAACATCTGGGGGCCCGACCTGGGCGAGCCGCAGGGCGACCAGTCCGGCAAGGCGATCAACGCCATCCAGCGCCAGGGCGATAACGCGCACTTCAACTACGCCGATAACTACGCGCGTTCCATCCGGCACGCCACGCGCATCCGCCTCGACCTGATGCCGCACGTCTACTCCGAGGCGCGCGCCATCACCATCATGGACCCGGACGGCAAGGTCCGGTCGGTGAACATCAATAAACAGGAACTCGAAAACGGCGTCAACCGCATGTGGCGCGTGGGCGCGGACTTCGACCCGGCGCGCTACGACGTGACCATCGGCGATGGCACGCCCTACGCCAGCCTGCTCCGCCAGCAGACCGATGGCGTGCTGCAGCTTGTGGCCAATAATCCGCAGGCCGGCGCGCGCGCTCTCGACCTGATCGCCAAGATGCTCGACCTGCCGCAGGAATTCATAGACCGCTGGAGACCGCCGGACGTCGCGCAGGACCAGGACAATCAGGATCCCGCCCAGCAGCCCACCACACAGCAGATGATGGCCAAGCTGCAGCAACAAAGCCAGGCGATCCAGACTCTGATGCAGCAACTCGCCCAAATGGCCGACGAACTGAAAACCCAACGGCTGAAGTACGAGTCGGCCGAGCGCGTGGCCACCCAGGGTAACCAGACCAAAATCCTGGTAGCCGAAGCCATGTCGAAATCGGCGTCCATGAACAAACTCGCCGACTTGGATCACGCCGCCCTCCAGGCGGAACTCGACCGGAGAGCGGCTTTGTTGAGAGCGGGGATGGACGTCGAAGCCGCCGCGGCGGCGGACGCAGCCGAGCATCTCCAGTTGCAGCAGGCGGCCCAACAGAAGCAGCAGGCCGAGGCGCAATCCCAGGCCAACGCTCAGGCCCATGAACAGGGCATGGCCGCGCAGCAACAAGGCCACGAAGCCGATATGGCGCAGGCCGCCACGCCGCCGATACCCCCGCCCGCGCAGGCGCAGCCGCTTGCTGGAGCATAACCCGGCCGCTTCCGTCGCGACGACGTTGAGAACCTGGCCGCACAACGAGACCCACCAACTTATGGCAGATTTAGCGGAATTGAATATCGAGTCACGCACCCAAAGTGCGGAGACCATCAAAAAGATTCTGGAGGACAGCGGGTACGGCTCGATCGAGACGACCGAGACCACCGACGCCGCTCCCCCCCCGGCCGCCGAAGAGGTAGCCGTAGCGCCCGCCGGCACGCCGGGCGAAACGATTCCACCCGCGTCCGATCCCGATCTTGGCGACACCGCTGGAGACGGAACGGACGAAACCGGGCATACGCCCGCCGCCGGCGGGGAACCGGCGCCGCACGAGCCGAAGAAGGCCAAAGGCGGCTTCGCCCGCAAACTGGAGCGGCAGGCCGTCGAACTGGATAGCCTCAAGGCCACCCTCGCGGAGATGAACCGGAAGCTGGCGGAAAAACCCGCTGCGCTGCCGGTGAAACCCGCGGAGGAGGCCTCAACGGTCATTCCGGTTGACGACGATCCCGAGCCGGTGATGGACGCCGACGAAGAATGGGAGCCGTTCAACGCAAGGCATACCCGCTGGCTGGTCCGCGACGAGCGGCGGCAAGTGGGCAGAGCCCAGCAGGAACGGGAAGCGAACGAGGTATCTGCGCGCAAATCAACGGCTGAAGAAACCGCACGGTTGGCCACCGAAGCGGAACGGACAGCCGCGGAAGAGCGCTGGACCCAATCGCGGGAACGCCTGAAAGCGGTCCATCCCGATTCCGAGGAGGTGTTTACTCGCCTTCTCGATCCCAAGACAACTCACGGCACCGTCGCCATGGGCCTGGTAGTGCGCGATTACGAGGAAGTGGGGGAACTGCTTTATTGGCTGGGAACCCACCCCGAGGAAGAAACGCGCATCATGGCCAAAACCCAGTTACCGGACAACTTCGCGCAACTCGGCCCACGGGCGCAGCAACGCGCTATTCGCGTGGTCGAGGATGCGGCGAGGGAAGAGTACGACCGGATTCTTTCGGCATTGCCAGCCGCTCCCGGCCCGGACGCACCCGCTCCGGGGACCGACGGCCGTCGCGAGACGCCCGTAGCAGCGGCTCCATTACCGCCCGCACAAGCACAAGTTCCGCGGCCGAAAGCCGCACCTCCGAAGCCCGTGGGTCATCGTGGGGGCGCCGTCACCAAGCGCTATCCCGAGGACTATACACAGCCGGAGTTGCGCGCCCTTTCCATGGAAGACGTGCGCCGGCTGCGTAATATGCAGAACGCCTGACCAAGTTCTTGCCCCCTCCGGCCGCCGCCTGTCGCGACGATAACGCGGCGGCCAACTTTACTACTTACTAACCCGCTCTGTTCGCAGAGCACCCCTGTCGCGATGACAGCGGAGGAAATCAATGGACGAACTATTAAACCCTGTGGTAATTGCACAGGATTCGCTCATCCGGCTCGAAAACGACCTGACCATGATGAAGATGGTCTCTCGCGAGTTAGCCAACATCTAGCTCCCTTGGCGAGTAATCGCCATTGCAAATGCTGTGAACTCGGCGAAACCCTAAAGGCTGAAACTGGTTCATCTTTTTGGTTGACACGATTAACCAAGTAAGCGACTATCAGCGATGCCCACGGAAACGCCGAACCAAGTCCTGGTATGGATGCCGTTGGCGAAGCACTCTGCGTTGCGGGCGGCGTGCCAACACCAGGAAAGGCGTAACGACTATCCCGCAAGGGAGTACGGCCAAGCGGCCGGAAGCGCAGCACACCCCACCGGGGTGATGAAATAGTCTGCTCTGCAATGAAAGTTGCAGCAGCCTGAACCCAGCGAAGTTCGGGCGGGGCCTGGAAGTAGCGATCCAGGCCTGAACACATAGGTCGATGAGAAATTCGCAGTAAAGAACGAAAAGATCGGGTTAGTAAATTAGCCCCTTGGCAGGGCAACCTGCCTCGAAGAACTCCATGAACTGCTGGGACACCTAAAGCGAAAGCCACGGCAATCAGCAACCAAGCCTGGAAACAGGAAGGCTCAACGACTATCCCTTGATCGGGAGTAGGGCCAAGCGGCCCGAAGCGTGGAGCGCCCCACTGGGGCGATGAAATAGTCTGGCCTGAATCCAAAGATTCAGAAGGGCGCGATTCGCGATTGCGCTCGCAACAATAGCGACACCTTCAATGCCCGCTTGCCCGTCCGTACCCGCGGCCGGCGTGGCGATGGCATCAAACCCGAAGGCATCCAGGAGCAAATGGTCCCCATCGTCATCAACGAGTTGTGGGGCCAGGACCTGCAGAACTCGGACCAGGACCTGACGATGACTATCGATCGCTTCGGCGAGCGGTACGTCGAGCCCTCCTCGGCCACCATCGCCAACATGATCGACGGCGATCTGTGCGACGTCTTCTCGGGCTTCTTCACGTTTGTGGGAACCCCCGGCGTCCTGCCGAATTCCGTGGCCACTTACGCCCAGGCCGGCGTACAGATGACCAACAATGGCGTGCCCCGCATTGTCAGCCTCAATGCCATGGTCATCTCCCCGGATATGACCGCGGCGGTGCTCGGCTTCAACGCCAACCTGCTGAATCCCCAGAAGGAAGTCAGCCAGCAGTACCTGACGGGCAAGATGGGCACCGCGTTGAACTTCCGGTTTAACGAGGACGTGAACATCGCCCGCTTCCAGGTGGGCGCTCTCGGTACCGCGGGAGCCATCGCCTCGAATCCATTGGTGGACATCGCCGGCGGCGGCATCACCAACAACGGAGCGACCATCCAGACCCGGAGCTGGGACGACTCCATCGTCAACTGCCTCAACCTGGGCGACATCGTGCAGTTCGCCGGCTCTTACGCGGTGAACCCCATCAGCTACCGCAACGTCGGACCCTTGCGCAGCTTCGTGCTGACCTCGGCCATGACCACCACTGCCGGGGGCGTTGGGGTGTGCAATATCTCCCCGCCCATCAACGCGGACACTACCAGCCCGTTCCAGACCGTGACGGCGCTGCCCGCGGATGGCGCGCAAGTCTTCGTGTGGGGCCTACCCTACACCGCATTCTCGACCATCGCCAACGTCACCAGCGCTCAAGGGATGGCGTTCCACCGCGATGCCATCGCGCTGGCCATCGTCAAGCAGGAACTTCCCGGCGGCATGGAATGGTCCGAATGGGTCTCTAGCCCCAAGGCCGGTATCGGCATCCGGCTGCTGCGCGGCTACGTGATCGGCACCAACGAGAAAATCACTCGTCTCGACGTCCTCGGCGGCGTGAAGCGCGTCCGCGACGACATGGGCGTCCGCGTCTGCGGGGCGTAACCAACAGGCGGCCTATGCGGATCTTTCGGGATCCGCACAGGTCCGTAAAACGAAAACTCTCCCAACAAGGAAACCAACTATGAATACCAAACTGCGGGCTTTCGCCCTTCTGTTTACCCTCGTCGCTCTCTCCAGCCTCGCCTTCGGCCAGGCGACCATGCAGAGCACCACGCTTTCCGCGGCTGTTCTGGACGCCACCACGGCCGCCGCCGGCACCAATCGCTACGTCCTCTCGGTCGCCTCGTGCACCAACATCCTGGCTCCGGCTCTGGAAGCTACCCAGGGCGGCATCGGATACGGCGCGGGCAACAACTACTACCTGCTGTTCATCGACCGGGAACTGTTCCGGGTCAATGCCGTGAATAGCGCGGTCAGCCCCTGCCAGGTTACTGTCGAGCGCGGCTTCTACGGCACCAAAACGACCGGCCACGCCTCGGGCGTCAAGGTCTGGACCGGCCCCGCCAACTATTACGATGCGCAGGACGCTGGCGCGGGGCTCGTCGAACCCGTTGCCGGCACTCCCTGCACCGCCAGCACGCAACGAGTGCTCCCCAAGCTCTCCGTGGCGACCGGACGCGCCTGGAACTGCGCCACCGGCACCACCAGCACGGTGCAACTCTGGAGCGCGTTCGATCCCGGCGTGCCGGTAGTCGAAGGCGCCGTACTGGCCCTGTCGACCGCAGGAACGACCATCGCTCCCACCAATCCGCTGCATCACGTTTCGGGCACCAGCTCGGCCTTCGCCACCATCACGGTGCCGGCGGCCCTCGCTCCGAACGGCTGCCTCGCGCTGATCCCCGATGCCGTCTGGACGAGCACTGCCTCGGGCGGCAACATCGCCGTGGCTTCCACCGCCATCGTCAACAAGGTCATGACCTTCTGTTACGACTCGGTGAATTCCAAATGGGTGCCTTCGTACTAAGGCTTTCAACGCCGGGGCTGGTGAAATGCCAGCCCCGCTTCTTCCGAAAAGGAACCCTCACCATGACGCGCCTCCTGAAACTCTTCTCCGCCTTCGCCATCTTCGCGGCCTGCGCTTTCGCGCAAGCGTCCGCTCCCGTTCCCGGCGTCGACTATCCCAGTCCGATCCCGGTCCCCTTCATCGGCTTCACCACCGGAAGCTCCGACCCCGTGCGATGCGTCCCCGGCAGATCGCCGCTCAACTATCGCACCGACCTGGTGGCCTTCCATTACTGCTCCGCGCGCAACGTCTGGAGTTCGCTCCCGGTGTCCGCGCAGGCGTGCAGCTCTACCGCTGCCTGTAAAGCGGCCATCGTCGGCCTGAAAGTAGTCCAGGGTTCTGGCACTCTCGCCAGCGGCTCGCCGTCCACCTTTGCGGTGACGGGCATCAGCCCGGCATTTACCAGTGCGAGCACGTTCACCTGCACCGCGCAGGACACCACCACCATCGCCAATAACATCGGCGTGCTGGCGGCGGGCTACGTCTCCGGGTCGGCGGTGACCTTCACCGGTCCGAATACCAATACCGACGGCTTCAAATACAGTTGCGTCGGCTATTAACAGTCTCCTTCCAACCTGGGGCCGTTGCCATTTGCGGCCCCGTTTTTTTCCGCCAGGACTTCGATGCAAACTTACTTCGGATCGCTCACCATCGGCGCCGCGCCGGTCCAGATTCCCGCGACGGCATTTTCCGGCGCTCTGAGTTCCTTCGCGGGATCGCCCAAGGTTAATAAGATCGTCGTACAGTCGGCGCCGAACAACACCGGCGTCTTCAAGGTGGGCGGCAACGTCAACCTGACCGCCGACAACGCCACGCCGGGAATATTCGTTACTCCGAATGCGACGGCCGGCCAGCCTGGCGGGACGTGGACCGTCGAGTCGCACTCCTACTTCAACGACATTGCCCTGAACCAGTATTTCTTCCAGGGCACGCACGCCGGCGACATCCTGATGTACGAAATCCACGTGGTCAACTAATGCCCTGGAAACACACGGACGCGCAGAAGCATACCCACCTTGCGGACACTCCCGCCCGCCAGCGGCAATGGAGCTACGTCGCCAACGGCGTGCTGGCCAAAACGGGCGACGAAGCCCAGGCCATCGAAACCGCCAACGGCGTGCTGAAAGCCCACCCCAGCATGAAAGAGGAGCCGGCCCACAATTCGGGAAGCAAAAGCGCGCCGCCGGCAGCGAGCGTCACGGCCCGCAAATCGGCGCTCGGCGTGGGGATGAAACCGCATTCACCGGCCAAGCACTGGTCGGGGCATTGAAGTAGAAACCGCATCGCCAAAGGACAACTCCCATGTCTTATAAGCCCGGCCCCGACCAGCCAGACATCCAGCACGACGTCAAGCGCAAAGGCGCCCTTACCGCGCGCGCTCAACGACATGGAAAATCGGTCTCGGCCGAAGCCGCGGCCGACATCCACAAGCCCGGACTCCCCGGCGAACAAGCACGGTATTACGAGAACGTGCTGAAGCCCGCTGCGAAATCGCGGTCGAAACACGGCGATGGAACAGGCCATTGGAGCGGACACTAAGAATGCGGACCTTCTCTCGTTGCTTCACGGTACTCGCCTGCCTTGCGCTGTCGGTTTGTCTGCCGGCGCAGACGCAGTTCAATCCGACGCAAATCAACTTCGTCGCCCATTTCGCGAGTCCACCGATAAGCCCCCAGGTAAATACCCCCTACCTGTTCGTGGATGCTTCCGCCTCGGGCGTCTGCTCCGGGATCGGCACCGCGCTCGCCTGGTGCATGTGGAACGGCTACAGCTACGCGGCGGTAGCGGCCTCCACTGGACTGGGCGATCCCGGATCGAACAGCATTCCGTACCGCAATTCCCCGGGAAGCACCGTCCCAGCGGTTGCCGGCAACTTTCCCACACTCAATCAATCGACCACCGGCAACGCGGGCACGGCCACCGCACTGGCAGCGGCTCCCAGCCTCTGCTCCACGGGCTACGCGCCCACGGGCATTCTGGCAAGTGGAAACGCAGTTGGCTGTGCCCAGATCCAGGTGCCGTTCGGCTCCCAGACCGCCAACTTCTTCCTGGCGGCTCCCAATGGATCGAGCGGAAGCCCGGCGTTTCGCGCCATCGTCCCAGCCGATATTCCCACGCTGAACCAATCGACCACCGGCAACGCGGGCACGGCCACCGCACTGGCAGCGGCTCCCAGCCTCTGCTCCACGGGCTACGCGCCCACGGGCATTCTGGCAAGTGGAAACGCCACGGGGTGCGCACTAATCGCCGGAGGGAACGTCACCGGCTCTGGGTTGACGGCCGATTACGTCATCCAGGGGTCGGGGAGTAATGGGATAGCCGTAAATCCGTACTTCTACTACAACGGAGGAACGGCATTTACAGGAGCCTATCCTGGAACGATAGACATGAGCGGACTCATGCACAGCAAGCCCATGGTCGTAGCTTCAACGAGTGGCTCACTGCCAAGCGGTTGCACCGTTGGCGAACTAGGTTTCGTAACAGGATCAATCGCAGGCCAGAATATATGGGAGTGCAACTCAGGAACATGGACACAGCAACTCAATTCTGGCGGCGGCGCGTATCAAGTGGACGCCGTGGCGGCGGGCGCGCCAAGCGCCAATTGCACGGCACCCACTACGAGTGCTATTCACACCTACATTGATTCGACCAACGGCGACGAATGGTGGTGCTATGCAACCAATAGCTGGAAGAAGATGCTGAGCGTTACCGCTAGTGGGCCGTGGCTGGTGTCAGGGGCGACGGGAAGCGCTCCCAGTACTCCGGCTAGCGGCTTTGTGTCCTGCTATTTCGCGACATCGGGAGGGAGTGCCCAGGTATGTTTGGATTCGAGCGGCAATTCCTGGCAGATGGTGCAGGCGACAACCCTGTCGCACTTGCAGACGCGGACGGCGGCGATGACGGACCTGGCGCCGGCAACATCGGATTCCGGGTTGATCCTGGTGATCAATCCGCCCACGGCAATCGTCTTGACACGCGTGTTTTGCGCGGTCCAAGGATCGACGAATGTGGTGATCAATCTAGACAAGCGCGCGGAGGGCACCATCGGGACGGACAGTGGCGCGCATTTGCTCGGCTCGGATCTCACGGCGATAACAGGGGGCGCCAATACTTCAACCTTCGCGAATGGGTCAGGCCAGTGCGGCGGGACGTCGAGCTGCGCGATTGCGGCGCATGCCCCGGTGGTCCTGACCATTACGTCGATGAGCGGCACTCCCACCGCGCTGAATTGCAGCATCGATTATACGGTGAATTAGGCATGAAGATACTATTCGCATTGGGACTCCTCGCATGTCCTGCATTCGCGAGCTGGTCTTATGTGGCCAGCGCGGGTAACAACTCGGGGAATTCCGGGGTAACCATCGGCTACACAGGAGCAAGCGGGCACCTTCTGATCGCCGGCGCGCTGGTGCAGTATGTCGGCGGTTGTAGTTTCACCATCTCCGACACCGGCAGCCGCACATGGACTGTGCTGGTTCCTCTGTCCGGCGCCAGCAATACCAGCGGCACTGCGTTTTGGGCTTTAGCCAATGGGTCGTCGGGAACGCTCACGTTGACGCCAAGTTGTTCGGGCAGCGGATATGATTCCGTCGTAGTGGCCGAGTATGCCAATACGGGTACGATAGCCCAGGACGGCAGCTCCAGCGCCGTGAGGGGAGCCACGGTTCCCTACTCGATCTCCGGCACGAACAATACGTCCGGCAACCTGGGCATCGCCATCGTCGGAAGCAATGGCAGTAGCGGAACCGCCACCTCCACCAGCGGATGGACGGTGAGAGCAGCAGACCCTAACAACGTCGTGAATGTCGTGGACAACATGTCCGTGAGCGCCGGATCCGTCTCTGTCACCATCAGCGGGCCGAGCGGGGGTTATGGGCTACAAAGCGGCATTGCCTTCATGAAGGCCGTAGGCGGGTCGAAGCGCCGCATCGTCGTCGTCAACTGAGATTCCAGCACCAAGACGGCCCCCCCTCAGACCGATACCTTCCCCGCTCCCTCAAATTCCGGCACCTGGACCAATCACTGATCCGTAGACGGTAAAGGTCCCAGACCGTGCCGGCTGCGTCTCAGGTTCCGCACCGCAGTGTCCAAATGCGCCAACTCCGGCGTGTCGAAGGGGCCATCTCCCCAACGCCGCTCGCAGTGGATGCAGTCGATCTGCGGGGGCGGTTCCGGAGGCGACTTCCAACTCCAGAGATGCCCGCACGCCAACGTCAGGACGCTTTGGCCTCCGCCGAACGGCGAGGGCATGTTTTCAATAATATTTTGCTTCATTTCAACCTCAGAATAGACCGTTTCTATGTCCATCGTCTTTGTCGATCCCTCTTCGCTTACAGGCACGCAGAACGGCGTCAACAAGGTATTCGCCTTGGCCTTCGCGCCGAATCCCACAACCAGCCTGCAATTGTTCCTGAACGGGATGCTGCAGGACCAGGGAGCCGACTACACCCTGGCGGGTTCGACGGTCACCTACACGGCGGGACACCCGGCTCCGCTCGTTACCGACGCCCAGCTTGCCTCCTACCGCTATAACAGCATTGCTCCCGGCAGCGGGTTGACTACCGTAGGCGATCTCATCGCGGTGGCCTTCCGCATCGCCGGCTTAATGCAGGCGCCGGGACAGACATTGGCCCCGGCGGAAGCTGCCGAAGGCCTGCAAGTCCTCAACGACTGGCTGGACTGGCTCAAGATCGACCGGCTGGCGGTGTACGCCATCGAACGCACGCTCTTTACCCTGGTGCCCAACCAGGGCGCCTACGCCATCGGATTCGGGGCCGGGGCCGACATCGCCGCCGAGCGGCCGGTGCGGATCGACCGCGCGAGCTTCGTCTTTACCAACGTGACGCCGAATATCGAAGTCCCGTTGGAAGTCTTGAACGAACAGGAGTGGCAGGCGCTATCGCCCAAGTCGCTGACTTCCGCCACGCCCACTAAGTTGTACTACGAGTCGTCCTTCCCTAACGGGATCGTCAATCTCTGGGCCGTTCCGAACGTGGCTTACCAGATGGCGTTGTATCTCTGGCAGTCCGTCAATCAGTTCCTCACCGTAAACGATCCCCTGGTGGTGGTGCCCGGCTACACCCTGGCGATGGAGTACAACCTGGCGGTGCAACTGGCCGAGCGGTATCCCGAACGGCAGCGGATCGCGCAAAGTTCCGTCGAGCGCGCCATCTCGTCTTACGCCATGATTAAGCGCGCCAACGCCCCGGTGTTGCTGGCGCAGTGCGAATCGGGAGCCCTGGGGCTCCGCGATCGCGGAAGCTACAACATTTACTCCAATAGCTGGTCCACAGGCCGCAGATAAAGGAAATTCGCATGTCTTTTTACCCTTCGCATCGTTATCACCAGAGCGGCGCAACCCGCCTCATCCACAATCCCGACCAGGAGCCGGAGGGGCCGGAGTGGCGCGACAGGCCGTGGCCGCCCGTGGTGGTGCAGCCTGTCCTGCAGGAGTGCTGCCAGAGACTGAAGGCTCAGTTCGACAGCGCCTTCGACAAGCTGCTGGCCGAACGCGATGCGCTGGCGCTGGAACTCGAAGTGCTGAAACGGGCGCTCGAAACGGAAGACCAGGGCGAAGAAGAGCAACCGGAGGGCAGTGACGAGCAATCCGAGGGCAATCCGGAGCAATCCGGCGCTGCGCCTGCGCGGAGACGCGGAAGGCCGGCTGGATCGCTGGGCAAAAAGAAAGCGGACTGAAGCAGGTGGGGCGCTCTTGACGTAAGCGTCCCCGAGGGCATCACCCCAACGCTCCACGCACGTGGAGTACGCACCGTAGAGGCCGTTAACCGCCTAAATCCTTGAGACGGATCTCGTGATCTTCGAGCGTTTCGTCGTGTGCCCCAGCGACGTTCGCCAACCGGGCGATGGCGTCTTTCACGTTGGCGGAATACTGCGTCATCTTCTTCTCGAAGTCCTCGTGCGTTCCGGCGAGGGATTCATGTTTCTTCTCGAGGTCCTGGTGCATGCCGCTCAGGATTTCCAGGTGCGTGGTAAGAGCTTCCAGACGTTCGTCGATGGTCATATGCCTACCGCCAGGTAAAGCTGAACGTTAGTCAAAGGTTTTCTCCTGCCGGATCGATAGCCCGGCTGATTCCCATTCTACGCCGATTCCCCCCCCGTTTTAGCAGAGCCTTCCCATGCAAGCCCAAGATCTCATTAACCTAGCGGCCTTCGACGCCCGCGTCCTCGCGGCCGGCGACTCATTGGAGCCGGCGGAGTCCGCGGACTGTCTCACCAAGCTCAATCAGTTGATCTCTCTGTGGGACACGGAGTACCTGAATATCTTCTGCGTCCAGGAAGCCGTCTACGCCGTGACCGGGAGCCGCGCATCGCCATACGCGCCATACGCCATCGGGCAGGGCGCGGGCGCCGACTTCGTAGCCCCTCGCCCGGTATCCATTCGCGCCGCCAATATCATCAGTTCCGGATTCACCTTTGCGCTGGAGATTCTCACCGTCGCGCAGTGGGCCAGGATTATCGAAAAGAGCGTCGTCGGCGATCCTCCCGAGGGGCTGTACTACGACGGGAACTATCCCAACGGATCGCTGTATCTCAACCCCTGGCCGGCTTCGAACGGCATGCTGGAACTCTTCACCTGGGAGCAACTCGGACAATTCGGCGAACCTCCCGGGGGGCTGACGACCACCTTCGACATGCCACCGGGATACGCCGAAGCCCTCGAATGGAACCTGGCGATCTCGATTGCCGAAATGTTCGGCCGTCCGGTGACGCAGAGCCTGTTGAATAAAGCCGCCGCGGCGAAGGCCTCGATCCGCGCCAACAACGCACCCCCGGGACCGGGCAACGCGGAAGTAGTCCAGGCCTCCGGTACCGCTGTTCCCATTCCGCCCGATGCCGGCAATGCCATGACCAGGTGACGACCATGCAAACCCAGGATATTGTTACGGCAGCCTTCCGCGAGCTGGTGTTGATCTGGCCGGGCCAGGCGCCCTCCACCGATCAACTCAACGACGGATTCAACGCGCTCAACCGCCTGGTTCCGAGTTGGAGCACCGACCGGTTGCTGGTCTACGCCGTGACGCAGTTTACCAACCTGCTCACCCCCAGCGAGCAAAGTTACACCATCGGGAACGGTGGCGTTTTCAATACCACGCGGCCCATCGCCATCCGCAACGCGAATATCATCACGGCTGCCGGCCGCTTCGTGTCGCGCCTCGAACTGGTGGACGAGGCTGGATTCAGCGCCAAACCGGGCCGCTCCCGGTTGGCCGCGCTGCCGTTGAAACTCTGGTATCAGGCGGCCTACCCGCTGGGCGTTCTGTGGTTCTGGCCGGTTCCCAATGCGGCGGCCACGGTGGAGCTGTTCGTGTGGACGCAACTGGCGCAGTTCGCCTCTCTGGCCGCGACCTTCGATCTGCCGCCGGGCTACGAACTGGCCATCGTCAAGAATCTGGCCGTGCTGCTGGCGCCCATGTTCGGCAGGCCGGTGACTCAGGACTTGATGCGCGATGCCATGCAGGCGAAAGCAGCCATCAGCGGGGTGAACGCGCCTCCCATCGCCGGACTGGCCGAGGAGCTGGCGGCGATGCCACAACCGGCGCAGCCGCAGCCGAATCGCGCCGCTTAAGTAAATTCCCATGGCACGCTTCCCCCTCATCGGTCCCGCCTATACTCTCGCTTCCGTCTCGGCCGACTGCCAGGATCTCGTGAACTGGTATTTGGAGGTGGACGAAACCAAGTCCGGACGTTCGCCTATCGTCATGAAGCGGACGCCGGGATTGACGGTCTTTTGCGATCTCAGCGCGCTGGGTCCGATTCGCGGCATGTGGGCGGGCGAATACCGGCTGTTTGCGGTCGCGGGAAGTTCTTTCGTGGAAGTGTTCTCCGATGGAACTTACAGCAACAATTCCGCCAAAGCCGGAGCCACCACCGTGGGGAACGACGGCAATCCGGCGACCATCCTGGCCAACGGCCTTCAGGTATTGATCGTTTCGGCGGGCAACGTATACTGCGACAGCGGCCTGGGGCCGGTCCTGATCTACTTCAACGCGGGTTCCGGGACTGTGGATACGGCCGGCACCGCCGTGAGCTGGGACAGCGGCAGCCAGTTCTTTAATTTAGAGCCGGACCAACTAATTCAAATCAACGGCGTGACGTATCAGATTCAGGCCGTCACCGACGCAACCGATATCACCCTTTACACGAGCGCCGGAGTGCAGAGCGGCGTTTCATGGCTGGGCTACGCTTGCAACGGCACTGTGCGGGTCGAGGCCTCGGGACCGCCCCCGCTCTCCGTCGTCACGCTTCTCACCGGGGACCCCTTCCCCGCGAATCTTGCCGAAGCGGCCATCAACATCAATGGGACCAACTACTCAGTCACGGCCGTCGCGGTGGACCGAAAGAGTTTAACGATCAGCAGCCGGGCCATCTCGGGTGGTCCATATCCCTACGGCGCCAACGTTCCCATCTCGGCCTTCACGGGCACCTACATCGACACGTATTTCGTGGTGGCACAGCCGGCGAGCAAGAATTTCTATATCTCCGCCAACGGAGATGGGACCACCTGGGACGCGGCCGACACGGCGCAAAAAGAAGGCTATCCCGACAATATCGCGTTTATCAAGGCCGATCACCAGCAGCTCATCATCGGCGGCGACGAATGCTCGCTCGAAGTTTGGCTGGATACCGGCGCGGCGCTGTTCCCGTTCCAGCGGAATGCTTCGCAAACCATCCATTGGGGGTGCCGGGCGCCCTGGTCCGCGGTACGCTTCGGCAACGGGATCGCCTGGATCGGTGGAGATCAGGAGCGCGGCGGCCCGTTCGTCTTTTATGCCGAGGGATCGAGCGATGTGCGCATTTCCACGCATGCTATCGAGCAGGCCTGGGCGCGGTACGCGGTGGTTTACGACGCCGTAGCCTACGCCAAAATCGAGGACGGCCACGAGATGCTGATTATCTCGTTTCCCACGGCCAACGCCACCTGGTGCTACGACCGCACGGCATCGGCGCAACTGGGCATTCCCTGCTGGCACCGGCGCAGTTCTTATAACGCGACTACCGGGAACCAGGACCGGCACCGCGCGAGCTACCACGCCTCAGTGCAGCTTGTCACCGCCGGCAAGACCCCGGCGATCCAGCCCCCGCAATCCTATGTGGGAGACTGGCAGACGTCGCCGGGGCAACCCGGCTATGGCAAGATTTATACCACCGACCCCACCATGGTCAACGATGCCGGGACGCCCATCGCGCGCGTGCGCACCGCGCCGCACGTGGGCGGACAGGATAATCTCTACACTTCTTTCGACCGCTTCGAGGCGCTCATCGACTTAGGGCCGGGGACCGGTACGCCGCCCGTTCCGCCGCCGGTTTCCCCGGCGGTGAGTTATTCCAAGGACGGGGGCCACACCTTCGTGAATCCGCAGACGCGCACCGTGTCGCCCGGGCAAGCCGATCAATGGCAGTGCCGGTTTGTGTGGCGCAGACAAGGCGAGTCGCGCACCCGCACCTACACCTTCACCATGAACGACCAGACGCAATTCACCGTGCTCGACGCCTTTTACGAGGCCGATCCGGGCAACGCCTGAAACTGACGGTAGCGTTGGTCTATCGATATGAAACAATTCCTTCTTCTATTATCGCTGGCTCTTCCTTTGTGGTCTCAGGCTACGGTCTACCTGCGTTCCAGCGGCCCGGCGTCGGTCATCGTCAACGGGGCCACGAACGCAACCCCAATCGCGATTTCTACGAACTCCCCCCACAATTTCAGTTCTGCCTGTGGTACCTCCGCGACATGTTATTGCGGCGTGTGGACTATTTCGGCGGGAACGGGCGTGAGCCCTGCAAATGGAATCCACGAGTGTCATTACGTGGACCCTACTCATCTCTCGCTCTACGACCTTACGAATACCGCCATCGCGGGCACTGGGCAGTATTGGACCGGAGGGACGATGCTGAATAATCCAAGTGGCGCATGGGTATCGCAGTTGACGCCTTTTACTCTTGGTAGCGGGCCGCTGGGTTATCTTGATGGGCCAAATGGCAACCTGATGCGGCGCGTATCGCTTGGACCACAGAACGGCATGACGACCAGCAACGGCCTTGTGGTGAGCGGCTGCCCCACAGCATGCGCAATCACCGTGGCCACTACTTACGATCCGACGACTGGCCTGTTTCCAATCGCTGCGGGGAACAGCTTCAGCGTAACCGGCACGGGCACGGCGTTGGATACTTGCGGTTCCGGGGGCGCGGCACAATCACCTTACACGGTGGTATCGGCTAGTTCTTTCGGCTGGGCGAGTGCGAGTTTCACATGCACCGGGTTGTCGAATGCAGATTACACAAACGTCAACCTCCATTGTGGCCCTGCCGCGACTCCAAACGACACCATTGGAGGCACTCAACCATGCACTCGCGTTTCCCAGATGGCTTACACCGGCAACCCGTGGTGGAATGCGCTCACGCATCAAATGGTTCACTACAGCGACTTTACTTCCTATCCATCGTATTTGATGACCTATGATGGGGGCACGGTGACGCCGGGGTCTGGGATTCTTCAGGAGTATTCACTGGCTGCGCTTCGATTCCTGGTCGATCCGGCCAGCAGCTTGTTCCTCCAGGAAACGCTCTATGCCCTCAACCACATAGAGCGTATCGGTGGCGTGAGCTTCGCACAGAACGAAGCCGCCGGAGTGTTTCGAAGCAACGAGATGTACACGGACGACTACGAGGGGCTATCGATCTTATACGACGTTGGCGCCCCTTATTGGACGGCATCCGAGAAGGCTACCGGTCTTAACAAGCTCTACAACGATCTAGACGATCCCACAGTAGCAGCCTGCTCGAAGACAAACGCGGACATGAGCACAGGGCATACTATTGTGCTCTCAAGCGGATTAGTCGCCTCCGGGACGAACGACGCTACGCACGTCCAATTGCCGGTGTCCGACCCGCACTACGGCACGGTCAATTACTATGTGAACACGGTCGTTCAACTGTCTAATGGAGGCTTTAACGCTTACAGTAACTATTCGTACGGTCTGGTAACAGCCCAGACTTCCGGCGGGGTCCTGACGGTCTCATTTTCTTCGGGCGGATACGCTCAACGCAACAACGTCACGGCCTGTACGTACACGAGCGGACTCAGCGTCACTGGTACGACAGGTCAACTATGCGCTCTTAATATGGGGAACGCTCAGGGGGCGGTGCCCCTTACTGGTGCTAACACCATAGCTGGGTCTACAACGATCGCAATTTGGCAACCCGGCAGCGGATTCGTAAGCGCTCCCACTGCCGCATCGGTGTATGGCAACAGCAGCAGCGCGTCTTGCTCTGGCTCCGCGAACGTATCGTGCTCTATTGGGACCAGTTACGCGATTTACGACACGGCGGTTGTGAGCACTACCACGCAGGGCGTTGCCGCGACGTACATATTCACTAAAACAACCAATCTGAGCAGTTACTACAATTCCGGCGACGGGATCATGGGGTATAACGGGTGGGGGAACAACTTTCACTTGTGGAATAACATGAGCTACGTCACGTCGGTGGGGTCGAATAC
>Ga0302156_10000751_pt1 | contig 30099 bp, 37 predicted proteins | sample I_Bog_N3_2_FD_193503 | JGI IMG/M metagenome (GOLD analysis project Ga0302156, IMG submission 193503) | Peat permafrost microbial communities from Stordalen Mire near Abisko, Sweden - I_Bog_N3_2 | ecosystem: Environmental > Terrestrial > Soil > Wetlands > Peat | place: Sweden: Abisko, Stordalen... | reverse complement strand
AGAGTTGGATTTGGAATCTCGTTTAATTCGAGACCAACACCCGCTCTAGTGACGCTTTCCTTTGCGATGGCGATTGTCACCTAATAAAAGACGTTGCCCTCGCCAAATGATCTGTTGGAATGGATTACGCACGGGTGATTCGGCGGAAAACATCGGTATCGAAGTCGCTTCAAGATTCGCTCTTTTCGGGAGAGCGGGCCTGAATAAGTTAGTGATCCACGATTCACCTTTCCGAACCTAGTTGACGGACATACGCTTCTGTCCTCACGCGAAGATGTCTCCATCTCCCAGGCTCAGACAATGCTCTTTGATCAGGTGTTCGAATTTAAGCGCCAGTGCAAGGTGGCAGATCCGTTAAGTCGGGCCTCCGACACTAGACATGAGCATTTCAACTATGACGATCCCTAACTCTCAGGTCCGCGTGAGACACTTGCCTGACAAATTCCATTTCTCTGGGCGAGACAAGTGACACGAAAGACCAATGACAACAACCAACGCCACGAAGGTGGCTTCGCGTGACCAAAATGATGACGTGGACGACAATGTGGATCCCGCCGCTCGACCGACGAGGCGAATTCTTAGCGTCGATGAGAAACTGGATATCCTCGCTCGCTACGAAAGCTGCGCACCAGGGACCAAGGGCGAGTTCGCCCGACGCGAGGGCGTGTACTCGAGCCAACTGACCGAGTGGCGACGAGCCCGCGACGCCGGCACCCTCGGCGCTCGGACGTCGCGTCGATCTCGCGCTGAGGACCGCGAGATCGAAAAACTCACCAAGAAGAACCAGCGACTAGAAGACGAACTCGAGCGCACCAGACTGGCACTCGACATCGTGGGAAAAGCACACGCGCTCTTGGAGAAGCTCTCCAAGAGCGCGGACAACGAGTAGTCGTTGACGAGATCTTGGATTCGGTGCACGACGTGCTGATCAAGCTCGTGGGCGTCAAGCGCTCGTGCGCGTTACTGGGCCGAGTTCGCTCGAGCTTCTATCGACGAAGGAGACCCGCGATTCCCAAGGCGCCGGTGGTGCGACCGAGCCCGCCCAACGCGCTCAGTCAACCCGAGCGCACGGCGGTGCTTCGTCTCCTCAACGAACCCGGGCACTGTGACCTCGCGGTCGATCAGGTCTACGCGCGCACCTTGGACGAGGGGATCTATCTCTGCTCACCCGCGACCATGCACCGATTGCTGGCGAAGAATGGCGCCTCGAGTGATCGACGGGCCCAGCGCACGCACCCCGCGAGGAAGCGACCGGAGTTGCTCGCGACACAGCCCAATGAGATTTGGAGCTGGGATATAACGAAGCTGCACGGTCCGACGCGTGGTCTCTTCTACGACCTCTACGTGATCCTCGACATCTTCAGCCGCTACGTCCTCAACTGGTTGGTCGCCGCGCACGAAGACGCGCAACTCGCCAAAGAGTTCATCGAAGACGCGATCCTCACCCAGGGGATCACCCGCGATACGCTCACCATTCACGCCGACCGCGGTGGGGCCATGCGCTCCAAGCCGGTCAGTCAGTTGATGGTGGACCTCGGCGTGACGAGGAGTCACTCACGGCCCCACGTGAGCAACGACAACCCGTTCTCCGAAGCCGCCTTCAAGACGTTGAAGTACTGCCCGACGTTTCCCCCACGCTTCGGGTGCCTCGAGGACGCTCGGGTCTTCTGTGAAGAGTTCTTCACCTATTACAACCACGAACACCGACACTCCGGCATTGGTCTGCACACCCCCGCGTCGGTGCACTACGGCACGCACTTGGAGATTCGTGAACAGCGCCAAGTGACGTTGAACGCCGCCTACGAGGCCAACCCGATTCGCTTTCGTCGGCTCGCGCCGCACGCACCTTCGATACCCGAACTGGTGTGGATCAACCCGCCAGAATTGGAGGTGGCCGCTAACATCTAAATTCGACTGCGTGTCTCATTCGACCTGAGAGGTTCCGGGTAGAGGCGTCGTCGTCCGTCCGCGCGGCACTTGACCAGGCCGACTTCGCTCAGCACCCGCAGGTGTTTTGAAACCTGAGGCTGGGAGATCGAGAGGTCGTTCACGATCGCGCCGACGGCTTTCTCGCCCGTGACCAGCGCGTCCAAGATGTCGCGGCGGTGTGCCTCGGCAATTGCGTTGAAGACATCCGATGTCGTGGCAGAGCGGGGCACGGTTCCAACATATATGCCGGTATCGACATATGTCAAGCATTCGTGTTCAATTCCAACGGCGAACCCTTTGTCTGGCGCCGATCTACGGCACCCGGCGGCCGGAAACCATGAGAGTTGACGAAACCGTTAGTGGAATCGACTGCGTTCTTTCATGAGCTCGCTCAATCGCCCATGTGGCAACCGATGAACAGTGATGCCGTCGCGCCCGGTCATCGTGTCGGCCGCCACCATCGCATTGACGATGGCCTCTTCGGTCGCTTCGACGACCGCTTCATAGAACGGATCGATGTAGGTGAGCGAGATCACCTCGATCGTCGAGGCGAGCGGACCCAGGTCCTTCACGTCACACGCGGTGAGTGTTTCATTGGCGCTGGAGAATGCGAAGAAGAGGTCGCCACTCGTGTGCTCGCCGAGGCCGCCATTTCGCGCGACGCCGAGTCCAACGCGCTGGGCCATCGCGTCGAGTTGCGTGGGAATCATCGGTGCATCAGTCGCCACCACCCCAATAATTGAACCGGCCCCTTCGGGCAAGACCGGCCCGGCCAGCGGCACTTCACGTTCTGAGATTGCCTCGCCGATTGGCACGCCGAGAACGGACAGCCTTTTACGAGATCCGTGATTCGCTTGGACGAGAACTCCGACCGTGAAGGTCGAGCCGGCCACGTGGACGAGGCGCGACGCGGTGCCAATTCCCCCTTTGAAACCGTGGCAAATCATGCCAGTCCCGGAGCCGACGTTCCCTTCGAGCACGCGACCGCCGGACGCACTTTCGATCGCGCTCACGACGTGTTCGGGGTGAACGTGTTGGCCATTGATGTCGCTGAGTACACCGTCGTAGGTTTCGGCCACGACGGGAAGGCGCCAAAATACTTCGCCGCGATCTCGCTGTGATGCTTCCCACGCGATCAACGCGTCGCGTACGACGCCGACGCTGTGGGTATTAGTGAGCCCAATCAGTGAGGTCAACATCCCCGACTGTCGCACCCACTCGAGGCCGGTCATTTCACCGTTGCCGTTGAGTCGATGCGATCCGGCGAACGCCGGACGCAGCCACATTGGCTCCGTTCGCGGGATGATCACCGTGACGCCGGTTCGGACCGCGCCGCCAACCTCGGTTGGCCCGTCGCCCTCAATGAGTGTCGTGTGACCGACTCGCACGCCTCGCACGTCGGTAATCGCGTTCCACCGTCCGGGGCTTCCGGTAAAGGCAATGCCTAGATCGCGAGCTCTTTTAGTGAAATCTTCTTCTATCCATCTTTCTTATCACGCGACACTGATGTTTCGTCGCGTGAGCCAGAGGACCATACCGACGACAAGGTGAGATGTTGGTTCGAAGGTTCGCAATCCCTCATGTCAAGAGTTGAGGCGTCGTAGTTGTGACTTCGAATTAAGCCAGTGACTGCGACACCGATCCAGCTTCGAACAGTCGAACAGTTTCGGGAGTCAACTCGGGGCGTGGGCGAGGATCGTGAACGACAGTGGAATGCGGGGACGACCCTCCGGTACGACGAACGAGCCCGACCCATTCTCCTCCAGCCAGGGGAATTGTTGAAATGCCGTCCAGTCGTGTTCGGTTAACGAATCGAGCACGAGACCGTGTCCAAGCAACGCCGCAACAATCTCGTCAATGGAATGGTTCCACTCGTAGGTTCTGATGGCGCTGAGTTCTTCGCCGTCGGTGTACGTAGAAGTGCTGTCAAAGATTTGGGGATCATCGGGGTCTTCGAAGTAGCCGTAGACGACACGCTCTCCGTCAGCGTCGAGACACGAAGCGAACGGATGAGTGTCGTGGAGATACAGCCGGCCCCCCGGAGCGAGGAGGTCCGCAACAATCCCGCCCCACGTAGCCACGTCCGGCAGCCAGCACAGCGACCCGAGGCTCACGTAGACGACGTCGAATCGCTTCCGTTGGAGCGCTTCGAGCGCGTCGTAGACATTTGCGCAAACGAAGGACGCGCGCTCGGACAGCCCTGCTCGTTCCGCGAGTGAGTTGGCTTCGTCAATGGCAGCGATGGAAAAGTCGAGACCAGTGACGTTTGTCCCGGCTATGGCCCAGCTCAACGTATCCATTCCGAAGTGACACTGCAGGTGTACGAGTGTTTTTCCGGCCAGGTCCCCTAGTGCTTCGACCTCTCGAGGTGGTGGTCCTGGTGCGTTGTGGAGCCAACCCTCTACGTCGTAGAACCGAGACTTCGCGTGCACGCTCACGCGGCTATTCCAATTCAGAAGGTTGGATTCGAGTTGAGGTTCCATTCGTTCAGAGTACTTTCACCGAGGGAGGTCGAGAAAAACTGCACACCACCGTCACTCGTTCTCCACAGGCTCGTCGAACCTCGAGTGCGAGGTTGCTTTTCGGTCATGTCAGGTGTCGGGCACCACTGGTTCGTCGTGACGGCGCAACTCGACCAGTTGCGGCGCCACTGACCGCTAGGTTTTATCCGATGGCGTTGGGATTCGGGCTGGCGCACTTAGACGGTTATCCGTTTGAGGTGCGTTACAGCCGTAGGTCACTGGTTCGCGCACGGGCCGCGGCTGACGTCGCGGCGAGCGCCTACGTCTACTTCAGTCGCCTGTTTTCTGGAGTCGAGCCCGACATCGCCGTCATCGTGGCCAGCGAGTCCGACTGGGAGAGCAGGCAGCCCTACGGGCTGCCGTTCTTCAATGATGACGATGATCAAATCCGTCCCGGCATCGTGGTGATGCCCGCCGGAAGCGGAGACTTCTGGATCGCAATCGGGGAGGACATTCGCAGGGCGTCGCCGCGTGGCTATACGAGGCTGCTTGCGACCTACACCGACGGCACCGGTGGCTTGGATCTGCAGCCATTCTTCGATCTCGTGACGATCCATGAGCTCGGTCACGCGTTCGAAGTACTCGGCGATCTGAGGCTGCCGACTTTCTGGTTGGGTGAGATCTTCGCCAACCTGGCCCTCCACGCGTTCGTGGCAACGAAGCTGCCGGAAAGTCTCGACACACTGGAGGTGCTTTCCATCGTGGGAGCGCAGAGTAGGCGTCTGGGTGCTCGGATGCGCGCCGTTGGCTTCAGCACGCTGGAAGATCTCGAAGCCCACTACACGGGAGGTGATGACCCGATGAGCGCGCTCAACTACGTGTGGTATCAGTATCGGTGGCAACGCCTCGCCGCAACGATGTTCGACGCCGATGGCGAAGAGGGACTGGTCCGCTTTTGGGACTGCTTTCGCGCAACCGATCGTTTCAGCTCCGGCGACGTCACGGCAGCGTCGCTGGCGCCGCTGCTGAGAACCGAGGTGAGCGAGACCCTCGGTCGAGCGGTCCACGATTGGCGATAGACAGTGCGCCTCCACCGCTTCGTGCCGAATGGCATACGACGACCGCCAATCGGATGCCCAACGATGCAAACGTACTCGCGCCGTCAGACTGAGCCGGCCGAAAGCAAGTCATTTCAGTCTCCAGTACACGCTGACGTCGCTCTTGTGTCGGGCCTGGTGCACGAGGACTACGGCGACGTAGCCCGTCCTCCATACGAAGTGACGAGTACTTGGGCGACGTGAAGCGCGTCGTTGTCTCGGACGTCTCTGGGCGTGGGGGGAAGAAGGTCATCCCATATGGCGAAACAGGTGCCCCGCAGTTGAGCAAATCCTTCGGGGCGGGCAAAGAAGAAGACGTGGAGGTGCGCTCCACCATCACCCCATCTCGACACGTGCGCGCGCGCAACGTTCGGCAGCGATTCAATGGCCCGCGCGGTATGTACGATGAGCCGCCCGAACTCTGCGGCGAGGTCGTCAGGCAAATCGGTCAAGTCGTAGTGATCTTTCGGCAACAACATCATGACGAGGGGTGCCCCAGACGGCTCTGAGAACGTGATGAGCCGCCAGCGATCGTCCTGCCAGATTTCTCCTCGACCAATCGACGCACACGAGTCACAGGGAGAGCCATTTTCGCCGCGCCGAGACTGCTCGGGTATCACCGGTTTCTCGAGGGGAACGACTCGAAGACCGTCGGCTTCAAAGGGGAAGATCTCCCAGCCGGTGAGTCGTGACAGTGGCAAACGCCCATCGGCGTCGGTCGCGTTGAGAGCATTGGCGTAAAATTCGTTGGGCGTGAGCGGCATTGACGGATGGTACTGCGCTCCCTACAGCGTGATCACTCCGGCGCCAAGGTCTTGTATGACGAGCCGGTGGGCAATCTGCTAGTAATGGCACTCACGGTGCCGACGACAGGGGAGTCGGTCTTCACCAACACCGACGATTGATGGGACGAATATGGAAAAGGTAACGCTTCTCTTCAAGTGCCAGCCAGGTATGGGGGCGACTCTATTGGCGGCGTTTACGACCGCACTTGTGGACACCCGCGCGTTCGACGGTTGTATCTCCGTTGAGACTTTGGTCGACGCCGACAACCCCGACCAGATCATGCTGTTCGAGGAGTGGGATTCGAGGGGCCAACAAGAGAAATATCTGGCGTGGCGCGTCGAAACCGGAATGATTGAGATGCTCGCACCTGTGCTCTCGGAGCCGTTCGAGATGCACTACTACGAGGCGCATCCCGCCTAACGGTCTGTTCGGCAGTGGCATCGATCTCGGCGACAGGCCGCGCATCGTTACTCTGACCAAATGAAGAGAACGATCCTGGTCGTGGGGATACTGACGGGCTACTCGTGGGCGACCGCCGGCGTAGCGCCGTTCACCGCGTTCTCGTATTGTCTGGTCGCATTTCCGTGCGTGGCATTCGTCGCCGCCTACACACGAATGGGCGGGCTGTCAACCGATGACGTGAAAGTCAGAGAGTATTTTCAGAGAAGAGCCGGTGGCGCGACTCTTTCAACCGTCGCCCCCTGGATGGCCCTGCTGAGCGCAGCGGCAGCGCTGGAAATTGTCGGACTGATGCTCGGTGGCCGATCGACGAGTGTTCCTACATTGAGCACGACGGTCGATCATCTACTCGCTGAACGATGGGAACGTTGCCTCTTCTGTTTGGCATGGTTGCTCGCCGGAGCCTTCCCCCTGCATCGACTCTGGCAGCAATTCCGTACTGGAGAATCCTGAGATGCTGGCAACCGCACTCTGGTCGGTGCTGCTCGTCGCGGGTGTTCTTCTCGAGGTCCTCGGTCGGCTTCGCCCCAATCGGGTGTCTACCCTTAACCGAGCGGTGGCCATGATCGAACGCCGAGTCAGTGGGCGAGTAGTCCTGATCTTGCTATGGGCACTCGTTGGGTTTCATTTGTTCGCCCGTTACACCATTCCGCACTCTTGATTGGTCCTCATTAGGCCCCAAAAACAGGAAACAGGCCTCGTGAGGTTCAAGTCCTAGACGCTACGGACATCTCTACGACCTCGGGCCATCAAAGTCGGCTCATTCCTCATGGGGTTGGATGTTGACTCCGCATTGCAGGGCCACGTTTCACTCCGGCACCAAATTGCCATGCTCCAAAGCGCACCGAAAGTCGTATGGAGGCGAATGATGACGCGATGAAGTGACTTTAGACCCCGATGTTTATTGGGTTTTCCGAGATGCCGATTTTTAAGATATGTACAAGACAAATCGCAAATCGGAAGGAATTTCTATGAGGAATCTGAAGAACTCACTTAGGGCGGTTACTGAAGTATCCGCCACTCGAAAGGTGATCGCGGTGGGCGCACTTTCCCTCGTGACCGCCTTCGGCGCCGCAATCCCCGCGGGAGCCGCTGCTTCGAACGCACCGACCCAAACGGCCCGTGTATCGCTGGCGAGTCACGTCGCGAAGAAGGTCACCAAGATCACGCACGTTGCCTTCAAGGGGTCCTACACCGGCACGATGGCACTGCTCTGGAGCAGCACCGGTGTCCAGGCGACGTCGGTCGTCGGCCACGGTACTGGAACCTACGCCGCCAACACGATGTCGGGCTTGGGCGGAGGCTCGGCCGCGAATACCTGTGACCCCTTCACCGGCTCGGGCAGTCTCACCGGCTCGAGTGGCCTGAAGCTCAGCGTGGTGTCGTCGTCCAAGACGCAGGCCTGCGCGGTTAACAGCGCGGCTCCGACACCCGTGACCGTAAACGGCGTCGCGAAGATCGTGAGTGGCACCGGCAAGTTCAAGGGCGCCTCGGGCACCTTGAGCTTCAAGGGTTCCTTCTCAATCCAGAAGACGACCGCGGGTTCGAGCGAGAACGATTCGTTCACCGCAACCCTCAGCGGCGTCGTCACCATCAAGACGATCACCACAGTCAAGTAGTAGTTAACACCTAAGCAAGAGGAGAATCAATATGAAGAGAATCATGTCAATGCTGGCCATAGGGTCTCTGGCCCTGGGCAGTGTCATCACGTTCGGGGTGGGATCAGCTTCGGCCGCCACCACGACACCGACCGTGGTGTTGACCGGCGCCAGTGGCACGTTCCCCGGATCGACTCCGCCGATCGTGGCAACGACCAGCGTGGCCGGTGCAGTTTCGTTCACCTTGGGTGGAACCGCCATCGCCGGCTGTTCGTCAGTAGCGACGTCCACCGTTGCTCCCTTTATCGCGACGTGCACGTGGACTCCCGCTGCCGCGGGACCGGCCGCTTTGGGCGCATCATTCGTGCCCACTGACACCACCGACTACGCCAACGCCACGGCCACGACGTACAACGTGGTCATCGCCGCACCGATCCAAGGCAACACTGGTCCGATCTCGTTCATCGTGGACACGGTCGGCACCGCGAACAATTGCGGGATCCAGTCACAATTTGTCGTCGGTGACGGAATCGTCTTCCGCGTTGCCGCGAATGACGCCGCTCTCGGTGGCGCCGCGCTGACCTCAGCGAACGTCAGCAGTGCGACCATTACCGTCAACGGCTACGCGACCACGGTTGCGCTGGCCTACGCCAACCACGGTGGCGCCGGCATGTGGACCGGTGTACTGCAAACGGGAACCGCAGCGGGCGACTACAGCCCCACGGGTGCCATTCCTTACACCATCACCATGAACACCGTCGCCGTTCCGGCAGTGACCAAGAAGGTCACGGTCGTCACCCACAAGCGTGTCAAGGTCAGGGGTAAGTTCGTGACCCGCACGGTGCGCACGGTGAAGACCGTCGTCGTGACACCGGCAGTTGCCGGCGCCACAGGCACGTTCAGTCCCAGCGGCTCGCTGTCGGTGCTGACGTTGCTCGCGGCTCCCGTCACCCTGAAGTAACCAGCAGTCAGATTTACAGCAGTACGCAGTGTCCGTGTAGTCCCGAGTGAACGATCCAGAATTCGGAGTTCACTCGGGACTCGCGGCATCCAAGCAGAAACCAAGGTCCAAAGACACATACCAAAGTCCTTACAAGGGCAGCGAGTGAAAGAAAGTAGAAACCATGAAAGCGTCCCAACACAAGAGATCCCGTGGTGCGATCGCCGCACGGCTCGCGGCGGTCATCGTCATGCCGATTGCCTTGCTGGCAACGGTCAGTGGCGCCGCTACGGCCCCCCCGGTCAACCCGATTCAATTGACAGCACCGAGCGGACTTCCGGATACGGCGCTCCCTTTCAACGGGGTTAGCGCCGCGACCTTCACGGCGACATCTAACTTCCAGAAGCTCACGACCAGTCCAGACGCCGGCGTCACCGGTACACCATTCACGGTGAGCGGAACTGGTCTGACGCCCGACACGGCGCTGCAGCTGGTGTGGGGCACGAATACGGCCACGTGGAGCGTGGACGCGGAACCCTACACGGTCAACTACCTGGGGGCGGTCTACTCCCCGACGTCCGCAAGTTCTCTGCTCAACAACAGCAACTCGATGTACGTGAATCTGGCGACGGTCACGACCGACGCCAGCGGCAACTTCACCCTTAAGACGACAGCACCGACGGACTTTGGAGGAAACCACGACATCTGGGCCGTCGCCGCGAGCGTCGGCGTCGCCAATGGTTCCTTCGACCTGTTGCGCACCATCACGATCTCACCCAAGAGCGGGCCGGTCGGCACTCCGATCACCGTCACCTACACCTCGATGGACGCGAACGCCTACGGCGGTGGGGGATCGATCCTCTGGGACAATCACTACGCCGGTGAGATCATGGGAAACTGGACTCGCGGCACTGCGAGTGTCACCATCCGCGCGGCGGGCTCGGTCGGCACCCACTACGTCCAGGTCGGTGACGCCATCAGTTTTCAGTACATGAACCCCATTCAGTCGCCGATCACCGATGACAACGGCGCAACACGCGCCTTCCAGGTCACTGCGGGCAACGTCCTGCCGAAGCCATCGATATCGTGGCCCACCAGTGTCACGACCAACGTGAGCGCCACCCAGCTGACGACCATGTACAACAGCGCTCTGGGCGCAAAGACCGACCAGCCGGCAGCCCTTGACCCCCTCAGTTCCGCGGTTGGAACGGTGTCACCGAGCAGTGGTCCCGTCGGGACGAAGACGACGCTCAACGTCACTGGTCTGCCCGCCTCAAGCACCGGCAGTGTCGAGGTCGACCTCGTCTCGGTCACCGGTAGCCGCGTCAACTGCACCGGTACGTGCTGGGGCTACACCTACACGTCCCTGGGCAGCGGTGTGGTCGCCAACGGATCGTTGAACCAGACGGTCACCATTCCGAACAACCCCGGTGTCAACACGCTCGGTGGCTGGCACGCCATCGTGCTCATCAAGGGCGCCATGGCCACCGACGGCGCCGGCAACCGCGTACCCGGCGTTGGCAGCCTCGTCGAGGTTCAAGTTCCCTTCTACGTGAAGGAGAGCATCATGCCCTTCTACAACAAGGCGGGCAAGTTGCTCTCGATGGGTACCGCGACCGCGAAGGACTCGGTAGCGCTCGCCACCGAAGTCGGTGGTCAAGTGGGAACCGGCTCCTACACCTTCAAGGAAGGTCAGGAGTTCACCGTCAGCATCTTGGGTGTCGGCTGGACGCAGCTCGACAACACCTTGGCCGTTGACTACGACAACAGCTATATCGGCTACGGCTGCGGATTCCACTCCAACGGGTACATGGCCGTCCACCTGACGGCTACCGGCGGCCCCGGCATCCACATCATCGACCTCTACCCGCTGCTGTACTCGGTGTCGCCGAACGAGGGCACCTACTACGGCATGGTGCCGCTGCTCTCAGGTAACCACGACGACCCGGGTCTCGCCCTCGGCTACCAGGTTCCGACGATCCACCTGGCTATTCGCATCGTCAAGTAATCGCTTCACCCACACGGCTCACTGCCCCGTCTCTTGAATCTCGAGGGACGGGGCAGTGACACGTAGAACCTTCTGCGCGCGAGTGGGCAGCCACCAGGTACGTGGCCCGAGCAAGGTCATGATGCTCGGCAGTAACAAACCGCGCACCAGTGTCGCGTCGACGAGGACGCCGAACGCCAGCCCGATGCCCAGTTCCTGTAGTCCCGCGATGTGTCCGAGGACCAGTCCACTGAGTGCCGCGACCATGATCAGTGCGGCGCTCGTCACCACGCCGCCGGTGTTGGAAAGACCTTCGATGATCGCGTCGTCATTCGTGGCCCCGTTGCGCCACGCCTCGCGCATACGACTCACGATGAAGACTTCGTAGTCCATCGAAAGCCCGAACAGCATCGCGAAGAGGAACACCGGCACCCAGCCTTCGATCTGGCTCACGTGATACGTGCCAAAGATCGGTGATCCGATCCCGAATCGAAAGACCGCGACAAGTACACCGTCGGCCACGCCGACGGACACGAGATCCAGCAGTATCGCAATGAGGGGCAGCACGAGTGATCGGAACGCGCGAGCCAGGACGAGGTACGCGAACACGAACGCCAACAGGACGATCCAGGGCAGAGCGCCGTAAACGCTATTAAGGAAGTCGACCCCCTGGGCCGGGGCCCCACCGACGAACACCTTCGTACCCGCCGGGAAGGTCATCGACGGGATCGTCGTATCGCGCAGGACGTTCACGAGATTCTGTGATCCCGCACTCCCGAAGTACTCACGGCTGACCACCAGGATCTGTTCGTAGCGGCGCGACGAGTCGACGAAGGGCTTGGTGTGCCCAATGGCGACGATTCCGACTTCGGGGTTCTTCAGAATCAGTTTCGCCAGCGCCAATCGCTCGCGTGACGCGACGCCCGTCGCGGCACCGTGACTTCGACCGGTGTCGACGATAACCTCGATCGGTGTAATGGCACCGGGTCCGGCTCGGCCGCTCACGAGGGTGAGCGCCTTCGCCGCCTCAATGTTTTGCGGGATGGCGGTGACCGATCCGGGTGTCAACTGCATCCAGAAGATGGAGAACGTCGCACCTCCGAGAACGACCAGGGTCGTCACGAGAACCAGCAATGGACGTCGAATGACACCACGGGCGATGCGCGCCCAGAGTCCCGAGGAAACGTCTCTTCGAGCCATGAGTCCTCGAACGACCACCGGTCGAACCCCCCGGCGTCCTAGGAGTGACAGCAGGGCCGGTTGCAGGCTGAGCGCACACGCGAGGGAGAAGACCGGCACGACGAGGCCGGCCGCCCCGAGGGATTGCACGAACGGCACCGGCACGATGAGCAAGGTCGCTAGTCCGATCGCCACGGCGAACCCGGAGAACATGACTGCCTTTCCGGCGGTGTGCATGGTGGTGACGATTGCGTCGTCAACTTTCACGTTGTCGCGGCTGACTTCGGTTCGGAATCGATGAACGATGAACAGCGAATAGTCGATCGCGAGCGCGAGGCCGATGAGTTCGACGACATTCGGGACGTAGAGGACCATGAGAAAGTGGTGGGCGAGGAGATAGACGACACTGAGTGTGCCGGCGATCGTCGCCCCGGCGACGAGAAAAGGTATGAGCGCCGCCCAGCAGATTCCCAGGACGGCGATGAGCAGCACGACGGCGAGAACGAGTGCGAGGGCCCCGCCCCGGCGAAGATCACCTTTTAGTACCGGTGTGATGTCGTGCTGGAGCGCCGGTGGTCCAGTCACGAGCGCGTTCGAGAGCCCCGTTTCTCGGAGCGCGCTACGCAATGCTCCGGTGGCGTTGGCCGCCTGGCCCAGGTTGAATGAAGTGTTGACGTTGGCGTAGAGCAAGCCACCCACGGCCCGTTCCTCACTCACGGTGCCCGTAGGTATCTTGGTCGCCGCAGTGCTGATCTTGGCCTCGAGCGCGGTGATCTCTGGGGAGGTCGCGTTGGTGAAGGGCACGACCACGGTAAACGTCCCTTCGACGTTCTCATGGAAGTTGCGGATGAGAATCGCGTTCGCCTGCGCCGAGCTCGTTCCAGGAACGGTGAGCGATGTCGTCAGCAAATCGGTGAGATGCGATGTTGAGAACACCCCCAAGATGGTGATGACCACCCAGATTGCAATGACGATGACCCGTCGCTTGATGACCAAGCGAATCCAGCGTTCCAACACACTCGTAGCGTACAAGTTCGTACTCGCACTCCCTGGAACAGTTGGCGTCGAGCAGAGCCACGTCCTCAGAGCGAGGTCGCTCTATCGTGCCGTTGGCTCTTCGACCACCTTTCCGCTCCCGCACGGATCGGGCACCTCGTGCAAATCGCTCGACGCGAGAAAGCGTCACGCGCCCTTAGGTCGTCGAAACTGGTTGGGCGGGATACCCAAGGCAGTAATTCCGTCGCCGCTCGCGCACGCCATCGGTGCCGGAGTGTGGGTGGCCACCGTGGCTTCGGTCGCGCTCCTTGCTAATGCCGCGACGTATTTTTACCTCGAATACCGACTGTGGAACGCCTGGACCCCGGGCGTCATTGCGACATGAATCTCAGTTGAGCACGTCCTTCGACGGTGATGAGAAAGCACTGCGAATCACGGGAGGAATATTCGACGAGCGTGAAGTCAGGTTCCGCGCTATGAGCGAGGCAACAGCGACGGTTAGCGCTACGGCGACGCAAGTCAAGACTTCGTGAGCGCTCCGGTGCTTCTTCGTGACTGAGAACCTTGAACTTGAAACCCTCAACATCTAGTTCAGCGCATCGGGCCAAGAAATGACTGCAAAGTCTCACCGGGACGCGGCTCGTGTGAAGGCGGGGCAATAATGGGACATGGAAAATGAATTCTGGCCACTCTTTGACCTGCGAATACGTACGTCACGCATTGAGATACGTCTTCCGAATGACAACGCTTTAGGGGATCTCGCGCGACTCGCCGCCAAAGGCATTCATGATCCTGTCGCAATGCCCTTTCTCTATCCGTGGACTGATGAGCCCTCACCACTGCTCGAGCGGGGCATGTTGAAGTGGGGATGGCGCCACCGGGCCGAATGGGCTTCGAACAACTGGACCTTCAACGGTGCCGTGTTCGTGAATGGTGAAGTCGTGGGAGTCCAAAGTTTGATGGCCACTGACTTCGCGGCCCTGCGCGCGGTGAAGAGCGGATCATGGCTCGGCCTCGCGTACCAAGGTCAGGGAATCGGCAAGGAAATGCGCACTGCGATCCTCCATTTCGCCTTTGAAGCACTGGGCGCACTCGAAGCGCACAGTGGGGGATTCATCGACAATGAGTCATCACTTAGAGTCTCGCGCGCGCTCGGCTACGAGGAGTGCGGCCGAAGGACCGTTCTTCGACGAGGCATTCCGACCGAACTACTCGAAGTGCGACTCGATAAGTCACAATGGAATACGACGCCACACACGAAGGTCGAGATTTCGGGGCTTGACGATTGTCGGGATTTCTTTATCGCCCCAGATTCGACAGTCAGTTAGTAGTCCGTCACTACTCGACACGGGAAATGGTCTCGGCGTCGTCGCGTGCGGCGCATGTATGAACGTGACGCCGGAGGACTATCGAGAGATGGCCTACAACACATCGCCGACTTTGCGGGGAGGAATGTGGAGGACGAGCGAGTGTTCAGCTCACTGAAGAGTTCCGCTGAGCAGGTACGTCGACGTGGCGCCCGGACGCAACGGCTGATCTCCTTCCGGTGAGGCAGGCAGCGACATCGTGAATGACGAACGCTCCCGAATGGCCGCGTCGTTGTTATCACGCCGGGAAAAGATCGCTCGTACGTAACATGACATCATGAGCACAGGATTATCGAGCCAGGGCGCGCAAGTTGGTCCCTTCGAATGACGATCGACCAAGATTCGAACTACCAAGTCGATGACGATTCATCGCGAATCGATGTCGACGTTGTCTGGGACTTCCTCTCGACGGAGGCGTATTGGAACACGTGGCGAAGCCGCCACGACGTCGAACGTCAGTGGCGCGAGGCGTGGCGAGTAGTCGGCGTCTACGACGGGGCGAGCGGCGCCATGGTCGGCGGCGCTCGCGCAATATCCGATGGAGTGAGCGATGCGTACCTGGGTGACATGTTCGTGATCCCCGATCATCGCGGGCGAGGACTCTCGAAGCAACTGTTGAGGGTGATGGTTGAAGAGGGCCCCGGTCGCGACTTTCGGTGGATGTTGGTGACCAGTGACGCGCATGGTCTCTACGCTCAGTTTGGATTCGGTCCACCCGATGAACGCGTCATGATTCGTCCACCGAGAAATCGCCACTGACGGAAAGGTTTGTCTCTCCGAGCGCGGAACCAGAACTACTTGGTTTTGATCACGACTGTCTGTCCGAACTTGTCGTGCAGTGTCTGATTTCTCTTGTCCCACGCGACCCACAGAAGGTCGATGAGGTGCGGCAAGAGAAACACGAAGAAAATGAGTTCGGCGTGAAGCTCGCGATGCAATTGGGCAGTCGTGGGGTTGACGTAGCGGTACAAATGGTGGAAGGTCCCGAGGGCCAGTAGCGCAGTGTAGAAAATCGCTCGTTTCGCGGCGCGCGCGTAGGTAAGTGGGGTAACGCCGTCTTGGTCAACGCACCGGACCGAAACGACTCGCATGCCTATCGTCTGGCCGCGACGGAGTCCGATGAGCAGTGAGTTGTAGAGAAAGGTGATCGCCGTCACCCCAATGACGTCGGTGGCGAAGCCGACGTGGTGGGCGCCGAGCGTCGCCCACCCGATGATCAACAACAGGATGTCGTCGATGAAAAAACCGAGGAATCGTCGCCAGAATCCCGCCAGGGTGTAGCCGAACGGGGAGGACACGTCCGCGGTGAACTGGGGCGCGGGGTAGGAGTACACGCTCGACGTAGGAGAGCCACACGAAGCGCAGAACTGCTGACCCGGTACTTCTTGCGTGCCGCATGTGGGGCAAGACGCCATTTCAATCTCTCCTAGGTCTCTTCCGTGTGGCTCGTGGTCCTGTGCGGATCATTAGAACATTAGAGCCCAGGGCCTCGGCCGAGATTCGCCCGCGTGACGAAGTCGACTCAGGACCGCTTCGTGGCGACGAACACGGGGATGCGGCGTTCGGTCTTCAGCTGGTACTGCGCGTACGGTGGAAAGGCCGCCACGGCCCGTTCCCACCACGTGGCCCGCTCCTCGCCATCGACTTCGCGAACCGACACCGTGAATGGTTCGGGCCCGTCTTGAATCGTGACCGACTCCGGGTCGGCTTTCAAGTTGTAGTACCAGACCGGATGGGTGGGTGCGCCGCCCTGGGAAGCTACGAGGGCGTATTCGCCGTCGTGCTCAACGCGCATGAGTGGTGTCTTTCGAATCACGCCGCTCTTGTTACCGCGGGTCGTCACGATCACGACCGGCAATCCGGTGTCGCGTAGCGTATTGCCCTCCGTGCCGTCGGTGCGCTCGTACAACTCAACTTGGTCCCGCACCCATTCGGATGGACTTGGTTCGTATCGTCCCTCTAATGACATTGGCTGTTCCTCACGTGAATTGATCGAACTGTATAGCGACATCATCGTAAAGGTTGAAGGGCCGTCAGTGACGGCCCGATTACGCGAGAGTCACGTGGGGATGACCCAATAGGGTGTCCGGGGGAGCATGTGTGGGGACCGAACGAGCGAAGAAGGCGACGACGAGTAGGCGCCTCGGGCGAAGGAAGCCTTCGTCGTCGCGAATAAGTCTGCGGACGTACCTGGGCGCACTCGGGCCAGGACTGGTCACGGGGGCCTCGGACGATGATCCGTCCGGCATTGCGACCTACGCCCAGACCGGGGCGAAATTCGGGTTCTCAATGTTGTGGGTGGCGCTCTTCACGTTCCCGCTGATGGCCGCCGTGCAAGAGATCTGTGATCGTACGGCATTGGCGAGCGGGAAGGGACTGGGCGAACTGATCGTCGTTCGATTTGGACGGAGGTCGAAAGTCCTGATTTCGGTGCTGCTCGGGCTGCTGATACTGGCCAACGCGCTCAACATCGCAGCGGACTTGGTGGCGATCGGTGCCGGTATGCACTTATTGCACGCGGGACCGGAAGTCTTGTGGGCGTTGGTCGCCGGAGCTCTGCTGATCGCCCTCGTCGTTAGTGGCTCGTTCGAACTCACTGCGCGAGTACTGAAGATCTTTTGCTTGGCCCTCTTGGCCTACGTCGTCGTCCTATTTTCGATCAGCGTCCCGTGGGGATCGGTGCTGATCCACACGATCGTGCCCCACTTCGTTTTCTCGAAGGGCTACCTCGCGCTCTTGGTGGGCGTACTTGGCACCACGATCTCGCCGTATCTGTTCTTTTGGCAGAGCATGCACCGCATCGAAGACATGCGAGAAGAGACGGCTGGCGGGGAAAAGCCGATGGCGCTGAAGCTGCGATCCCGCGCGGGAGCCGCGAAAAAGTTGTCCACCAGTCGCTTTGACGTGTTCACGGGCATGGGCATCTCCAATGTCGTCATGTTCGCAATCATTGTCGCCACGGCCGCGACCATTGGCAGTCATGGTCACCATCCCACCATCGATTCACCGGCCCAGGCCGCCGCTGCGCTGAAACCAATCGCGGGTCGGATGGCCTCGTACATCTTTGCTTTCGGATTCATCGGTGCGGGAATGCTGGCCATTCCCGTCCTCGCGGGATCCGGTGCGGCTGGGCTGTCTGGAATGTTGGACCGACCCACGGGCTATTCGAGATCACCACTCAAGGCGCCATTCTTCTACATCCTCTGCGTAGTGGGCATGGGCGGAGGAATGACCTTCAGTCTGCTCTCGGTCAACCCGATCACGCTCTTGGTCTTCGTTGCGGTGATCAACGGTGTCGCGGCGGCCCCGTTTCTCGCGGTCACCATGCTCGTCTCATCCGATCGGCGAATAATGGGAACCTACGTCAACGGAAGACTCGCCCGGATACTTGGTTGGGGCACGGTGGCGTTGATGTCGATCGCTGCGGTGTTGTTGCTCGTGATCTGATGTCCTCGAACCGGCGTCATCGTGATCGACGATCAGCTCAACCGGCGCTCAGTGCTCCGTTGTACAGTGAGGCGACGACGGAACGGGGGTGCCATGGGACTCAGGATTGCGCTGGCGACGACGGTGGAGGCGAGTCCCTCCGAGGTCTACGACGTACTGCGTTCCACGCAGGGTCAAAAGGGGTTTTGGACGTCGGACTGTGATCTCGATGACCGACACGGTCGCTTCGGATTCGTCGAAGCGCCGGTCGACCTCAACGTCGCGATCTCTCTCGTGGCCAATGACCTTGTGAGAATGAAGGTCGAGACCGGCTTTCCTGGTTGGAATGGGTCATCCTGGGAGTGGGCGTTGAGTGCCCACCACGATGCTCCGAACCGGACTCACGTCCAATTCCGTCACTATGATTTTGAGCCGGACTACGCGGAGTCGGACGTGGCCTACACCGCCCAGACGTGGGCGATGATCCTCGATCGACTCGCTCGCTTTCTCGAGAGTGGTCTTCCGGATCCGTTCTTCGCCAACGACGGTGCCTAGCGCGAGCGCGTAGCCGCCAGCCGTGGCGTGGTGCTGCAAGAGTGCAACGCTATCCTCGACGTCACCGCCGTCGCGCTCGAACGAAGGACTTCCATGGCAATCGACTTCACTCTCGCTCCGGAACACGAAGAGATTCGCCTGCGCGTGCGCGAATTCGTCCAGGACGCGATCATTCCGGCCGTGACACGGCCCGGGGCCGAAGTATTGGCGCTCTCTCGCCGTGACTACCTCGCCACCATCACGGGGCTGCGAGAACAGGCCAAGGCTCTCGGCCTCTGGCTGCCGCACATGCCCAAGGAGTGGGGCGGCATGGGACTGGGTCACGTGGAACTGGCGATGGTCCAAGCCGAAGCCGGTAAGACGCGAATTGGCCCCTGGGTGCTCAACTGCATGGCGCCGGACGAGGGAAACATGCACACGCTCCTCCACTGGGGCAACGACGATCAGAAGGAGCGCTACCTACGGCCGCTCTGTGACGGAGCGGTGATGTCGTGTTTCGCGATGACCGAACCCGAAGTGGCTGGCTCCGATCCGACGCTCATCCGAACGCACGCCGAAAGAGATGGTGACGAATGGATCATCAACGGTCACAAGTGGTTCATCTCGAACGCCCGTCGTTCGCAGTTTGCCATCCTCATCGCCCGGACCGAACCGGACGTGCCGGAGGGTTCCTCGGGTGCGACCACGGCGTTTCTCGTCGACATCCCGTCGGAGGGCTGGAACGACGTGCGAGAAGTAGAAACGATGCACGGATCAACCGGCCACAGTGAAATCGTCATCAAAGACCTGCGGGTGCGAGACGAACAGATTCTCGGTGGCCGGGGTAATGGGCATCGCCTCGGACAAGCCCGTCTCGGACCGGCCCGCTTGGCGCACTGCATGCGCTGGATCGCCCAGGCCGAAACGGCGCTCGACATGATGGTCGATCGCTCGATTCATCGTTATTCACACGGTTCGACTCTGGCGGAGAAACAGGGTGTCCAATGGATGATCGCCGATTCAGCGATGGAGCTCTATCAGTGCAAACTCATGGTGTTGCACACGGCCTACAAGATCGATCGTGGTGACGACTTTCGAACGGAGGTCTCGATGACCAAGCACTTCGTTGCCAATAGCCTCAATCGGATCATCGACCGGGCGATCCAGGTGCACGGCGCCCTCGGCTATTCGACGGACACGCCGTTGGCCTCGATGCTCCAACACGCTCGCTGGGCGCGCCTCGCCGACGGCGCCGACGAGATCCACCAGATGAGGATCGCGGAGCGGACCATTGCCGCCTTCAAAGACAGTGGTTCCACGTCGGTGGCGACGGGTGATTTGCCCATCTAATGAAGTGAGTACATTCGCTGTAGGCCACTGCGGACCCAGACGGTGGTCGGAAATCGATTTGGAAGGATCATCGTGGTTGACGAAGATATCTATCAACGGATCAATACCCTGGTGGACGAGGAAAAGGTGCTGCGCGAACACGAGACGCCCGAAGACGTCACTCGCCTCGCGCTCATCGAAGAAACGCTCGACCAGTGTTGGGATCTGCTGCGCCAACGTCGTGCGCTGCGTGAATTCGGGCGCGATCCCGAAAAGGCGGAGGTCCGCGACGTCGACACCGTGGAGCGATACGAGCAGTAGCGCGTTCGTCGTGAATCACCTGCCGACGTCGAAGTGAAACCAGCCCTACGTATGGGTGGCGACGTCGGGACTACCCGACAAATTTCTTGAGGTCAGCGATGATCTTGTCTTCCACTTCCAGGCTCCACAACGAGTCCGCGACGTCGATGGGGAGGAAGAGGTCGGACAGCAAGAGCGTTTCGGCGGCGGCGACGCCAAGATTCTGCAGCCACTTGCTGATGCCGAATCGCACGGTGAAGTCGCTCGGTAATCCGCTGATAGTGATCGTGAAGGCCCGCTCGGCGGCGACGATGTCGCGGAGAAAGCCGCCCTTGGTTGCTTGAATGACTGTTCCTTGATCACCGGGAGGCGAGGTCTGGACGGTGAAGCCGTCGGCCTTCAAGTACTGCGTGAGGTGTGACTCGAGTTCGGTTAAATTCGTGCCCTTACCCTCAAAGTGTTCTGACTTATCTCCGAGCATGATGCCCTCCTAAAATGGTGCGTGGTCTGACCCTATGGGTGCCGCGTCGAAGTGCATCGCGATTATTCAGAAATTCTTACGAAGCGCGTGATGGAAGTTCACGACGTTAACGAACGTTCCCCACGACTCGCTCGAAGAGCTGACCGACTTCTTTGGTCGAGAATTCCATCGTCGCGTCGCCGACGTTGAATTCGAAGCGCTGCAGATTCGGGCCCTCCGTGTCGTACGCGCGACCAAACATCCAGATACCGTCCTTTCGCGCGATGTCAACCATTCGCGAGGTGATCGTGTCGCACGGGCCACTCACGCGAACGTGCATCATCGGGCTCTGCACCGGGTAGGGAAGCACCTCGAGGTCGTCGATTCGTTGAAGGACCCGCGCGATCTGACGCGCACGCTCGTAGTAGCTGGTGAATTGGTCGCCACGAAGACGCAACGCACTGAGCGCCGAGGCGGCGTAGGGCCAGAGTCCGAAGGCGCGTCCCCCGTGGCGAATCCGCCAAAGTTTCAGTTCCTCGATGGTCGCGGTGTCGCCGGCCACACAGCAGCCGGCGATCGCACCGAGTCCCTTGTAGAACGAGACGTACACGGTGTCAAAGAGGTCAGCGATGTCGAGTAGTGACTTTGAAGCGGTGGACGCGTAGAAGGGCACCGCCTCCCAAAGACGCGCGCCGTCCATGTGCGCGGCGGCGTCGTGATCCCGAGCCCACTGAACTTGGGCGACCAGTTCGTCCCACTCGGGGAGGGTGCCGCCGAGGTCGCGCTGGGGCAGTTCGAGCACGAGCGCGGCGACGGGCTCAGCGATTGTCGTGAGCTGCGCGGACGTCAGAGGCGTATTCGCGGGGCCGCACGTTACGGCCACGAGACCGTGGAGACGCTCGTAGGCCCGTTCCTCTCGAACGTCGAGATGACACTTCGGATGAAACATGATGCCGGTGCGGTGGCGTCGGTCGGCGTGGATCCGCAAGACCGACTGTTGGGCCATGGTGCCGGTGATCATGAACAGGGCTGATTCCTTGCCGAGACGACGGGCCACCTCGTGTTCGAGCTCCTCGACGACACCGCCGCTCCCGTAGAGGTCGATCTGCGTGTCGACGGGAATGGTTGCTAAGAGCGACGCCGCGTCGCGACGACCGCTGCCGGTCAAGAAGCGTGTGCATCGTCGTTGGATCTCACGCAACTCCTCGGGCGTTGGAGGCACACTCGGGGATCGCCGTGGCGCCCGGGGTGCCGGTGGCACCATCGACGCTTTCTTCTGCGGGGAAGTGGACACCTACGTGACGATACTCACCGTCATTTTTGCGTTGCTGGCCCGAAGTGGGGGATTGGGTCTGAACGCACGGTCCGGGATGGCGGCGGCTGCGGTTATTCGCCGATCTGTCCTTCGACCAACTCGGCATAGATATCGAGATGGCCGAGGTGCCGGGCGTACTCCAGCACAAGGTGAAACAGGACTCGTTCGAGCGTCGCGGGTTCCTCGCCACTCCATCGCGGTCCCGGCAGGCCGAGGTCATCGAGGTCATGACGTTGAACGATTTCGGCACTCTGGATTCCGCGACTCCGCAGCGCGCCGACGAGCGAATCGAGGGTGTCCTCGGGAGCGACGTACCAACGATCACCGAGATGGTCGCCCCAGGGCTCGTCCACACCTTGTCCTTCGAAGCCCCATTCGAGCCAGCGCATCTCGACGTACGTCAGATGCTTGACGAGTTCCAGCGCGGTCCAATCGGTGGGGACCACGCTCACGATCAGAGCGTCCAGGGGGAGTGACGTGACTTTCTCGATGACGCGATCGCGACAGTAGTCGAGGTACATCAAGAAGACCTCGTTGCGCGCGAGGGCCGCACCGGTCGGAGAAGGAAAGTTCATGGCCCAACTTTAAGTCTCGATTCCCTGAACCGCGAGGCGAGGCGTACGCGAGTACCGAGTTCCGCGTAGGTGCGATGCCGTAACGTTGCACTTATGGGGAGTTCGAAGAAGCGTCGCCGGGTCGACACCACCCCGGTGGAATCAGACAGCGACTGGACACCACCGGTGATGTGGCCCGAACCCGGGAGCGGCTTTGAGGCCGACCCTTTCAGTCCGGCGGGCATATCCCAACAGATATGGCACGCCACGGCGAGAAGGCCACGGAGTCGCACCGGGCTGTGGATCGTGCGAGTTGTCTGCGTACTCATCGCGTTGGCGTTTATCGCCGCTCAAGTCGCCCACTGACGCAGTGCACATCCTCATTGGTTCCGGCGTCCCCTAGTCTTGGGTGTGCGCATCCTCGCTCGAAAAGAGGTCCGACCTCGTTCGCTTATTTCGTGGTCCGTAGGCGTCGTGGTCGTGACCTTATTGGTCCTCTCATCGCTGGGTGTCTTTTCGTCAACGAAGGCACCGAAGGAGACGGTGGTGTCGTCGATCACTTCATCGCGATACGGCTCGGTCCTCGTAGTCGGGGGCAATGCGAGCAGCGGGTTGCACAACTTCCCGCTCTACGAATTCAGTGGCGACGTCGGCCACCACTTCGGCTGCGCGACGAACAAGATCGTGGCTTACGACCTCGGCGCAAAAGAGAGCGTGCCCCTCACCTGTACTGGACCGGAGGGAGATCTGCTCGCGGACGTCAGTTCCGACGATTGGCCGGCGTTTACGACCAAGGGTTCGCCGGTTGCCGGTCACGGAGTCGACGCGAAGTTGCTGGGAACGGTTCTTCGCCCCGGCATCGGCAAGCAGATCACCTACGCCGGTCATCCGCTGTACCTGTTTGACCCCTCGTCACAACCGTTCGTTCCCCAAGGTGAGAATCTCATGGAGACCGTGAAGCCGCTCCCGCCGTGGCACGGGTACTGGGACTTGGTCTCGGCCCGCACCGGGGCACTGTCACCGGGCGTTGCGACACTCGAGGTCGAAACGCTGCCCAGTGGGAATAGCTCGCTCGCGGCGAAAGAGGATGGCAATGTCGACCCGATCAAGGTAACCCTGTATTCCGGAATGGTCACGTTCGGTGACGCGAAGTGTGGCGGGAAGTGCCTAGCAGCGTGGACCCCATTTCTCACGAGCGCCTCACCGCGACTTGGTCCGGGTGTGAACCGCGCACTCGTGGGCATCGTTCGAAGAGCTGATGGCAACTTTCAAGTCACGTACGACCATCGACCGCTCTATCTCTACAACCGAGAGATCATCCGCCTGAGCTCGAGCGACCGACTCACAAAGAGTGGTTCGACGGGAAACGGTGCCGGGGAGCGTGGCCCGAGCGGCGTTATGTCAGTCGTGGTCGCGTCGAACTGACACCGAGTGCCCGAAGGCATGATGGACGAGACGGGAGTGGGTTGGCATACTCTTGGACGACACGATTCTGGCGAATGAACGTTTGACGGGAGCACGCATTGACTGATCCCAAGACATCGGTGGATCCCCGATTTAGCGAAGACGGCGCCGAGCCGACTTCGTGGGTCGACACGCGCGACGCGATTGCCTCAGCTGAGCTCTTTTGGATTTCCACGGTCCGTACTGACGGGCGACCCCACGTCACGCCGCTCGTTGCCGTGTGGATCGATGACTCCTTGTTCTTCACTACCGGACCCGAAGAACAAAAGGGCGTGAATCTGTCGCACAACAATCACGTGACCCTCACCACGGGCCGCAACGATTGGGATAAGGGTCTCGACGTCGTGGTCGAAGGCGTGGCGAACCGAGTGAAATCCCAGGAGGAACTCGTTCGCGTCGCCGAAGCGTGGACGCACAAGTGGGACGGTCGTTGGAATTACGCCGTCGGCATCGACTGCTTTCATCATCGCGATGGCGAAAAGGTCCTCGACGGCGAAGTGTTCGTCTTCAAGGTCACTCCGCAGAAGGTTCTCGCCTTCACCAAAGGGACATTCAGTCATACGCGTCACCAGTTCTGAAGTCATCCGAGGTTGACCCCGATAGGAACGTCACACGGCGTTGGTAACGTCACTTGAGTGACGTTCTCCTGGCCGGCCAACATCCCAGCGCGCGTCGAGCCGGATCGTCTCACTGAGGAAAAGCTGGCGTTGGACGAGTGGGTGGATTTTCATCGCGCCACGCTGTTGATGAAATGTGATGGGCTCTCGTTCGACCAGCTCACAATGAGATCGGTCGAACCTTCGGAACTGACGTTGCTCGGCTTGGTCCGGCACATGAGCGAAGTTGAACGCGGCTGGTTCCGCCGCCACGCCGCTCGAGAGAATGTTGACTTCTACTGCTGCACCAATGATGATCCGGACGCCGACTTGCTCGGAGTCGATTCGGCCGATGCGTCGGTGGATCTGGCACATTTCGTTGAAGAGTGTCGACTGAGCCGTGGGGCCACGGCGAACCTGTCACTCGATGAGGTCGTGCCGAGTCGCGGAGATCATCCCGAGCGAACGAGGAATGTTCGGTGGATCTATCTTCACATGATTGAAGAGTACGCACGCCACAATGGCCACGCCGATCTGATCCGAGAGCGCATCGACGGAGCGACTGGCGACTAAGTCGTGGCGAGGGCCATGTGTTGTCGTCGTGTCCGCGGACAAAATGATTGACGGCGTTACGCTGCAATGATGTTTGAAGTCTCTAACGAACGATTCGAGGAACTCGCCGCGGAGGCGGTATCGGGTTTGCCCGAATCGCTGTCATCGCGGATGGACAATGTCGCCATCATTGTCGAAGACGAAGCCCGCGGTCGCAACCTCTTTGGACTGTACGAGGGCATCCCCTTGACTCGACGTGGATTCTCCAGCTACAACGCGGTCATGCCCGATCGAATCACGCTGTACCAAAAGACGATCTGCCGGGTGTGCGCCAACGAGGACGACGTCAGGGCGCAGGTCCGAAAGACCGTGATCCACGAAATAGCTCATCATTTCGGCATTAGTGACCCACGACTCGACGAACTGGGCTGGGCGTAACTCGTTCGCCAGCGCCGCCACCGCTCCAGTGTGGCACCGTGCGAATACGACGCCGATTGTTCGACCCGACGCTAAGTCGGCTTCTTCGGGCCGAAGCTCACGAGGCTCTGGAACTCACTGGGAATGACTTCGGGATAACTGCCTTCGAGAAAGGCGCCCAGGACAGATCCCTTTCGAACGATGACGTAGTCGTAGTGGAGGGTGCCTCGCGCGTCCGAGATCGCCATGGCATAGGCTGCGCTCGCGTTGCCGTAGTGCGCGAAGCTCATCGTCCCCACCGAACCGGTGATCGGCAGGCCGTCGAAGAGTCCGGTGAGGACGTGGCACGCGTTGATGTGCGCGATGATCTTCTTATACGCACTCTTGGTGTTCGAATACGTCGCAATCTTTTCGTCGAAGCGGGGCAACTCGTCAACCGTTCCGAGGTAGTAGGCCTGAGCCGATCGAATCTGTGTGACCCCCGTGGGTTCGAGCAACCCGCGAACGCAACCGACGCCGTCGCTCGTGATGCTTGACGCAGTCCAGCCCGCCGGCATCTGACTCGAATTCAGTAACTCGGACGACAGTTTTGCCTGGGAGATGGTCGCCGCTGAACTCGCGAGCACTGGCCAAAGCGCAGTCGCGGCGACGAGCGCGCCGATGGATACGAGTGCGCGCCTCACGCCAACCCCCAGTCCCGTCCGATGTCAGACCCGACAGAACCTACTGTTCGAAGCGTCGGTTGACAACCCGGGCGCCGGACCAAAGAATGGTCATTGATGGTGAACATGCGCGACGTCGAAAGAGTGGCCCTTTCTATGCCGGAAGCCAAGAAAGAGCTCCGCGATGACGATCGTCCGGCGTTCGTCGTCGACGGTAAACTCTTCTGCTTCCACCGCACGAAGCGGCGCGACGCCGTCGATCCGACCACGGGCGAACGTCTCGGTGACGTCTTAGCTCTGCGAGTCGCCGACGAGGAAATGAAGTCAATGTGGCTGGCCGAACGTCCGGGCGTCTACTTCACCACCGATCATTTCGATGGTCACCCTTGGATCCTCTTGCGCATCCCGTCACTCGCCGACGTTGAGCCGGATGAGCTCTTCGAACTGGTGTCGGACGCCTGGCTCGCACGGGCGCCCAAACGATTGATAAAGAGTTGGCTGGAGAACCAGGGACTGGGCGGCCAAGAGGACTCAGCAGTGCGTAGGGGTGACTAGTAGGGGGCATGGATGCAGCACTTCACCACGTTCGACAACCTTGATCTTGCGTACCTGGCCCTGGGCGAAGGCGAGCCCGTCATACTGCTTCACGGATTCGCGGCGGATCACTCGTCAAACTGGGTGGCCACCGGCGTCGTGGACAGCCTCGTCGAGGCCGGTCGACGCGTGTTCGCCCCTGACGCGCGCGGCCACGGGGAGTCGGCGAAGCCGCACGACCCCGGCGCGTACGCGAACGACGCAATGGTTCGCGATATTCAGTCGCTGATGGATTACGCGTCGCTCGAACCGGTCGACGTCGTGGGCTATTCGATGGGCGCCATCGTGGCCGGTCGTCTCGCGCCACGTGATCCTCGAGTTCGTTCACTCGTTCTCGGCGGCGTCGGTGGTGAGTGGGGCGGCGACCAGCGACCACTGGGCACGGAGCCCATTGCCGACGCGCTGGAGACCGAGAGTCCGGACGATATTGAGAGCCCGCTCGCCGCGGCCTTTCGGCGGTTCGCCGACAGCACCGGCGCCGACCGGTTCGCGCTGGCGGCCCACACGAGGTCGCGTAATGGAGAGACGACGAACGTGGAATCGATCACGGTACCGACGTTGATACTCGCCGGCGACGCTGATCAATTGGCCGGATCTCCCGAAGAACTGGCGAATCGTATTCCCGGGGCCACGTTTCAGATACTGCAGGGCAATCACCTGAGCGCGGTGCGCGATCCTCGGTTCACTCAGTCGATCGTGACGTTCGTGAACTCGATGTCATAGTGAAACACCATCTCGGGAGGGGAATTGGCTCAGTGTCCACTTGCCCGTGAATTCGTAGTCACACAGCGACTCCGTGAGCGAGCACATGACCGTAAGGACCTGTTCGGCCGATGTGGCGACGGGGACTTCGAGGAGTAATCCCCGGGTGTTGTGGTCTTGACGGACCGTAAAGGGCGCGCCGGCCAACATCGAGGTGATTCGTTCACTGCCGAGACGACTTCGCGAGTGCAAGACACCGAGGGTGGAAGGCTGCGCGACGCCGTGACGGGGGGCGGTGGTCACGAAAGTGGCGACCGTCACACCCTTATTGAGCCGTAGGCCGAAGTAGTTCACCTTCATGTCGGGAACCTCCTCTTCGACATTGGGTGAGACGTTGCACCACCCTCGTCCGTCGCCAACCGCGCCGATGGCCGCGAGTGCGGCCCTTCGATCGTCCGAGAAGGTGATCACCGTGGGAATGCTCATTGGAACGCCTTGGTTGAGATCACGATGACCTAGATCCTCTTCGTGTCGCGCTGGTACACGCGAACGGCGAGGACGGAAAGCACGAGCGACCACGCCGCGACGACGACCCACGCTTCCAAGGGCCAGCCGCCACCGACGAGCGCCGTCTTGCCGGCCTGGACCAGCCAGTAGGAAGGAAGGCACTTCACGACGTCGAAGAGAAAACCGCTCGTGACCAGAGGGCCGTACGCGCCACCGAGCAGTGCGAAGAGTGACGTCACACCGCCAATTGCCGGTCCGAGGGAGTCCAGCTTGAGCAAGTGACCGAACATGATTCCCATGACGGCAAAGGGAACCAGTCCCACCAATAGAAGCCCAATCATGACGAGCCACTGGGTCACGTCGAGTCGCACGCCAATAAGCGACCCGGCGGCGAACAGCACGATCATGCTCAAGAGCGCCATCATGTAGCCACAGAAGATCTTGGCGCTGAAGTACGACCACGTGGGCAGGGGCGTGACGCGCAACTGCCTCGTCCAGCCGACGGCGCGCTCGGCCGCAATACGCGCCCCGCTCGAGATCACCGCGACCATCGATCCCCACGCGATCATGCCCGTCATCCAATAGAGGGGAAGAGAGACGCCGTCCTCGATCACGCCCTTGTGCGGACCGGCGACGGCTAAGAACAGCACCAGGGGAAAGGCCAAGGAGAACAACAAGAATCGCCGGTTGCGCCAGGTGCGCAGCACTTCGTAGCGCAGATAGGTCATTTCGATCACGGCGCCGCCTCGTCGGGGTCGAGCGTCAATTCCAGAAAGGCCTCTTCCAGTCCCGCGCCGCGCACCTCGATGTCGCGAACCTGAGGAAAGGCCGTCAAGAGATCGCGCAACGTGGCGTCAGAGTCGGAGCAATTCAGCGTGACCGCGTCGCCCTTGCGATCGACCGTGGTCACTCCGCGCAACGCTTGGAGCGACGTCAGATCAACATCGGGCAGCGTGGCACGAATAATGCGACCGCCGACCGTCGCTTTGATCTCGGTGGGCGCACCGTCGGCGACGATGCGCCCGTGGGACATCAGCACGATGCGATCGGCGTAGGCGTCGGCCTCCTCGAGATAGTGCGTGGCGAAGATCACGGTCTTGCCTCGAGCGGCGAAGGCGCGCATGGCGCTCCAGAAATCCCGACGACCCTCGACGTCCAGTGCCACCGTGGGCTCATCGAGCACTAGGAGTTCGGCATCCGCGACCAGCGCGATAGCGAATCGAACACGTTGGGTCTCACCCCCGGAGAGCTTTCGAGTTTGACGTTCCGCAAAGTCCTCAGCGCCCGAGATCCGAAGCGCCTCTTCGACGTCGAGGGGAGCCGGATAGATCGCGGCCATCATCGTGACCAGTTCGCGGACCGACAAGTACTCAATGAGCTGTCCGGTCTGGGTCATCGCGCCGATCATTCCGGCCTTCACCGCGTCGCGGGGGGAGCGACCAAAAAGTGAGACCGTGCCGGCGTCGGGTTGTGTGAGCCCAATCAGCATGTCGATCGTCGTGGTCTTGCCGGCGCCATTGGGACCGAGAAGAGCGACGGTCGAACTTCGCGCCAACTTGAGGTTGATGCCGCGCACCGCGCGCACGACCCCGAAGGACTTGGTCAGTCCACTCGCCACGATGGTGTCGTGGGACGTCTCGCCTCGCGGGGCATCAGTCACGGGAGTGTCGGGATTTGATCGCAGGTATTCACAAAAAGTAGTCCAACCAGCGTTGCGTTCCGAAATGAATGGCGAGAATCAGCGTTCGTAGTACCCCGATAATGTGACGTTCTCACGATATGTTGAGTCCATGGTCAAGCGACTCTTCGAACTTCTCGGACTCCTGACGATAGCGGCCGGGGTGTACTTCGTCGTCATTGAGCGCACCAAGGTGAACGTGTGCAACG
>Ga0302156_10000744_pt1 | contig 30353 bp, 24 predicted proteins | sample I_Bog_N3_2_FD_193503 | JGI IMG/M metagenome (GOLD analysis project Ga0302156, IMG submission 193503) | Peat permafrost microbial communities from Stordalen Mire near Abisko, Sweden - I_Bog_N3_2 | ecosystem: Environmental > Terrestrial > Soil > Wetlands > Peat | place: Sweden: Abisko, Stordalen... | reverse complement strand
GTGATGCACGCCGACAAGGAAATCGTGCTGTCTTCCGGTGCCATCAACTCACCGCGCTTGTTGATGGTGTCCGGCATCGGGCCGGCCGCCCAGCTTGAAAAGCACGGCATCGAAGTGGTCAAGGATTTGCCCGGGGTAGGGCAGAACCTCCAGGACCATATCGAAGTGTCCCTGGTGTATGAATTGACCGGGCCACACAGCTATGACAAGTACAAAAAACCGCTGTGGAAAATAATGGCGGGGTTGCAGTACGCGCTGTTCAGGCAAGGCCCGGCGGCCTCCAACCTGATTGAAGGCGGCGCCTTCTGGTGGGGCGACAAGGCGGCCAGACATCCGGACATCCAGTATTTCATGGTGGTAGGCGCCGGCATCGAGGAGGGGGTCGATTCTGTTCCGGGTGGCAACGGCTGCACCTTGAACCTGGGGCAGATACGCCCCAGGTCCCGAGGTTATGTCGAGCTTCATTCAGCCGATCCGATGTCGCCACCGCGCATCGTGCCCAACTATTTCTCCGATCCCTACGACATTGAAAGCCTGGTGGACGGTTGCCTGGTGGGGGAAGCGATCATGGCCCAGGCGGCCTTCAAGCCTTATGTCGCGCGGCGTCATGTACCCGACGCGAGCGTGCGTTCGCGAGAGGCCATGAAGAAGTTCTGTCACGAAGAGGCGCATGCCGCGCTGCACCCTTCGGGTACCTGTCGCATGGGCGTGGATGAATACGCGGTGGTGGGGCCGGATCTCAAGGTCCATGGCATTGACGGGCTACGGGTGGCCGACGCGTCGATCATGCCGACGTTGATCTCCGGCAACCCCAACTCGGTGTGCATCATGATTGGCGAAAAAGCCGCGGACATGATCCGGCAGGCCCACTAGCTCCACTCAGACAGTGGCCGCTGTCCCCTTTGGCGTCGGGTGTGGTTGAGCAAAGGCACGTTTCGCGCATGGGCTGATGTACAGTGCGGGGCGGGATCTGAAACTCACTCACACACAAGAATGCAAAGGAGTTGCCATGAAGGATGCAGGGGTATCGCTGGGTGTCAAGGCCGAAGCCGGGCCATGGACCGCACTTGATGAGTTGAAAATCGAGTTTGCGGACGAGGGCAATCCAGCCAGCGGCAGAATATACAAGAATGGCCTCCAGCAGATCGCAGTGCTGCTGACGGTCAAGCCGACGGACGCCAGCGGCAATCTTCTCACCGAAATGAGTTACCCGGGCATTACCAGGCGGGTGCGCTCCGCCTTGGGCCTGGTGAACGATGCGGACGCCCACCGGCTCGAGTTCGTGCCGTCCGCCGGCATAGGCTCACGCTGGTGTTATACCAGCAGCTGCAACGAGTTCAGCACCGGCAGCTCGATGAACGCGGCGTTCTCCAGCGGCCAGCCCGACGACGGGGACGATGGCCCGCTGAAGTTCCTTTTTTATGTGATGTGCCCGCCCGCGGAGCCTCTGGCTTCCATCGCGATCGCCGCGCAGATCGATGTGCCCAATGCAAACGGGAACGGCAGCCACTCGGTGACCACGCGCCACGTACAGCCGGGTGACTTGCCGAAAGCAACGGTCAGTATCGCGGCCCTTGCGCCGGTCCGCTATACCGAGGCCAACACGGCCTTGACGTCCCTCCTGGCCTATCAGGATCAGGGCAACAGTGCGAGCCGAAAAATGCTGGCGCACAACTATGCGTTTGCCTGTCGGGAACCAGGTCACCAATTCACGAGATTCGATATCGCTGCCGCCAGCATCGGCGAGTATTGGCATGTCTTCGAGGAAACAACGGCCTTTCAGAACCCTGGCGAGTCGTTCAGACGCTACAGGAAGTTCAACATCGCCTATGCGTGGAGCCAGTCCAGTCCCGCGCAGGCGCAGGTATTCGGCATGCGGGAGCAGTCGGGCGAGGCGCAGCACTGGTGGCCGGTCAGCGTCAATCAGGACCGCCACTCCCTCTACTTCACCGTAGCCGAATATGACTCCACCCAGGTGGCGGGCCAGGGATTTGGCTATCCAGGCTCACCGGTCAACGCTGTGGCGGCAGCCACCAACGCCGGCAAGGCCGGGGTGTATTTCACCGCCTGGGATCAATACGGGAATTCGGCGGACTTCACTCCAGCAACCTCCAGGCTGCTGGAGAGTTTTACTGTGCACCCCGGCCGATCTTGATTGCTGTGGACGTTCTATAGCGCCATTGAAGAAAAAGCGCTTCATCACGCACCTGAACCTTATACTTGGCCCGCCGTCTAGACAGGTTAGGTTCAGGAGTTGAAACCATGGCAGGTAGCAGTTTTTTCGCGTTGTTCGATGACATCGCCACCTTGTTGGACGACATATCGGTGATGAGCAAGGTCGCCGTGAAGAAAACCGCCAGTGTTCTAACCGACGATCTCGCGGTGAACGCCGAGAAGGTGGTTGAACTCAAGGCCGATCGTGAGTTGCCGGTGGTGTGGGCCGTGTGCAAGGGCTCCCTGGTCAACAAGACCATTCTTGTTCCGCTGGCGCTGGGGCTCAATTACCTGGCCCCTGCGCTGGTCCATTGGCTGCTGGTGATTGGCGGGATCTACCTCTGTTATGAGGGCATCGAGTCGCTTATCGAGAAGCTGACACCCCATGGCGACCAGGATGGCGCACGAAAGCTGAAGAGGCTCAGTGAAGCCGAGGCGAAGGTCTACGAGGCGAAGAAGGTGAAAGGCGCCATCGTCACCGACTTTGTCCTCAGCGCCGAGATCGTGGTGATCACCCTCAATGTTGTGGCCGAGGCGCCCTTCGTGCAGCAGTTGATAACGCTGGTGCTGATTTCGTTGCTGGTCACGTTTGGCGTGTACGGCCTGGTGGCTGGCATCGTCCGCATTGATGACCTCGGGCTGCGGCTGCGCAAGATCACCAACCCTGGCCATTTCGCGGAAACGCTTCGGCGGATTGGCGGATGGCTGATATCAGCCGCGCCCAAGCTGATGAAACTATTATCGTGGGTGGGCACCATCGCCATGTTTTTTGTCGGCGGAGCGTTTATTGCGGAGGCGATCCACGGCGGTCCTGAATGGATCGTCACGCCTGCGATCAAGCATTGGCTGGAGAACTATCTGATGCAAGCCGTCGTTGGACTGATCGCAGGGGGCGTTGCAGTCGCCGTGGCCTGGACCGCAAAGCAGCTGACCCAGCGCGTATCTGGCTAGGCCCTAGGTGCCGTGCCTGCAAACATGATCTAATCAGGCAACAATTTGGGGGCGCGGAAGTCTTTTCGTACGACACCAGCAGGCCGCCCCTCGCAACCCTCAGGTTCTGAATAGGGCTGTCATGGATACCGGTTCACGACTCAAGCTTGTGCGAGAAAGTTACAAGATATCCCAGCGGGAGCTGGCCAGACGCAGCGGTCTGGCCAATGGAACGATTTCGTTGATCGAATTGAATCGTGTCAGCCCGTCGGTCAGTTCGCTGAAAAAGCTCCTCGAAGGGTTCCCCATGACCTTGGCGGATTTCTTCTCTTTCGACCAACCGGTGGAGGAGCCGCGCTATATCTTCCGCGCCAATGAACAACCTGACCTGGGCCGTGATGGCCTCAGGCTGCTGCTGGTCGGCGCCCAGGTGCCTGGCCGGCAAATGCGCATGCTGCGCGAGCAGTACGCCCCCGGGGCAGGCTCAGGGGCGGAGCCGATCGTGCATGCCATCGGCGAGGAGTGCGGGTTGGTCACGCGTGGCACTATCGAGCTGACGGTGGACGGAAAGATCAGCGTGCTGACGGCCGGGGACGGCTATTATTTCCCGACGACGCTACCCCATAGCTTTCGCAACATCGGCCAGGATGAAGCGGAGATCATCAGCGCCAACACGCCGGCGAACTTTTGATCGCCGGCCGAGCGCTCAGACACGCCCAGTGAGGCCTCTGAACCACCGCCTGCTCAGGCGGTGGGTTTGAACGACATGATGTCGACGTTCTTCTTGCGGAAACTGCTCTGCGGGGTCAGGCGGAAATACCATTCGCGCAGCCAGCAGAGGAATTTCGACTCGGCCTGTTCAATGCCGCTCATAAAGCGCGCGGCATTGACTATTCCATTGACCCGCGGGTGTCGACGCGCCTGATACTGCGCCAGCGCGTTGCGCAGGTCCGGCGTTCGCGCCAGATGGTCGGCCAGCACCACGGCATCCTCAATCGCCTGCGCGGCACCTTGCCCCAGGCTCGGCAACATCGGATGAGCCGCATCGCCCAGCAGCACCACATGCCCATCGAAGAATTGCTCCACCGGCTCGCGATCCCGGGCATGCATTTTCAAGATGGCACTCTCGGGCGTGGCCTCGATGGCCGCGATGACTTCCGCTGACCAACCGGCGTAGGCACTGAGCACCTCCTGCTTGCTGATGCTCAAGGCGGCATCCGCGGCATTGTCGTGGTTGCAGGTTCCCCACCAGTACGCCTGGCCGTCGCCGACATCGCAGAGCCCGAAGCGCTTGCCGCGTCCCCAGTAGTGCGCCACATAACCCTCGGTCATGACCGGGTGGCTGAGTGGGGTGACCGCCAGCCAGGCGACATAACCTGAGGATCGTATGGGCGTCTCGCCCAGCATCTGTCGGCGGATAACCGAGTTGAGACCGTCGGCGCCGATCAGCAGGTCAGCCTCCTGGGTGCTGCCGTCTTCGAAGCGCACCGTCACGCCATTGGCGTGGTTGGTATAACCTGCGCAGCGCACACTGGTTATCAGCGTGTCGGGTGCGAGCTGCTGCGCCAGCGCACGCAGCAGCAAGGGCCGCTGGATACTGATACTGGGGTAGCCCAGTTGCTCGCCTATCTCATGAATGGGGATGCTGGTGATGGGCGCGCCACCCGGTTTCTTGAAAAAGAACTGGCGGATCTCCTGGCCAGCCTGTTCGACCGGAGCATGGGCACCGATCGAATTCAGCGCCGCCATGGCATTGGCCATGATGGACAAGCCGGTGCCGCCGGTGCGCAGGGTTTGAGCCGCTTCGAAGACCGTGACCTGCCATCCCGCGCGTTGCAGTGCGATGCCCGCAGTCAGGCCGCCGACACCGGCGCCTGCCACGATGGCTTTCCTGGGTTCTGTCATGCTGTTTTCACCTGTAGCGAGTCATTCAAGTCTGACGGAGCTGTCAATCCGGCCCTGTTGCCCGCGTTTCCTGTCAGGGCCGCGTCCATGTGTAACTTGATGAATTTGCCAACCCGTTGGATATGGGGGTCGCGCATCATCGTCAGGTGGTCGCCTTCCACGCCAATGCGCTGTACCTGGGGAGAAACAGAGCGCCATCCGCGGTACGGATCGCTAAAGGCGGTGCCCACCAGTTCGTGGGGGCCTTGCAGTACCTCGGGCAGCGCTGCATCCGCCGCGAAGAGCGTCACGGGCAAGTCCCGTGGCGGGAAACGGTAGTCCAGCATCCCTTGCCAGTTGGCATGGAATACCCGGAACAGCTGGTCCAGTGTCGCCACGGTAATGGTGTCGTCGAAAATGCCCTGGTCGATGCCGTGCTGTCGGATCGTCGCGAAGGCTTGCGAATCGCTCATCGAGGAAAAGTCCAGAGCCTGATAGTCGTATTCCTTCTGACCGTCGCCGCTGAGCAATTCCCACATGAACCAGTTGAGGAACTCGGAGCGTTCGACCTGCACCCGGCCTTGATTGATACGCACGATGGTGTCGAGCAGGAACACGTTATGCACCAGCCGTCCGCGACGCTGCAACTCGCTCGCCAGCTCATACGCCACGACGCCGCCATACGACCAGCCACCGATATTCAGCGCGCCGTGCGGTACGACCTGCTCGATGGCATCTGCGTAATACACCGCCTGGCCGAGTACCGATTGGATCGGCTCACGGTCGTCCCAGGTTCCCGGTGCCTGCAACGCAAGAAGATTGACCTGATCCTTGAGGACCCGCGCCAGTGCGGCATAGCACAGCACGTGGCCGCCTATGGGGTGGACCAGAAACACCGGTGGCTTGCCAGGGGCGTTCTTGAAGTCCACCAGCGCGCCAGTAGCCGAGTCTCCGGTTTCGCTCCTTTGCAGCACCTGGGCGAATTCGGCGATGGTCGGGGCCTGGATGAAGTCGGACAGTGATGGCTCCAGACCTTGATGCATGACCAGCTTCGCTACCAGTTGCACCGCTTTGAGCGAGTTGCCGCCCACCTCGAAGAAGTTGTCATGGACACTGATCTCTTCCAGGCCCAAGGCTTCCTGCCAATAAGCCTGCAACAAGTCTTCAGTGGCATTTCGGGGCCCGGTGAAGGGCCGCAGCAGGGTGTTTTGAATCTCTACCTTTTGCAGCTGCCGACGGTCGATCTTGCCGGTGGGACCCAGTGGCAGTTGCTCAATGCTCATCAGCGTGTTTGGCACCATGTAATCGGGCAATGCAAGGCGCATCTCCGCCTTGAGTTGATCCAGATCCAGCGTGCGCCCCGGCATCGTCTGGACAAAGCCCACCAGATAACGGCTGCCATCGTTTGCAGGCTTGTCGATAACGGCGACTTGCCGAATGTCGGCGCCGAATCGGGCGGAACCCAGCATGGCCACCTCGATCTCGCCCAGCTCGACGCGGTAGCCGCGAATCTTGACCTGGGCATCACCACGGCCTTGATAGACCAGATCACCCCAAGGCAGGTAAAACCCGATGTCCCCGGTTTCATATAGCCTGCGGGTCTGGCCCTCCAGTTGCCGATAGACAAAGCGTTCGTCGGTCAGGTCGGATCGATCCCAGTAGCCGTTTGCCAGGCAAGGACCTTCGATAAACAGTCCGCCTATGACGCCGACCTGGCAGGCGTTACCTGCTGCATCCAGGACATGCAGGCGTACCCCGTCTACAGGCGTGCCGATCGGCGGCATGCTCGGCCAGGTTTCGCTGGCACCTTCAAGCTTGAGGCGCGTGACCGCATGCGACTCGGTTGGCCCGTACTGGTTTTCCACCTGACAATCTTCGAGGCCATCAATCAGGTCGCGGATCTCACTGGTGATCTTCAACTGCTCACCGGCCACGTTGATCCGGCGCAGCGATACCGGGCGAATCCCCAATTGCATGGCCACTTCGGCCAGTCCCTGAAAGGCGACGTAGGGCAGGAACAGACGGTTGATCTGCTGCGCGCGGATCAACTTCAACAATTTGATGAAGTCATAGCGCAGTGCTTCTTCGATCATCACCAGTTCAGCGCCGCAGGACAGGGTCGAGAGGATTTCCTGGAACGATACGTCGAACGAGATGGATGAATATTGCAGTGTTTTCAACGAGACGACCGGGTCGATACCCTGCGCCTGCTCGCGGTTCTGCCAGAGGATCAGATTGGTCAAGGCGCGGTGCGGCATGGCCACACCTTTGGGACGGCCTGTCGAACCCGACGTATACAGTACGTAAGCATTGTCGTCGGCCTCGATGCCCGCAGCGAGCAGGGCAACCCGCTCATGGCAGCGCCCCGGATCGTTGTCGAACCCTGCGACCACGCTGTCCCAGTGCCGCTTGTGTACGTGCTCCGCCAGTGATATCAGCCGCTTTTCAGACGCGTCGGCGAACAGCACCAGGCTTGGCTGCGAATCTTCGAGAATCAGCCGGATGCGATCATCCGGGAAGTTCAGATCAATCGGTACATACGCGGCGCCAGACTGTATGACACCGAGCAAGGCCACGATCAGATCAGGCGAGCGGGGCATCATGAGCGCAACCCGGTCTCCCTGGCCTATTTTGTGCCGGTGCAGCCAGTTCGTCATCTGCGCGCTGGCGTCTCTCAGTTGGCGGTACGATAGCCGGGTCCCGCCGAAGCTCACGGCGGTTTGTTGTTCATGGCGGGCAAAGCTGTCCAGCAACAGACTCGCCAGATTGTCATGAGCCAATGTGGCGGCCGGGGCTGGCGTGGCCTGCTCGAGAACAGGTGACCATGCCGGTATGCAGGGACTGGCCTCTGGCGCGTCCATGATCAATGCCAGTGTGCGCAACAGGTATTCGGTATAAGCCTGGACCTGGCTTTCGGCGACGCGGGCAGTGCGGTAGTCCATCTTCAAAATCAACGAACCATTGCCCGGATGACGACCCATGGTGGTCAGCAGGTCATAGTTGCTGGCTTCGGTCGTTTCCCAGTCAATGAGGATTCCATCGTCCTGGGCCAGCATGTCGTTGAGCACATAAAAATCGACATAGTTGAACACCACGTTCAAGGTCACGTCGGTTTCGCGGTGGATCAGCGCGAACGGATAGCGCCGATGACTGAACACCTGTTGTTCCTGGGCAATCGATTGGCGGACCAGCTCAAGCCAGCTCTGGCCCAGGGTGTTGAAACGCACGGGCAGGGTGTTGAGAAACAGGCCCAGAATCGAGGCGGCATCCTCAAACTCTGGCCGACCGTGGCTGATGATGCCGCACAGCACTTCTTTCTGGTTGGACATGATGGCTTGTGCAAAGCCGTGAGCCGTCAGCAAGACCGAGCGCAACGGCAGATCCTGCGCTCTGCAGAATGCCTCGAGCCGGGCCAGGTCAGCCGCCGGCATTTCACGGTAGGCCGAGCGGTGCGGTATAGGGTCCGGGGCGACCGCATGGACCCAACTGGTCATCGACGCGGCGGGCGCCTCGCGCAGGTATTCGTTCCAGAACAGACGATGCTCAGCCGTCACCACAGCCTCCTGCTCCAGGGCGATGAAGTCGGCTGGCGTGGTGGTCAGGGCGGGCAAAGCGTCTGCCCCCGGTGCCGAGGCGTAGAGTGTGATCAGGTCACGCATCAGGGTGGCGACGCTCCAGCCGTCGAGAATGGCGTGGTGAAAGCTGAAAACCAGGTCAATGTCGTCCGCCGCGACGAATACGCCGAACTGATACAACGGCGCCTGATGCCAATCCTGACGGTGACGCTTGCGCTCTTCGACGTAAGTGGAAATCGCCTGTGTCCGCTCGGCGGGGCTCAGAGAGGTGACGTCAATGACGTGCGCCGGCGACACGACCGTGGCATGCACACGAGCCAGGGGCGTTGCGCTGTGGCTTAGATCAAAGGACATGCGCAAGGCCGGATGACGCTGGATCAACGCGTTGCACGCCCGGTTCCATGACGCGGCATCCCAGCGCAGGCGTAGCCGGTAGCGAAAGATGTCGTGATAGATCGCCGAGTCCGGGTGCATCATCGAGTGATAGATCATGCCGACCTGGAGCTGCGAAGCCGCGAACACCTCATCGAACACGCCCTCGCTGGCCAGGCGGATGTCTTCTGATACCTGGGCAAAAGGCTTCACATGTTCTACGGGCTGCCATTGCGATGAGGATGCCTGCTGCGCATTCACAAGCCGAGCCAATTGAGCGATGGTCGGGTTCTGGTAAATCTGCGTCAGCGTGAACGCCATGCCTTGCTCACGCGCCTTGATCTGTAGATGGATGACCTTCAGGGAGTCGCCGCCGAGCATGAAATAGTTATCATGGACGCCCAGTACATCGCGTTTCAGGTTGTCTTTCCAGAGCTGCGCCAGAGCCTGTTCCAGTGCCGTGCGCGGCGCTGTCGCGTCGGTACTGCCCAGGGTCTGTGCGGGTTCGGGCAAGGCCTTGCGGTCCAGTTTGCCGTTTGCATTGAGCGGGAAGTGCTCCAGCTGAACAAGATACCTCGGCACCATGTAGTCGGGGACGTGCTGGCGCAGTTGCTCCTGCAGCGCCTGGGCTGAAAGCTCGTTTCCGCTGGCGCTGACCATGTAGCCGATCAGATAGGTATCACCTTCGGTTTCCTGGCGAGCGATCACCACCACATCCCTGACACCTTCGCAGGCCAGCAGATGTGCTTCGATCTCACCCAGCTCGATGCGCAGGCCGCGGATCTTCACCTGGAAGTCATTGCGGCCCAGGTACTCGACAGTGCCGTCGGCCAACCAACGGCCCAGGTCGCCGGTCCTGTAGAGACGGGCATTCGGGTCGTCGCTGAACGGGTCGGTCAGGAAACGCTCAGCCGTCAGTTGTGCCCGGTTCAGATAACCGCGTGCGACTTGAACCCCACCGATATAAATCTCTCCCGCGACCCCCAGGGGGACGGGCTGCCGATGGGCATCAAGCAGGTAAATACGGGTGTTGGCAACCGGTTTGCCGATCGGCGTACTGTCGGGCGTGTCGGGGCCCGAGCAGTCCCAGGCGGTGACGTCGATGGCCGCTTCGGTCGGGCCGTACAGGTTGTGCAGCGCGATGTCCGGCAGTTGCGCCTTGAAGCGGCGAACCAGATGCCCGGGCAACGCTTCACCGCTGCACAGCACGCGCCGCAGGTCACTGAAGCCCTGGCTGTCGCCATGCTCCAGAAAGACATCGAGCATCGAAGGCACAAAGTGCATCAGGGTAATGCCGTGTTCACGGATTACGTGAGCGATATAGGCCGGATCCTGATGGCCGCCTGGCCGTGCCATGTGCAACTGGGCACCGGCCAGCAAGGGCAGGAAGAATTCCCAGACCGATACGTCGAAGCCGAAGGGGGTCTTTTGCAGGATGCGGTCGGTTTCATTCACCGTGTAGTGGTCTTGCGCCCAAAGCAGGCGATTGACCACGCCACGGTGCTCGTTCATCACGCCCTTGGGCGTGCCGGTGGAGCCGGAGGTGTACAGCACGTAGGCCAGATGAGCCGAGGTCAGGCCCGGCACGTGTGGATTGGCAACCGATTGACCGCGCAATGACTGACAGTCCAGATCAATCACCGGCACCGAAGCGCTCGACAGTAGACTCACTGTCGCGCTTTGAGCCAGGACTGCAGCGGGAGCACTGTCCTGCAGCATGTAGGCAATCCGGTCCGCGGGATAAGTCGGATCCAGCGGCACATAACCGCCGCCTGCTTTCAGGATCGCCAGTAACCCTATGACCATCGACTCGCTACGTTCGGCGCAGATCGCCACACGGCTATCCGGCTTTACCCCGAGATCGAGCAAGTGATTCGCCAGTTGGTTGGCCCGGTTATTCAGCTCGCGATAACTCAGGCGGATATCGCCTTGCACCACGGCGATCGCTTGCGGCGTGCGCTCGACCTGGGCTTCGAACAACCCGTGGAGTGTCTGCTCCAATGGGTAATCGAATTCAGTGGCGTTGAAGTCGACCATCAGTTGATGGCGCTCCTGCTCCGGCAGGATCGAGAGGCTGTGCAAGGGCGCCTGAGGTGCCTGTTCAAGTGCTTCGACCAGGCTTTCCAGCGCGGCCTGCAGGTAATTGCAGACACGCTGCGCACCGATCTCGACAACGGTCTGGGCGTTGAGTATGAAGTCCTCCCCCAGGTCGTCCACGTTCAACGTCAACAGGTAGTTACTGCGTTCCTCGACGTTCAATACTTGAATGCCGGCCCATACCGTGCCGGCTTCCTTGCCCAAGGCTTCGCCGTCAGTGTGTCGGTAGTTGAGCAGGGCGCTGAACAGGGGCAGATCGCCCGGCACACCGCTGCAGCGCTGCGCCAGTGCCAGCGAGGCATGCTCATGTTCGAGCAGTGCGGACAGCTGTGCATGAGTGGCTTGAACGCTGGCCTGAGCTCCCTGATGACCCACGTCGATGCGCATCGGCAAGGTGTTGATGAACATGCCCAGCGCCCGGTCTGTGCCCGCCGAGCCGCTCATGCGACCTATCAGGACGGTACCGAAGACGACGACATCGCGTCCTGAAAAGCGTCCGACGACCTGGGCCCAGGCCAGGTGCAGCAGGCTGGCTGCACTGACCCCGGACAGCCGGGCCTGCTTGCGCAGGCGCTGGCTCAAGGTGTTATCAATACGGTGATGGACTTCTTCGATTCCGCTCCCGTCACCTTGCACATCGTGCAGGTCGAACGGCAGGGTCGGCTCGTCGATGTCGCCGAGCATGTCGCGGAAGAAGGCTTCATGGGCTTCGAGGCTGACGCCCAGGCGGGCCTGGGCCACGTAGTTGCGGTACGGCACCGAGGCAGGCAGGTCATGGCCTTGACCCTGCATCAGGGCCCGTATTTCGTCACGCATCACTTCCAGGGCGGTGTGGTCGAGCACCAGGTGATGGCACAGCAGCAGCGAGACGATGCGCTGCTGGGGGGCATCGTAGGCACTGACCAGCCGCATCAACGGTGCCTGTCGCAGATCCAGGCGATAGTGCCGCGGGTCATAGCGGTGCTGCAGTTGCGTGGCGATATCGCCTTGAGCCGGATCGAGGTCAAGGGTTTCCATGGCCAGGGTGGCCTGACGCCACACCACTTGCACCGATTTATCCAGTCCTTCCCAGTGCAGGGAGGTGCGAAGGATATCGTGGCGCTAGATCAGCTGTTGCAGGGCCTGACTGAATGCGTCCAGACAGGCTTGATCCTGGAAGGCAAAGACGGATTTCAGGACATAGGGATCGCCGCGCTCGGCGGAGAGGTGGTGGTAAAGAATGCCTTCCTGCAGCGGTGCCAGGGCATAGATGTCCTGCACGTTGGCCACGCCCCCGGGCACCGTGGCCACGATGCGATCGATAGCGTCCTGGGTGAGGTCCGCCAGTGGCAGCATCTGCGGGGTAATGCGTTCGCAGTCCTCGGGGATCAGATTGGCAGGTACCACTATTTCCGTGCCGCCGCCCACGGCAGCGGCCAGGGCGGCGAGGGTCGGCTGGCTGAACAGCACGCGAACATCAGCGCTCAGGCCGATCTGACGCATGTGCTCTATCAGCTTGACGGCCAACAATGAATGGCCGCCCAGCTCGAAGAAGTGGTCATGGCGACCCACCTGATCGATGCCCAGCAGTTCTTGCCAGATAGCGGCGATGGCGGTTTCGGTGTCGCCAATGGGCGCCTCGTATTCGCGGCTGACCAGCGATGACTGACCGGGAGCGGGCAGGGCGTTGCGATCCAGCTTGCCGTTTGCAGTCAGCGGCAGGGATTCAAGGCGCACATAGGCAGCGGGCACCATGTAGTCCGGCAGTTGCTCCTGCAAATGCCCACGCAGTACGTCGGGGCTCACTTCAGCATCAGCGGTGAAGTAGGCCACCAGACGCTGGTCTCCCGGTACGTCTTCACGGGCCATGATCACGGCTTCTTTTACCGACTCGTGTGCGGCCACTCAAGGAATGTTGCGGTTCAACTAAACCGGACCTTGTCTTGGGTTTCCTATCCCTGTCCGAACAGGTATCAGTCAATCGCCAGGGGAGGGCTGACTGGCTGTTGAACTTCAGACTCAAATGAGCGGAAGCCAGGCTTTCCGCTCATCCTCAGAGCACTGTCAGCCGCTGAAGCTGACCACTTGTTCATCCAGCACCGAGTCCATCTTCAGCTGTGCCAACTCAATCAGATGCACCACGCCCATCGCGACCTTGCGGTTCGAACCGGTCTGGTTGTCGGCGTGCTCATAGGCCGTGGCCGCTGCGGATTGCAGAATCGAGTAGACATTGGCCAGGGCGTCTTCATGACTCCCGGGATCGTGCCATAGATCACTGTGATATCGGCGGCGCTGTGCAGCTTACAGGCTGTTGCGATAGCCGCGCGGAAAAGCCGGACTGCCCGTTTTCAGACGGTGACGTTGACCGTCCGCCGAGCAACGAATCGCCTGATGCTGCGGTTCAAGGGTTCTGCATAGAATCGCCCGACCGCTGCACTCAGTGCGGCGGACAGTAGGAAGAACACAGCCAGGAGCAGAATTTTCTCATTCCCCACAACGACGGAAGGCGGGAAGATCGTTCTCATTGCGCCGAGCACGATGAGGTGAAACAGGTAGAGCTCGTAGCTGAGCCTTCCAAACCATCCGAGACCGACCAGGAGGCGGGTGCGTTGGCGGACGAGGTCGGAGGGCCGATGGTGCGCACCCAACAACAGCACCGCGGTGCCAAGGGCCATCGCTGTCACGCCAAGCACGTTGGCTTGCCCGATCGGCCAATACAGGTAGAGGAATGTCATCGCGGCGAGGGTGAGCGCCTGCAGGCCCTTCGCTACAAGACCGCGCATAGGCATTCGCTTGGCAAGCAGTGCCGTGCAACAGCCGATGGCGATGCCGTCGAAGCAAGCGAAATAATCATAGAGAAAGCCTTCCTCATCGCCCTGATGAGCGAAGCGGTAAAAGGGCCCAACGATAATGATCACGCCCCAGAAGGCAAGCAGCAGCGACTCCCGCCGCAGGGCAAGGCAGAGCATCGGGAACGAGAGATAGAACACTTCCTCGACCGACAAGGACCACAACACACCGAGAGGATAATTGACCCATCCTCGGGCGCTGATCAGCACATTCATCCAGAAGGTCAGGGACGCTAGATTCACGGTCCAGAACGAGACGGGCGTTGCGGTCGACGGAGTGTTCTGGAAGATCGTCACACCTGCTAGCGCAAGCACATTGATGGTGAGGATCAGCAACAGAAGGCATGGGACTATACGTGCGATACGCAACCCGTAGAACGCCCACGCACTCATGCCGACGAGCCCGGGCCAGCGACGATTGGCATTCGAGGTAATCAAATAACCCGAGATGACGAAGAACATAGTCACGCCATAGTTGCCGTTACGTGCGACAGCGCGGACGGCATCCCATCCCAATACACTGGCCAGGGTCGTGTCGTTCAGGTGGTACGCGATGTTGAAGTGATGAAACAGTACGAGAAAAATCGAGACGCCCCGGATCAGGTCGATCCGGGCATTACGAAGACCGAAGCTCATAGTCAGCTTATCCGTTCGCCCATTTTACCCAGGGTTAAGCCCGCTCGTCCTTCGACGAGTCCATGACGATGTAGCTGGTGATCGACGATACATGAGGCAAGGTACCGAGAACGTCGGTATGAAACGTCTTGTACGCCTTGATATCCGCAACCTCTACGCGCAACAGGTACTCGATGGCGCCCGTGATGGTGTGGCATTCCACGACTTCCGGAGCGCCAGCGATGGCGCGCTCGAAGGCCTGAAGGCTTTCCTTGGTGTGATTGGAAAGGCCTACGGTGATGTAAACCACAAAGCCAGCCCCCAGGCGGGATCTATCGATAACGGCCCTGTATCCGGTGATGATACCGGCAGATTCCAGGTCCTGTACCCGCCTCAAGCAAGCAGAGGGGGACAGACCGACCCGTTCAGCCAGTTTCACATTGGTTTGGCGCGCGTCCTTTGCAAGCTCGGACAATATTCTTTCGTCAATTCGATCTAAAGCTGTTGTTTGTTGCATGGATCTGATTTTTGCTCGTGAGTTCGCAAGAAAATTCTTTGATTTAAGCAATAGAATATTCCGCTTCATGGGCGTGATACAACAGATGAATATATGAGCGATATGGCGTTTCTTTTTCCCTTTCTGCTTTTCGCCATCGTTATGACAGGCACGCCGGGCCCGAATAATGCGATGGTCCTCGTATCGGGTGCCCGGGTAGGGGTCTGGCGCACGATGCCCCTCGTGTGGGGCATCGCGGCAGGTGTGGCGCTCCAGTTGGTGATATTGGGCCTGGGCCTGGGAGCGGTGTTCGAGGTCATTCCGGGGTTTCACACCGCGTTGAGCATCGTGGGGGCGGCCTACATCTTATGGCTCGCGTGGAAGATTGCCTCCAGCGGTCCGTTGGTGATCGGCGACGAGGAACGCTCGCCCATGGGTTTTTTCGGCGGGGTGGTTTTTCAGTGGATCAATCCCAAGGCGTGGGCCATGTCGATCAGCGCGGCAGCCACCTATATTCCCCTCGAGAACCATCTTGTGAACGTGTTCATGACCGCTGCGCTGCTGGCGGTCGTGTCTACTCCCTGTGTCGGGATCTGGGCGGTCGGCGGGGTGGTATTTCGACGTTTCCTGATGCGAGCGAATGTGGCGTTGGCCTTCAATATCGTCATGGCGCTTGTCTTGTTAGGCGCTACCCTGCCAGCCATTGTGCGTCTAACCCATTGATTGCCTGGAGCGTCGATCAAGGCTCGGTAGTCGGATTCCGTTTCTTGTAGCGGTATTGAAGAAAGAGCGCTTGATCACGCCCCTGAACTTTATACTTGGCCCGCCGTCCAGGCAGGTTAGGTTCAGGAGTTGAAACCAAGGCAGGTAGCAGTTTTTTCGCGTTGTTCGATGACATCGCCACCTTGTTGGACGACATATCGGTGATGAGCAAAGTCGCCGTGAAGAAAACCGCCAGTGTTCTGACTGATGATCTCGCGGCGAGCGCAGAGAAAGTGGTTGAACTCAAGGCTGATTTACAGAAGCGTAGGGATTTTCCTACTCTGTTTCCGATGTTCCTATCCCAGAATAGGGATTCACCGATAGTGAGGATGCCATTGTTGGGCCAGTATCTTTTCCAGGCAGTCGACACGTCGGTACGCCGACAAGGAGGCGCCTCGACCGAGAGAGCGGCGGTGGGCGAACAGGCATTACCTACCCCCGGCTTTGACACGGTTAGAAGTGCCATAGAATAAAATTCAACGAGGGCAGGTCATGTTGAAATGTCATGAGTTCTGTCAGGAGGCCCCCGACAGCGAGGCAAGGCCCTTTTGGAGGGATCGACCCACTCACTCCGAGTTGGATGTTCGTTGCGTGATGGGTTGCGCCAGTGAAACGCCAGACAGCAGCGTTTTATCAGCCTCTCCCCATGACGCCTCCAGCTCCCCGCAGCCCCCGCGAATAGCGATGAACGACGAGCTGGTTGCTGCCAGGGACCTCTGCGCAAAATCCCGCGCCGCCGTGGTTGAGATGTTCAGGCACGCGCGGATGGGCCGTGCCCTGGAACTGGAAAACGTCAGTGCACTTGTCGATGACATTTCCAGTTCGATTTCACGCCACCCCGACGCGTTTATCAGCTTGGCTCGTCTGAAAAGTCTCGACGATTACACCTATATGCATTCGGTTGCCGTCTGCGCCCTGATGATTGCCTTGGGCAATCAACTGGGACTGCCTGAAGCATTGATCCGCAGAGTGGGGCTCGCCGGCCTGTTGCACGATATCGGAAAAATGGCCATCCCTGGCGCCGTCCTCAACAAACCCGGGCGATTGACCGACGAGGAATTGCAGTTGGTTCGTACCCACCCTCTGGAAGGAGAAAAAACACTGTCGGCCACCTCGCAGGTGTGCGAAATGATTGTGGACGTATGCCTGCACCATCACGAAAGGGTCGATGGCCAGGGTTACCCGCATCAATTGGCTGGCGAGCAGATCAGCCTCTTTTCCCGGATGGCCGCTGTTTGTGATGTCTACGACGCAATCACCTCCGATCGTGTTTATAACGAGGGCTGGGATCCAGCCGTCGCGGTCCAGAAAATGTCATCGTGGGAGGGGCACTTTGACGATGAAGTATTTCGAGCTTTCTTGAAGTGCGTGGGTATTTATCCTGTGGGGTCGCTTGTTCAACTGAAAAGTGGCCGCATTGGCGTTGTTGTTGAACAGAACAGTCATTCACTCTTGACCCCCAAGGTGAAGTTGTTCTATGTGCCGGTCTTGAATGTCCATATAACACCAACGCTCTTGGACCTGAGTGATCCGTTGCAGAAGGATCGGATCTGTGCGCGTGTGCCTGTCCAGCGCTATAGGTTCAAAGACACCGACTTATTGTGGCTGGAAGATAGCAAACCCCAATAATCCTGACGAAGACGCCGGGTTGTGACGTCTGCGCCTGCAAACATGATCTAATCAGGCGACACATTTTTTGGGGGGGCGGAAATATTTTCGTACGCTTCCTGCACGCCATCCCTCGCCATCCTCAGGTTCTAAATAGGGCTGTCATGGATACGGGTTCATGACTCAAGCTTGTACGAGAAAGTTACAAGATATCGCATGTTGCGCGAGCAGTACGCCCCTGGGGCCGGCTCCGGGGCGGAGCCGATCGTGCATGCGGTCGGCGAAAAGTGCGGGTTGCTCACACGCGGCGCCATTGAGCTGACGGTGGACGGGCAGATCAGCGTGCTGACGGAGGGGGACGGCTGTTACTTCCCGACGACGCTGCCCCATAGCTTTCGCAATCTGACAACGAGTCTGTGGCCGCGGGTTTGACCACGGACTCGTTTCTAGGTCTGTCTTATGGCTGAACGGCTGATCCCATAAGGCGAAATGGATGCCAGCGACCTTGTACAACCTTGCTCTTTACGAGCTCTCTATAGGTGTGCCATTGCCGAGTCATCTTGCCTTGATACCGGCGCAAGTTGCACAACTTGCAAACTGCGGCGATGTTTGAGGCTTGGTTTGAGCCACCCCCGCATCTGGCCAGCAGGTGCTCGGCTGTGCATTGCATCTGTTTTGCCTGCCTGAGTGAGCAGCCATAAAGCTGCGCATATTCCTGAGGAGAGGTGATGCACATGGGGTAGTCGCAGTAGAAGCATCGGCCCTCCTGGCGGTAAAACGCATAGGTACGTGATTTTTTTAGGAAGCGTGGCATTGAAGATCTCCTGGTTTCAGAGCAAGTCCGCGGTGCCGTCAGATGCCTAGCGTTGTACTCATGCATTCAAGATATCCACGTGAGTGGCGATCAATGCGGCGTTCGCATGACCATTGAATCCGGCACCTCGGATTTACAGCAGGTGGCAACGAGAAACCGTCAGCTCACCCGAGAAGGCCCAACGAGCGTGTCAAAAAGCGGGGAGGGTGACATCAAGAAAACAGGATTTGGTCAGTTTTGTTTTCCGGGCCATCACAGTCCGGGCGAAGGTCTATCTGGCCCGAATGAGCTTCACGAAGCCTTTCGCAAGGCTCGTACAGCTGCATAGTGGCGGGCCTGCATGATATCTCCGCTGGACTCTGCCTTGTCGGTACCCGCTTTTGCGCGCAGGTCTCGCATCTGGAATTCTAGGACTGCCAAGGCCTACTCTTCCAATAATTACTCGGGCACTTGGTGCAACGAATAAAGTTGCAAGTAGGCCGCTATAGATAAGTGTAATTTTTATTATATGCTCCTTGCCTCAGGAGGGGCTTAGCTAGTGGCTCAGGTCGCTGGCTTCGAAGCGTTATGCAGTCCGCGTGGTGTTAGATCTTCGCTCTTTCAATTGAGCTGCGTTAATCGGAACTAAAGAACTGCTACTGGACGCCTCCCGAGGAAGAATGCGATTGTGATATGGCTGACACAGGGCAAGAAACAGCTTGCCCTGATACTGGAGATTACACGTCAGCACCGCCTAAAATATTTTCTAGTTGCATTTCTTTTAAAACACGGTCTTGAATGGGTTGCTTGGCAGCGTTAATTTCATCAACACCCCAAACCATGCCGACCGCCGTGCGTGTAGGGCGTTTGCCAGCAGGCATATCTGCTAGCGCTAAATAAGTATCTACGACCAACTGTGGATCTGGTGCTTGGTCAGACTGCATAAATTTCGCGAACTCTGCGAACATAGCGGCGGGTATCTTTGCTAATTCACCATAGCTGTCCAGCACGTCAATACGGGAAGGCTCTTGCCCTCCTGCACTTAGACCTGTAGGGAACGGGCCTGGTTGCACGATGGCAACATCAATGCCGAAGGGCGCCACTTCGTAACGTAAGCCTTGGACGTAGCCTTCCAAGGCATGCTTGGTGGCGGCGTATGTAGAGAAATACGGCGCCGAAATCTGGCCGACCATTGATGAGGTGTTAATGATCAGACCGGACTTGGCTTCCCGCATAGCGGGCAAGACAGCCTGTATAATGCGCATAGCGCCATAGTAGTTGGTTTCCATCTGTTCCCTGGCTTGGGCAATGCTAAATGCCTCCGTAATGCCAAGGTACATTACGCCTGCATTGTTAATCAAAATATCAATCTTGCCCGCTTTAGCCAGCAAACTTTCAATGGCTGTTTTGACGGATTCGTCGCTGGTGACATCCATATCTACAACATGGATGAGCTTGCTATACGCTTCCAGCTCGGTCTTGACTGCGGCGTTCTTGCCTTCTGTGCCACGCATGGTGGCGAACACTCGGTAGCCCTTATCTGCAAAATCTTTCACTGCTTTTAGGCCAAATCCACTGCTGCTACCTGTGATGATTACGTTTTTTTGTGCTTCACTCATATTTTCTTTCCTGATGGCTTGTCAATTAAATACTGACTGGTACAATAATGTGGCGGGGCATCGCGTGTCAAGTTAAAATACCAGGTGGTACGAAATGAGCTCAAATCCAACAAAGCCTTCAAGGGGACGACCTAAGACCCTAGACCGTGATCACGTTTTGGATGTGGCAATGGATGCCTATTGGAAAGAGGGCATACGCAATTTATCCCTTAATGAAATTTGCAGAAGATGTGATATATCGAAGCCAGGTCTTTATCGTGAATTTTGGAATGAAGATGGCTTGATGAAAGCTGTTATTCTTAAATATCAGGAGCAGGTGCTAGATCCTGTGCGGCAGATGTTAAATACAGAAATTCCGTTTCGAGAGGCGCTTGACAACTTAGTGTCATTTGCCACCTCAGTTAGTGATAGTCAAGAGGTCCCAAAGGGATGTCTTTTGATAAAAATGCGCGAATCACGCACGCACTTGGGTGAAGCCGCACGAGCACAAATTGATTTCATTCAGGCGCAAGCATTAACTGCTTACTGGAAATGGGTGGAACGTTCAAAGGCCAAATGTGAGTTTTCTGCAGACATGTCATCAGAGTTTGCATCTGCTTATATCGATGCACAGTTAAGTAATGCTTCGTCACAGATCTCTCGTGGTGAGGATCCACAAATTGTAAAGAAAATACTATTAGTCGCTTTTTCTATGTTGGGATGACTAGTGATTACATGAGCTCTCAGGGCATCGTGCTCAGGGAAGACGAACAAATTGAACTGAGTCGGCGCATAAGATCAGTCCGCGCGACGTTCGTCGGGCGCGGATGATTTTGCTAACCGCTCAAGGTTGTTCTCGTAACGAGATTACGCAGTTGACCGGTCTCCGTTGTTTCAGTCACCCGCTGGTGCAAGCGATTCAAGAGCTGTGTCTACAGGACCTAGTGGATTTGCCCGGACGAGGTCGCACTGCCGGCCGAAGCGTTGAAACGAACCCTTGAGTAGGTCAGTCGGCCGCGTATCGGTCAGCCTCGCTGGAGCTGTCGAAGCATGGCTCGAGTCGCTGGTATTTCACCGGCCAGCGTCCAGCGCATTTGGGTCGCCACCGACTAAAGCCGCACCTGACACGCACCTTCAAACCGTCCAAAGATCCAAACTTCGAAGAGAAATTCTAGGATGTTATTGGGTTGTATCTGGATCCACCGGATAAGCCATTGGTGTGTTGCTGGGTTTCCGCTACCAGGCCCGTGGTGCAGGCCGTGCACACACCTGTTGAGATGTCAGCGCCGGATAGACCTGAGCATCAGAAGATGTTGGTGTCATCATCAGGCTTGCAGGCACGTAGTAATTGCCGAAGGCAAAGGGCTCCAGAAGCTGTGCGGGAGATGATCGAGCGCTGATGAGCGTGGCAGAACGGCTGCCTATTTATTCATGAAACCCATAGTTGCGAAGTGTAGACTGGTTCAGTAGTTGTATCTTTATGTTTCAGGCGAGAAGCCGGTTCAAGCCCGGCACGGTCGCGCCACTGTATCCGCATACCCAGGTAGCAGCCCGGGTGTTCGGGAGTCAGACCTCGTCTTGCAACGTCATTCCTCTTCCTGGTCGGGACGCGTGTTCCCATAAGGTGCCGTTTTATGATCCGTCAACTCGCACGAGTTTTCAGCGACTCCAATACCCAGATACGGGCCCGGCTCTTTGGCATCTACGGGGTGCTGATCGGCATCAACGTGATTGCCTGGGTCTGGGCCCTGCTGGCCTTTCATGACCACCCCGTTCTGCTCGGCACGGCCCTGTTGGCTTATAGCTTTGGATTGCGCCATGCGGTGGACGCCGACCATATCGCGGCCATCGACAACGTCACCCGTAAACTGATGCAGGAAAAGAAACGCCCGGTCTCCGTCGGTTTTTTCTTTTCCCTTGGGCACTCTTCCGTAGTGGTGCTGGCGTCTCTAGGCGTGGCCCTGGCGACCTCGGCCATGCAGGACCGCATGGAAGGGTTCAAGGCCGTGGGCGGATTGATCGGCACCTCGGTGTCCGCGCTGTTCTTGCTGATTATTGCGCTGATGAACCTGGTGATCCTGCGCTCGATCTACAAGTCCTGGCGCCATGTTCGACAAGGCGGTGCCTATGTTGATGACGACTTCGACCTGCTGTTGGCCAACCGTGGTTTCCTGGCTCGGATTTTCCGCCCGTTGTTCCGCCTGGTAACGCGCAGCTGGCACATGTTCCCCCTGGGTTTCCTGTTCGGGCTGGGGTTTGACACCTCCACCGAAGTGGCCCTGCTGGGCATTTCGGCGACCCAGGCGTCCCAGGGGTTGTCGCCCTGGTCGATCATGGTGTTTCCGCTGCTGTTCAGTGCAGGTATGTCGCTGGTCGATACCCTGGACGGCCATCTGATGCTGGGCGCCTACGGCTGGGCCTACATGAAGCCCATTCGCAAGATCTACTACAACATGACGATTACCCTGGTATCGGTGGTGGTCGCCGTGGTCATCGGCACTATCGAGGCTCTGGGTCTGCTCTCGGACCAGCTCGCGCTCAAGGGGCCACTGTGGGATGTCATCGGCAATCTCAACGATCACTTCGGCACCCTGGGTTACATCATCATCGGCATCTTTGTCGTCAGTTGGGCGCTTTCGGTGTTGCTTTACCGCCTCAAGGGTTACGACATGATCGAGGTCAAGCGATAGCTTACTTTGGGAGGCCGGTTACTGCCTTCTTATGCCGATGCGCCTGGTACTGCGCAAGCGCGCTGCGCAGGAGCATGGGGCATCGATCGAATTTAGCCGTCCTTGCTTTGCGTGGTGGGTCGGGACGCTTATTTCTTCCGAGGAAGGGCTCGGACAAACACGACAGCCTCTGCCAAAAGCTTCTGTGCCAGTAAATCGTCAGCGAAGGTTTCGGCTTCAATGCGTAGCCAGCCTTCCATGATGCGGCCTCTTGAGATCATCGGGGTGATGCCGCTGATAGCCAGTACCTCTCGGTCGTAGTCCTTGCCCAGCCGGATCAGCGCGCCGTCATCGCGCGCGGCGCACAACAAATGGCCGTTCATCAACCAGGCCAGCCCCCCGAACATGGCTTTTTCCGACAATCCTTCCACGATGGAAAGTTGGTCACGCATCAGTTCTTCGAGTCCGGGGTCGCGAGCCATGAGTCGTACCTTCCTGTGCCCTAGCGCTTCCTGCCGAAACGCAATGATGCTCCGTAGGCCGAGTCGGGTAAATGATTGCTGCCATCTTCCCTCAGCCTGGACCGGAAGGTTCCGCTGTGGGGCTGAGTCCTGTAGAGGCCACGCTTTTGCAATTCAGGAATGATCAACTCCACGAAGTCTTCAAGCGAGCCGGGACTGATCAACGGATTGATCATGTAGCCGCTGGTACCGGAGATACGTGCATGTTCCTCGATCCGATCGACGACCTGTTGCGGGGTGCCGACCAGGATCAGGTCGCTGCCACGGGTGACCTTGGCAAAGCGCTGTTTGACGTCGCCTGCCGTCAAAGGTTTGCCACTGCCATCGGGGTGCATGACATAGGACGTCAACCCTTCGGTATGAGTCGATAGCGCGTCACTGTCGGCATAGCGGCTGATATCGATGCCGGTGTCGCCGGCATAACTGACCAGTTGCGCCTGAAGATGGTAGTTGCTTTGCAACACGTCATATTTGCGCTGGGCTTCAATCTCGGTTTTGGCGGTGACAATCCGCAGCACGGTCAGGGATTTCACATCCTCACGTTGACGGCCGCGTGCCTGGGCCTTGGCCCAGATGTCTTCCAGCCCCTGACGAATCTCGTGGGGGTTGGATTTTGCGATGAAAATCAGCTCGGCGTGCTTGGCTGCGAATTCGCGACCACGACCCGACCAGCCGGCCTGGATCAGCAGCGGGGTGCGCTGTGGCGACGGGGAGGTCAGGTGCGGTCCGGCCACTCGATAATGCTCGCCCACGTGATTGATCGGTCGTACCCGATCACCCCGGGCATACAATTGGCGAGCCTTGTCGGCCACCACGGCGTCGTCGGCCCAGCTGCCTTCCCAGAGTTTGTACGCTACATCGAGAAACTCTTCGGCGCGTTCATAGCGGTCATCGTGTTTGATCATCTGTTCCAGGCCGAAATTACGGGCGGCGCTGGACAGATAGGAGGTCACGATGTTCCAGCCCACGCGGCCATTGGTCAGGTGATCCAGGGTGCTGAAACGGCGGGCATGGGTGAAGGGGTGTTCGTAGCTGGTGGTGACCGTGACCCCGAAGGCAAGATGCTCGGTGACCGCCGCCAGGGCGGGAATGATCATCAGCGGATCGTTGGCCGGCGCCTCCACGGCCCATTGCATCGCGGCATCGGCATTGCCGCCAAAGACGTCGTAGAAACCCAGCACATCGCCGAAGAACAGCATGTCGAGGTTGGCCTGGTCGGCAATGCGCGCCAGGTTTGTCCAATAGCCCAGGGAGTTGATGGCCAGGCGTTCGTCGGCCGGGTGCGTCCAGAGGCTCGGCGCACCGCCGCAGCCGACACTGGCTTGTTCGTAGAGGGCAAACAATAGAGGTTTTGGATCGGACATCTTCGTTCCTGAAAAAGTCGTTGAAAGGGGGACTCACCGCTGGTTCTTGAACCCTTTGCCGTAATACCGCTCAAGGCGTACCTGTATCAGCTCCAGGCCGATGGAGAGCAGCCAATAAATGACGGCGGCGGTGGTGAGCATTTCGATATAGCGATAGGAGGAGCGGCCATACGACTGCGCGAGGAACATCACTTCCCAGACACCCATGACCGAGATCAGCGAGGAGTCCTTGAGCATGGAAATGAACTGGCTGGTTGTTGGCGGAATGATCGTGCGCATCGCTTGCGGCAAGACGATGTGCACAAAGGTCGCTGTGGGACGCAGGCCCAGGGCGGCTGCCGCTTCCCGCTGACCGGGTGCCACGGCCATGATGCCCGCGCGAAAGATCTCGCTGAGGTAGGCGCCGTAGTTCAGCGAAAGCGCAATGATGCCCGCGCTGATCGCCCCGGGCACCATACCCAGCTGCGGCAGGCCCAGGTAGATCAGCAGTATCTGGATCAGCAGTGGCGTGCCTCGAAAGAACGAGGCGTAGAAGCTGGCGACACCGAAGGCTACCGCGCTGGATGACAACCGTGCCAAAGCCGTCACGAAGCCAAGCAGCAGCGACAGCCAGATCGAACAGAAACACAGGAACAACGTCAGTGCGGCGCCCTGCAGAAAGCCGTTCGGTCCCAGGCGCAGGCCCACCAGGTTCGGCCATTTATCCAGGATGATCGAGAACTTCAGATCGAAGCTCATGAAGAACAGGACGCACAGTCCGAGCATGACCGCCCAGGTCAGATACAGCCGGGCCCGGAAACTCAATAGAGGGCGCCAGCGGCGCGGCTTGCTGTCGGTTGTCGAAGTCACGGGGGTGGAGTTTGGCTCAAAGGCTGTCATTGGCTGATATCGGCACCGATCCACTTCTGTGAAATCTTGCTCAACGTACCGTCTGCCTTGAGTTGGCTGATGACCTGGGTGACCTTGGCATTCCATTGCGCATCGCCTTTTTCGACGGCCACGACGTTGGGTTCCGCATACAAGGGGTCACCGGCAATCTTGAAACGAGGGTCCTGGGCAATCCGTTCGCGAGCGGTGATGAGGTTGGTGACCATGGCGTCAAGACGCACGCCGGTTCCCAGGGCGAGGTCCTGGAAGGCCACCGTTTCATTGTCGTAAGGCGCCACCTGGACCTGATCGAATGGATACTTCAGGGGTTTGTCCTCGGCACCCTCGATCACCAGATCCTTGTTCAGGTAGGCCTCGTAAGTGGAGGCGCTGATGACACCGACTTTCTTGCCTGACAGGTCCTTGCCCGAGGCGATGTCATTGTTCTTGGCGTTCACCACAATGACCGCTGGCGACTGGTAATACTCCACCGGGAAATCAAACACTTCAGCGCGCGCCTTGCTCGGGGTCATCGAGCAGACGCATATGTCATAGCGTCCGCTCCAGTGGCCTGCCGCGATCACATCCCATGACGGCGTTTCCAGATGCAGCTTCACCCCAAGACGCTGTGCCACGGCCTTGGCGACATCGACGTCAAAACCATCCAGTTGGTTTTGATCGTTGAGAAAGGAGAAGGGCGGGTAGCTTTCCATCAAGACACCGACGAGCTCGCCTTTCTTTGTCACTCGATCAAGGGTGGAGCCGGCGAGTGCTACGGAACAGGTCGCAAGCAGAGCGAGACCCAGCGGTAGAAGGACTGTTTTTTTCAAAGGCGATTACTCAGGCAGTTGTTTAAAAAGACTGAATAGATTTAAACGCACTATAAAATTGATTTGTAATACTTAAAATGAATACTTGGCTTGGATTGGGCTATATCGTGGGGTGATGAGCTACAACACCATGCGGCTGAAGTCACAGCACTGCGCCGCCAGGCGCGCCACTTCGACACTCAGGCCCTGAAGTCGATCGGCACGGTGTGCGGCGATGTAGTGGATGGGAGGCAATGCGGGCTCGGTTTCGATGATCTGCAACCGGCCCTGTTCCACCAGCGGCGAGAGGCACTGGCGAGGCAGGTAGCTGATGCCGATGCCGGAGAGCGTCAGCCCCAGTTGGGCGATCAGGTAGTTGCTTTTGATCGTGCGGTTGACCCGGACATCGTTCTGGGCGAGCCAGCGCTCATAGATCAACCCGGTGCCGGAGCCGCCTCCCTGAGTCAGTACGGTGTACGAGGAAATGGCCTGCATGTTCATTATCCCGTTACCCTGGTGCAATGAAGGCGCGCACATCCAGGCGTTCTCTACTGAGCTCAGTGGGGTACTGACAAAACGCGCATCGGCAAAAATGTCGGGCACGATGATCAGGTCGAGCTGATCGCTCTCCAGTTTCGCCACCAGATCGGTGCTGATCTCGATTGAAGGTTCGAGTACCACTTTGGGATAAGCGCTGCGTATGCCCTCGATCAGCGCCGGTAGCCAAGTCATCGCGGTCAGTTCGGTGACGCCGATGCGAAAGCGCCTGACCAGTACCTCCTTGGAGCTGATGCGCTCGAGCAGGTAATCGCGTTGGCGCAAGATCTCCGAGGCCTGCTCGAACAGCTCCGTGCCTTTTTCCGTAAGGCGCGCGCTGCGTTTGGATCGATCGAAAATGGGCATGTCAAAGGCGTCTTCCAGTTCCTGGATACGCTTGGAGACGGCTGACTGGGACATGTTCAGTTTCATGGCTGCGGATTCGAAGCTACCCAGTTCCACAATCCAGTAGATCGCTTCCAGTTGCTTGAACGTGATCATTGCTCAGGCTCGATTGAGGAAAACAGGTTCTCGACACCCAGGTCTTCGGGCCTGGCGACACCGAGCAGACCCAGGTCGCGCTTGAGTTCTGCGCCGATGAGCTTGAGTGCATGCCGCACGCCTTCTTCGCCGGCCACGGTCGCGGCGTAGTTGAACGGCCGCCCGATAAAGACCGCCTTGGCCCCCAGCGCCATGGCTTTCATGGCATCGGTGCCCCGGCGCACGCCGCTGTCGAGCATCACCGTCATATCCGGTACCGCATCCACGATGCGCGGCAGGATTTTCAGGGGGGCCACGCTCCCATCCAGTTGCCGTCCGCCGTGATTTGACACAATCACTGCCTCGGCGCCGATGTGCTGGGCCTTCACCGCATCCCGTGGGTTCAGGATGCCCTTGATGATCAACTTGCCCTTCCAGCGGCGACGAATGTCGATGACATGCTCCCAGGTGAGATGACCTCGGTCCGAAAAATCCCGCAGTACATTTCTTGAGAGGATAGGCGCGCCGCGAGTCGCGTAATTGTTCTCGAAATGCGGCATCCCGTGAACGATCAAGGTCCGCAAAAATGTTCCGAGCAACCACCTGGGGTGCAGAAGCCCTTGAGCGGCCAATCTCAGGCTCGGACGCAGCGGCGTCGAAAAGCCGGCCCTGACGTTGTTTTCGCGGTTGGCGGCTACCGGCGTATCGACCGTCAGCACCAGGGTTTCAACACCGGCAGCGGCGACCCGATCGATCAGCGCATTGATCTGTTTCCCCTCTCCCGGGAGATAGGCCTGAAACCATGTACCAGGGGCTTGCTCCATCACCTCTTCCAGGTGGATCAATGAAGAGCCACTCATGATGCACGGTGCCTTCGCCTGAGCCGCCGCGCGGGCGAGCACGATATCGCCGCGGTAGCTGGTCAGCGCGGCAATCCCCATGGGCGCAATGCCGATCGGGGACGAGTAGGTTTGGCCAAGCAGTCTCACTGACGTATCGACGTGAGCGACGTCCACCAGCACGTTTGGCAGGAAGCTGTAGTCCAGGAATGACGCCCGGTTTGCGATGGCCGATAGCTCGTCTTCGACAGCGCCCGATACATAAGCGAAGAGGGGACGGGGCAACAGGCGTCGGGCCAGAGGCTCGAAATCCTGGAGTGAAAGACAGCGGTGCAAGGGGGAGGGCATAAGGCTCATCCTGGAGGCGTGGGCAGCGATACGGCTTTAATAAAATCACTAAAAGAGATGCTAAAACATAGATAAATATCGCTAAAAGTATTTTTTGATTCTCCCTAAGATCAGGTTTTCGTGAAAGCACACCTGATAAAACCGGGAGATATCATGTTACTTCCAGGCACCCGTATCGAACCATCGCCTGCGCCTGCTTCTGATGCCTTGATCAAAGCATTCGCCTCTGTCGTGACACCTCATATCAGCGACAACATGGGGCGCCATATCGGTGCCCGTGGCCTGACGCGCTACAACCGCACAGGCAAGCTCGTCGGTACCGCGCTGACGGTCAAGACCCGTCCAGGCGACAACCTCTACATCTACAAAGCGCTGATGATGTTGAAGCCCGGCCACGTGCTGGTGGTGGATGGGCAAGGCGATACCAACAACGCCGTGATCGGCGAGTTGATCAAGTTGTATGCCCTGCAACGGGGTTGCGTCGGCTTTGTCATCGACGGCGCCATTCGTGATGTGGCGTGTTTCGAGAGTACCCCGTGCTACGCCAGGACCGTCGTGCACTGCGGACCTTACAAGACGGGGCCGGGCGAGATCAACGTACCGGTGTCCATCGGCGGGATGATCATCAACCCGGGGGACATCGTTGTCGGTGACGAAGATGGGTTGGTGGCTTTCTCTAAAGAGGACGCCGAGGGCGTGTTGGCGAAAGCCCGTGAACACGAAGCACACGAAGAACGTGTGAAGGCAGAGATCGCGACCCAGGTGATCGAACAATCGTGGATCACCAACGCCCTCGTCAAAGCCGGCCTGATGTGAGGAAACCATGAGCACAGCACTGCTTTCCCAGCGGGTCTTGAGCATTGCCCCTTCGCCCAGCGTAGCGGCCAATGCCTTGGTCGCAACGTTAAGGGCGCAAGGTCGCGACATCGTGAACTTCACCATCGGTGAACCCGACCTCGATACCCCGGCCCATATCCTGGAGGCCGCCAAAGCGGCGATGCTGGCGGGTGAAACCCACTACACCAACACGCTCGGCACGCCGGCTTTGCGCAAGGCGATCGTGACCAAGCTGCAACGTGACAACGGCCTTGAATACACCCTCGATCAGGTGGTGGCGGCTGCCGGTGGCAAGCAGATCATCTTCGAAGCGCTGGCGGCCACCCTCAACCCCGAAGACGAAGTGATTGTTCATACTCCTTACTGGGTGTCGTATCCGGACATCGCCAAGCTGAACGGCGGGACTCCCGTTGTCATCGTCGGCAATGAAACCAACGGGTTCAAGCTGACACCGGCGCAGCTGGACGCAGCCATTACCCCGCGCACGAAATGGCTGATCCTCAACTCGCCGAACAATCCGAGTGGGGCCGTCTACACCTTGGAAGAATTGCAGGCCCTGGCCCAAGTGCTTCGCCGTCATCCCCATGTGCTGGTCATGGCCGATGAGATCTACGAACACTTCGTCTACACCGAGGGCGGACATGTCTCCTTTCCCAAGGCAGCGCCCGATCTGAAAGAGCGGACGCTGATCGTGAACGGGGCTTCGAAGGGCTATGCCATGACCGGCTGGCGATTGGGCTTTGGCGCAGGCCCGGCCTGGCTGATCGCGGCCATCGGCAAGCTGCTCTCACAAACCACCACGTGCCCCAGCTCGATCAGCCAGGCCGCTGCCGTGGCGGCCTTTGTCGGTGACCAGGCGCCTGTTCGTGCCATGGCAAGCCTCTACCGCAAACGCCGCGACCTGATGCTGGACCTGTTGTCCGGTACACCCGGCCTGACATGCGTGACCCCGGACGGTGCGTTCTACGTATTTGCCAATGTGCAAGGGTTGCTCGGTCGCCAAGTCCCTCAAGGCTATGTGCTGCAGACGGATGCTGACGTGGTTCGCTACTGGCTTGAAGACGCCGCGGTTGCCACGGTGGTCGGCGACGCATACGGCCTCAGCCCCTACGTCCGTCTCTCATTCGCAAGCGGCGAAACATTGATCCGGGAAGGTTGTGCCCGTATTCGCAAAGCCTGCGAAGCATTGCGCTGATCGGCCGATTCGAGCCGACAGCTGTCGGGGGAGGGCACTGCCTCCCCTTTGAAAACAAGATCCTGCCACTGACATCACCTGTGAGACGGACATGCATAAACCTCGTATTCCTCTG
>Ga0302156_10000742_pt1 | contig 30455 bp, 30 predicted proteins | sample I_Bog_N3_2_FD_193503 | JGI IMG/M metagenome (GOLD analysis project Ga0302156, IMG submission 193503) | Peat permafrost microbial communities from Stordalen Mire near Abisko, Sweden - I_Bog_N3_2 | ecosystem: Environmental > Terrestrial > Soil > Wetlands > Peat | place: Sweden: Abisko, Stordalen... | reverse complement strand
TTCGTCGTCCCTTCCATCTCCTGCACTCCATCGCCTCGGAGTGGAAATTGTCGGGAGCGCGAAGATCCCTGGAAAGGACGCCGCTGGCTTACCGCTTACTGCGTGGCACTCCAGCCCGAGGGGTTGCGCCGCATCCCCCACAAGATCGAGCGGCGCTCCTTCGGGCCGAGTTGGCCCAGCGCTTGGTGCACCTTGGCCGATTCGTTTTTCCATTCGGCGGTGCGCACGGCGTCCATCGCCTCGTTGGCCAGCGCCACCACATGGAAGCGGTCGAAGCTGACCAGCGCGTTGGGCAGGAACAAACGCGATCCCTTGAGGAAGGCGGCGCTCATGTCCATGCAGATCTGAGTGATGGCCGTGCGCTTGCCGCCGTGGGCCTCCAGGTCGACCGCGAAGGCCTCCACCGTCTGGTGATCTTTGCCCGGCGTTGCAAACAGAAGGCGTTTTTCCGCGAGATCGTGCACCACCGTCACATACCGCTGACCCTTGGCCAGACTGGTCTCGTCGATGCCGACGAAGGTGACCTTGCTCATGTCTTGCTTTTGCCGTGCTTGGCCGACGTAGTGGTCGATGCGTCTCCAAAGTTGCTTGTCGTGCACTCTCAACATTTGCGCGGCTTGGCGCACCGGCAGGCCCTGACACATCGAGAGCGCCAGCGCTTCGAACAACAGCGTGAAGCCGCTGCCTTCGCGAGCCCAGGGCACGGGCACTTGGGAGGTCTTGTCGCAGGCCGAGCAACCCACCCGCGGCACGTCGGCGTGCAGCCAGGCCTCGAACTGAAAGAAGTCCAGATGTCGCCACGATCGGCCCATGCGGTCATGCACCGCCTGGTCGGCCGCGCCGCACTGCGGGCACGCGAGCGGAGATCCACGACAGCCGACTTCGAAATCGATACGACGCTTGGCCGTATCGAGCTTCACGTCCTCGACGAACCACGGCGATTGCAACCCCAGCGCGCTGGTAAAGAGCGCCTCGATTCCGACATTCACAAGCGAACTCCCCACCCCTTGAACTACCGCCCGGTGGGCATGTGGACAGGCCCAAAGGCGGCCTGCCCACATGCCCACCGGGCCCGACTACGACCACCTATTGTGAATGTTGGATTCCACACGAAACGACGAGGGGCCTGCAAAAGTGCTGCGTCTTCCTTGTCATCCAGATGAATCTGACGCTCCTTCGGCGCCGCCCTGGCCGGCGAGGCAATAGATTGGAACAGCGGCAGGAGAAACGACACGCCGGCCATGATGAGTCGCGTGAAGACGCATTTGAATGGGAGCGATATTATTATCGATTCGCCATTTCACGTCCGTTGAATTTGTATTTTTGTCATTCCGGGTGAATTGGAATATCTGCTCCCGTAGATCGTAGATTGCAGGTCGCGATCGAGCTGGAAATCGTCCATTCCAAAAAGATAGAGTTGCGCTCCGCGAACTTGCGCACTCGGGCAATTCTCGAAATTTCATCGGATCGCTCTCGCTGGGGGAGGATTCTTGCCGCCGTCGCATCTTCGTGAATGCACAGCACCAAGCAGCAGGGCGAGCGTTGCACGCAACGCTGAGAACGGCCCATGCTGAGCGTCTTTGGGATCCCATTTCGTATTCTTAGCGCGCCACGCGGAGCTTTATAACTTCTTGATGAGCAAGCTGCATTTCTTGAGAACTTCTTGATGCAGGCCCGACTAACATTGCTTCCACAGATTGAGGTTCCGGCAGGCGGGTCTGGAGCTTCCTGAGAAGGCGAGCTGATTTGCGCCTGTCGACGAAGCCGCTAAATTGGTTTTCAAAGAAGGACTTGATCATGAGTTGCAATTCGTCAATGGCGACGTCATTCGCCGGCCGTGACGCTGGTCAGATGCTCGCCCAGGACAAAGCGAACAAGGAAGCCATTGCGCGCCGTGCGGCCGCGTATGGCGCCGATACGCCCCAAGCATCGGCGGCGTTGTCGCTGGATCACGGCCCACGTGCGGCAACGACTCATCGGCAGTGGCGCCTGCGAGCCCAGGCTGAAGCCGGCTCGGAAAGGGCCTCTGTCGTGACCGACGCGGTCACGGTCACGGGAACGCCTCGCCGAACCAACCATGGCATTTAACGGGCAATTGAACTCTTGTCCGACGTTTGCTGCGCGACGCGATGCTTGCTATGCGTTTGGATAGTCGCGGCTGATGTATTCCCCTGAGGCGATGAAGACAGCGTGTGAAGCCGGCGGACAACGCCGCGCCCGAGCCAAGGTAGTGGCCTTCTGACTGATCGGCTCGGAAATGACACGGAGTACGTGCATTTTCTGTCTGACGATTGTTTTTTTGTGAAGCCATTGCGCAACACAGTGCACGACCTCCGTGCCAACACCAGAAAAATATTTTGCACCAAGTGTGTGCGAAGAATAAAGAAATATCAGTAGAAATACCACGCGGATCCCGTGTCCTCCTCTTCGAATACCTCTGAAGACAGTGCCAAGAAATATTCTTTACGACATTTTTATAACACACGAATTCCGTGCTCTTCGAGCATGCGTAGAACAAGTTTGGTTGCTTGATCGCCTTGCCATTTGATTCCAGAAAAAATGCACGCCGTCCGTGCTTTGGCACTGTTCCAGTGCGGGCATTCAGAATGGTGCAATGGCACTGAATGCAACCGCAACTCGCTCTTCTTGATACCGTCGGGTGCCGCGAAAACTACACACTATCGATGGACTTTTTTCTATCATGGAGCCGTGGATGAGCTGAGGTTGAGACGCATGTGTCGTTGAGCGAACCTGCTTCGGCGAATATGGCTTTCACAAAATTGGAGCGCTGCTACATAAGCGTGCCGCAATTCAATACTATTTAATTGAGGCGAATATCATGCAAACCATACCCTGGCGAACAATCATTGCTCGCTTCCTGACCGCGACCGGCCTATTCGCCGCCGCTGTCGTGACCGCGGCCCCTGCGGTCGCGGGCGACGACCCCACGCAGCTCCCCGCCCAGGAACAGGCCAGGCAGACAGCCGTTGCTTCCCGAGTGCGACTCGCCCAGGCGGCCCCCGATTCGGAAATGGAGACCTTGCAACTCGACCACGGCCCGCGCGCGACGACGACCCCCTGGGCCAACCAACAACGCCGGCTGCGGAACCAGCAACGTCAGATGCGAAACGAGGCCGCCGCGAGCGCCGGCGCTCAAGCCAGCGCCGCAGCGCGTTGACGCGCCGCTTGCATCGCACTCCGTCCAACTTCAACACCACACCACCAAATCATGCAAGGTTCTACCAAACACTCGGCCCATGCGCCGCTCGCCCGCAAGACGCTGTTGGGCCTCATCGTCACCGGGTCGGCGACGCTGGCCTGCTCGGCGAACGCAGCAGACGCGCCTGCAGCATGCGATCCGTACAAGAACTATGAATGCCTCGATTCGTACCTGGGGCAAGGCTTCTGGGGACGGCTCACCAACTACTACAGCCTCGAATGGGGCCAGTCCGGCGCGCCGACGGATCCCAAGGCGCCTGCGGCCAGGCGCGAGGATTTCCCTCCCGCCGCTCAATCGACTCCTCCGATGCCTTTCACCGAATGGCCTTACGGCGGCACGACGTCGCTCGGCGTCACGCGACCGAACTCGGTCGATAGCCCGTTCATGACGGCGGTCGCCGATACGGGCTTCGGCAAGTGGATGTCCGACAACGACTTCCAGTTGTACGGCTGGGTGGATGTTGGCGGCAACCTGAGCACGAGCAAGACCAAGCCGGGCGGTAACGCACCCGCTGCCTACCTGTACACGCCCAACACCGTTCAGCTGGATCAGGTGGTGCTCTACCTGGACCGCTTCCCCGACACCGTGCAGAAGGACCACATCGACTGGGGCATGCGCCTGTCCGCGATCTACGGAGAGAACTACCGCTACACGACCGCCTATGGGCTGCTCAGCAACCAGCTGCTGAAGGAGAACAAGGTCAACGGCTTCGACTTCCCGATGGTCTACGGCGAGCTGTTCATTCCGCAGGTCGCCGAAGGCTTGACGCTGCGCGCCGGACGCTACATCTCGCTGCCGGATATCGAGGCTCAGCTCGCGCCGAACAACTACATGTATACGCACTCCATGACGTATACCTTCGACAACTACACCAACACCGGTCTGCAGAGTTCGTTGGCGGTGAACAAGAACTGGATCGCCCAGCTCGGCGTGTCGGTCGGGACGGAGTCCACGATCGGGCACCTCGACGCGCGGGAAACCAATCCCTATCCCAACGTCCCAGGAAGCGTCGCTGGGCAGGAAGGGTACAACCCGCTCTATCCCGGAGCGACCTTCAAGAAGGATCCCGGGGCGATGCCGACGCTGACCGCCTGCGGCCGATGGGACTCCGACGACGGCAAGTCCGACGTCAACGCCTGCGCGAACGGTATCAACAAAGGCACGTACGGCTACAACAATCTCCAGTGGTATGGCTTGACCGCCTATCACTCGTTCTCCGACAAGTGGCACGTCTCGTTCGAGCTCTACCACCTGTTCCAGAAGGACGTTCCGAACTCGCTGAACAGCACGGTGCAGACCGTCTATGCGAACAACGGTTCGCCGTTCTCGTCGGCGTTCATGCCGTTCAACGCGCCCAATCTCGCCAACTGCGGCAACGCTTCCAAGCTGACCTGCACGGCAAGTGCGACGGGCGTCGTCGCCTATCTGAACTACTCGCCGGACGCGCTGAACAACTTCTCCATCCGCCCCGAGTATTACAACGATCCCCAGGGCCAGCGCACGGGCGCCGTCGCCCACTATCAGAACTTCGCGGTGGGCTGGCAACACTGGTTCTCGCCGCAGATCGAAGTGCGCCCGGAAATCGCGTTTTACCACTCCAGCGGCAATCCGGCCTTCAACGGCAACTCGAACGCGGGGATCGCTCCCAACAAGTACAGCGAAACCATCTTCTCGGGCGACGTGATCTTTCACTTCTGACGCTTGGCGCGGAGAAGAACCATGACACCCGAGAGCGAGTCCCGGCATGAAATCGGATTGGTACAAGACAAAGCAGTCTGGCACCTATCTGGTGGTGAAGGCGGGATCCTCAAAAGCGCTGGCGCTAGCCGATTCCCGACTATTGGGATTGATCGCAGGTTGCGATGAGATCCCGTTCGTCAGGAATCTGGACAGCTATTCGATTGCCGAGGTCATCAGTGTCTTCGGCATCAATGACTGCTTGAAGCTGCGTGGCTATTGCATCGTCAGAAGTTCGGTGTTGCTCGAGGATCTCGGCTCCGTGAGGCTTGGCCCGGCACACGACCACGATGCGGTACGCGGTAGTGAATCACGATAGGACTGCTCTCATGTCCACGACAAGTTCCCCGTTTCTCCAGATGTCGTCCCGCAGCGTCGAGGCTTCCATCCCGTCCTGCACCGACTCGCCGTCGCCCGAGGCGATCCGATCGCGTCGCGCGGCCGCGGGACTGACGCAGACGGGCGCAGCAGCGCTGATCCACAGTTCCAAGAGAACGTGGCAGGACTGGGAAGCAGGAATCGCTCGCATGCATCCAGGCCTCTGGGAGCTTTTCCTCTTCAAGTCGGCAGGCATCTCCAAAGTTCGAAAAAGCGCCTGAAAGCGTCGGGGCGGCAGTGCCCGGACAACTGGTCAAGCATCGTCGATGCAGCCGCCCTCCGAGCCAGCGTATTGCTCGCCACGGGGCTTGCAGTGAAATAGCTGCGCCAAAAGGAAACGAATGAATCCGGTCGTAGAGTTCGCGCTGAGACAGCGCTTTTTGATGGTCGTGCTGCTCATAGGCATGTTCGTCGCAGGCATTGTCGGCTTTCGCCTGTTGAACATCGAAGCCTACCCGGATCCCGTGCCGCCGCTCATTGAGATCGTCACCCAAAGTTCCGGGCAATCGAGCGAGGAGATCGAGCGCTACATCACCATCCCGATCGAAGTAGGCATGTCCGGGATCCCCCATGTCGAGGTGATCCGTACGATCTCGATGTTCGGACTATCGGACGTCAAGGTGCAGTTCACCTACGACTCCACGTACGAAGAAGCGCAGCAGTGGGTGATCAATCGCCTTTCTCAGCTTCCGTCAATGCCCAACGGGGCCTCCCCTCAGATATCGCCGACGAGTCCCACCGGCGAGATCTATCGCTACCGGGTCGTCGGCCCCCCCGGCTATTCGGTCACCGACCTGAAGACGATCGAAGACTGGATTCTCGAGCGGCGCTTCAAGGCCGTTCCGGGCGTCGTCGACGTCACCGGTTGGGGCGGCAAGACCAAGACGTACGAGATTGAAATCGACCAGAATCGACTCGCCAGCTACGGCTTGACACTGCCCCAGGTCTTGCAGGTCGTCAACGCCAGCAACACCAATGTCGGTGGCCAGACCATCAACATTGGCGGTCAGTCGGCCGTCGTGCGAGGAGTGGGACTGGTCCAGTCGATGGCCGACGTCCGCAAGATGGTGCTGGCATCCAACCACGGCACCCCTGTACTGCTGGACGACGTGGCGAAGGTGCGGGTCGGCAATCTGCCGCGACTGGGCATTGCAGGCCACGACAAGGACAACGACATCGTCGAGGGCATCGTGCTGATGCGCCGAGGCGAACAGAGCATGCCCACGATCAAGCGGGTCGAAGCCGAAGTCGAAGCGATCAACGGCTCCGGCATCCTGCCGCCCGGCGTCCACATCGAACAGATCTACGACCGAAGCAACCTGATCGGCATCACGACCCATACGGTTCTCCACAACATGGTCGTGGGCGTGCTGCTGATCTTCCTGCTGCAGTGGGCGTTTCTCGGAAACCTGCGGTCGGCAGTCATCGTCGCCCTGACCATCCCGTTCGCCCTCGCATTCGCCATCATATTGCTGGTCATGCGGGGAGAATCTGCGAATCTGCTGTCGGTGGGTGCGATCGACTTCGGCCTGGTGGTCGATGCATCGGTCATCATGGTGGAGAACATCTTCCGCCATCTCGCCGAATCGACAGAGTCCCGCAAGACCGGGATGGCGCTGATGCACCGCGTGCGGAGCGCAGTCGGGCTGCGCGGCAAGTTCGCCGTGATCGCGAACTCTGCCACGGAAGTGAATCGGGCGATCTTCTTCTCGGCTGCCATCATCATCGCCGGGTTCGTCCCGCTGTTCACGATGAGTGGCATCGAGGGGCACATTTTCGGCCCGATGGCGACCACCTACGCGTACGCCATCGCGGGCGGCCTGATCGCGACCTTCACGATATCACCGGCCCTGAGCGCCATCCTCCTTCCGGAGCAGATGAGCGAGGTCGAGACATTCTTTGTCCGCGGCTTGCGGCGTGTGTACGAGCCTGCCGTCAAGTTCGCCCTTGGCAACAAGCGCAAGACGCTGGCTGGCCTGGGGGTGCTCCTGATTCTCACGGTGCTGGCGGTCCGCACGCTGGGGCTCGAGTTCCTGCCCAAGCTCGAGGAGGGCAACCTCTGGATCCGTGCGACGATGCCCTCGTCGATCTCCCTTGAGGAGAGCAATAGCTATGTGAACCGGATGCGGGCACTGATCGGAAGCTACCCGGAGGTCGAGACCGTCGTCTCCCAGCACGGCCGGCCTGACGACGGCACGGATACCTCCGGGTTCTTCAACGCGGAATTCTTCGTCCCTTTGAAGCCGTTCGACACGTGGCCCTCGGGCGTGGACAAGGAGAAGCTGACCCAGCAGATGACAACGGCGCTCGGGGATCGCTTCCCCGGTGTGGAGTTCAATTTCTCGCAGTACATCGAGGACAACGTCGCCGAGGCGGCGTCCGGCGTGAAGGGCGAGAACTCCATCAAGGTTTATGGCAACGACCTCGAAACGCTCGAGCACATCGCTGCGGACATCAAGCGGGCGGTGGAGAGCGTGCCGGGCATCACCGACCTGTCGATCTTCACGTCGCTCGGCCAACCCACCGTCAAGATCGACATTGATCGGGAGCGCGCCGCGCGCTACGGCTTGTCTACGGGCGACATCAACACCACCGTGCAGGCGGCGATCGGCGGCCAGGCCGCTGGCAACTTGTACGAGCCCGGAAGCGATCGCAACTTCCCGATGATGGTGAGGTTGGCTCCGGAATATCGAAACAACCTGGACGCAGTCCGACGCATCACCATCGGCGCCCAGAGCCCCAGCGGCAATGGCATGGTGCAGATTCCGCTGGGCGACGTTGCCCAGGTGAGTCTGGTTTCCGGCGCCTCATTCATCTATCGGGAGAAGCAGGAGCGCTACATTCCGATCAAGTTCAGTGTGCGCGGTCGCGACCTGGGCTCGACAGTACTTGAAGCCGAGAGCAAGGTTGCCGAACAGGTCAAGTTGCCGGGCGGCTACCGACTGGAGTGGGTCGGGGAATTTGGCAATCTGCAGAATGCGCTCCAGCGCCTGTACGTTGCAGTGCCGCTCAGCATTCTCTTGATCTGCATTCTGCTGTACATGAACTTCGGGTCCGTGGTGGACATGCTCCTGGCGGCGAGCGTCATTCCCATGGCGTTGATCGGTGGAATCTTCGCGTTGTACCTCACTGGAACGCCGTTCAGCGTCTCGGCTGCCATCGGGTTTGTCGCGCTATTCGGTATCGCTGCGATGGATGGAATCATCGTGCTCGCGTACTACAACCAGCACATCGAGATAGGCCTGGACCGCGCCAGCGCGATCACGCGAACCTGTCGCGTCCAGATGCGTCCGGTCATGATGACTTGCATCGTCGCCTGCGTGGGGTTGCTGCCCGCGGCCTTTTCGACCGGCATCGGCTCGCAGGTGCAGCGTCCGCTGGCGCTGGTGGTGGTTGGCGGGATCTTGCTGGCGCCGGTGCTGATATTGATCGTGCTGCCCGTGCTGATCACGCTGTTCTCGCGGCGGATGCCGTTCGTCGAGGAGCAGGCGCGCCGATTGGTGGATCAGACCCGGGGTGGGCCTGCCTCCTCGCACTCCGGCGGCCCTCACGGCGGCGCATTCGCGATCCACGCGCTGCTCACGGCCGCGGACGTCCTATTGGACGCCGACCTACCTGATCGCCATGCCTTGCTCGGGACCGCGGGCGCCCGACTGGCGGCGCGACTGAACCTGCCGGAAGCTCAGATTGTCGAGGCCCTCCAGGCGCGGGAGGCCGTGGGATCCACCGGACTGGGCAAAGGCGTTGCGATCCCGCATGCACGCATCGCGGGCCTGAACGAGTCAGCGGCAGTCTATGTGCGTCCGGCCGCCCCGATCGAGTTCGACTCGCCCGACGAGGAGCCGGTGGCCCATTGCCTGGCGCTGATCGTGCCGCTTGATGCCACCGAGGAACATCTCCAATACGTGGCGAACGCAGCGGAAATGTTGTCGAACGCGGAGTTCCGCGACGCGCTCGCCGCTGCACGAAATCAGGAAGAGGCCCTTCAATTGTTCACGCAATGGCGCAACCCTCTCGCCGAGGGCGGCCAATGAGCAGATCCCGTCTTACCTACAAATGATCATCATGCACGCTCACACTTCAGGCAGTCTGCTGCTCCGGAACCGGGCGCTCGTCGCCGTCGTCGTCGTGGCGCTGACGGGCGGTGGCCTGCTCGCGTTCGGACTGCTGCATCGCACGGCCGGGGCCACCGCCCCTGACGAGGTTCCTGCGCAGTCCGCACCGGGCACGTTCCTTCCCACGAAAGCCCAGCGCGAGGCGCTGAAGGTTGCGCCGGTCCAGGCGATGACGTTCCGCAGCGAGCAAATCACCGACGGTGTGATCGCCAACAACGACGATACGACGACACCGGTGTTCTCGCCCTACTCGGGGCGAGTGTCGAAACTGTTCGCCAAGCTGGGCGATGTCGTCAGCGCAGGTGCGCCGCTCATGACCGTGGAGGCCTCCGAATTCGTTCAGGGGCAGAATGACCTGACAGTCGCGGTAGCGGCTCTCGCCAGCGCGCGCGCCCAATGGGAGGTGGCACAGGCTGCAGAGAAACGCCAGCATGACCTTTACCTGGGGAAATCGGGCGCACTGAAAGACTGGCTGCAAAGTCAGTCGGATCTGGTCGCGGCCCAGGGCGTCGTCAAGAGCGCCGAGGTTGCCCTGGAGGCCGCGCGCAACCGCTTGCGCATTCTCGGCAAGTCGTCCCAGGAGATCGGTGCGCTCGAGGCCGACCGCTCGGGGCAGAAGATCGATCCGGAAGCCATCGTCAGGGCGCCGATCTCGGGCACGGTGCTGCAGCGGCAGGTGGGGCTTGGCCAATACATCCAGAGTGCTGCCGGCGGCGCTGCCAATCCGCTCTTTTCGATCGGAAACCTGTCGACGGTGTGGCTGGTGGCCAATGTGCGTGAGGTCGACGCGCCCGACATGAAGGTCGGTCAGGCCCTCGAAGTGCAAGTCATGGCCCTGCCAAAGCGGACCTTCAAGGCCAGGATCGCCTGGGTTGCACCCGCGATCGACCCCAATACGCGTCGCCTGCAGGTGCGCGCGGAAATCGACAACCGGGACGGTGCACTGACGCCCATGATGTTCGCGACCTTTCACATCCTGACCGGAGAGTCGGCGAGCGCCCCGGGCATTCCGGATGGCGCGATCGTGTACGAAGGAGCCGACGCGCATGTCTTCGTGGCGCGCCCCGACGGCACGCTCGCCTTGCGCAACGTCCGGGTCGGCCGTTCCAGCGGCAACAAGGTGGAGGTCGTCGATGGATTGAGCGTCGGCGACCAGATCGTGACCAGCGGTGCGCTGTTCATCGATCGTGCGACGGCAGGCCAGTAGGAAGTGACATCACCATGAAGCGAACTTCCGTGAAAGCCGGTGCGCCGCTCGTGCTGGCCGCCGCTTGCCTGCTGGTCATCGCCGGATGTGCAGCCGGGCCGGACTACGTGCGACCCGCGGCGCCGACGGCGACCGGCTATTCCTCAGCGGCGCTGATGATTCAGACCTCCTCGGCGCCCGTGCAAGGGGGCGCGGTGCAGCAGTTCGTGGCGGGGCAGGATATTCCGGCGCAGTGGTGGACCTTGTTCCGGTCGCCCGCCCTGAATGCCTTGATCGAGCACGCCCTGAAGAACAACCCGAACCTTGCAGCCGCCGACGCTGCACTGCGCGTGGCGCGGGAGAACCTCTATGCCCAGCAAGGCGCGTTTTTCCCGAACGTGACCGCGAGCTTTACCCCCAGTCGCCAGAAAGTGCCCGCTGCGAGCCTGACGACATCGGCGACGTCTGGCGCATCGCTGTACAACTTGCACACCGCGCAGTTGACCGTCGGCTACACATTGGATGTGTTCGGCGCCAATCGACGCGAGGTCGAAAGCCTGCAGGCGCAGGCGGATTCGCAGCGCTTCCAGCTCGAAGCGGCCTACCTCAGCCTGACATCCAATCTGGTCGTCGCGGCGATCCAGGAGGCGTCCTTGCGCGGCCAGGTGGCGTCGACAGAGGCCCTCATCAAGCTCGAGCAGGAGCAAATGGATTTGCTCAAGCTGCAATTCTCGGTTGGCGCGATCGCCGAGGCCGGTGTCGTTGCGCAAGAGGCAATCCTGGCGCAGGCGAGGGCTGCATTGCCCCCTTTGAACCGGCAACTCGCCCAGCAGAGGGATCTGCTGGTGGCGCTCGCGGGGCATACCCCTGGCGATTTCGCGCTTGAAGACTTCGACCTGGCGATGCTGGACTTGCCGCAGGCGCTCCCTCTGAGCTTGCCGTCCAAGCTCGTCGAACAGCGGCCCGACATCCGTTCTGCGGAGGAGCAGCTGCACGCAGCCAGCGCCCAGATCGGCGTTGCGCAGGCGAATCTGCTACCGCAAATCACGCTGAATGCGACTGGCGGAAGTGTCGCCTACGAAATTGGCCAGCTCTTTCGCTCCGGCAATGCCTTCTGGACGATCGCGGCCGGCGTGACGCAACCGATCTTCGACGGCGCGACGCTGTTGCATCGCAAGCGCGCCGCGGAGGCCACCTACGATCAGGCCGCTGCGCAGTACCGTTCCACCGTCATCGCGGCCTTCCAGAACGTGGCCGACGCATTGCAGGCCTTGCGCTTCGATGCCGACGCGTTGCAGGAGGCCGTCAACGCCGAGAGGGCTGCCGATTCGAGTCTGGCCATCGCAAGGCGGCAGGTCGAGATCGGCGATGTCAGCAACCTGGCATTGCTTGCGGCCGAACAAACATACCAAGAGGCGTTGATCAATCTGGTGCAGGCGCGGGCCAACAGGTATGCAGACACGGCCGCGTTGTTTCAGGCCCTGGGCGGTGGATGGTGGAACCGCAGCGAAGCCGATCGAGTTTCCGAGAAATCCTCGGGCGAACAGGGCGGGCTCCAGTGACTTCCGTTCGTGCATCGCACGCCGAGAACGATTCGGTTGACGAAGCTCGCAACACTTTGCCGTCGGACACGCCAAACGCCCGCAACGATGTGCGTCATCGTTCATGCAAAAGCCATACGGATGCGCAACGAGCGTTCTCAAGCTTGGCCAAGTCCCTTGTGCAGGCTCTTCTGGACTGCGTCCACCTGCCGATACTTGCCAAGTGCCGCGTGGCCGCGGGTATCGGAGCCTCCCTGCTCATCCTGGGCGGTTGCGCTGGAGAAGAGACCTTCGGGCTCGCATCTCAATGGCGAGAAGGCGTCGCGATGTCGATAGTGCGACAAGACGCCATCCCGGAAGGAACAAGCTTGCAGTGTATTTCGCGCCCCCCGAACTCGGCTGCACATTCCCGCGATGCTCTCATCGCAATCGTGCGCATGCACATCGGCCGGGCACCCTTTGATGAAGCATTCGAAATCCCTCAGGGGGCCGCGCTGAGGACGGGCGATGCCGTTCACGTTCAGCCGCGATTGTGCTTGCTTCGGGAGACGTCCAAAACAGGTGCTTCGGAGACCGATCGCACTTCGCCGATTCGGTCTGAATGATCACCGACGTGGTCGCATACCGCCGGCATTGTCTGCGTGGCGGATAGATCCCGGTCTGAATCGTCCGATCCACGCCCGTCGCCCGCGCCGTATCTTCGTCGAACAGGCCGAGGCCGACGAATGGATTCCAACGTGCGATAGACCCAATGCTGCCCATGCAAAGCGATTGGTATCGAACAAAGAAAGCTGGTGTGTATCTCGTGGTGCTGGCCGGTGCAAAGCTGGATCGCGCCATCATTCCAGATTTGAATGATCTGATCGACGACACAGGCTCAGGCCTGGTATTCCAGAGCTGCGACAGCAATGCTGCTTCACGCGCGATGAATATTCTTGGCGTGGATGATTGCTTGAAATTGAGAAGCTACTGCCTGGTAAAAACCTGAGTGTCCCTTTCCGACCCTGTGGCGCGCCGCGCCCAGCGGTGGGCGCGCCGCGCGCGGAATCAATTGGCGTAAGCGGTCTCGCCGTGGGACGAGACGTCCAGGCCTTCGCGCTCTTCTTCTTCCGTCACGCGCAGGCCGATCGTCAGATCGACCAGCTTGTAGGCGATGAAGGCGACGACGCCCGACCAGACGATCGTGACGCCCACGCCCTTGGCCTGGATCACGAACTGGTCCCACATGCCGTTGGAGCCGACGGTCATCTTGACCCAGTCGGTGACCTGGCCCGGGCCGCCCAGCTTCTGGTTGTTGAAGACACCGGTCAGCAGGGCGCCGACGATACCGCCGACACCGTGCACGCCGAACACGTCGAGCGTGTCGTCGGCGCCGAGCAGCTTCTTCAGGCCGGTCACGCCCCACAGGCAGGCGAAGCCGGCGATGGCGCCGAGCACCACCCCACCGACGATACCGACGTTGCCGGCGGCCGGGGTGATCGCCACGAGCCCGGCGACGGCACCCGAGGCGGCGCCCAGCATCGAGGCCTTGCCCTTGTGCAGCGCTTCGCCCAGGCACCAGGCCAGCGTCGCCGCAGCGGTCGCCAGGAAGGTGTTGAGGAACGCGAGCGTCGCGGAGTCGCCGGCTTCGAGGGCCGAGCCCGCGTTGAAGCCGAACCAGCCCACCCACAGCAGCGAGGCACCGACCATCGTCAGCGTCAGCGAGTGCGGCGTGAAGGCTTCCTTGCCGTAGCCGATGCGCTTGCCGATGCAGTACGCGCCCACCAGGCCCGCGACGGCGGCGTTGATGTGCACGACGGTGCCGCCGGCGAAGTCGAGCGCGCCCCATTGCCAGATCATGCCGGCGGTGGCGTTCATCTTGTCGACGACGTCAGCGCTGGTGTAGGCGTCCGGACCTTGCCAGAACCAGACCATGTGCGCGATCGGGCAGTAGCTGAACGTGAACCAGATCACCATGAAGGCGAGCACGGCCGAGAACTTGATGCGTTCCGCGAACGAGCCCACGATCAGGCAGCAGGTGATGGCCGCGAAGGTCGCCTGGAACACCACGAAGGCGATCTCGGGGATCATCACGCCCTTGCTGAACGTGGCGGCCTTCGTGAACGTCCCGGCGTTCTGGTCGAAGATCCCGCTCAGGAACAGTCGACTGAACCCGCCGATGAACTTGTTGCCTTCCGTGAACGCCAGGCTGTAGCCGTAGACGAACCAGAGGACGACGATCAGCGAGAAGGTGACGAACACCTGCATCAGCACGGACAGCATGTTCTTGCTGCGCACCAGGCCGCCGTAGAACAGCGCCAGGGCCGGGATCGACATCATGATCACGAGGACGGTGGAGACCAGCATCCAGGTGGTGTCGCCCTTGTTGACGGTCTCGACGATCGTCGGGGTGGAGGCGGCGGCCGAGGCCGGTGCCGCGGCGGCCGGAGCCGACGCGTCGGCAGCGGGCGCGCTGGCGGTGGCCGCCGCGACGGCCGGAGCCGAGGCCGCGTCGTCTGCCGCGAACGATGTCGCGGAGAACCCGAGGACGGCGAGTCCGAGGGCGAGGGAAGCGAGAAGCTTTCTCATGGTTGCAATGCTTTCAGGAGTTGGAAGCGTGTGGCGTTTTGGAACGTGCGGGGATCGTCTGGAGCGGAGCGCGCGTTAGAGCGCGTCCTTGCCGGTCTCGCCGGTGCGGATGCGCACCACCTGCTCGAGCGGCGAGACGAAGATCTTTCCGTCACCGATCTTTCCGGTGCGGGCCGAGGTCTCGATGGCCTCGATGACCTGGTCGACGAGCGTGTCGTCGACGGCGGCTTCGATCTTCACCTTCGGAAGGAAGTCCACGACGTATTCAGCGCCGCGGTACAGCTCCGTGTGTCCCTTTTGTCGACCGAAGCCCTTCACTTCGGTCACCGTGATGCCCTGCACGCCGATCGCGCTCAGGGCCTCACGCACTTCGTCGAGCTTGAAGGGCTTCACGACGGCAGTCACCATCTTCATGGTTGGAATCTCCAGGTTGATCCAGGGCCACGTCGGCGCCTGGGATTTCGTCGAACAGACAACCCGGAGCGACCGGGTCAAGGGGAAAAGGGGGGCTCTTCATGGCGTGCAGGAGCGCCGTTGAAGCTCAGGCCATGGATGTCGTCCGTGGCGGGTGAGACCAGGCCGCAAGCCTGCAGGACCTTGGCGCCGTTGATGCAGACGAGGTCGAGCGTGATCAACGCTGACAGCGGCGTCTTTGGCTCGACGAAGGAACGGTCGATTGGGCGGGAAAGGAGGGGTCACCCATCCCGATGACACAGAGTCCGTGCTACGTCCGCGTACGCTCGAGTGAGGCACCAGGCCTTCTGGGTTGGTCGCGCACCTTTGAAGGCCGCGGCCCTGTCCAACTCGTGACGGAATAGTTCGCAACGAAGAGCGTCCCGATGCGCATCCGGCGGCCTGAGCCAATTCACCTCGCCCCCAAGGCGCCAAATGCCTTGGCATGGGGGTGAATGCACCAACCGGAGCCTTCTTGGCTCACGGCCGCAGTGATGCACCAAAATAGAACGAGTTCCTGTTGAAGTCGCACTCGACGCGCGGCCCCAGCTCGAACCCTTGATCGGTGATTCCATTGCTGCCCGGGAGGCTCCACATCCTGCCCTGCCAGGACTGCAATGACGTTGGTGCATGCAATATGCGGGCCATTCCGCCTTGAATGGCCTGGTTTGCCGGCCTCCCGTATCGCAAGGGACGTCATCAGACGAAGCCGGCACTGGGCTCCGGCGCAGGTCGAGGAAATTGCGGAATCTCGGCGAGGGACCCTGGTCGTCCAGATGCACTACCTACTGTGGTGTTGCATTCTGTTTGGAACTTAAGCGACTATTGGCGCGAATGACCTTTTGCAGGATGTCGCGCGCGCTTTTGGTCCAGATGAATGGCTTGGGTTCTTTGTTGTGATGGGCGACGTACTCGTCGATGGCCGTGACCAGTTCAGGTACGCTGGTGAACACGCCTCGGCGCAGCCGTTCGGTGGTGATGTCGCGGAAGAATCGCTCGACCATGTTCAGCCACGATGCCGAGGTGGGCGTGAAGTGCATGTTGAATCGCGGATGCTTTGCCAGCCAGTTCTGCACCACAGGATGCTTGTGCGTGGCGTAGTTGTCGGCGATCTGAGCCGCCCCGGGTTTACCGGAGACTCGTCACGAAGCCGAAGCTGGGCTTGAAGCAATTCCTCACGGAGTCTGGCGATGAACTCGTGGCGACGGTGCGCGCCGCTGCGCGCGCCAACGTGCGGCGACTCGGCCCGTCGCGCACGGACAAGTCGGCGCTGGTGCCTACCGCCAAGAACACCGCGGACGTGATCCTGGCGCCGGGCACGCCGCGCGCGATGTCCCAGACGACCGAGCGGGTCGTGGCACTCGGTACGTCGACCGGCGGCACCCAGGCGCTCGAGGAGGTGTTGACGGCTCTTCCGCGCGTGTGTCCAGGCATCGTGATCGTGCAGCACATGCCCGAGAAGTTCACGGCGGCCTTCGCGGCGCGGCTCGACGGCCTGTGCGACATCACCGTCAAGGAGGCTCAGCACAACGATCGCGTCGTGCCGGGGCGGGCGCTGATCGCGCCGGGCGGGCGCCACATGTTGCTCAAACGCAGTGGCGCGCAGTACTTCGTCGAAGTCGTGGACGGTCCACTCGTGAACCGTCATCGTCCGTCCGTTGACGTGATGTTCCGCTCGGTCGCCAAGAGCGCTGGTGTCAATGCGCTGGGCATCATCATGACCGGCATGGGCGACGACGGCGCCGCCGGCCTGCTCGAGATGCGCACGACCGGCGCGCGCACGATCGCACAGGACGAGGAGAGCTGCGTTGTGTTCGGCATGCCGAAGGAGGCGATCAAGCGCGGCGGCGTCGAGCGCACACTGCCGCTCGGCGCCCTGGCCCAGGAGATCCTTAAACAGCTTTGAGCGGGCGCCGGGTCGATCAGTCGCACACCACGTTTGTCTACGGCGCCAGCATCGCCAGCACCGACTTGCGATAGCCGGTGAGCCGTCCGCCGTCCACCACCATCGTGTGGCCGGTGACGTAGCGGCTCTGGTCGCTGGCCAGGAAGTGGTACACGCCCACGAGGCGTAGATCTTGAAAGGAAAGAATGTGCGAGGGATGGCGAAGGCCTATGCAGGTGTTGTCGCAGGGCTCCTGATATATGCGTGGTATATCGACATCAGCTTGCAGGCCTCCCAAAGGGAACACATGCTCGGTGACATGTTGCTTTCGTTTGCATCTCTACCGGCATCTCTGAGCCTCGGGTTCGTCTACGTCCACTTCAGGACGGTCGCCGATCTGCCGTTTGCCGAGTTGACCTGGATATCGGCCTGCGCCATCACGCAAGTTGCTGCGCTCTTCCTGCTGACACGTCCGGTCAAGTCAGGGCGTCGCGGTTCTTAGATCGCCAATTTACGCTTCCGGCCAATTGCTGCCGGTCGCGAACGGCAGCTTCGGAGCAGCCTGACAATCCGCAGCGAGGCCGATGCTGTTGCAATTTTGAGCCACGCGAGTCGACCAACCAAATGACCGTACTGTCCCGTTCTGCAGCCAGCCTGAGAGTCTTTGGCGACGATCTTCTACCCGAAGAGGTGACGGCGCTTCTCGGGGCCTCGCCGACATCGTTCGAGGTAAAGGGTGGGCAGAGCCAACCGAACGCTGGGGGTCGGACATTTACTGCCCGCACCGGTGGCTGGCGGCTACAGGTTGCACGTCGAAGTCCGGGTGACCTGGATGGCCAGATTGCGGAATTGCTCGATCAGCTAACAACTAATCTAATTGCGTGGCGCGAATTGACAGCGCGATTCCGCGTCGACATGTTTTGCGGCCTATGGCTGATCGAGTGGAACGAAGGGATTTCTCTCGACCCGAGCACGCTTGCGGCCCTCGGCGAGCGGGGCATCCTGCTGGATCTGGACATCTACCGAAGCGAGAGTTGAACGGCGGCGGCGTCCCGGCTCGATGAACGCTGTGCATGTCCGCTCCGACGCGCTCATTTCGTTCGCGCCGATTTCCGCAGCGGGTCGGCCACTGCTGCTCTCCCGCCGGCGCCGACGGGCAGGTATGCTACGCGTAGCGGTCGACTGATGGCCGACGGCGCGTCATCCGACCAGGCCGCTGGCCTCACGGACTCATGCCGGCCACAAGCAGTCGGTCGCCAGCGCCTGCTTTACGGTAGTCTGGTGACCTCGAGCAATCTAACGAACCCCGCATGCTCTCGCTCCTCGAAGTCAACACTCGTCGACCGCGCTGCCGCCAATGCGGCTGCCTCTATGACATGGTCGTGGTGGCGGATCAGAGGGATCGACGTGAGCTCGCGGAATTGCATGCGGCAAACGAGTTTCTTCAGTTCGTGCCCCGCATTCGGCAGCTGACGCGGTGTGGCATCGGTGAGGCAAAAGCAACCTACCTGCATTTGGCGAAGGCCGGGCGGCAGTGCCACCGCTGCGGCACGCCGCTGGCCTCAGCCGACATCGTGGACTGTGCGAAATGCAAGTCGCTGAATCTCATCTGGTAGCGGCCAGAGGACGAAACCGCTCGCGCGGTACAGCGTCCCGGACACGTGGTGGTTGGCGGGGCGTCTCGTTCGGGCTATGTTGACGGTTGGTGGACAAGGCAGCCCGCCTCGTCCGACGATGGGAGCTCAACCATGACGTCATCGATTCCCGCCACCGCCGTGCGAGATCCGCGACCCCTCACGTAGCGCTGCAGGTGTCGCGCCTCGGCCTCGAGGTCGCCGACATCTTCCGCACCCACGGGCCCGCGTGGCGCGTTTCCCAACGCGGCCACCTGAGCCTTGGCCAACTCAAGGTCATGTCCGCCATCGAGCAGTGCCGCAGCGCTGCGCTTGGGGGCCATGTCCTTCGTTGCGAGGGATGCGACCAGGTCGAGATCTCGTACAACTCCTGCCGCAACCGGCACTGCCCGAAGTGCCAGGCCCGTGCAGCGCAGTGCTGGCTCGAAGCCCGGCAGCGCGACCTGCTGCCCGTCGACTACTACCACGTCGTGTTCACGCTGCCGGCCCCCATCGCCGACATCGCCTACACCAACAAGGCCATCATCTACGGGCTGCTGTTCGAGGTCGCTGCCGAGGTACTCCAGACGATCGCCGCCGACCCCAAGCACCTGGGCGCACGCATCGGCGCGACCCTCGTGCTGCACACGTGGGGCTCGGCGCTGACGCACCACCCGCATGTGCACGGCATCGTCCCGGGCGGCGGCCTGTCGCTCGATGGCAAGCGGTGGGTCGCCTGCCGGCCCGGCTTCTTCCTGTCGGTGCGTGTGCTATCCAGACTGTTCCGCCGGCGCTTCCTCGAGGAGCTCGTCCGCGTGCATCACGCCGGGCAGCTGCGGTTCTTCGGCGAGCACGTCCCGCTCGCCGACAACCTCGCCTTTATCACCTGGCTCAGGCCGGTACGCCGATGCGAGTGGGTCGTCTATGCCAAGCGGCCGTTCGCCGGGCCCGACGCGGTGTTGGCCTATCTGTCGCGCTACACGCATCGGGTGGCCATGTCCAACAGCCGCCTTGTCTCGCTCGACGAGCGCGGCGTCACCTTCCGCTGGAAGGACTACCGTGACAAGGGCTCGACGCGCCACAAGACCATGACGCTCGACGCCGACGAGTTCATGCGTCGCTTCCTGCTCCACGTGCTGCCGCCGCGCTTCCACCGCATCCGCCACTACGGGCTGCTGTCCAACGGGAACTGCAAGTCCACCATTCCTCGCGTTCGGCAGCTCCTGCTGCCGCCAGCGCCACCCGTGATCGCCGCCGCTGAACCCGTCGACGTCGCGCCGGTCGTCGTTCCACAACCGAAGTTCGTGTGCAGGCATTGCGGGGCCGCCATGCTCGTCGTCGATACGTTCGCGAGTGGGCAGCCCATCCGTGCACCGCCATCGCTGATCGCTGCACCATGAAGAGCCCCACCGCTGCACCCCAAGACTTCCACCGGCTCATCGTCTGTCGATGCCGGCGTGGAGGGCTCTTGCCGCCAACAGCTTCATCGGCCTGGGAAGGCCCCCACCCGACGCCCGTTTGGCACCTTCGCCCCCACGACGGAACGCGTTGGCCACATTGTGTCGGCCGCTACACTGGCTACGCTGCGATCGCCAACGCGTGCGCGCCGGCCCAATGCCCATAGGCTCTCTCAGCCTGCGGGCGAGATGTCAGCTGGGCCCGCGGTTTCGTCCCTTGAGGGTTGTCCGACGCCTGCCCCTCAGACCTGTGCGGTTCCGAGGTAATCTCGGCGCGAGGCAGGCATCCGACAACCCTAAACATTTGCTGCCGTTGGCGAACGTCCGGTCTTGGGTATGCTGCAGGGCAGCGATTTGGTAGGCTTTTGAGCTGCGCCGCCGAGCAGCCCGAGTGCCTGTCCTGACCCCCGCGCGCTTCGTACCGCACTGAGGAGGCCCAAGATGAAGAAGAAGCTGCTTACCGCGCTGGCTGGCGCCGTTGTGTGCGCGCACGCTGGCGCCAAAGCGATTCCCAACAGTGCCACCGACCTGGCTCTCGACGAGTGCACGACAGCCAATGCGATCGGCGCCGACTACCTTGGAGCGGTCAACCGGGAGGCGGCACCCTCTACGACGATGATGGCGGCGCTCGAAAAGATGCAGGCGCTGGCCACACGCTACGAGGGCAAGGGCAAGCCCGGCGAGACGATGGGCGAGCTCATGTCGCGCGATGATTCGGTGCAGTTCGAGGCGGTCTCGAACCAGATTCGCACGATCAACTTCACCAACTTGGCCGAGAGCCGGCTGCAGCGCGATCTGGGGTTCCTGCAGGACACGCACGAGATGTCTTTGAAGAACCGCGACACCGGCCTCGACCTCGGTCACTTCGTCGGCCTCATCAAGCAAGACGCGAACCCCAACGTGCATAGGGGGAGCGATCACGAGCTCATAGTCTATACGTACCTATACACGCTGCGCACGGCCTTTGTAGACGACGACTTCCCCGCCGTCCGAAACCAATCGGAATGCTCTATCAACCTGGCCATCGAGCGCGAGTCCAACGCCAACTTCGCGCTGTGGCAAAAGCAGGTGACAACGTCGCCGGCGCTCGCCGAGGTTGCGTTCATCCGCAAGAAGTACGGCCTGGGCCCAGGGACTGCGTTCGACACCGCCAAAGCGACGCCGGTCGACGCCCAGCGCATGCAAGACTTGCAGCCGCAGCTGCAGGCGTTGCAGCGCTTTGGTGAGTACCTGCACGACATGAACGGGCTGCGCTACTTCGAAGAGGCCGCCATGCTTGAGTACCAGTGGCAGCGAGAGGACATCTTGATGCTAGGGGCCAGCGGAGACACGAGCGCCTACAACAAACTCGACGCGGAACGCTACGCCAAGCTCACGCCAGTGCAGCAGAAGGCGATCAACGTCTGGCGTCACCTCGACGAGGTGCTCCCGGCGCAGGCGACTACAAACGCCGAGAGCGTGGCAAATGCCGCGGCGTTGCAGCGTTAAGTCCCAGCTAAGGCGTCGAGGGCGCCGCGGACGGAGGTCCCTAGGAGCCCGTCGGGCTTTCCAGGGTCCCCAACGGGAACGCGATCCGAGACAATTGCGGCAGTGCATTCAGGACTGCTTTGCGATGAGCCGCTTCGTTCCCGTCGACCGAGATACTGCATACCTGTTGCCGCCCTCGGTGGATGAGTGGCTGCCGAGTGACCACCTGGCGCGCTTTGTTGTCGAAGTGATCGACCGTCTCGACCTGGACGACCTCGTCAAGCAGTACGCAGGCCGGGGCTCTGCGGCGCACCATCCGGCCGTTCTGCTGGGGCTGCTGATCTACGGCTATGCCAACGGCGTGCATTCGAGCCGCAAGATCGAACGCGCGACCTACGACTCGGTGGCGTTCCGCTACGTGGCCGCCAATACGCACCCCGACCACGACACGCTGGCGACGTTCCGGCGCCGCTTCCTCAAGGAAGTCGAGACGCTGTTCGTGCAGGTGCTGGTTCTGGCGCGCGAGATGAAGCTGCTCAAGCTCGGCCACATCGCGCTCGACGGCACCAAAATTGGCGCCCACGCGAGCAAGCACAAGGCGTTGTCCTGGGCGCACGCCAACAAGATCGAAGCGCAGTTGCGCCAGGAGGTTCAGACCCTGCTGGCCCTGGCCGAGAAGAGCGACCGCGCAGCCAAGCCTGACGGCATGGACGTGCCCGCCGAGATCGCCCGGCGCGAGGATCGCCTGAGCGCCATCGCGCAGGCCAAGGCCAAGATCGAGCAACGCGCAGCTGAACGCTTCAAGGCCGAACAGCAGGAGTTCGAAGCCAAGCAGGCCAAGCGCAAGGCCCAGCGCGACGCCGGCAAGAAGCCGCGCGGCAAGGATCCCGAGCCACCTGAGGCCGGCCCCAAGGACGGCGACCAGGTCAACCTGACGGACGACGAGTCGCGCATCATGCCGGTGTCGGGCGGTGGCTTCGAGCAGAGCTACAACGCGCAGGCCGGCGTGGACATCGACACGATGATGGTGGTCACCGCGCACGTCACGCAGGCGTGCAATGACAAGCGCGAAGTGGTGCCAACGCTCGCGCAGATTGCGAAGTTACCCGAGGACTTGGGCACCGTGCAGACGCTCGTGGCCGACAACGGCTTCTACAGCGGCGCCAACGTGGCCGCCTGCACGCAAGCGGGGATCGAGCCGCTGCTGGCGATCAAACGAGAGTCGCATCACGAACCCCTGATGGAGCGATTTGCGTCCGCCCCCGACGCGCCACAGACGACGGATCCGGTCGCCAACATGGTTCACCGGCTGTCCACGCAGGCTGGCAAGGGTCTGTACAAGATGCGCAAGCAGACGGTCGAGCCGGTGTTCGGCATCATCAAGCACGTGATGGGCTGGCGTCGGATGAGCATGCGCGGACTGGCCAAGGCTCAAGGCGAGTGGAACCTCGTGACCATGGCCTGGAACATCAAGCGCATGCACGTCCTGCGAGCGGCGTAAGAGGCGAAAGTGCGACCGGATTCGCCTTCCAGTGACCCCTCGGGCGGTCTCCTGCGTCGAAAACAAGCTGCGAAGTCGGCGATTGCGCGCGCCGGCCATTGCGGCGCTCTGAAAAAAATATTCACCTCGGTCAAACGACCTCTCGAAACGTCAAGTCCGACGGCCTCCTAGCCGGCCATTTAGTCGTGGGTGCCGCGCAGCTTGTTAGCGGCCGCGACAACGGTAGCAGTACGGTCGAGAAGTCGATCGTTGGCAAATTCCAACCACCATCCGGGCGCGTCAAGGCCTGCAGCCGGCCATGAGCCGTCGGTCGCGACAGTCCGCTTTCGGAGAACGGAATTTCGTGGCGCCGAGCACCGCTAGCCGGCCACAATGTCCAGCATGAGCATCATCAACGTGGATCGACGAGATGACTTTCGGGGCGACGACGTCGTCCTGCTTGCGATGGACGACGAGGGGGTTATCGAGGTACTCAAGGCCATTCGGGAGGCAATGTCATCGGGTGGCCCGATCTACCTGCGGGGCGCACTTCACCATGAGCTTCGCATCGAAGCCGGGCGCTCCGACCTCTTGCTGACGGAGTCCGGTGTGACTTGGTGCTTTTCGGAGCCAAAATATGCTGAGGTCGTGAGCAAGCTTGAGGCGATGGTCGCGTTTGGCCGCGCCAGTCATCAGTACGTTGACATTGCGGCGCCAGTACCCACGCTAGTTCTCTCGGTGAACGAGTATGTCTGAGGTCGGCCAACAGCCGACGGTTACAGCCGTCAGCTTCGGAGCAAGCCAATGCGAGTCGCACGCGGCGGTGCCAACGACGAACAGGCAGTCACGACAAACTGCTTCTGGGTATCCGAAGATTTAACTGCAAGGCGCTGATCAGGAGTGCCGACGAAGAGATGATCTACGAGTACACCGTGGAGCTGATGAAGAACAAACGCGTTTCCGATGCCACGTTCAACCGCGTGAAAGCACGGTTCGGCGACAAAGGAGTGGTCGACCTGACAGGTGTCGCGGGTACTACACATTTCTGGCCATGCAATTGAACGCCGCTCAGTACAAGATCCCCGAGGGCGGATTGGGCCTCAAGCGTCTGCCAGAGTAGGCGCAGGGTTAGCAGTCGTCAATTCTGTTCCAGATTCCGAACTCTTTCCTGGCCCGACGTTGCGATGTCGACCGCGTCCATGCGAATGGCGAATCCCGGCCAATACCAGCCTGTTACAGATGTCGGTTATGGGGAAGTCCAACGAGGCAGTTGCAGCCCGTTGCGGTGACCGGCGCCCGCCTGGGCTTTGGGAGTCGACCGCGTCCGGCCACTGGCTGACGAGCACTCCGACGCGGTCACTTGACATCTGACGCTCAGCGAGTACGATGTAGATACCTTTAAGGATATACATCGTGGATCTACAAGTCGCGAAATGGGGTAACAGTCTTGCCCTGCGGATTCCTTCTGAAATTGTGCGCCGGCTCGGCTTGCGCGAAGGCGCAACTGTTGAGGCCCAGCTCACCGTCGACGGCAGCCTGTCCATTCGGCCTGCCCAGTGGAATCGCAAGGCATTCGCCCTCGAGTTGACCGACGCCCGCACTTCCATGCCCATGAGCGAGCCGGTGATGGAGGAACTGCGCAGCGGGGCGCGGTACTGACATGGTCTATGTTGACACCAGCGTACTCGTACCGCTGTTCCTGAACGAGCCGCACAGCGTAGCGGCGGCCGACTGGTATGCGCGCGAGAAGGGAGAACTCGTCGCCGCGGCCTGGTGCATTCCGGAGTTCGCCAGTGCCCTCGGCATCAAGCAGCGCACCGGCGCAATCGACGCGCAGCAGGCCCAGGGAGCTTGGGCGCGCTTCGAACGCATGGTCGCCGCCGACTTGAGGCTCCTTCCGGTCGAACCCACGAACTTCCATCGCGCGGCTGAGCTGGTGCTCGACGCGTCGAGCGCGTTGCGCGCCGGCGACGCCCTGCACCTGGCGTGTGCGGAGGCTGCGGGGGCGAAGCAGATGGCAACTCTGGACGACGTCCTGAGCCGCAATGCCCTTCGCCTGAAGATCAAGCCTGTTGTGCTGCGCCGCGCGCCCTGACTGATGCAGATGGATTCGAAATTGTGACGACCTGACCCGCATGTGGGCGTCGCAGCTGGACCAGGATGTGAGGGTTACAGCTTCCCCGCTCTACTGCAAATTGCCCGCCTCCGCAAAAGCTCAGCGCATGGAACCCGCCGTGGCACAAGACGATATCGCCGCCCGAATGATCGACGCACTCGATGGCGCGTCGAACCTGCAGCTCTACCAGCTCAAGACGCTCATCGAAGGCATGCTGGCCGACCCGAAGCGAACGATGGAGGCCTGTGCGAGCCTGCATCTGGGACAGGCAGTTCGCTTCGTCGACTTCCGCAGCGGCCAGTTGCGCCAGGGAAAAGTGATCGCGAAGCACCCAACGCAGGCGACAGTGTTCGAGGAATCGGTGCGCCGCAGTTGGAAGATCCCTTACGTGTCGATCGCGGCTGCCGAGATCACGCCGGGCGATACCGCCAAGCCCTACGATCCGCCGCCAGAGCCGGCCAAGCCCAAGGGCCCGTCAGGCTTCGCACTGGGCGATCGGGTCAGCTTCGATGACGGCAAAGGGAATACGATCATCGGCATCGTGGCGAAGGTCAATCGGCGCACAGCCTCGGTCGCGACAGACAATGGAAAGTCCTGGCGCGTCGACTTTCCCTTGCTGCGGCACTTGGTCGAAGTCTGAAAGCTCGAGTCAACTAGCCATGGGTCGACGCATACTGTGAGGCCCGCAGTCGGCTCACAAGCTGTCGGTCATCCATGGCCGCTTTGCGGCAACAGGTCATGAACGAACAGTATCGGGTAGGGTGGCCTTCGAGCCAAGTGATGCGTTGTGACCGCCAGCTCAGTGCTTGATGATGTAGAAATCCTTGCTGCGGAAAGAGTCCTGGTCGTTGGCGTCGTCGTAGCCACCGATCCACGGCTTGACCAGGCGAGGCGCAGACAACTGAAGCAGCGGAATCAATGGATAGTCTTCCATCTCCAGGCGCAAGGCCTGCGTCAAAAGGTTCCTGCGACGGACCTGGTCGGTGGTCGCGCCGGCCTGGTTGATCAATTCGTCGGCCGCCGGGTTGCAGCTCTTGTCGTCGTTGGCATCCGACTTGCACTGCACGAGTTGCAAGAAACCGGTGACGTCTGCGTACCCGGGTATCCAGGACGCGCGGGCGATCTGGTAGTCGCCCGCATGGCGCTTGGCAAGCAGCACCTTGAACTCCATGGTATCCATTTCGGTGTCGAGCCCGAGCTTGGTCTTCCACTCGGACGCGGTGAAGATCGCCATCCTCTTGTTGTAGTCTCCGGGGTTGTAGGCCAACTTGAGCCGCGTGCCTGGCTTCACGCCTGCATCGGCGAGCAACCTGCGAGCCACGGCAACTCGCCTGTCCATCGACCAGTCGGCCCACTCGTAGCGCAGGAAGTCGACGCCCTCGCTGCCCTTGACCATCAGTCCGTAGAGCGGGGGTTGTCCATCCGCCGTGACCCTGTTCGCGAGCACCTCGCGGTCGATCACCATGGACAGCGCCTTGCGCACCCGGACGTCCTTCAACAGCGGGTCGGTGTTGTTGAGAACGTAGAAGCGCAGCGCGATGAGCAGGCTGTTGTGGATGTCCTTCGGATACTTCGCTTTCAGGGCGCCGTAGGTCCCCGGCGCCAGCCGCATCATCATGTCGTTCTCGCCCGACTCGTACAGCTTCAGGTCGGCGTCGTTGTCTTCCACCGGCAGGTAGGTCACGCGCGTCAGGGTCACGTTGCCCGCGTCCCAGTATTTCGGGTTCTTGTCGATGACGACCTTGCTGTTGACCTGCCAGTCCTTCAACAGGTAGGCGCCGTTGCTGACCAGGTTGCCGGGCCTCGTCCAGGCCTTGCCGAATCGCTCGATCGCCGTGCGCGGCACCGGGCTGAATCGCTGAGACGTCAGCAGGTACGGCAGGAACGGCAACGGGCCTGGCGTCTTCACCTCCAGCGTGATGCTGTCGATGGCGTGCACGCCGAGTTCGGTGACCGGTTTTCTTCCCTGCACGATGGCCTCGCCGTTCAGGATGTACGCGCCGTCGGAGGACGCCAGCGGCGCCGCGTTCCGTGGGTCGACCATGCGACGCCAACCGTAGACGAAGTCCTGCGCGGTCACCGGCTCGCCGTTCGACCACAGGGCACCCTGGCGCAGCTTGAAGACCCAGGTGGTCGCATCGGTCTGCTGCCAGGACTGCGCGGCCCCGGGTACGACCTTGCCGTGATTGTCGATGGCCGTCAGCGTCTCGAACACGTCTGCCAGGATGTTGCCGGAGGCCGTCGAAGAGGACAGCGCCGGATCCAGCGTCTCGGGCTCGAACCCGTTGTTGCGGACCATCTCCTGCTTCGCGGCGAGCGCGGTTCCGGGAGGAATGGAGGCGCACTGACTTGATGCGGTCAGTGCGAAAAAGGCTGCTGCCGCCGTTCGACGTAGATTCACTAGCATGATGTGAGTCCCCGGAATTCAAGCCTCTCAGTCCCGTGTCAGGACACGGCGCCTCATCGCGTTGCAATTGAATCACACGTTGCGCCATGTGCAGCGACTCCATTCGGCCGCCTCCGGGCACTCGATCTTCGAACAACGCCAGGTTGCCGGCGTACGATTCGGCCTTCGAACGCGAGCAGTCGGCCAGGAGCCGACGGTTACATTAGTCCGCTTCCGAGAAGCCCAATGTGAGTCACGCCCGCGGTGCCGGGTACAAGCGCTCGCTTGCGAGCTTCGGCTCTGGCAGCACGAAAATCATCCTGCAGGAACTCTCAATGAAGCTCATTCGAGGCGCCGGCACGCTCCTTTTGCTCGCATCCCTTTGCACGGCCGTCATCGGCTCGCCAGCCGGCGGCGCTCAGGCAGAGCCCGGCAGTGCACAGGACGTCCTGGCGATACTGCTCCAAATCGTTGATGACCGTTCTTTCACGGGAGATGACTTCTACACGCAGGCGGAACTTCTGCGCCGCTTCGGTCCGCTTCCCGAGATCAAGCTCGATGAGTCGAAGGGCGCGGAGCGCAATGCTTCGGTGTCTGGATACGGTCGTCTCGCCGACATTCCGCCCAATCCCCCCGGGTTGCCGAATGGCATCTTCATTGGCTTCGGAAGATATCTCTGGCCCCGCGGGACTGCAGATCAGGCGCTCCTTTGTTACCTGGACGCGACTTTCCAAGGTTTTGCGTCCGGCATGGACTTTGACAGCGTGGTTGCGCGACTAGGTTCAGGATGGCATCGCGACGCCAAGGCTGAGCAAGACAGGTTTATGGCGGTGACTAGGGAACCCTTCAACCCGCCGTTTCCGACGCCCACTGCTCCGATGGGTAATGCCATCATCGACTATGGGCAAGGTGATAGGAAAGTCGAGCTTGATTTCACTTCATCGGGCGTCCTGCATTCGGTGGCGGTTGCGCGGCGACCCTGTTGAGCCGCACCGAGAGACCGTGTTCCTGCCCTCAATTCGGTGCTGCGATTAGCGGTTCCGGGGCGGCTCCTGTTGCCCAGCCTACGGCGTCGACGGGCAGGTATGCTGAGAATAGCTGTCGGCAGGGCGCCGACGGTTCGTTACCGACCAAGGCGCGGGTCTCAGGGACGCATGTCGGCCATGACCTGCCGCTCGCGACCGACGGCTTTCCGGCTGGGTTGATGTGTTCGATCTGCCACCTGCTGACACCCTCGTCGGGTACAGTTCCAGCGACCAACAGCTCGCCGCTCCTCCAATGACGCATTCGCCCAGGTTTGTCTGCCTACTTCTTTGCGCTGCAGGAACCGTCGCCGGTGCTGAGGCGTTGCGGGCTGAGAACCTACTGTTCTCGCCTCCTGCCGAATTTAAGGTCGGCTACCACTCCGAACAAGGTCAGCAGACGCTCACAGAATTCGTTCCGCAGGCGCAGACGGTCGAGGATTGGACTGAGATGGTGACGGTGCAGATCTACCACGGCATGTCCGTTAGCTCCGGTGGATTCCTTCAAAACGTCGGTAGCCGCTACGTCGCCGCCTGTCCAGGAACCACCAGCAAGGGGATCATGACTGGCAAGACAAACGGATACGCCGTTTCAATGTTGGTTTTGAGCTGCCCGAATAACCCGGGTACCGGTAAGCCTGAGACGACGGCATTCCGAGCAATCAAAGGAAGCGACGCGGTCTACTCGGTTCAGCACGCTTGGCGATCGGCTGTCAGCGACATCGACATGGCAAAGTTCATGCGCGATCTCGGCACAGCGACGGTCTGCGACGCGCGCTCCGGCGACCATCCCTGTCCCAATTTGGAATCATTGGGCCATTAAGCTGCGCATGGCGGTCGCATGTCCTTCGGCGCCCTCCCGTTCGACACGCCGCCGTCACCCACGGGCGTATGTCGGCCACAAGCAGGCGTAGGCGAACGACCGCTTTCCGGTAGGCTACCGCCTCCCGCTGTCTTGTAGGATCGCCTCTGTGATCGCGGAAGCGAGTGAATGACCGCCTTTGGTGCAGGCAGTCCAGCTTGAGCCTGCATGCTTCATTCGACGGCAATCGACAAATTTGCGGCAGCGGGATCAGAATAGCAATGGGAACACCAACGTGAACAATATGTCGCAGAGCGGCCGCCACGAGGAAAGGGCCCTGTCCCTTCTCGAGGATGGAAACAGTCCGGAATCGGTCGCGCGTGTGCTGGGCATGTCGGTCGCAGATTTGACGAGGCTGCAAGAATCGAACGAAGGCTCTTGCGGTGCATCCAACAACCTCTCACATTCCCTACGCAGCGCAAAGACAGCTCCGCTCTCTTTTGATTCGGAGCTTGCCTACCAGGAGCGGCTATCGACGCGATTTGCGTTCTTTTCTGGCGGGATATTCTTGATCTTGGCGACGGCGTGGTTCTGGCATTGGACTGGCACCCGGCCAGGCGGTCGGCAGAGCGCGGGGTTCTTGGCGATGCTCTCATTCGCGACATCCTTGATTGGGGCCTGGTTCATGTTGAGGCTGCGCTTTCGGTTCGCCCTCGGAAGGCGCGGCGTCTCAGTGCAGGAGACAGTATCGAGTGCCAAGCTGGACTATTCCGAGATCGCTGCCTTCGATTGCAAAAGGGAGGTCCAGCACGGCCGCGGCGGCCCATTCCCAGGCCACCGACTAGTGTTTTTACCGAAGAACGAGTCTGGCTCCAAGTTGTCGGTATTCATCCCGGATGATGAGCCACTTCCAAACGCAATGGTCGAACGCCTCAGACACCTTTCCGAAGCGCTTGGCATGGCCGGCTTTCCGCTTTAGGCGGTCGGGCCGAGCTGGCTTCGCTTGTGCGGCGCTTGTCGGCCACTTGC
>Ga0302156_10000741_pt1 | contig 30498 bp, 18 predicted proteins | sample I_Bog_N3_2_FD_193503 | JGI IMG/M metagenome (GOLD analysis project Ga0302156, IMG submission 193503) | Peat permafrost microbial communities from Stordalen Mire near Abisko, Sweden - I_Bog_N3_2 | ecosystem: Environmental > Terrestrial > Soil > Wetlands > Peat | place: Sweden: Abisko, Stordalen... | reverse complement strand
CCCGGGAGTGAGAAGCGTTTGGGACCCCGTTCGCTCAGGATGACAGGTTCGGTAGCGGGTTGAGATGAGCCGAAAAGCAGAAGCAGGTCCTTCGACTCACCACCCCCAACCTCCACCCCAGCGACGAAGACCTGTCGCCGGGGACCCCGGGACTGAGAAGCGTTTGGGGCCCCGTTCGCTCAGGATGACAGGTTCAGTAGCGGGTTGAGATGAGCCGAAAAGCAGAAGCAGGTCCTTCGACTCACCACCCCCAACCTCCACCCCAGCGACGAAGACCTGTCGCCGGGGACCCCGGGACTGAGAAGCGTTTGGGGCCCCGTTCGCTCAGGATGACAGGTTCAGTAGCGGGTTGAGATGAGCCGAAAAGCAGAAGCAGGTCCTTCGACTCCGCTGAAGAACGCTCCGGTCAGGATGACGGGTTCGGTAGCGGGCGATTGACGGCGAATCGCCATCACATTACAAGGCGATAAAGGAGTGGTATTCTTGCTCGTCGTTTTTTGAGGCACGAGGAGGAAGACGTGAGAAAGAGAATTTTATTGGCGATGGCGGGATTGCTGCTTTTGGCTGGCTGCGGACACGAGGCGGACAACGCTGCCAAGGCGCCCACCAAACCGAAGTGGCAAGGCGCTGCTTACCACACATCGTTTGACACCAAGGCATTGAAGCCGAACCCGTCGGGGATCAGCATTCCGGCCATCAAGTACACGGCGAACCCGGACGCGGTGGAGACGAGGGCCACGCTGGTGGTGAGGATTGACGCTTCGGACGCAACCAAGGGTGTGCCGGCGGGTAGCCAGATGGTGATGGCCCCGGTGGATGTTTCCGGCACCGATGGCGCGCTGCCTGACGACTATATGGCTGCCGCGGACAAGAACATGTCTGACTTTTTGCAGGCTTATTGCGTGAAGGGGAAGGTCAAGCTATCGCTGGCGATTGCCAAATCGCACCTGGCGCCGCAACCTTCAGAAGCCGAATTGAACAACAAGCGGCTGTCGGATTGGCTGGCGATTGAGCTGATGTTCAAGAATCCTCACCCGAACTGCACGCCCCATGCCGCGCCGCAGGCGGGGCCGCTGAATTAACTGGGATTTGGAAGGGACAATTGCGTTGGGAGGTGGTTCCCGGGCGAGCGCATTTTCCAAGATTGTGTAAACCCGAACCTTGTTGGTATCCCACCCATTCCGCTGAAAAGACGCGGAATGGATGGGGCACCAGGGTTTACAGTAAATCCGAAAATGCTCTAGCGGAGCTTTGCGGCTCGAGCGCGGGTTTCTGTCACGAATGCTTCGTCTTCGGCGGTTGGCGCTTCTATTGAACTGAGATTGATGTCTACGTTGGCGAGCGCGCCGGTAATGGCTGCCGCGGCGAGGGCTACGGCGGTGGTCAAGTCGGAGGCCATCATGGGGCTGGAGATCGGCCGCAGGCTCTCGGCGATGCGGGCTACCTGGGCTGAGCGCTCGGCGACCAAGAGAGGCACGCCGGCGGCTTGGCGCAGAGCGGCATTTACCGAATTCCTGCCAAGCGCGATGCCGTCGTCGCCGGCATCGCGGGCTGCTTTGTAGGCCTTCATGACGGCGTTGTAGGAAGCGGCGTCGGCGTCGATGGCGGCTTTCAGATCTTCGCGCAGGGCGGCTAGTTTGGCGATGGCTTCGGAGAGCACGGCCTCGTGCTGGGCGTAGGCTTTTTTGCCGCGCGACATGGCGGCGACCATTCCGGCGAGGCCGGCGGCCATGGCTCCGCTGGCTGCCGCTGCGCTGCCGCCGCCGGGGGTGGCAGTGGGCGCGGCGAGTTGCTCGATGAAAGGCTCAACTCCCGCGCGAAGGCCGCCGACTGCGGTTTTGCCGCCCATGACGGCAGCGAGGCGATTTTCGAGAATCAGCGAGGAGTCAAAGCCTTCGATCTGGAGGAACCACTCGGCGGCCTGCTCGAGGGCGAGTTTGGGAATGAGGCCGACGATTTCGCTGGAGACGGGCGTGACGCCGTAGCGCGCGGCTTCGCGCTTTACGAACTCGAAGACGCGATGGATGGGGGTCTGCTCGAAGTCGGTGAGGTTCATGGAGACCTGGGCCAGGCCACGCACCAGGAAGCCCGCGCCTTTGACGAAGCGCAGGCCGCCGGAGGAGAAGCGGACGGCCTTGGCGATCTTTTTGGCGATATCGACGTCGGGCGTGTTGAGGAAAATGTTGTAGGCTACGAGGGCCTTGCGCGCGCCGACGACCGTGGCTCCGGCGGTGGGATGGAGGGCTGCCTGGCCGAAGTCGGGCAGGCGCGCGGGATTGGTGGCGATTTCGGCGCGAATGCCTTCGAACTGGCCCTTGCGGATGTACTCGAGATTCTGGCGCTCGGGGCGGGTGGCGGCGGCTTCGTAGAGGTAGACGGGAACGCCGTAGCGACTCCAGATTTCAGCGCCGACGCGCCTGGACATGGCGACGCAGTCGGCCAGTGTGACGCCGTCGATGGGGATGAAGGGGATAACGTCTGCCGCGCCCATGCGGGGATGCGCGCCCTGGTGGGTGTTGAGGTCGATGAGCTCGGCAGCCTTGCCGACGCCGCGAATGGCGGCTTCTTCAATGGCCTCGCGCTCGCCGACCAGGGTGATGACGCAGCGGTTGTGGTCGGCGTCCATCTCGCGGTCGAGCAAGTAGACGCCGGGGATCTTCATGGCTTCGACAATGGCATCGACTTTCGCGGCGTCGCGGCCTTCGGAAAAGTTAGGAACGCATTCGACGAGTGTGCTGGGCATAGCAGAAAGGATAGCGACGGGTGGGGGTGTGGGGCAAACCCATTGCATGGAGCGGCGCTATTTCATTGGCGAGCATGATTGGTTAGCGCGGCCGTCCGAAGAAGAGGATGTAGCCGTTGGGGTCCTGGATTTCGAAACCGCGGAGGCCGTCGGTGGTGTCGGCGAGGGGCTTGCTTGGGATTACGCCGCGAGCGGTGAACTCGTCGGCGAGGGTGTCGGGGTCGGGGGCGTTGACGTAGGCGTCCCAACGGGCCCAGGGATGACGGTGCGAGTTGGGGATGGGCAGTACATCTGGGGCGATGGCCTTGAAGAAGATCATGACGCCGTCTCGCTGGACGATTGCGAAAAATGGGTCGGGGTCCGGCGCGGCGTGGGTGAGGGTAAAGCCGAGCTGGTCGCAGTAGAAGGCGATCGTGCTGGGAATGTCGCGGACGATGAAGGAGGGGGCGATCAGGTTTAATGTGGCGCGGTGCATGATTTGGGCAGTATAGCGCTGGACACGAGTTTTGTGTTTCAGCGTGTGAAAGTGGGTGTGGGTTAGTCTGAGATCGGCATTCCCTCGGGGGCTAAAGCCCAGCGTTTATTTTCAGCCACTTGCGGCACCCTTCGACTTCGCTCAGGGCAGGCTATTGAAGCCGTGCCCTTTCAAAACTTCGGCCATTTGGTAGTTTTTCCGCAGCCTGTGAAGCCCGTACCCTTCACGCTGAAGCCCGTACCTTTCACGCTGAAGCCCGTACCTTTCACGCTGAAGCCCGTACCCTTCACGCTGAAGCCCGTACCCTTCAAGTTGACCCACGGCATGGAACCGGCTCGGCGGCTTGAAGGTAGAATCCTGTCAGGCGGCCTTGGTGGAAAGCTCCGCGTGCTGAGGCTGGGGAAGGCAGACATGGCGACAACTACCGCAAATCCGATGATTCGCGCACCGCGCGGGAACCAACTGCGCTGCAAGGGCTGGCAGCAGGAGGCGGCGCTGCGCTGCCTGATGAACAATCTCGACCCGGAAGTGGCGGAGCGGCCGCAGGACCTGGTGGTGTATGGCGGAATTGGCAAGGCGGCGCGGAACTGGGAGTGCTTCCACGCGATAGTGCGGGAGCTGGAAAACCTGGGAAGCGAGGAGACGCTGCTGGTGCAGAGCGGGAAGCCGGTGGCGGTGTTCCCGACGCATGAGATGGCGCCGCGGGTGATTATTGCCAACTCGAACCTGGTGGGCAAGTGGGCGAACTGGGAGCATTTCAATGAGCTGGATCGCAAGGGCCTGATGATGTACGGGCAGATGACGGCGGGGAGCTGGATTTATATCGGGACACAGGGGATTTTGCAGGGGACATTTCAGACTTTTGCGGCGCTGGCGGACCGGCACTTTGGCGGCAGCTTGAAGGGCAAGCTGGTGGTGACCGGGGGCGTAGGCGGAATGGGCGGGGCGCAGCCTTTGTCAGTGACTCTGAACGACGGGGTGGTGTTGGCCATTGACGTGGATAGAACCAGGATCGCCCGGCGGGTGGAGACGCGCTATTGCGACGTGCTGAGCGAAGATCTGGATGAGGCGCTGAGGCTTTGCGAGGCGGCGCGGAAGGAAGGGCGCGCGTTGTCTGTGGGGCTGGTGGGCAATTGCGCCGATGTGCTGCCGGAGCTGGTGCGGCGGGGTGTGGTGGTGGATGTGGTGACGGACCAGACCAGCGCGCACGATCCGCTGAATGGGTATGTGCCGCAGGGGCTGACGCTGGAGCAGGCTGCGGAGTTGCGCGCGAGTGATCCGGAAGAGTATGTGCGGCGGTCGACGGAGACCATGGTGGTTCACGTGAACGCGATGCTGGCGCTGCAGCAGGCCGGGGCGGTTGCGTTCGACTACGGGAACAACATTCGGCGGTTTGCGTTCGATGCTGGTTGCGCGGACGCGTTTCTGATTCCCGGGTTTGTGCCGGAGTATATTCGGCCGTTGTTCTGCACCGGGCAGGGTCCGTTTCGCTGGGTTGCGCTGTCGGGCGATCCCAAAGACATTGACCGGACGGATGAGCTGGCGCTGGAACTGTTTCCGGAGAACGAGATTCTGAACCGGTGGATGAGGCTTGCACGGGGACGGTTTGCTTTCCAGGGATTGCCGGCGCGCATCTGCTGGTTGGGCTACGGGGAGCGTGCGGAGATGGGTGAGGCGATCAATCACCTGGTGCGCAAGGGCGAGATTTCGGCTCCGGTTGCCATTGGACGGGACCATCTGGATACGGGCTCGGTGGCCAGTCCTTACCGCGAGACGGAGAAGATGCTGGATGGGTCGGATGCGGTTGCGGATTGGCCGATTTTGAACGCGCTGCTGAATACGGCGAGCGGCGCGACCTGGGTGAGCTTCCATCATGGCGGCGGTGTGGGGATGGGGTACTCGCTGCACGCGGGGCAGGTGACGGTGGCGGATGGGACGGAGATGGCGGCGGGGAAGATTCGGCGGGTGCTGAATAACGATCCGGGGCTGGGTGTGGTGCGACATGCGGATGCGGGGTATGAGGTGGCGCGGGAGACGGCGCGGGAGAAGGGGATTCCTATGCCGATGGCGGGGAAATAAGATATGTCGCTCACTGAGAGAACAGGTTCTGAAGTTACTGTCGAAGAATTATTTGGGCATGTTGGTCTTAAGCCACATGGGCCGAAACGATGGATCGGCGAGAAAGAATACGAAGAGGTTTCGGAGTTCTGTGCTGGAGTTTATGTGGTCGCTCTTGCAAAGGAACTCACCAGTCCTCCATGGGCGGAAACAGGCGAAGGCTCGAAAGAGAATACGCGAAACGTCGAATTGGTTCATTGGCTCAAAAATCAAGTTATCCTTTACATCGGCCAAACCACAAAACAAACGTTATCCCATCGTGTTCATCAGATGCACGTTCACAAGTATGGCGATGAGTCGCCACATCGCGGCGGTCAAGCCGTTCACCTTTTGAATTGCGAAAGACTGGTGTATTGGGCAGCGACGCAAGATCCAAGAGTGGATGAAAAAAAGATGCTTGAGTATTTCAAAGAACGGGTTCGTGGCCCAAAGCCATTTGCAAACCGCCGCGATTGAGTAAATCCGAGGGTTCATTGTCAAGTTTCCGATCCGGCCAATTGGTCATAACGGAAAGGCAAAGACAAAAGCAACCGCAGATCCTTCGACTCCGCCTGGCGCAAAGAACGCGCCAGACTCCGCTCCCTATGAACAAAGGATGTGAGGCGCGGGTCTGGAGACCCGCAGGACAGCCGGTCTGGAGACCGGCGCTACTCTCTGAGGTGTTGTTCAGTCTAGATGTAACTTGCGACGCAAGTCATGATGCTCCCTATGAACACGGCGGTGGAGATTCAATCTTTCCCACCCATTCGCGAAGAAACTGCGAATGGATGGGGCACCCAGCATTTTTCACCGAGCCAAGACTACGTTCATTGCAGATGTAACTTGTGACGCAAGTCAGGTTGCTCAGGATGACAGTTTTGCGGTGATATGAACTTTCAGCGAACGGGGGGCAAGCGTGGGAAACGTACGAGCCATCGTCAATATCGGGCAGCTTGTGACTCTTGCGGGACCGGCGCGGCCGCGCGTTGGCGCGGAGTTGCGCGAGTTGGGGATTGTTACGGACGGCGCGCTGATTATTGAAGATGGGTGCATCCTCGCGGCTGGGCTGTACTCCGAGTTGAAGGACAGAATCCCGCTCGACGCAATGGTGATTGATGCGGAAGGGCGGTGCGTGACGCCGGGGTTTGTGGATGCGCATACGCATCTGGTTTTTGCGGGGAACCGAGCGGCTGAATATGAGAAGCGGATTGCTGGAGCGACTTACCAGGAGATAGCTGCTGCGGGTGGTGGGATTCTGAGCACTGTTGCGCAGACCCGCGCGGCAAGCGAGGATGATTTGCTCACTGCTGCGCGACGCCACCGCGATTGGATGCTGCGGTCGGGGACTACTGCGATCGAGGCCAAGTCGGGCTATGGGCTCAACCGAGCGACGGAGATGAAGATGCTTCGGGTGCTGCGGCGGCTTGGGGAAGAAGGGCCGGCGCGGATTGTTCCTACGCTACTGGCTGCGCATACGCTTCCGTCGGAGTTTGTGGGGCGGCGGGAGCAGTATCTGGAGTTTGTTGCGGAAGAGTTGATTCCGGAGGTGGTTGCGGCGGGGCTGGCACGGTATTGCGATGCATTCTGCGACGATCATGCCTTCACGGTGGAGGAGTGCCGTGTTGTTCTGACGGCTGCTCGGGCTCATGGGTTGGGGCTGCGGATTCATGCGGAGCAGTTTCGGCCGGGGACGGGTGCGGGGCTGGCTGCGGAGTTGGGGGCGGTCACTGCGGATCATCTGGAGACTGTAACCGAGGAGACGCTGGGGCTGTTGCAGAAGGCTGGGGTGCAGCCTGTTCTTCTGCCGGGGTCTGTTTTCTGTCTGCACCGCACGGAGTATCCACCGGCGCGGGCGATGGTTGCGGCGGGATTGGGGATTGTGCTGGCGACGGATTTCAATCCGGGGTCGTCGCCGGCTGCGTCAATGCCGTTCATGATGTCTCTGGGTTGCCTGCAGATGGGGCTGACGCCGGCTGAGGCGCTGACGGCGGCTACCATCAACGCGGCGTATAGCCTGGGGCTGGGGGCGGAGATTGGGTCGCTGGAGACGGGCAAGCAGGCGGATTTGCTGATTCATGAGGTTGGGGATTATCGCGAGCTGGCGTACTTTGCGGCTGCGCCGCTGCGGCCGAGGGTGTTTATTGCCGGCGGGGAAGTGGCGTCGTAGGAGGGGCGCAGTATTCGGGGGCGGTACAAGTGAAGCAGGATTAATTTGCGGCGGGCCAGTTGGGGGCGATGCGGATGAGTTCGAGACCGCCGAGGTCTTCGACGGTGAATGCCGGCGAGCTGGCTGGGGTGGCGACGATGCCGCGCGCGGGGAGATGGACCGGCTCGAAGCCTTCGCCGATCAGTCTGCCGGTTCCTGCGGCGGCAAACAGGTAGGCGAGGCCGACGGCGGGTTGGCCGGGGCTGGGAAGCGATTGGCTGGCACGGTCTCCGGCGACAAGGTGTTCGACGCGGAAGTACTCGACGTTGATGAGAACGGTGCGGTCGGCTAGCTCGACGGGCGGGATTTTTCCGGCTCTCGTGGTGAGGCGGGTGGCTTCAAGGGACTTTTCGATGTGCAGTTCTCGGGGGCGGCCGTAGTCGTACATGCGGTAGGTGAGGTCGCAGTTTTGCTGCGTCTCAAGCAGTATGGAGCCGGGCCAGATGGCGTGGACTGTTCCGGCATCGACGAAGACCATGTCGCCTGCTGTGACGGGCAGGATGTTGAGGCTGTCCTGGAGAGTGCCGTCGTGGATGCCGGCTTTGATTTGATCGAGGGTGACTCCGGGCTTGAGGCCGGCGGCTACTTCGGCTCCGGGTTCGGCGCTGAGGGCGTACCAGCACTCGGTTTTGCCACGCGGGTCGCCGTATTTTTGGGCCATTTTGTCGTCGGGATGGACTTGCACGCTGAGCTTTTCGCGGGCGAAGATGACCTTGAGCAGCAGCGGAGATCCGGGCGTTGGCGCTGCCGGTCCGAGGAGGGCGATGGGGTCGGAGGCAAACACCGAACCCAATGTTTTTCCGGCGTGCGCGCCGGTGGCAATGAGGCAGTCGTCGCCGGTGAGCCAGACTTCGCCGAGCGGTGCGCTGTCGGCCACGCGGTCGTACCAGGGGCGCAGGTCCTGGTAGCCCCAGACGCGGCTGACGAACTGGGGGTCGATGCGGAAGGGCGGCAAGGTTGTGAGAGTTTCGGTCATAAGTCGATTCTAGGAGTCGGGCTGGCGCGGATTAGTCCGCGGTGACCTGGGTGGTGGCTTCGGTGGGCTGGGCGAGTTCTTCCGCGGACTGGCTGAACCATTTCACTCCTGCGCCGGCCAGGGCGGCATTGTCGAGGAGTGTGGAGACGCGGAACTCGGCATGAACGGCGTTGAGTTCCTGCTGGGCTGCGGGGAGAAACAACTGCGGGGAGCGCGAGATGCCTCCGCCGAGCACGATGACCTGGGGCGCAAAGGCAGCCAGCGCGCCGTTGAGGGACCTTCCGAGGTGACGGCCGAATTCGTGAAAGGCTTCAGCAGCTGCGGGGTCGGTGTCGACGATTGCGGCGAGTTCCGCCACTTCACGTTTTTTGCCTGTGAGCCGCTCGTAAGTGCCCTTGATGGCGCGCGTCGAGACGGACTCTTCGAGGATGTCGCCTTCATAGGGCAGGTCCCAGACCTCTCCGCGGGGCGGAACGCCGGGGCCTTCGGTGACCAGGTGGCCGTCGATGGCGAAGGCTGAGCCGATGCCGGTTCCGAGGGTGATGCCGACTGCGCGGGCTACGCCTTTGGCAGCGCCGGCGCCGATTTCACCCAGCAGGAATGCCGCCGAATCGAGCAGAAACCGGACCTGGGCGGGCTGCCAGGCGAAGCTGCGGGCGAGTTCGGCACGCAAATCGACTCCGTAGAGGTAGGGGAGCTTGTGCTTCATCCAACTGATGCCGGCGGCAAAGTCAAAGGGGCCGGGGAAGGCCAGAGCGGCTCCGTCGACAGGGTCAAGCCCGGCGGCGGCCTGGACGCCGATGCGATGGAGCATGGCGACAAATGCCTGGCTGGTTTGCTCAGAGGGGTGGGGGGTGCTGATGACCGGACCGAGGCGGTAGCCCTCTTCAAAACAAACGGCTGCGGCAACGTGACTGCCTCCCACGTCGTAAACCAGTGCGGATTTTCCGAGACTAGCGGTCATTGAAACCTCTCGTATGATAGCGTTCTCATTTGTAGCACAGGGCTGCGGGGGCGCGCTGTGAATGTCGGCAAGATTTCAGGGCTGGGAAGTTTTTCTCGCCGGGAGCGAGTTCCGCAGGCGATTGGCTGGAAGAGCGCCAGGAACCGGTGGTGCCGTTATCATCGATCGTATCCGCGAGCCGTCTCAGCGGCCTGGTGTCGTGAGTCGAATAGTTCTTTGTAAAATCCGCAGAGGAACAACCGCATTCATGCATGGCGCTTGGCGCGACCCAAGAGGATGACGATTCAGCGGCCCTTCCATTGGAAGTCTTGGAAGCAATCCGCTTTTTCTAAGGAGCAGGCGCAGATCCCTCACTTCGCTCCTCATGGACAAAGGCCGAAAAGCAAATGCAGATTCCTCCACTGCGGTCCTAATGAACAGACCCGAAGTGCAAATGCAGATCCTTCGACTCACCACCCCCCACCTCCACCCCAGCGACGAAGACCTGTCGCCGGGGACCCCGGAACTCCACCCCAGCGACGAAGACCTGTCGCCGGGGACCCCGGAACTGAGGTACGTTTGGGGCCCCTTTCGCTCAGGATGACAGTTCATTTCTTTTGTAACTCGCTAAAGCGAGTCGGTTGCTCCCTATGGACAAAACCCGAAAAGCAACCGCAGATCCTTCGACTCACCACCCCCAAGCTGAGGTACGTTTGGGGCCCCTTTCGCTCAGGATGACAGTTGATTTATTTTGTAACTCGCTAAAGCGAGTCGGGCTGCTCCCTATGGACAAAAGATGTGAGGTGCGGGTCTGGAGACCCGCACGACAGCCGGTCTGGAGACCGGCGCTACCGTCTGAGGTTTTGTTCATTCTAGATGTAACTTGCGACGCAAGTCAGGATGCTCGGGATGACCGTGTGGTGGGGATGAAGATGCTGGACGCTAGTGGATGACCATGGGGGCGCGGTGTTTGCAGCCGCAGGAGCGGCGGAGGACGATTTCGACGGGCAGGACGATCTTGTTGCCGGTGAGGGGCAGTTCGCCTCGGGCGATGCGATCGAAGAGCAGGTTGGTTGCGACGCGGCCCATCTCCTGGGCTGGTTGGCGGACAACGGTGAGCGAGGGGGATGTGCACTCGGCCATGTCGAAGTCGTCAAAGCCGGCGAAGGCCATGTCGGAGGGCATCTTGACGCCAAGGTGTACGAGGGCGCTGAGAACGTAGCGTGTGGCGAGGTTGTTGGAGGCGAAGATGGCGGTGGGCGGGTTGGGTCCGCGGAGCATGCCTTCGATTGCGCGGAGGGTGTTTTCCTGCGACTCGCAGCCGAAGAACGCGGATTCTTCCAGACGGGCATCCTGAATGGCACGCCGGTAACCCATGAAGCGGGCGTTGATGGTGAACAGGCTGCGGCTGAGGCCCATGAAGGCGATGCGTTTGTGTGCGTGCTCGATGAGGTGCTCGGTCATGCGGCGTGAGCCGGCGGTGTTTTGCACCAGCACAACGTCGAGGGCGGGGTCGGAGACGGGGCGGTCGAAGACGACGACCGGAGTTTTGCCAAAGAGGGCGCGGGACAGGCGCGAGGTGCGGTTGGGCGCGGGAATGGCCACGAGACCATCGACGTGGCGTTGGAGCATCTGTTCCGCCTCGGCATATTCAGTGTCGGGATCTTCATTGGAAGTGGTGATGAGGACCGAGTATCCGTGTTCTTTGGCCACAGAGGCTACGGCGTGTGCGCAGTTGGCAAAGAACGGGTCGTACAGATAGGGGATAATCAGCCCGATCGACCGGCTTTTCTGACCGCGAAAGGCGCGTGCGAGCTCGTTGGGCCGGTAGTTCAACTGGTCAATTGCGGTTTGGACGCGGAGGGCGGTTTCTTCAGAGACGGGCACGGTTCCGCTGAGCACGCGTGAGACGGTCATGGTTCCGACGCCGGCCAGGCGCGCGACATCGCTCATGGTGGGTTTGCGGAGGGACGAGTCGGCGCGGGCGCCTGTTCTGGGGCGAGCCGGCGGCGCGTTTTTAGGGGAGTCCGGCAATGCAGTGTCTCCGGAAGGGCCTGGGTTCGCTTGGCTCGGATGGGATGCCTGGGCCCACGAGGAGAGGCGCAAACAATACAAAGCAAAGCGGGTAAAGCGGAACTTTAGCAGCTTGGTCGCGGAGGTGGCAACCGGGCAGCCGGAGTGGGCGCGGTGGGGCGGATGGTTCAGTTTACAATTCGGGAGAACTGGCCGTGCGCTGGCCGGAGAGCTTGAATTGGCGGAGGGTGATCGGATGCGGGCACGGCTGGGGTGGATTTTGTGCGGATTGCTGACGATTGCCGGGGGTGCGGCTGGGGACCTGGCGGGGCAGGCGAAGGCTGCGAAGGCTCCGTTTGCGGCCAAGGACTGGGCTGGGCTGGATAGCGCGGGGGCTGCGGCGGTGGCTGCGGATGGGAGGATTTTGTATCGCGTGACGCATGGCGGCGAGAGCGGGCCGTCGCACACCGACTGGTGGACGATGAGTGGCGATGGCAGCCACGCGCAGAAGCTGGATATGCCTGAAGGATTTACGCCGATTGGGTTCACACGCGACGGCAAGAGCCTGTTTGGCGGCTGGATGGTGAACCATCACCGCCAGTTTGCGATCTTCGCGATGAAGGATGGGAAGTTGGCGTCAGCGCCCGCGACGGTGGTGGTGTTGCCGCGCGGGGTGGCGTCGGCCAGCCCCTCCCCGGACGGCAAGCGGTTTGCGCTGACTGCGGACCCGCGGCAGCCGGATTCGCTGGATGAAGTTCGGCATGTGCAGGAGCCGGATGAGACGAGCCTCTACGTGATGAATGCGGATGGAACGGGCGGGGCGTGGTGGTGCGGCGATCTGAAGTCGATTGCCGGTTCAGTGACGGTGGGGGGCGGTGACGGCGCGGCGGCATGGAGCGCGAACGGCGACTCGCTGGCGGTGCTTTCGCAACTGCCGCGCATTGGGTACCACAGGGTGAGCACGGCGATTGATGTATGCAGCGCGGCTGGCTCGCGGCATGTGGCGGACGTGGCGAATTCGGTGAGTGGGATTGCGTGGGCCGATGGCGGGCACGATATTGCGTTTCTGTCGTCGAAGTCCGAAGTGCTTACCCCGGAGCATGTTTGGACGGTGGCTGCGGCGGGTGGAGCGGCGGAAGACCGCACGCCGGATTTGAAGGGCACGGCGGTGCAGGTTGGCGGAGATGCGCAGGGACGGGTATGGGTGCTGGTGGCGCATGGGGTGCGGAGCGAGGTGGATGAGTTTGGGGGCGGCGCGCTGAAGACTGCCTACCGCTGGCCGGACGGGATTGTGAGTGGGGTTCCGGTGAGCACTGGATACGCGGGAGCGGATGGGCCGGTGGCGATGAACGTTGGCGATCCGAACCATACGACGAATGTTGCCGTGGCGGACGGAGACCTGTCGGATGGGCACCACCTGCGCAAGCTGACGCATGAGGGCGATGAGCAACTGGCCGGGATTGAGCTGGGAACGGTTCGGGTGGTGGATTGGAAGAGCAAAGGCGGGATTGCGCTGGAGGGGATTGCGACCTTTCCGGCGGGGTATGTGGAGGGGAAGAAGTATCCGTTCCTGGTGCTGCCGCATGGCGGTCCCGAGGCCAATGACGAGCTGGCATTCGATGCGTTTTCGCGCACCATTGCGGGGCTTGGCTATGTGGTGATGCAGCCGGAGTATCGCGGGTCAACGGGATATGGAGCGGAGTTTCTGGCGGCCATTTATCAGCATTTCGGTGATCGTGCTTATGAGGATGTGGACAGCGCGACGGACTTCGCCATCCAGCAGGGGTGGGCCGATCCGGATCATCTGGCTATCTTTGGATGGAGCGCGGGCGGCTTTATGACTTCATGGACGGTGACGCAGACCGGGCGCTACAAGGCGGCGATTGAGGGCGCGGGGATTACCGACTGGGGGCCGTTTTTGTGGACCAGCGATATTCAGCAGATTGACTATGACGCGCGATGGACGGATGAAGATCCGGAGGCTTTCAGCAAGTTTTCAGCGGTTTCGTTCGCCGGCAAGGTGACTACGCCGCTGTTGATTCTTCATGGGGAAGCGGACCAGCGGGTGCCGACCTTCCAGGGGATCGAGTTCTTTCAGATTCTGGCGGCGCGAGGCAAGACGGTGCGGATGGTGACTTATCCTGGGTCGCCGCATTTCCCGACGATTTGGGAGCAGCGGCTGAACGTGATGCAGGAAGTTGCGGACTGGCTGAAAAAGTACAACAAGTAGTTTTTGAATTTTGATTGTGCCGCGACGCGGCTGAGATGGAGATGGAATGAGCGAGAAAAGGTTTACCCGGCGGGGATTCCTGCAAACGTCTACCGCAGTTGCGGCTGGAGCTCTGATGCCGCTGAAGAGTTGGGGGCTGGCACAAGATCCGACTGTCGATGGCGCGGCGGCGAACAACCAGGCTGGTTACGAGAAGGTGGTGTGGAAGGCGAAGCCGTTCCCCATGACTCAAGTGCGGTTGAAGGACGGGGTGCTGAAGGAGATGCAGGAGCGGAACCGGGTTTACCTGTTCATGCTGCCGAACGACCGGCTGCTGCACAGCTTCAGGCTGACGGCGGGGAAGAGCTCGACGGCGCAACCGCTGGGTGGATGGGAGGCTCCGGACGGGGAGCTGCGCGGGCACTTTACGGGAGGGCATTATCTTTCAGCGTGCGCGCTGATGTATGCGTCGACGGGGGATGAGGCGCTGCGGGCAAAAGCTGAGGCGCTGGTGGCGGGGCTGGCTGAGTGCCAGGGGGAGAACGGGTATCTTAGCGCCTATCCAGAGACGTTTTATGACCGGCTGAAGAACTACCAGGATGTTTGGGCGCCGTTTTACACGTACCACAAGATTCTTGCCGGACATCTGGACATGTATACGCATTGCGGCAGCCAGACGGCGCTTTGGACGGCGAAGCGCATGGCCGATTGGGCGCTGGACTGGGTGAAGCCGCTGAGCGACGAGCAACTGGCCAGGGTGCAACTGACCGAGCACGGCGGCATGAACGAGGCGCTGTTCAACCTGTATGCGTTGACGGGCGAGAAGAAGTATCTGGATGGCGGATACCGGTTTGAGCACAAGAAGTTCTTTGACCCGCTGGCGGCCCGTGAAGACAAGCTGGCCCACAACCACACCAACACGAATATTCCCAAGGTGATTGGCGCGGCGCGCGGATACGAGCTGACGGGCGACGAGCGCTACAAGGGGATTGCCGAGTTCTTCTGGCAAACCGTGGTGGAGCATCACGCCTGGGCAACGGGCGCCACTTCCAACGGCGACGAGGGATGGAGCGAGCCGGACACGCTGGGTTCGCACATGGCCGGCTCGGGGCAGGAGTGCTGCACGAGTTATAACATGATGAAGCTGACACGGCATCTGTTCGGTTGGAATCCCGAGGCGGGGCGGATGGACTACTTTGAGAAGCTGCTGTGGAATGTGAGGGCGGGCACGCAGAACGAGGAGGGCATGTTTATGTATTACGTGCCGACGGCGGCGGGCGGCTGGAAGACGTTTGGGACGCCGACGGACTCGTTTTGGTGTTGCACGGGGAGCGGCGTGGAGGAGTACGCGAAGCTGGTGGACACGATCTACTTTCAGGGCGAGGACGGTGTCTATGTGAACCAGTTTGTGGCGTCGGAGCTGAGCTGGCCGGAGAAGCGGGTGAGGCTGGTGCAGGAGACGAGCTTTCCGGAGGAGGAGCGGACGGCGCTGGTGATTCATGCGGAGAAGCCGGTGGCGTTGACGCTGAGAATTCGCGCGCCGCACTGGGCTCCGGGGATTGCGATCAGGGTGAACGGGCAGCCAGAACATGCGGTGGCCGGGGCGGACGGGTACGTGGTGTTGAATCGGACCTGGAAGAACGGGGATCGAGTGGAGATCAGCCTGCCGATGACGCTTCGGGTGGAGACGCTGCCAGGGAGCGAGGAGATTGCGTCGGTGGCGTATGGGCCGCTGGTGCTGGCGGCGGGGATGGGGCGGGACGGGTTGACATCGGAGCTGATTGAGGGGCCGGAGGGGCCGAAGATGGAGGCGCTTGCGCCGCTGCCGATGCCGGAGTTTGAGGCGGGGAAGTCGGCGGGTGGGGTCTCGTGGGTGAAGAAGTTGGAAGATGGCGATCTGCGGTTTGAGACAGTGAATCAGCCGCGGGCGTATGGGCTGAAGCCGCTTTACCAGACGATGGACGAGCGGTATTCGGTTTACTGGAAGCGGGTTCGCGGCTAGACTTTAAGATGTGCGGGAGTGGTGAAATGGCAAACACACTAGCCTTAGGAGCTAGCGCCGCGAGGCTTAGGGGTTCAAGTCCCCTCTTCCGCACCACAGACAAATTAAACGATTTAGATAGGGGTCAACCAAAGCATCGGTTGGCCCGTTTTTGCAGAACGTAGCGGAAAACGTAGCGGAACGCGGAAAATGCCCATCTACGTGGATTCGCACTGAGTTATCCACAACTCCCACAAATGCAACCCTTTTGCAGCAGCACGAGTATGCCTACAATAAAAGCTGAGGTAGAGATTCCAAACCCCTATCTCGCCTAGCGCCAGAGAATCAGGCTTTCGCGGTGCCCAAGACCACGATGCAACCTGACTCTCTGGTGCCCCTATGCACCAAATATAGCGCATAAATCTCCTCGCACTGTTGTAGCAAAAGTGGAAATTTTCGATCTGGATTAGAGGGTTTCAGGCATGAGAGACCTAACAATGCGGCAAGGTCGTATCGTTTTCGCAAACTTAATGGGGTTGCTCATTCTCTTGGTTGGAGCTTCCACCTGCCACGCAACCTTGGTGATGACCGCTTGCTCCGCTAAGCAGGTCGTCATTGGTGCTGATGGTCTACGCCAGACTCCCGGTGAATTCCGACCAACCACTCAAGCTTGCAAGATTCAACAGGGAGCGGAGAGGTGCTTTTTTGCTTCTGTCGGAGTCACGCATTTCCCCGATATCCTTACACCTACTGGTAAAACCTCCCATTTCGACATGACTTCGATGGCGTCTAAGGTGTGCCAAGGGAAAGGAACTCTCGGCGAGCGAGCTTTAAGTTTCCAAAAGTCTTCTCTCGATCAGGTGCGGCGCGCAATGGAACATATTAGGGATTACCGACCCGAAGTCTATGCCATGTTGCATCCCGATGGAGTCCGAGCGAGGATTGACGTCGTGTTCGTCGAAGGTGGGCCGCCATTCTCGGTCGCAATGGTCGGCTGGGTGGAGGACGAGCATGGAAGCATAATTCTGGATAATAATCCGATCATTGTTTCCTCGACCTCTCTGGACGGACACAACAAGTGTATCTACGGCGCTGGCGTCACTCAGAACGTCTTGCCCTATGAACGGCGACACCCTGAGCTCCAGGATATGAATGACGCTGATATCTTGCACAACGTTATTTCTGGGGCGATTAGCCTTGAAGGAAACCCGCCTAGAATCGGTCAACCTATCGCAGTTTTGGTCATAGACAAGGACGGCCCGAAGTGGATCGATCAGGGACTTTGTGGGCCCATAAGTAAGCATCCCCAAGGCGAAGGGAAGAGCACTAATTCCAAAGCCTCCAGCCCAGTCCGATGATGTCTTGGCAATTGTGGAGGTTATGCAGCAGTGAGCCTGCACGTTCGTCCTCAACCTCATGATGTTTCCTTCACCGCCCCACAATGAACGCCACTACACAGGTCAGCTATGTGAGTGCAATTAAACCCACTCGCCCTTGCGCATCAGCGGTTCTGCTTCCCCCGTCGTTGAAATCCCAACGATACCCTGCTCGCCGGAGCCGATCATCCAGTCGACGTGGATGAGGCTTTCGTTGGCGCAGGTAACGTCCAGGCGCGCGGCGCGCCGCTGCGGAAGGCCGCACCCATTCCGCCGTACAAAGATCCGGCAGCGTGTACATGTCCTTTCAGGACCGACCTCGCCTGGAGTGGCCGAGTGAGATGTTCATGCGGTCAATAGGGAATTTTCAAGATGAGCAATTGTGATCACTTCTTTGTGGTCTGATCGAATCAAAGAGGCTGAAATGGCTCAACAGGACCGATCTCTGAAATACGTTTGCCCGGTTTGTGATGCATCCCCGCAGGAACGGTGTCATGTCATGTTCGGCGTTCTCTGCTTCGAATCCCATCGGCAACGTAGGGAACTCGCCAATAGTACGCCCCCTCCAGAGCATGGTTTCGACGATGTCAACCGCTTGCCGAGAAGGTGGCAGGCTTCCTAATCCGGACGTCGGAGGGTGGTCCGGGTCCCGGTGACCCTTTCAACCCAGGATGAGGGTGGCCCCGGTCCCTCGCTTTTGGGGGCCGGGGATCGACGGTGCTGTTATGGGGGGCGTGAAGAGCGTCCCTCGGGGGCTAAAGCCCGGGTTTCTTTTGGGGCTGTTGCGGCACGACTGAAGTCGTGCCCTGATACAAGGCCCGGATCTCACAACGGGCCAACGGGCATCTTCAGTTGCGGGTTTATTGAGGGGGTTGAAAACCCCCTGCTCCCTCCGTAATGAACTCCCGTGTATCCCACAGGGGCTAAAGCCCGGGTCCATTTTGGGCTTTTTGCGGCACGACTGAAGTCATGCCCTGATACAAAGCCTTTGAAATTGGGGTTCTGAGTGGGTTTTTCCGCAGGGGCTAAAGCCCAGCCATTAGTTTTAGCAACTTGCGGCACGATTAAAATCGTGCCCTTTCAAAACTACTACCCGTGAAGAGTTTTTCGCGAAGCTGTTAAGTCGTGCCCTTTCGCAGAGCAAAGCCACGCACATCCCGGTCTTTACGCACTCGGTTAAACCCATTCGCCCTGGCGCATCAGGGGCTCTGCGTTGCCGGTGGGGGAGATGCCGTCTATGTCCAATTCCGCGTTGCCGATCATCCAGTCTACGTGGATCAGGGAGTCGTTGGCGCCTTTGGCGGATAGCTCTTCCTTGGTGAGCTTGTCGCCGTCCTTGAGGCAGGAGGTGTAGGCCTGGCCGAGGGCGATGTGGGATGCGGCGTTTTCATCAAATAGTGTGTTGAAGAACAGCAGGCCGCTGCTGGCGATGGGGGAGGAGTGGGGGACGAGGGCCACTTCGCCCAGGCGGCGTGCGCCGTCGTCGGTGGAGATTAGCTGCTCGAGGACCTGCTGGCCTCGGGTGGCTTTGGCTTCGACGATGCGGCCGTGTTCGAAGCGGACCTGGATGCCTTCAATCATGGTGCCCTGGTGGGAGAGCGGCTTGGTAGCGGTGACGGTGCCGTCTGCGCGGTCCTTGTGGGGGGTGGTGAAGACCTCTTCGGTGGGCATGTTGGGTATGCAGTAGAGGCCGTTGCCGGCCGTCGTTCCGCCGCCCATCCAGAGATGGTCGTCGGCGAGGCCGAGGCGGAAGTCGGTTCCGGGGCCGCGATACTGGAGGGCGGAGTAGCGCTTTTCATTGAGGAAAGCCGCTCGCTGGTGGAGGGTTGCGTCGTGGGCTTTCCAGTTGCCGACGGGATCTTCGACGTTGATTCGGGTGGTCTGGAAGATGGCCTCCCAGAGGTTGGCGAGGGCGACGTCTGGGGTGTCGTTGGGGAACATGACGGCGGCCCAGGCGGGAGTGGCGGCAGCGACGATGGTCCAGTTGATCTGGTGGCGGGTGATGAGTTCGAGAGCGGGGCGGTAGGCGACGGAGACGGCGCGATTGGCGCGGCTGACCTTGCTGGGGTCTTCGTTGGAGAGCAGCATGGGGTTTGCGCCGGTGATGGCGAGACGGGCTGCGCCGCTGCGGAAGGCTGCGCCCATGCCGTCGTAGAGCCATGCGGCGGCTTGGTCGAAGCTCGAGTCCGGGGCGAGGCGGTAGCGCAAGAGGGCGGCTTCGTCGTCGGCGTAGAGGGTGGTGACCAGGGAAGCGCCGGCGCGGTAGGCCTGCTCAGTGATTTTGCGGGCGAGCGGGAGGGCGTCGAGGGAGGCGGTCATGACGAGTTCCTGGCCGGACTTGAGGCCGAGGCCGACGCGGATGGCGACTTCGGCGAGTTGGTCGAGCTTGGCATCGTGGGTAAGCGGCAAGGCGGCGGGCGCCAGGTTGGTGGTGGTCATGGAAGGCCTCATGCGGGGCTGCGCCGTTGGGATGGAGGAGCCGGGTCGAATCTCTCTGGTTACAAGACTAAATGCGCCGGGGCCGGCGCACTGTTGAAATTCGGAGGGCCGGAGAGGCGGCGAAAAGGCTTCCGGGAGGGTTTTCAGGGGTGATTTCGGGGGGAAGGAACGACGGTGTGGCGGGATCAAAAAGTGAAAGCGGGCTTTGGGAGAGCTGAAATGTTCTTTAATCTTTATTGATTCTAAGTGGTTTAGACGCATTGATATTTATTAATCCCAATTGAGGAGGGAATTGAGGACTTTTTTTTGGGGTGCGTGGCACTTTGATCAGGTGATTGTCGGTGGTCCAGCTCGCGGAACCATTTCGCAGGATGTTTTGGCGGTTGACGCGACGGACCAGACAACGCAGGCACTCCCCGGACGAGGTTTCAAAATGCTGCTTCCCACACACTCCCGACTGGCGAACAGAGGCGCGGTACTGGCCTGTTTGCTTGCTGTAACACCCTTCCTGGCCGGCTCATGGCAGGTACAGGCCCAATCCCCCACAGCAACCCCAGCCATTCCCATTGTTGCCCCGACCGCAGGTCAGGCGCCGCTCGACAAACACACGCCATCCAAGGTGTTGGACGGAACCGCCATCAGGGTGGGTCATTACAACACGGAGCAGAAGCTGCGGCTGGTGCTGTCGGTTCGGCCGCCGCACATGCCAGAAGAGGAGCAATTCATCCAGGAACTGGTCACCAAGGGCTCGCCCAACTTCCACAAGTTTCTGACGCTGGAACAGTGGAACGCCGCTTTGCCCCCTCTGCCGAGGATGAACAGGCAGTTGTGGATTGGGCCGAGAGCGTAGGCCTCACCGTGACGAAGCGCTATTCCGATCGCCTGATTGTGAACGTGGAAGGAACGGCAGGGACGATAGAGAAGGCGTTCGGGGTGACCATCAACAACTACCAGGTAGGCGACGAGGTTGATTTTTCCAACGATCGCGATCCAATTATCCCCGCCAATCTGTCCGGCATTCTGAGCTTTGTGACAGGCCTGAGCAACGTTGAGCGGCCCCACAGGATGGGATCGCGCAATGGCACGGTAAAGGGCGCCGACTATGTTGCCGGCCCGGAAATCTCTGAGTCCGGCAATGCGCAAGGCGACGGTGACCCGAAGAAGGCTCCGGCGTCCCGGCGCTCAGCGATGACATCGCGGGAAGCGGCGAAGAGTGAGAGCTTGTCGGCTTTGAGTCCGAAGGCAAATGACAACTATCCTCTGGATTATAAGAGCGGCACGTATGCCATGGATCCGGCCAACGTTCAAAGCTCAAACGGCTACGATTTTAACGCTTTGCAGAAGCTGAGCCAGTGCTGCAACGAGCCTGGCGCCTCTGCTGGTTCGCCGCCCGAATCTTCGATTGCGCTGGTTGGTTATGGAGGCTTCGTAGTGAGCGACGTTAACACATTCGCGAGCGCGTATGGGATGGCATACAACCTGACCTGGTATTGCATCGGGGGCGGGTCTTGCCCTGGTAATGACGGTGAAGCTCCACTGGACGTTGAATACTCGATGGCAATGTCCAACAGCTACGGTTCCTCTCTGGACACGGCGCACATCTATGAATACGAAATGACAAACGGCCTGTACACCACGTACGAGAGCGCATTCAACGACATTGTGAGCGATGGCCACGCCAAGGTGGTTTCAACCAGCTACGGATGGGAAGAGAACGTGGGATTTTCGGGTTCGGTGGCGACCGGCACCATGCATCCCATCTTCAACACGATGGTGGGCACGGGGATTACGCTGATCGCGTCCTCTGGCGATAGTGGTGCGACCGCTGGCTGCGGAGACGCGACCGCGGTGTCGTACCCGGCCTCCGATCCGGATTTCATTGCGGCGGGCGGCACGCAACTGAACATGTATAGCGACGGAGTCTTTTACAGTGAAACCGCCTGGCAGGGCGAAAACTGGTCAGGGGCATGCGGCAGCAACCATGGCGGCAGCACCGGCGGAGTAAGCGTCCTGTTTGCTGCGCCCGCCTGGCAGAAAATAACGAACTCCACCTACCCGCAGGGCGTAGTATCTCCCTTCTACTTGTGGAAAGCCGGCGGGGAATACGTGGAAACTGGCAACGGGAACCGCATGGTGCCCGACATTTCGCTGACGGCAAATCCGGACGTCCTGGGGCAGTGGTACGTCTCAGGCGGGTCATGGCAGGACGAAGGGGGCACGAGCATTGTGGCGCCCGAGCTGGCGGGCTTCTTCGCCCAGGAAAACTCCTACCTGGACTCTGTCGGCTCCATTTGCGGAGGCGGCAGCACCGCCTGCTCTCCGATAGGCCTGGCATCCCCGTTCATCTACGAGGCTGCTGTTTATGGCGCGCCGCACAATCCTTTCTACGACATGACGAGCGGCTGCAGTGACAATGACGTTACGGCGGCTGACGATCTGTACTATTACTGCGCCTATGACGGCTATGACCCGATTACCGGCTGGGGCTCGGCCAACATGATGCAACTGGCCTGGGGCATCAACTGGTGGGTGATTCCCGCAGTCGGCAGTCCCTCGCTCTCGTTTGGCGGGCCGACCATCAACACCTGGTACAACACAGACCAGCTTGTCGATTGGGTCCTGGACGACTCGGGCGGCAGCTATCCAGCGCCCGGCGCCGCCGGATTCACTCTGGGCTGGGACTCCATCCCGTCAGACTCCTCCAGCAAGCCACACGGGGGCGACGGAGACACGTTCTACACCGGCCCGGCGTACCCATTGTCGACCTTCGGGTGCGTGGACAATGACGGCAGCTATTGCGAAGCCGCATCCGGCCAGGGCTGCCACACGGTCTATGTCAGAGGCTGGGATAACCAGGGCAGGGTCACGAACGGTTCTTACGGTCCGGTTTGCTTTGACTCGGTAGCTCCGACCGTGGGTATCTCCACCAGCGTCACCACCGGCTACACCACCTATGTCGATAAGAATGTGACCGTCACGCTGACTCCTTCGGATCCTGGGGGGAGTGCGGCGTCGGGCATCAAGGCGACGTATTACGCGATCAACAGTCTCAACTGCTCCCCCACAACCCTGGGATCGTGCAGCTCTTACTCTGGGGCCTTTACTCTCTCCGGGTCGCAGCTCAGCTACATCTACTATTTCACAGTGGACAACGCCGGCAATGCCAGTGCTGAAAACTACATCTGGGTGGCCATCGACGAGATTGCGCCTACAACGACAGCGACGCCGAGCGGAGATTTGCAGAGCGGAATTTACTACTCGAAGGTGAGCATCACGCTGAACGCTGCTGACACGGGTGGCAGCGGTGTAGCCAACACCTACTACACCGTGGATGGGGGAGCGCAGACCACGTACGGGTCGGCAATCGTCGTATCCGCGACAGGAAGCCACACTCTGAAGTATTGGAGCGTGGATGCGGCAGGCAACGTGGAGGGGAAGCATACGCTCTCGTTCACGATTGCCGCGGACACCGCGACAACGCTGACCGCTCCGGCAGCAAGCAGCACATTCGCCGGCCCCAGCGTGACGTTCAGCTGGGCAGCGGCGACGGGCGCCAACGGGTACTTCCTGCATCTGGGAAGCACTGCTGCGGGTTCCGATAATATTCTCAACTCGACCGAGTACAGCGCGGGCACGACGTCGGTAACCATCAAGAGCCTGCCGTTGAATGGAGAGAAGATATACGCTCGTCTCTTCACGGACTACAACGGCAACCACGTTTACCACGACTACACGTTCACGGCAGCGCAGCAGGCAGTTTTGACTGCTCCGACGGCGATGAGCACCCTGGCCGGACCGAGCGTAACATTCAGTTGGTCAGCCGCAACAGGCAGCATCAACGGTTACTTCCTGCACGTGGGAAACACCGGAGTTGGGTCAAACAACCTGCTGAACTCGACCGAGTACGGCACCGGCACCACTTCGGTGACGCTCAACAACATGCCAACCGCTGGAGGCCCGATATACGTGCGAGTCTTTACTGACTACAACGGCACTCACGTTTACCAGGACTACCAATTTACGGCGGCACAGCAGGCGTTGTTAACTTCTCCGGCGCAGGGCGCGACACTGCCGGGAGCGACCGCAACCTTTGACTGGTCAGCTGCGACGGGCAGCGCGGTCAAGGGCTACTACCTTCACCTGGGCACGACGGCGGTGGGGTCGGACAACCTGCTGAATTCAGCCGAGTACCCAACCACCACCACGTCAGTGACGGTGAACAACATGCCAACCACTGGAGTCACGATTTACGTTCGTGTCTTCACCGACTACAACGGGACTCACGTTTACAAGGACTACACCGTCAATGCAGCGAATTAGGTTTCGAATACGTTGTCGGGCCGCTGACCATGCGGGCTAGCGGCAAACGGTGAAGGGGAGCGGCCAGGGCGATGTTCTGGCCGCTTTTCTTGACCGGCCCAGGGGAGCGAGATCGTTTTCGGGGTGAAACGGCGCGTAGGCTTGGGGGCCAGTATTGATTCAGGCGCGAGTTTTGTTCTGAGTGGCGGACCTGAAGTGGATGCGATGCGGATGAATTGTTATGAATCGCAGGCCGTAAGGTGATGAGTTTAAATGTCTTAATTGTATTGATATTTATTAATCTCAATTGAGAGGTGGATTGAGGACTTCTTTTCCGGCGTGTGGCATTTTAATCAGGTGCTTGTCCGTGGTCCGGTTAGCGCGGCGATTTTGCGGGATGTTTGCGGGGTCGCAATGAGGGGCCAGACAACCCAGGATTTATTCGGAAGAGGTAACGAGATGCTCCTTCAGAGATTCCCCAGACTGGCGAACAAGGGCGTAGTACTGACTTGTTTGCTTGGTGCCACAACTTTCATGGCGGGCTCATGGCAGGCCAATGCACAAGCACCAACGACCGACGAACGCCCAGTCTCCGCGGAAAGTGTCGTCCGCCTGGCCGGTCACACTCCGCGTAAGGTGAAGGATGGAACGGCCATACGGCTGGACCACTATGACCCGCAGCAGAAGCTGCGCCTGGCGATTTTTGTTACGCCGCGCGACCTGGCAGGGCAGGAGAAGCTGCTGACCGAATTGCAGGACAAGAAGTCGCCGATGTTCCACAAGTGGTTGACCGCGGCGGAGTGGAATGCCAGGTTCGGACCGAGGGTGGAAGACGAGCAGGCGGTAGTGGATTGGGCGAAGAGCCAGGGATTGACGATAACCAACCGCTTCGCAAATCGGATGATTGTGGACGTGGAAGCAGAGTCTGGCACGATTGAGAAGGCGTTGGGCGTCACGATCAATCACTACAAGGTGGGCGAGGAGGTCGATTTCTCGAACGACCGCGATCCGTTGATTCCGGCGCGGCTTTCCGGCGTAATCGGGGGCGTGTTTGGCCTGACCAGCATCGAGCGCATGAGGGCGGCCAGCAACCTGGACGAGCACGTCAAGTTCCCCGACTATGTGCCCGGGCCGGTGTACAGCGAAGGCAAAGGCGGAAAGGGCGAAGGTGACCCGAGCAAGGCGCCGTGGGCTCAGCACGACGGCATTGACGAAATCAGACCGGGAACGCATGCCCAAGTTCAGCCCCCGTCGAGTGGAGTTACCCCCAACCCTCCCAACGAACTCGGCACCATGAGTCCGTCGAATCTGTACAGCTCGGACGGCTACAGTCTGGGCGCTCTCAACCCATTGAGCAAGTGCTGCAACGTACACAACGACTTGACCGGCTCGCCTGCCGACACGTCCATTGCGCTGGTAACGTATGGGGCACCCAACCTTGACGACGCCACCGTGTTCTTTCAGTATTACGGTCTGGCCTGGAATATCAGCATGTTTCAGATCGATGGCACGGATCCCAACGGTACCACGCCTTCGGAATGCAACGTGGGCGCTTCGGGCTGCCCCGGCGACGGCCTGAGCGGCGAAGCAAACCTGGATCTTGAGTGGTCGACGGCTTTCTCGAACAGCTTCGGCTCTCCGAACGACACGGCGCATGTGTATGTCTACGAGGGTAACGGCGGATTTTTCAGCACGCTTTTCGATGAATGGAACTACGTCCTGAGCGATGCTCACGCGCATGTAATCTCCACCAGCTGGTACTGGATCGAGGAGGGGCAACAGGCCGGAGACCCCGGCTGGATGACCGGTACGGTGAATGGCGATGCCCACTACGTATTCAACGCGCTTGTGGCGCAGGGGAACACGCTGCTTGCGGCGTCGGGCGACCAGGGGCCGACGGCAGGGTGCACCAATGCCGACCAGTTGTACTGGCCAGCGACCGATCCGGACTTTCTGTCTGCCGGGGGCACCTCACTGAAACTGAACTACGACGGAAGCTTTGCAAGCGAATCAGCCTGGGTGGGCGGCAGCACACTGGTCAATTGCCAAAAGAACGGCGGCGGCGGTGGTGGCGGGATCAGCCAGTACTTCAGCGCGCCGAGCTGGCAGAGCGGAATTACGTACGAGGAGATGGACAACGGCAATAATTACGTCGTGTCCAACCAGCCAAACCGCATGGAGCCGGACATGTCCCTCAACTCTACCGGCAACTTCCAGTGGTATTACTGCACTACCCCGTGCAACAATACCGCGTCCAACGGATGGGGCGGCGTGGGTGGCACGAGTATTGTGGGGCCGGAACTGGCAGGATTCTATGCACAGGTGAACTCCTACCTGAATTCGATTGGGCACATTTGCGGATTGGATGGGACCTCGGCTTGCGAGCCGATCGGCAACCCGGACCCGATTTTGTACGATGAGGGCAAGGGGCAAGCAGCCCCGCACTATCCGTTCTATGACACGACACAAGGCTGCGTGACCAACTATCTGACGGCTCAAAACCCAGACCTGCTCTATTTCTGCGCTACGCCCGGATACGACCTGGCCACCGGGTGGGGTTCAGCGAACCTGCTGCAACTGGCGTGGGCGTACAACTTCTATATTATTCCGGCGGACGGCGTGCCCTCGGTGTCGTTCAGCGGGCCGGCCAAGAATACCTGGTATACCAGCGACCAGGAGGTTTCCTGGACGGTGAGCGACGGCGTCACCGGCAGCACGGCGGGCCTACCCGCTCCAGGAGTGGCGGGATTCACGCAGGGGTGGGATTCGATCCCTGCCGATCCTTACAGCGAGCCGCATGGCGGGTCTGGCAACTCGTTCTATACCGGCCCAGAGTACGTGTATGGGACGTCTGGCTGCCTGTCGTTCAACGGCGCAGGCGGGTGCTCCTCCCTGGGATCCCCGCAGGGCTGCCATACGGTGCATGTGGAAGCCTGGGACAACCAGGGATTCACCACCGGCGACGAGGCCTATGGGCCGGTTTGCTTCGACACGGTAGCGCCGACGATCAGCGCGGTCTACAGCCCAGCGGCAGATATCAACGGCTGGAACAACAGCGCTGTCAAGATCACGTTGAACGCAACGGACCCCGGCGGTAGCGCAGCATCGGGCATCGCCAAAACCTACTACGGCATCAATTCGCTGGAGTGCAATTCCATCCAGCTTGGGCTGTGCAGCGTTTACACGGGGCCGATCACTCTTTCGGCTCAGGGAAGTTACCTGTTCAATTTCTTCACCGTGGACAAGGCCGGTAATGGCAGCGTCGAGACCTACACCAACGTCAATATCGACCTGACGGCGCCGACAACCATAGCTACCCCGAGCGGAGATTTACAGAGCGGCACCTACTACTCGAAGGTAAGCGTGACTTTGAGCGCAGCTGACACGGGCGGCAGCGGTCTTGCGGCCACCTACTACACCGTCGATGGCGGTGCGCAGACGACCTATAGCGGATCGGCGATTGTCGTTTCCGCGGTGGGAAGCCATACTCTCCAGTACTGGAGTGTGGATGGTGCTTTCAACACGGAAGCGAAGCACACCTTCAACTTCGCAGTCGCCGCGGACACGGCGACCGCGCTGAGTGCTCCGACAAGCGGCGGTACATTTGTGGGCCCAAATGTCACGTTTAGCTGGCCAGCCGCAGCAGGTGCAAATGGTTACTTCCTGCACCTGGGAAGCACTGCTGTGGGCTCCGACAACCTGCTGAACTCGACTGAGTACAGTGCGGGCACGACGTCGGTAACCATCAAGAGCCTGCCGTTGAATGGAGAGAAGATATACGCTCGTCTCTTCACGGACTACAACGGCAACCACGTTTACCACGACTACACGTTCACTGCGGCGCAGCAGGCAACTTTGTTGGGTCCGACAGGGGGCAGCGGGCTGGTGGGGCCTAAAGTTACGTTTACCTGGATGGCGGCAACCGGGAGCGTGAACGGCTACTTTGTGCACATCGGAAGCACTGGTGTTGGGTCGGACAATCTGCTCAACTCAACCGAATACAGCACCAGCACAACGTCGGTGACGGTCAGTAATCTTCCAGCGGACGGAGCGACGATTTACGTCCGCCTCTATACCGACTACAACGGGACCCACGTTTACCAGGACTACCAGTACAAGGCAGCTTTGGCGGCGACGCTGGTGTCGCCGGGACAAGGCAGCACGCTGACCGGGTCCAGTCAAGTATTCACCTGGTCGGCGGCAACGGGCATCTTCAACGGGTACTTCCTGCATGTGGGAAGCACCGGTGTTGGATCGGACAACCTGCTGAACTCGGCCGAGCTGAGTACCAGCACCACATCGGCAACGGTTAACAATTTGCCGACCACCGGGGGAGGGACGATTTACGTTCGCGTCTTCACCGACTACGGCGGCATACACGTTTACAGGGACTACACCGTCAAGGCCGAGTAGGCGGCTTGACCACTGAGGCGGGAGCGTCCAGGAGAGACGCAACGATCGAAATCCGCCGATAGGGCAAGGTCCTTAGAGATCTGGTGTCATCGGACAGGATGTGCACCGGATGAAGCGTAAAACTTAACCTCCCGCCGTGCTGGGCAAGCGTGGCGGGAGTTTTTTTGGTTTGGGTTCGATGGGGACGATTGGGCGGTTCAGCCGTTGAGGAGGGACTTCATGGCTTCGGGATAGCGGTCACCGGCGGCAGCTTCAGGGGGGAAGATGTCGTTGAGATTTTGAAGCAGCGCCGGGGCCAGGGAGAAGTTGATGGCGGCGGCGTTTTCTTCGACGTATTTGCGGTGCTTGGTGCCGGGGATGGGGATCACGTCTTCTGCCTGTGCCAGGACCCAGGCCAGGGCAAGCTGGCTTGGGGTGATGCCGGCCTGGGCGGCGAGAGCTTTTACCTTTTCGACCAGATGCAGATTTCGGGCAAAGTTTTCGCCCTGGAAGCGGGGACTGAAGCGGCGATAGTCGTCGGCGTCGAAATCGTCGGGGCTCTTGAAGGCTGCGGTGAGAAAGCCGCGGCCGAGTGGGCTGTAGGCGACAAACGCTACGCCGAGTTGGCGGCAGGCGGGCAGAATCTCCGGTTCGGGGTCGCGGGTCCAGAGGGAGTACTCGGTTTGGAGGGCGGCGATGGGGTGTACGGCGCAGGCGCGCTCGAGGGTTCTGGGAGCGGCCTCAGAGAGCCCGAGGAAGCGGACCTTGCCTTCTTCGACGAGACGCGCCATGGCGCCGACTGTCTCTTCGATGGGAGTTTTGGGATCGACGCGATGCTGGTAGTAGAGGTCGATGGTGTCAATGCCGAGGCGTCGCAGGCTGGCTTCGGCGGCTTTGCGGACATAGGCCGGGCTGCCGTCCACGCCGCGCAGCGAGGGGTTTTCCGGGTCGCGGAGGATGCCGAATTTTGTGGCCAGGAAGAATTTGTGGCGGCGGCCTTTGAGAGCCTTGCCGACGAGGATTTCGTTGGTGTGGGGGCCGTAGATGTCGGATGTGTCGAGAAAATTGATACCGAGGTCGAGTGCGGCGTCGATGGTGGCGAGGGATTCCGCTTCGTTGCGCGCGCCGTAGAACTCACTCATTCCCATGCAGCCGAGGCCGATGGCGGAGACTTCAGGTCCGTTTTTGCCAAGAATTCGTGTCTTCATAGTCGGTTGGATGCTTCTCCCCTCACGAGCGTATATCGCCGGATGGCGGTGCGGTCAAAGCGGGTCGGTGGTGGAGCGGGTTGAAGTGCACATTCCCTCGGGGGCTAAAGAGGCTGGGGAAAGAGTCGGGTTTTGAGTCAAGATTCACAAAGAACATCCCTCGGGGGCTAAAGCCCAGCGTTTATTTTCAGCCACTTGCGGTACCCTTCGACTTCGCTCAGGGCAGGCTATTGAAGCCGTGCCCTTTCAAAACTTCGGCCATTTGGTAGTTTTTCCGCAGCCTGTAAAGCCCACCCGATTTTTGGAAAATTGATGTACGGGCTGAAGCCTGTACCCTTCAAGCTGAAGCATGTACCCTTCAAGCTGATCTACTTCCGCCAAGCCGGTCCGTTGTCTTGAGGAGGGTGGCGTGACTTATTCTCGATGGCAGAGGATTTCTTGACGGATTCAGGTAAGTACGAGCGGATGCTGGCGGTGGCGTTGGAAGAGGCGCGCGAGGGGCTGGCGGAGGGCGGCATTCCGATTGGGGCGGCCCTTTTCAAGCGAGACGGCGAACTTTTGAGCCGCGGGCACAACCGGCGTGTGCAGCAGGGCGACCCCAGTGTTCACGGCGAGACGGACGCGTTCAGGCGGGCCGGGCGGCAGCGCAGCTATCGCGACCTGGTGATGGTGACAACGCTTGCGCCGTGCTGGTATTGCAGCGGGCTGGTGCGGCAGTTTCGCATTGGGACGCTGGTGGTGGGCGAGAGCCGCACGTTTGCCGGGGGGCTTGACTGGCTGCGGGAAAATGGCGTGGAGGTGATCGACATGGATAGTGCGGAGTGCCGCGAGATGCTGGAGGGCTATATCGCGGGCCATGCGGAGGTCTGGAACGAAGACATCGGCGAAGAGTAGCGGACAGATATGAGTTGCGGCCTGTGGTGAAACTTGAAGTCGCTGAGAAGCTTCCTTCAGGGGCTAAAGAGGGTGCGGAAAAAGGGCATCAGGAAGGTTGACCGCAACCAGGAGCTTTAGCAGGGGCTGAAGAGGCTGCGGAAAAAGTCGGGTTTTGAGTCAAGATTCACAAAGAACATCCCTCGGGGGCTAAAGCCCAGCGTTTATTTTCAGCCACTTGCGGCACGGCTGAAGCCGTGCCCTTTCA
>Ga0302156_10000740_pt1 | contig 30521 bp, 20 predicted proteins | sample I_Bog_N3_2_FD_193503 | JGI IMG/M metagenome (GOLD analysis project Ga0302156, IMG submission 193503) | Peat permafrost microbial communities from Stordalen Mire near Abisko, Sweden - I_Bog_N3_2 | ecosystem: Environmental > Terrestrial > Soil > Wetlands > Peat | place: Sweden: Abisko, Stordalen... | reverse complement strand
TGACCGCGCCGTCCGTTCCGTGGTGAGACAGGATGGGGTGCTGGACAAGGCATTGCTCCAAACCAAGCTGACGGCCCAGTTGAGCATTCTGGGCGTTCCGGCCTCAGAGGCGCAGATGCTGGGCGGTTTTCTGGACGTGGAGGGCTTCTTCGACGCTGTGGCGCTATCCGTCGAGCAGAACGGAGAGGTCTTTGGGGCCTACAAGAGCCTGGGCCAGGGGGGCGTTCCCGGCTGGGTCTTCGAGGCCTTCCTGGGCAAAGGCGAGGCAGCCATGGTGGCCGACAAGAAGCTGACCATTGGACAACTGCAGCAGTTGCATGCGGGCCGGATGGCCATTGTGGCGCAGACCTGGGCCACGCCGCCCAGCGACGAGGTCGCCAAGGCCAACTGGTGGGTGGAGTCGCACGCCTACACGGTGCTGGACTACGACGAAGCTGCCCAGACCGTGACCCTGCGCAATCCCTGGGCCGCGAAACCTGATCCGGATGGGGTCTTCACGCTTCCCCTGGCGGTCTTCCTGGACTCCTACGAGCAATACACCTACGCGCAAACGCCAGCGCCGTAGGGGATTTCCGCTCTGATTGCAAGGCGGGGTCCGTGGTATCCCACCCTAGCCGCAAAAACAAGCGCGCGGCGAGGGTGGGGCACCCAGCCTGTTTCCCTGGATGTGTCTCAGTTGTTGGACCCACCGTCGGCTTCGCGGGCCGCCATGCGCGCGCGGTCCAGGCCTTCCTTCGCGCGTCCGTTGCCGGGATCGCAGGCCAGCACGGCGCCGAACTCTCGCTGCGCATCGGCATACTTGCCGCGACCAAGGTTCTTCCAGGCCTGGTCGATCTGCCCTGAGTATTGGCTCGAGTCCAGGTCGCACCTGCCGCGCTGCTGCTCGGGCTGAGCTTTTGCAGGCTGCGGCCTTTCCTGCTGCGGAGTCTGCTGCTCCGAAGGCTTTGCCGCGCCCTTCGAGCCATTCTTCGCCGGTTTGGCGGGAGCCTGAGCCGCGGGGCGCTCCTGTTCTGCTGGTTTCACTGGACCGGCTGGCGGCTGCTGACCGCCCTGAGCAGCCGGCGCAGTGGTTTCCACCGTCGAAGGAGGCGTCGTCTGGGCCGGTGTCTGGATCTGAGCCGGAGTCTGCTCGGGAGCCGAGGCCGAGTTTTCGCGGGACCAGTAGAAGTACCCCGCGGCCGCCAGCGCAATGACCGCCACGGCCACGCCGACCATCACCCAGGGCGATCTCCGGCGCGCGGGCTCAGGACGGAACTGCTCCAGATTCCCGGTTCCGGCGGGCGGGGCGGCAAATTGTTCCGAGATGACCGTCGGCTCCGGTTCCTCCTGGGGCTGGATTTGCACACCCTGCTGTTCGATGAGCTGGGAGAGAACCTCTTCGTCGACGGCCCGGCTCGACTGGTCTTCGGGGGCGCGCCACAGGAGTTCGCGCAGCCCTTTGCCCGGCGCCGCCATCATCGGCAAGCCGGGCAGATTCTCAAAGAACCGGCTCACCTCTTCGGTGAGCAGAATCTGCCCCGGCGCCGCTTGCTTGAGAAGACCAAGCGCCTCGCCGCCGGCCGGCTGGCCCGGGCCCCCTTCCGAAGCATGAATCAGGATCGCAACCGATGCGGCCTGGAGTCCGTCTGCTTCCGATAGTCCCTGCATGGCCCACTGCAGACGCCGCGCGGCCAGAATCGCGGCATGAAAGGAGGGGAAGCCGGCAACCAGAGCCTCACCCTGTCCGGCGACTGGGACGCCCTGGGAGGCGGAGATCAGATCCTGAGTCAGGCAGACGGCTGGGCTATCGCTCTCCAGGGGCGATGCGACTGGTTCGCCGGAACCCATCCAGAATCGGACTGAGATGAAAGCGCCCTGCGAGGAGGGATCTCCCTGCTTCGAGAAGGAGCCGGGCGGGGCCGCCTGTTCAATCGTCCGAGTTTGCTCAGGTGCGGCCATTTCTTCTTGTAAGGCCACTCTAACAGTCTCCAGCTTGCCGCCGTACAAAAAAATTGCAACCTTCAGGGGGAAGTGTTAGCGTAGCAGAAAACGTGAGCGGGCGTAAAATTGGTTTGCCGCTCTTTGAGTATCCCGCCCCCGGGGAGACCGAATAGCGCTCCAAGGGCGCTCCGCTTGCGGCTGATTGAAACGCACGTCGAACCTTTCTGGCGGGGGAACCTGCTGGCTTGGCCAGCTTACTGGGGAAATCATGACATCGCGCTCTAATGTGCTAAAGGTAACGGGTCTGCGGGGTCCCCTGGCGGGGATTCTTGTGCTGGCGGGAGCCTGCCTGGGCTTGTATGCGCCGGCGGCCTCGGCCAAGGATGTGCCTTTGACGGCCATTGAACTCTATGACGGGCCGTCGGGAGCCGCATACGTTCAGCTCACCGATGTGCTCATCAACGGCAAGGCGGAGATGCGGGACTGTTCCCCCTCCGGCGCCGGAGCAGTGGACAAGTCCGCCTACGGCAAGATGGGAAAGGTGACCCTGGTCGTCGGCGGGGTTCTTGAGCGCGGTCCGGACGGCGTGCTGCATTACAGTTCGCCCTCGGGACAAACCATCTGCGTGGCGCCGGAGAACGCGAAGTTCGAGCATGGAGCGACTTATTCGCTCTCCGGGCTGGCCGATCAGGCCACGCTCCATGCCACCCCGATCGCCTCCGGAAGCGGAACTCCTTTGAATGCGCCGCCCATCCGGAAAGGGGTGAAGCTGGTCTTTGTCGCCGCTCCCAATGTGGAGTTGGCCGAGTTTCTGCGCGCGCAAAGGGCGTCGGAAATACCCGGCTGGCAGGGTTATCTTGCCAGGTATCCGGCTTCGCCGCACACTGGGGAGGCGAAACGCTCCCTCGCATCGCTTTTTGCCGACGCCGGTGAGACAGCTCTCCAGGACTACGACAAATCGGTGGCCGCCCAAGCGCCTTTGTACTCCCAGTTGAAGACCGCCAAGACAAAGGCGGATCAGGCGCATGCTTTGGCCTCGGACCTGCCCGCATGCACCAAGCTCGAAGGGGAGATTCGCGACCGGCTTGCGGCCATCGCGGGGCAGGGACGCAGCGAACTGGATGCCTACCGCGCGGCATTGGCCTCCCGTGCTCCCGGCTATGTTCACTTGCAGAATGCCAATCGATTCAGTGACACGGTGTCGGGGATCGATTCGTTCTTCCCGCAGGGGCAGGCGCTGGCCGAGGACATGCTCAAGGAGAAAAACGCCTTCGAGGGCGCGCTGCAGTCGGCCAACTCCGCCCTGGCCGCGAAACAGTTTGACCAGGGTTACACGCTCATCGTTCCCTATCGCGCCTTTGCCGACGAAGAGGCACGCGTGGCCGCCGTGGTCGATGCCACCTACGGCTTCCACCTGGAGCGCGGCAACAAGCTCGAGCAGGGTGAGGACTGGGCAGGCGCCATCAAGGAGTTTGAGAGGGCCGCGGCCGTAAAGGACACCGCGGAGGCGCGCGACTCGCTCAAGAACGCGCAGAAGCAGTTTGGCATCGCCCAGGACAAGGCGGCGGCTGACAAGGCGCTGACGGCCAGCAAGGACTTTCAAACCCAGCACAACATGATCCGGGCCTATGAGGTGCTTGCCAATCTGACCGATCCCCAGCAGGGGCTCGGCCTGGTCCCCGAGGAGATGAAAACGCTCGAGCCGGCCTATGTCGCGGCCGCGGCGCAGGAGGCCAAGAACCTTCACCAGGCGCACAGCCCCATTCGCGGGCTGGCCGACGAGGTGGGGATTGAAAAAGCATACGTCTATCTGAAGAATGCTTACGGGCTCAGCGAGAACGACTCGTACCGGGACAAGATGGATCTGGATGGAGATGAGTTGAGCGCTTACCTTCTTGATCAGGCAAAGCACCATCTGGAGAAGCCGGGCGGCAGCGGCACGGAGGTGGGCTGGAACTACCTCCAGGAAGCCCGCACGTACAAGGCCTCCAATCTGGATGCGGTGCGGGATGCGATCGTGGCGGCCTCGCCGGCCCACGCGATGCGCTCCAAGCTCTCCATCCGCGTCCAATTCCGCGACCAAACCTCGCAGCGCGACAGCCAGGGTGTGGCCGGCCAGTTGGAAAATGCCATCGTTACCGGGCTGGAGAGCTCGGGAGTTCCTGTCAAAGTGGTGCGCGCCGGAGAGGCAACCGCGGTCGAGCCCGACTACGAGTTGGACGGCGACGTGCTGGACCACCATTTGTCCGTGGTTCCCACCATCGAGCCGGCGCAGTCGGAGTACCGGGCCGGGGAGGAGCAAGTTCCCAGCGAGGTCTGGAACAAGGCCAATCGCGTCTATGAGAGCGCCCAGGATGAGTTGAAGACAGCCCAGGCCGACCTGGAAGGCGCGCAGGCCAGGGGCAAGGGGGGAAAGATCAAGGAGGCGAAGGAGGCTGTGGAGGCCGCCCAAAAGAAGGTCGAGGACGCGCATGTCGCGCTCGATTCAACGCCCAAGACTCTGACCAAGGATGTCATCCGGCCCTACACCTACCACAAGAAGACAATCGAGATTACCGGCGTGATCAAGTTGCAATTCCGCATCTCCGACTCGCTGAGCGAGCCCAGGACGGATCTTGTGCCCGTCAGCCGCGAGGAGCACAAGAAGGACATCCTGCTCGAAGACGTGAAGCCGGAGGACACCATGGGGGTTCAAAGCGCCGGAACGGTCACCGACCCCGCGGAGTTCATGACCTCGCTGGAAAACTCGGCGCGGGATGAGTTGATTGCGGCAGTGCGCAAGAAAGTGGATATTCTGCCCGGAAAGATCTATCAGAAGGCCGTCGACCGGGAAAAAGAGAGCGATCTGGACGGCGCCGGAGAAGCGTACCTGCGGTTCTTGAACCTCACCAAACAGGACAATTCCATCCAGCGTGTGCACGCCCGGCAGTTTTTGATGGAGAATTTCAATATGCTGCCGGAATCGGTAGACGCCCCGTAAAGCGCGTCAGGGCGGTTTGAGGCAGGCGAGAGGCGGGGCGAGAACGTGGATTCGGCTGGGAACAAGCAGGGCGGCGAGTTAACCCGGATCGGCAAGTACGAGATTATCGACGTGCTCGGCCGCGGAGGCATGGGCGTCGTCTATCGCGGCATCGATAAACAGATCGGCCGCGAGGTGGCCATCAAGACGCTCACCCAGGGATTCATGGGGGACGCCAACATGCTGGCCCGCTTCTATGAGGAGGGCCGAAGGACAGGCCGGCTCAATCACCCCAATATCGTCACGGTTTACGACCTTGGCGACGACAACGGAACCCCCTACATCGTGATGGAGTGCGTCCAGGGCGAACCCCTGGACAAGCTGCTGCGCGGCGGATCGCAGCTCACCCTGGCCGACAAGCTGGGCATCCTCGAAGAGGTCTGCTCGGCGCTCGGCTATGCCCACCGCAACAACGTGATCCATCGCGACGTAAAGCCCGCGAACATCTTTGTGCAGCCGGACGGATCAGCCAAGCTGCTGGACTTTGGCATTGCGCGGCTTGAAAAGCGCGACCAGGACATGAGCCTCACCCGCACCGGCCACCTGATCGGCACGGTGCCGTATATGGCCCCGGAGCGGCTGCGCAACGAGCCGGTCGATGGGCGCTCCGACATCTTTGCCGCCGGAGTGGTGCTCTACCAGGTCGTGGCCGGCCAGCTTCCCTTCACCGGCGCCGACAACGTGCTGATGCAGAAAATCATGAACGAGCCGTATCCGCCGCTGGCCACGATCCGGCAGGATTTGCCCGCATCGCTGGAGCCGATCGTCGAACGCGCGCTGGCCAAATCGCTGGATGATCGCTACCCGACCGCCGAGGAGATGGCCGCCGATCTGACCGCCGTGATCGCGGAACTCAGGCAGGAGCAAGTTCTGGAGATGCTGCCCGAGGCCAAGCGGCTGATGGAGGGCGGGGAGCATACCCGCGCGCGCGGCGTGCTCCATCAACTGCTCAAGATCGACAGCAAGCATGCCGAGGCACGGGCCATGCTGAGCGAGATTCAGCGCCACCTCACCCAGCGCCAGCGCGAGGAGAGGATCCAGCAGATTTGCCAGCAGGCCGAAGACGCAATCAGCCACAACCGCTTCGACCAGGGTCTCTCGGTTCTCGAAAGCGGGCTGGAGTTGGATGCCTCGAATCCCGAGTTGGTCAAGCTGCGCGAGAAGGCGCGCGCGGAGAAGGAAAAGCAGGAAAAGATCAACGAGCTTCTGAACCAGGCTGAAACCGCGCGGCGCAAGGGCGATTTCAAGTCGGCCATCGCGGCCGCGCAGAAGGCGCTCAATGTCGATCATTCAAACCCAAGAATCCTTGCGCTGAGCAACATTCTTACAAAAGAGGCGGATCAGGCCCAGCGGCAGTCGAAGGCCAGGAATCTGCTGGATTCCGTCCGCGGGGAGATCGCCTCCCGGCGCTATAACCAAGCGATTGACCTGCTCAAGCAGGTGGAAGAGGTCGATCCCACCAACCCGGAGCTTCCGCTGCTGATGGGGGATGCGAACTCCGGGCTGGAGCAGGGCCGGCGCAGGGAGATGATTGTCCGGCTTGAAGAGGAAGTCGCCTCGGCAACCAGCTACGAGCAGCTTCAGCAGGCGGCCCGGTCGATTCAGGAGGCGATGGCCGCCATGCCCTCCGAATCGGCTCTCTACCGGCTGAATGCGCAGGTCGAACGCCAGATCAAGGAACATGAGAATCGCATTCTGGTGGACGAAACCGTCCAGGCCTGCCGCAACGTGCGCCCCCGCGAGGCGCTGGACCTGGTGCGCAAGGCGCGGCTCAAGCTGCCCGGCGACGAGCGGCTGCTCAGCCTGGAGGCTCTGCTTGCCAACCGGGTCAAGATGCAATCCGTCGAGGAGCGCAGGGCCGATTACCTGGCCAGGGCGCGCGAAGCGCTGGAGGCGAGCCAGTACGCCGATGCGGTGCGCATTCTGGAGACGTGCCAGGCCGAAGGCCTCGCCACGGGCGAGATCCTCTCCCTGCTCGATTTTGCCCGTACCGAGGAATTGGAGCACCGGCGCCAGGAGCAGCTCCGCGCCAAACTCGCCCACGCCCAGGCGCTCATTGGCGACTCCGCCTACGACGAAGCAGTCACGTTTCTCGAGGATTCTCTTCAACAGGCCGACGACACGGCCTTGCACATGCTTCTCGATCAGGCGGCCTCCGGCCGCGAATCGCTTCGCCAGCAAACCGAGACCGCACTCACAGCGGCCGCGAACCTGGCCAAGGCAGGCAAGCAGGACGAGGCCCGTGAGTTTCTCAAGGGGCAGCCGCAGCCCGTCTTGCGCTCATCCAGGGTACAGATCTCTCTCGCGGCGCTCGAGGAAGAACGCACCCAGGCCCTCTTCCGGACCGTTGGCAGAGCCTATGCGGGGCTGGGAATCAATCTTCCGGCAGGCGAGGCCGTGATGCGCCGCGCCCTGGCGGCTTCAGGCAACTCCCCGCTCTTCGCGCCCATCGCGGACGCACTTCACCGCAGGGGACGGGTCTTTGCCGACCGGGTCGTCGCCGACTCCATCCAGAATGCCAAGAACCTGCTTCGCGACCACAACCGCGATGCCGCCGGCCAGGCGCTCCAGACCGTCTCTGGCATGGTCGATTACGCCAGCACAGAGACCAGGCTGGACTGGCAGAATACGCAGAGAAAAGCCTCGCAAACCAGCCTCATCTCCCGCCTGCGCAATTAGTGCATTTTCAGAGTTGGCGTAAGGTTGGAGTGAACCCCAAAACTGAGACAGTCGGGAGTGCCACACTATGCAGTGAAAGGAGCATGGAGTGGCAAACAACGGGGTTCGATATGGTGAGGCGTTCCGGCTTGCAGCGGTCGAACGGATGAAGAGCTGCGAGACCATAGTGGGACTGGCCAAGGAGTTAGGGATTGACAGACGTCAGCTCTATCGTTGGCGCGCGTTGCTGGAAGAACCGGACAGCCTGAGGCCTGAACCGGCGACCGAGCAGGAGTTTCTGCTGCGCGCGGAAAACGCACAACTGAAGCGCGCCTTGGGCGAGATGGCCCTGGAGGCGGATTTTTTCAAAGGTGCCTTGCACAAAATCACGGCTCGACGCCAGAGCTTAAGCAACTCTGGCGGAACAGCATCTACGAACAGATCCAAGAATTGATGCTGATGCAAGGCGGCCTGAGTATCGAGCGGATGTGCCGCGTGAGCGGCGTCAGCCGGGCCGGTTTCTACCGCAGCTTCGAAGAGCGGATGCCGGTCGAAGAAGAGATGGAAGTGCGCGCGGCGATTCAGCAGATCGCCGTCGATCACCGGCGGCGCTATGGCTACCGCAGGATCGCTGCCGAACTGCGGCGGCGCGGGATGACGGTCAACCACAAGCGGGTTCAGCGCATCATGCGCCAGGATAATCTGCTGGCCATGCAGCCGTGCGCCTTCGTTGTAACAACCAACTCGCGGCATAAGCTGGAGGTCTATCTGAATCTGGCCGCGCGGATGAAACTCACCGGGATCAATCAGTTATGGGTTGCCGACATCACCTACATCCGGCTGCATCGGGAGTTTGTTTACCTGGGGGTGATTCTGGATGCCTGGTCGCGCAAAGTGGTGGGCTGGAAGCTGGGCCGCACGCTGGCCGCTGAGCTGGCAATTGCCGCGCTCAACAAGGCCATCGCAGAGCGCAATCCGCCGCCCGGCCTGGTGCATCACTCCGACCGCGGCGTGCAGTATGCCAGCCATGATTACGTGGCGATCCTGGACCAGCATAAGATGATTCCCAGCATGAGCCGGCCGGCCAACCCTTACGACAACGCCAGTTGCGAGAGCTTCATGAAGACGTTGAAACGGGAGGAGATTTACGCCAACGAGTATCAGGATATAGATGATTTGCGGGCCAACATCGAGCAGTTCATCGACTGCTACTATAACCGCCAGAGGCTTCATTCGGCGCTGGGCTACCGACCGCCGGAAGAGTTCGAGCAACTCACCCCGCCAGCGATGATACCCGACGGGGCAACGATGAGTTTTTTCAGGCATGGGGAAATCTATCGATGGGATGAAAGGCAAGGAAATGGGGTGCCGGATCGACCCAGCACCCCACCTCATCCGATCGATGAGTCTCCAGTCGGTTATTCCTTGGCGGGTTGGTCTCCACCAGAGCCCGCCTCCGCTTCACCAACTGAAGGCTATACTGAGGGGGAACAGGCAGTTTGAGAAGTAAAAATCAGCGAATGGCAAGTGTGGCACTTGCAAACTGTCTCAACCAAGGGGTTCACCCCAAGGTCATGGGTGCCGCATCCATTCCGCAGTTTCATCGCGGAATGGGTGGGATACCACGATCCCCCGTTACAGGAACTGTGAAAATGCCTTAGTGCTTGATCTCCGTCATTTTCTTGGCCACATACTTGTCCATCATGGCGGGAATCTCGGTGTTCATCCGCTGCACCATGCGGTCCTCAGCCAGCTTGGCTTGCGCATCAATGCCTTTCACCATGCGGTCCTGGGCTGCGGCGACCTTCGCATCCATCCCGTCCATCCGGTCATCCAAGGCCTTCAGCTTGGCGTCGAGCGTGGGCGTGAACTGGCTGACGGCACCCTGCGCCTGCACGCGCAGCGCCTGCAAATCCTTGTGCGTTTGTGCCAGTTCCTGCCCTTGCATGAAAACCCACACCAGCAGCAGCGCGACCAGCGCCAGGTTCGCCATCAGCATCAGCCGGATCGACTTCAGCTTCCCTTCAAGCATGCGCAGATCCTGGCTGTTGTCCACGGGCGCCGGGGCGGCTTGAGGCGGAGGCTCCGGGCGTTGCGGCAAGGCTGCCGGAGCCGATGGCTGGCGGGCGCTGGCCGAACCGCCATAGGCGACCGGCGTTGGATAGCTCTGCCTTCCACCCGCTCCTGCTGCGGCGGGTGACGCGGGAGCATAGCTTGTCGCCGCCGGGCTGGAGATCACGCGTGTAGGTTCATGCATCACGCGCGTGGCCTCATGCGTGGCCGCCGCGGGCTCATAGAGAACGCGGGTCGGCTCGTGCTCCGCGGGCATCGCATAGGCGTCCCGCTCCAGCACCCGAATGCGTAGTTCCGGCCCCCCCGCCCCCAGCCGAATCACATCGCCGGAGCGGACAATCGCTCCGCTGTCGGCAGGACGGCCGTTCAGATAAGTCTCGCCGTTGGAACGCGCGCCTTTTGAGAGCCTCACCGCGCCGTTCGCCACATCGAGCACAGCATGCTCGCCGGACACAGCGGGATATCTGCCCGCCGGCAGGCTCACTTCGCAGTTCGGATCCTGACCGATCCGGATGCGGGGCTGATTCAAAACCCACTTGCTTGACTCGCCAATCACAACGATTTCAATATCCATGACCCAACCCAAGGCTCGCAGTCGCTGTGGCGGCAGCTGGAAGGGCAGCGCTAAGTTTCCCTCGTTTAGGAGCCGCGCCAAACCGGCGCTCCTGCCGCCATGGATTGCGCTCGATGGAGCGAAATCCATGCAAGCAGAGTATCACCGCCCCCGGACTTATGGTGAACCTTCTTTTCCTATCTCCCGCAGTGCGCAGCGGCCGGCCCGGCGGCCGCGCGAACCAGCCCGCCTCACGCGGTGGTTTGCCGGGTCATAGGCTCTGGTGCGGGCGGCAGGGCTCGAACCTGCGATGAACTGGGTGTAGGAGAGCCGATTGAGCCGCTAATCCACGTCAGCAGACCAGGGTCCGCAAACCTGGTGCCCATGGGCAGGCTCGAACTGCCATCTCAAGCTTCGGAGGCTTGTGCTCTATCCGTTGAACTACACGCGCGGAAACATGTGGTCAACCCGTCCTAATACTACGGTTGTAGATCGGAATCCCGGATGGAGCAGACGCCTTTAGGTGTCAAGGTCCAGGACATGCTTTACACATTGTCTCCAGACATCCTTTACACTTTGGGATTTGCCAGCCAGGATTCGACGACCATCGATCTTTGCCTTTCGGTGTTCCCATGGGCCAGGTTCCGCAAGCACAAGGGCGCCGTCAAGATGCACACACTACTGGATTTGCATGGCAACATCCCCACGTTCACCCGGATTACGAACGGCAAGGTGCATGAGGTGAACATCCTCGATCAGCTCTTGCTTGAAGCTGGCGCCTTTTACGGGATGGACCGTGGCTACGTCGATTTTGAACGCTTGTATGCTTTCACGCTCGCGTCGGCATTCTGCGTGGTGCGCGCCAAAAGAAACGTGTTGCTTCAGCGCCGCTACTCGCATCCAGTCGATAAAAGCACCGCCGTGCGCTCGGATCAGACAGTAATTCTGGGTACTCCCGGATCGGCTGCCGTGTGCCCGGATACCCTCCGCCATCGTAAATTTATTGTTATCAATATATTAAGTAGACCGTGGCGCCGATTCCTCGTTTATGATTCTGAACTCGTCGTTCCGTGACCGCTGTCACTGTCTCCAAAACCATCCCACCCTACACTCGGTATATGGTTATCGATATGAATTTATCGAATCCACTGCCACTCAATCGCCTAGAAGCGCGGTCGATTCCGCAGCCGAGCCTGCAGCGGCTCCCCCAGTACCACCATTATCTGGTGGAGCTTGAGACGCGCGGAATCAGCCGGGTCTCGTGCAGCGCGATCGGCCAGGACCTGGGCCTCGTTCCTGTGCAAGTGCGCAAAGATCTGCAATACACCGGGATCATCGGCAAGCCAAAGACCGGCTATTCGGTCTCCGAACTCATCCAGGCCATCGAGACGTTTCTGGGCTGGAACAACATCAACGAGGCGTTTCTTGTGGGGGCGGGCAATCTGGGCACCGCGCTGCTCGGCCACGAACGCTTCTCGAAGTTCGGTTTGCGGATCGTGGCTGCCTTCGACACCGACCCGGCCAAAGTTGGCCAATGGGTTCACGAAAAGGCGGTGTTGTCTCTCGACAAGCTCGCCGATCTCGCCCCGAGAATGAGTATCCATCTGGGAATCATCACCACCCCAGCCGAGGTGGCGCAGGCGGTTGCGGATGAAATGGTGAAAGGGGGCATCCAGGCGATCTGGAACTTCGCTCCCGTAAAGCTGAAAGTTCCCGGACACATCATCGTGCATAACGAAGATCTCTATAATTCGCTGGCCTCGCTTTCCTGGAAGCTTGCGAGAAGATTTCGGGTGCCCATTCAAGAGAAGGAGGCTGTTTAGATGGCGTCGATGCCTATTGTTGTTGATCGCGCGGAGAAATTTGAGAAAGTAGTCAGCATTCTCGATCGTCACTCCCGCCGGCCGTCGGGATTGATTCCGATCCTGCAGGCGATTCAACACGAGTACCAATATCTGCCGGAAGAGGTGCTCACGTATGTGGCGACTTCGCTGGATGTTCCTCCGGCGCGCGTCTTTGGCGTGGCTACGTTCTATGCGCACTTTGCGCTGGAGCCGAAGGGAAAGCACGTCATCCGAATCTGCGACGGAACGGCATGCCATGTGAAGCAGTCTCTTCCTGTGCTGAATGCGCTGCGCGAGAAGCTGGGCACGAGTGAAAAGAGCACGACCACGGCCGACATGCTCTTCACCATTGAGACAGTTGCATGCCTGGGCGCTTGCGGATTGGCGCCGGTCGTCGTGATCGACGAACAAGTCTACGGTCAGATCACGCCGGAGCGCGCAGTGGCTCTGGTGGATGAGATCAAGGCGATGGAGGCGGGACTCGCAACCGCTCCGGAATCTGAGCAACCCTCAGCCGAGGACTCCCATGCATAACATGGAATCTCACATATCTATTCCAGAGAAAGCGAACGGAATCTCCACGCATGCTCAGGTCCGTCGGGTCATCATCTGTGCCGGGACCGGCTGCATGGCCAACGGGGCCATGAAGGTCTTCGAGCAATTCAAAAGTGAGATTGCGGATGCCGGGCTGCGGGTGATTCTCGAATTGCGCGCCGAAGCGACCAGCAATGAGATTCGCCTCTCCAAAAGCGGATGCCAGGGCTTCTGCCAGATGGGGCCGCTGGTTTCGGTTGTGCCGGATGGCATTCTCTACACCAAGGTGCGCAGTGAAGACGTTGCCGAGATTGTGCGGCAGACTTTGGCTAACGGCCAGGTGGTGGAGCGGCTTCTCTACAAAGATCCCGCCACACGCAAAAGCTGCCAGGGCATCGAGGACAATCCCTTCTACGCTCGCCAGAGCCGCTTTGTGCTGCACGAGTGCGGATTCCTCGACCCCGAAGATATTCATGAGTTCATGCTGCACGGCGGTTATCAGGCTGCGAGAAAAGCCTTCGTGGAGATGGCGCCCCAGGAGATCTGCAAGACGATCCTTGACTCCGGATTGCGCGGCCGTGGCGGCGGCGGTTTTCCGACGGGGCGCAAGTGGGAAGCGGCGCGCATTCAGAACTCGGCTAAGAAATACGTGATTTGCAACGGGGACGAGGGCGACCCCGGCGCATTCATGAACCGCTCAGTGATGGAAGGCAACCCGCACAGCGTAATTGAAGGCTTGATGATCGCTGCGCGGGCCATCGGCGCCAACGAAACACTGGTCTACGTCCGCGCTGAATATCCGCTGGCTGTCGAGCGCATGAGGAACGCTGTAGCGGCCGCGGAACGTGAAGGAATTCTCGGCAAAAACGTCTTCGGCACGGGCCTGTCCATGAAGTGCGAAGTAATGGAAGGCGCAGGAGCTTTTGTCTGTGGTGAAGAGACGGCCATGATCGCATCGATCGAAGGGCAGCGCGGCATGCCGCGGCCCAAACCGCCTTTTCCCGCTCAAAGCGGACTGTGGGGAAAGCCGACCATCATCAACAATGTTGAGACGCTGGCGCATGTCAGCCGAATCCTCAACGAGGGCCCCGAAGTCTTCCGCGCCATCGGCACCAAAGACTCTCCCGGCACCAAGACCTTCGCTCTCACAGGGCACGTCTCCAACACCGGCCTGGTCGAGGTTCCGTTCGGTACAACGCTGCGCGAGATCGTCTACAACATCGGCGGCGGAGTGACAGATGATGCAGGAAAGATCTGGAAGACCGGCTTCAAGGCCGTGCAGATCGGCGGGCCCTCCGGCGGTTGCCTCACCGAGGACCATCTCGATCTTCCGCTGGCCTACGAGTCGCTGCGATCTGTCGGCGCGATGGTCGGCTCCGGCGGACTGGTGGCGATGAACCAGGGCACATGCATGGTGAGCATCGCGCGCTTCTTCATGGAGTTTACGCAACGCGAATCCTGCGGCAAATGCGTGCTGTGCAGGGAAGGAACAAGACAACTGCTCGCGCTGCTCGACGACGTGATTGAAGGGCGTGCCGATCAGAACACGCTTGACCTGCTGGACAAGCTGGGACGCGCTGTGCAGATTGGGTCTTTGTGCGGATTGGGAAAGACAGCGCCGAATCCGGTGCTCTCGACGATGCGCTACTTCCGCAAGGAATACGAGGAGCACGTCTTCGAGAAACGCTGCCGGACAGGCCGCTGCAAGGCGCTTTTGAGTCCTGAGATCAATCAGGTGAAGTGCAAAGGCTGCGGGTTGTGCATCAAGGCTTGCCCAACCGGAGCCATCACGGGAGAAAAGAAACAGCCGCACCACATCAATCCTGAACTGTGCATCAAGTGCGGCGCCTGCGCAACAGCCTGCAAAATACATGCGGTAGAGGGGATATAGCCAGATGAACAAGGTCACGCAGCCAACTTTGACGATCGATGGAAAGACGGTACTGATCGAAGGCGAGCGCAATCTGCTCGAGCTTGTTCGCAAGGCCAACATCGACCTGCCCACATTCTGCTATCACTCCGAACTCAGCGTCTATGGCGCGTGCCGCTTGTGCCTGGTGCAGGTTGAAGGGCGCGGAATCCAAGGCGCATGTTCCACGCCGCCGGAGGCGGGCCTGAAGGTTCTGACCACGACGCCGGAGATTCGAGAGATTCGCAAGATCGCGGTGGAACTGCTGCTGGCCAACCACGATCAGAGCTGCCCGACCTGCTCTCGCAGCGCCAATTGCCAATTGCAGAGTCTGGCTCTGAGGCTGGGCGTGAAGAAGGTGCGCTTCAAGTCAGTGCACACGCCCGTTCCGCTGGACGAGTCCTCTCCGTCGCTGGTTCGCGATCCCAATAAATGCGTCCTCTGCGGCGATTGCGTCAGAATGTGCGCGGAGATTCAGGGCATCGGTGCAATTGATTTTGCCCATCGCGGACATGATGTTAGCGTGCAGCCGGCCTTCGGAAAACTGCTTGGCGACGTCGAGTGCGTCAACTGCGGCCAATGCGCCAGCGTCTGCCCCACCGGCGCGCTGACGGTGAAGTCAGAGGTCGATCAGGTTTGGGATTTGATCGCCGACCCGAAAAATACAGTCGTCGTGCAAATCGCGCCAGCTGTTCGTGTGGGCCTTGGCGAGTGCTTTGGCCTGAAGCCGGGCGAAATCACCACCGGCCGCATCGTCGCGGCACTCAAGCACCTCGGCTTCGACCAGATTTACGACACATCCTTCGCGGCCGATCTCACGGTCATCGAAGAGGGCACGGAATTCCTGGAGCGCAAGACAAACGGTGGAACTCTTCCGATGTTCACCTCCTGCTGCCCCGGCTGGGTCAAGTACGCGGAGCAGTATTTTCCTGAGCTGCTGCCGAATCTCTCCACCTGCCGCTCTCCGCAGGCGATGTTCGGATCGCTGGTAAAGGCTATGCTTCCCGATCAGTTCAAGGTCGAACGCAAGGATCTTAAAGTCGTCGCCATCATGCCATGCACGGCCAAGAAGTTCGAGGCGCAGCGACCGGAGATGGGCGTCGATGGGGATCCTGACGTGGACCATGTGTTAACCACGCAGGAACTCGCGCAGATGATCCAATCCGCCGGCATCATCTTCGACACCTTGCAGCCTGAGTCCTTCGATATGCCCTTCGGCTTCTACACCGGCGCCGGAGTTATCTTCGGCAACTCTGGCGGCGTGATGGAGGCCGTTCTGCGCTACGCCGCTGAAAAGGTCACCGGCAAGAAGCTGGACAATGTCGAGTTCGATCAGGTGCGGGGCGATTCCGGCCTTCGCGAGGCCACTATCGAGGTCAACGGCACGGAACTCAAACTCGCCGTCGTTCACGGATTGCGGAATGCTCGCGTCGTTGCCGAGCAGGTGAGAGCCGGCAAGAGCCATTACGACCTGATCGAAGTCATGGCCTGCCCTGGCGGCTGCATCGGCGGCGCAGGACAGCCGGTTACCACTTCGACCAATGCGCGCGCGCTCAGGACAAAGGGCCTGTATCACGCGGACAAGATGCTGCAACTGCATAAGTCGCAGGACAATGTCTTCATCACGGAGTGCTACGCGAAGTTTCTGGGAGAAATCGGCGGAGAGAAGGCGCACCATCTGCTCCACACCAGCTACCAGAGCCGCCGCCGCATCGCCGATGAGTCGCTTTCGCTTACGCAGGCGCAGGACAACGATAAAACCAAAGTCAGCGTTTGCCTGGGGACAAACTGCTTCCTTAAAGGTTCTCAGGACGTTCTGAATGGTGTGCTGCGCCACGCGGAACAGAATGGGCTCGAAGGCCGAATCGATGTGCGGGCAGGATTCTGTTTCGAGAAATGCGAAAGTGGTCCAACCGTAATGATCGACGGCGAGTACGTGCATCACTGCACCGCCGCAAAGGCGATTGAAGAGTTGAACAGCCGTATTGAAGTTGACAAACCAGCTTAGCAAAACCAGGGAAGGTGCACTCCGAAACCGACACACTCAAGTCGGCGCGACCAACAAGGAGCGGCGACCTTCAATGATGTCGATCAGGTCAGGGAATTCCTGGTTTTGCTCTTAAGCAGCCGACGCGGAACTGGCAAGCCCGGGCGCCGACTGAGTGATCGAAAAGGAGACTATTGTGATTACTCATGAACGAGCGGACTTTATCAATGAAGTGGAGATCGAAAACGTATTGGCGCAACGGCAGCCACCGGCGCCGGCTCAGGTCCGTGAACTGCTCGCCAAAGCGCGCGAGATGCGCGGGCTTGCCATGGACGAGGTAGCCCGCTTGTCCTTTGTCGAAGCTCCGGAGTTGCTGCGGGAAATATTCTCGACAGCGAAGCAGATCAAGGAGGATATCTACGGAACCCGGCTGGTGCTCTTCGCGCCTCTCTACATCTCCAACCGCTGCATGAACGAGTGCACCTACTGCGCCTTCCGCGCAACCAACTCCACACTCAAGCGGCGAACGCTCACGCAAGAGGAGATTGCGGAGGAGACACGCATTCTTGTTCGCCAGGGACAAAAGCGAATCCTGATGGTTTCAGGCGAAGCGTTGCCGCCGCAGGGCTTTCAATACATTCTCGACTCCATCGCGACGATCTACAACACCAAGGTGGGTCCCGGTGAGATTCGGCGCGTCAATGTAAATCTGGCTCCGCAAACAGTTGAGCGCTTTCGTCTGCTCAAGGAAGCGGAGATCGGAACCTTCCAGCTTTTCCAGGAGACCTATCATCGCCCCACTTACGCGAAGGTTCACCTGAAAGGCTCCAAGCGCGATTACGATTGGCGCGCCACCGCCTTCGACAGGGCCATGGAGGCGGGCATCGACGACGTGGGCATCGGCGCCCTGTTCGGACTCTACGACTGGCGCTTCGAGATCATGGCGATGATGCAGCAGATTCGCCATCTGGAGGAGAACTTCGGCGTCGGCCCGCACACGATAAGTTTTCCGCGCATGGAGCCGGCCGTGGGTTCCGACATTGCATCCCAGCCTCCGCATCCGGTCAGCGACGCGGACTTCATGAAGATGATTGCGATCATGCGTCTCGCCGTGCCTTATACCGGAATGATCATGTCCACGCGCGAAACGGCAGAGGTGCGCCGCGCAACGCTGGAGTTGGGCATCTCGCAGATTTCAGCCGGCAGCCGTACCGATCCAGGCGGCTACAAAGATGGCGAAGGCGACCCGAACGGCAGCCAGTTTCAATTGGGCGATCACCGCTCTGTCGAAGAGGTTGTCAGCGACGTGGTCTCCCTGGGCTTTCTGCCCTCCTTCTGCACCGCATGTTATCGATTGGGTCGCACTGGGCAGGACTTCATGGATCTCGCCAAGCCGGGAGAGATCAAGTACCACTGCCATCCCAACGCGCTTTCAACGTTTCAAGAGTACCTCTGCGACTATGCAGGCTCCAAGGCAAAGTCAATTGGCGAAAAACTCATCTCGATTGAACTGCAACACATGGACGGCCAGCAGACCGCCTGTGCGCTGCCGATGTTGAACAAGGTGCGCCGCGGCGAACGCGACGTCTTCGTCTAGAAAAAGGAGATTACGATGATTCGGGCAACTTCTAAAGGTTTTCGGCTTCATATCGGCTTCTTCGGACGCCGCAACGTCGGCAAATCAAGCCTGCTGAACGCCATTACCCAGCAGCAGGTCTCCATCGTCTCGCCGGAGGCTGGCACAACGACCGATCCGGTCGAGAAGCCAATGGAACTGCTTCCCATCGGGCCCGTGCTCTTTGTCGACACTGCCGGTGTAGACGACGTGGGCGCGCTCGGCGCGCAGCGCATCGAAAAGACGCGCCTGGCGATCAATCGCACCGATATCGGCGTACTCGTTTGCGAGTCTGGCGTCTGGACAGACTTTGAGGAAAAGCTTCTCGCTGAGCTTCGCGCACATAAGATTCCAGTGCTCGTCGCCTTGAACAAGACGGATCTTCAGCGCCCGAATATGGAGCTCATGATTCGCTTCGAACAGGAGAATCTCCCATATGTGAAGCTCGTCGCGACGACCGGCGAAGGAATGGATAAATTCCGCGCAAAGCTCTGGGAGATTGCGCCCGCGGAGTCCGTCGAGCCCCCAACCCTGCTGCGCGATCTGATTCGCCCGAATGAAACAGCAGTGCTCGTCATGCCCATCGATAAAGAAGCGCCCAAGGGCCGAATCAAGCAACTTCAGGTGCAATCGATTCGCGAACTTCTCGATGGCGAAGCCTCTTGCGTAGTAGTCAAGGACACCGGATTGCAGAAGGCGTTGAACAATCTCAAGACTCCTCCCAGCCTCGTCGTGACTGATGCCGCGGTCTTCGATCAGGTCGCGCGCGTCACACCGGATTCCATTCCGCTCACTGCGTTTTCAATTCTGCTCTCTCGTTTGAAGGGTGATCTCGTCGCTCAGACCCGTGCGGCCGTTGCGGTGGATCAGTTGCGCCCCGGAGACAAGGTGTTGGTAGCCGAGTCCTGCACACACCATCCGATCGAGGAAGATATCGGCCGGGTAAAGATTCCCCGTTGGTTGCAAAAGTATGTTGGCGGCGATCTGGAATTCACAACCGTAAGAGGACGCGACTTCCCGCAGGATCTCTCGCCCTACAAGCTCGTGATTCACTGCGGCGCCTGCATGTGGAATCGCCAGGAGATGATGAGCCGCATCGCCGAGTGCCATCGTCAGGGAGTGCCCATCACGAACTACGGCTTGGTGATTGCCTATTCACTCGGCATTCTCGAGCGCGCGCTCGATCCCTTCCCAGAGGCGCTGGCCGCATACAAAGAGGCGCGCCTGGATCAAGTGAAAGCAGTCCAACTGGAAGCGGCCGGATTAAGCAGCTTGGCTGACCTGGACGCAATCGAGATGAGTCTAGTGAATTAGCCGTGACCGAATTGACCAAACTCGAAGTATTGGGTTGGCTCCGTGAGAGCCATCCATCTCGCCTTCAGGAGTTATATGATCGGGCAGACGCGGTGCGCAAGCGGAGCGTCGGCGACGCTGTGCATTTGCGCGGCCTGATCGAGATCTCCAGTCACTGCGTGCGCCAATGCATGTATTGCGGACTGCGGCAGGCCAATCGCGCCTTGCAGCGTTACCGCATGACCAGAGAGGAAATCCTCGACTGCGCTCGCCAGGCCGAACGGCTTGGATATGGCACAGTCGTGATGCAGGCCGGTGAAGACGATCTACTGACCGCCGAATGGATCGCGGAGATCGTGCGGTGGATTAAGCGCGAGACAACGCTGGCGGTAACTCTAAGCCTCGGCGAGCGCAGGCAAGACGAACTTGAGCTGTGGCGCTCCGCGGGCGCAGATCGCTATCTGCTCCGCTTCGAGACTTCGGACGCGAATTTGTATCGTGTGATTCATCCCCATCGTTTTGCCGATGGCCCCGACCGTCTGACTCTGTTGCGGCAACTCAAGGCCCTCGGGTACGAAGCGGGCGGTGGCGTCATGGTCGGCATTCCCGGCCAATCCTTCGATAGCCTGGCCGAAGACATTCTCACCTTTCGCGCTTTGGATCTCGACATGATCGGCATCGGTCCTTACATTGCCCATGCCGATACGCCATTAGGTTCTGGCGCGCTCCGTCCGGCCATTCTCCCCTCCGAGCAGGTTTCCGCCAGCGAAGAGATGGTCTATAAGATGATCGCCCTCACACGCATCGCTTGCCCCACCGCAAATATTCCCAGCACGACAGCGCTGGCCACAATCAACAGAGTCGATGGGCGAAAGCTGGGGCTCAAGGCCGGCGCGAATGTGGTGATGCCCAATCTGAGTCCGGCGAGGTACCGCCGCATGTACGAGATTTATCCCGAGAAGGCTTGCATCGAGGAGAGTGCCGCAGATTGCAGCCAATGCCTGCGCGGCCAGATTCACTCGCTCGGCCGATTTGCAGCAGAGGGACAGGGTGGTCGGGGAGCGATCGAGACTCTCGCTGCCATCCTGCCCGATTTATCTTCGCGAATGGTGCAGTTACAAGCATAGAGAGGTGAACCATGGCTTCCGATGACGGCGCTGTCGAGATTGTGGTTTGTCTGGGGAGTTCCTGCTTCGCCAGAGGAAACTCGGAGAATCTCGCCATCATTAATCAGCATGTGAAGACCCATGGATTGAGCGCGTCGATTCGGCTCACAGGCAAGCTCTGCCAGGACCAGTGCATGCAAGGGCCCAATCTGAGCATCGGCGGCGATCTCTACCACAGCGTAACCGCGGCAAAATTGCGCGAACTGCTGCAGCAGCTGGGCAGTCCGTTGGGGGAAGACCATGGAACGGCGTAACCCCATCTACACCCAGAAGCGCGAGTGTCAGGATTGCCACAAGTGCATCCGCGAGTGCCCCGTCAAGGCGATCCGTGTAGAGGATGGCTATGCGCGCGTCGTGCCCGAGCTATGCATCATGTGCGGCAATTGCGTTCTGGTATGCCCCAGCAGCGCCAAGCGAGTGCGTGACGATCTGCCCAGCGCCAGGATCCTCTTGAAAAGCGGCCGCAAGGTGATCGCCTCGCTTGCCCCTTCATTTGTGGCGCAGTTTTCCGGTGTGTCGCCGGCCCAGCTGATTCATGCTCTCAAAAACCTGGGGTTCTATGCCGCATCGGAAACCGCGCTCGGCGCCCAGCAAGTCTCTGCCAGCATCTCCGCGCTGATGCGCAGCGAGTCGAAGCAGATCTGGATCTCCTCCGCCTGTCCGGTCGTCGTGGATTTCATCGGCAAATATCATCCCGAATGCCAGCCCCATCTCTTCGGTGTTCTGTCGCCTCTGCTCACGCATTGCAAGATGCTGCGCGCGCATTATGGCGACGATATTGCCATCGTCTTTATCGGTCCCTGCATCGCCAAGAAAACAGAGGCCGAACAGCATCCCGAACTTCTCGATGCAGTGCTCACCTTCGAGGATCTGGATCATTGGCTGGATGAGGAGGGAATTCATCTCGATGAAATCGCCGGGACGCCGGAGGACCGCTTTCAGCCTGACGAGGCGGAAGAGGGCGCGCTTTATCCCATTGACGGCGGGATGATTCCAGGCGCTGCCGGCAATCGCGAGTTAAGCAGCTCGCAGTTCATGTCTTTCTCCGGACTTGCAAACGTCGAGCAGGCTCTTAAGGGCATTGCTGAGTGGAAGCCCGAGCACAACATCTTCTTCGAACTGACCGCGTGCGCCGGCTCCTGCGTGAACGGACCGAAGGCCGGGCGCAACACATCGGTTGCGCGCCGGCGCTACGACATCCTCCACTACGCCAAGCCCGCCGGCGAGTTTCCGCGCAAGCTTTCGCTGGGGATCGACCGGCACTATGAGGCATCTCCCGTAGCTCGCAACGAATACAGCGAACTGCAATTGCAGGAAGCGCTGCGCACCGTGGGAAAGTACTCGGCCGAGGATGAATTGAACTGCGGAGGATGCGGATATGACTCCTGCCGCGATTTTGCTCACGCGCTGATCGCGCACAACGCGGAGCGCATGATGTGCGCCACGTATACGCGCAAGCTGGCGCAGAAAAAGGCCAACGCACTACTGAAAAAAATGCCGTCGGCGGTCGTCATCGTCGATGAAGATCTGAAGATCATCGAGTGCAATCTGAATTTTGCGCATCTTTTCGCCGCCGATGTCGAGCAGTCGAAAGACCTTGAAGGCAGCGCTCTGGATGCGGTGATTCCATTCTCCTATCTGTTCCGCCGTGTGCTCGACTCGGACGAAGATATTGTGGGCCATGACATCCGCTACCAGCGAAGCATCCTCAACACCAGCATCTTCACCATCGAGCCTCACTCCGTGATGTGCGGCATCTTCCAGGACATCACCAAGCCCATCTTCCAGAAAGAGCAGATCATCGGGCGCGCTCGCGAGGTCATTCAGAAGAACCTGAAGACGGTGCAGCAGATTGCCTACCTGCTCGGCGAAAATGCCGCCGATTCAGAGATCATTCTCAACTCCATCGTGCGCTCCTTCAGCCCCGAAGAGGTTGATGGCAGCGATGCCGGGGGACAGCAATGAGCGGCACTGAGAGCTTTATTGAGGTCGATTCATGCCAGCGGGCCAAGCATGGCCAGTTCATCTCCGGCGATGTCTTCCTCTCCCGCAAGGTCGAACCCGAAGGCCGCATGATCTCAGTTCTCTCTGACGGACTGGGCAGCGGCGTGAAAGCCAGCGTGCTGGCGTCCATGACGGCAACCATGGCTCTGAAGTTCACCGCCAGCGCAATGGACATTCACGACTCGGCCGAAATCATCATGGACACACTGCCAATTTGCAGCGTGCGGAAGATCAGCTACTCGACCTTCACAGTTGTCGATATGGCCAGCACGGGCGAGACCCGGATCATCGAGCATGGCAATCCGCCTTTCCTGCTGATCCGGCCCAACAGCGAGTTGAGGGTTCAGAAGACTGAAGTGCGTCCCAAGCGCTGGGAAGACCGCGTGATCAGCTTTTCCAATTTTGACGTCCAGCGCGAAGATCGTATTATCTTCTTTTCCGATGGCATCACGCAGGCGGGCATGGGCGAGTACCGCACGCCTCTGGGATGGGGTTTGGAGAGCGTTGACAAATTCGTTCGCGAAAAGATCGACCGGTATCCTTATATCTCGGCCCGCGAGTTATCGCGCCTATTGGTTGCCAGAGCGGAAGAGGTCGACGGCCTCAGCGCAAAGGATGACATAACCTGCGGCGTGGTTTACTTCCGCAGCCCCCGCCAACTGCTGGTGATGACCGGAGCCCCTTTCAATCGCGCTCACGACCATGATCTTGCAAAGATGGCCGAACGTACGCCAGGGCGCAAAGTCATCTGCGGCGGAACGACGGCCAACATCATCTCGCGGATGCTCAACCGTTCAATCCAGATTGACATGCGGCAGCAGTTACATTCAAAAGTCCCGCCGTTTGCCAGGATGGAGGGCTTCGATCTGGTGACGGAAGGGACGCTCACCCTGGGCGAAGTACTTCGGCTTCTTGAGGAGGGATTCGCTCCGGAAGAGATGAGGTCCAATGCGGCGGTGCGACTGGCGACCATGCTGCTTGACAGCGATATTGTGAAGTTTGCTGTCGGCACCAGGATCAATGAAGCGCACCAGGACCCCAACATTCCGATTGAGCTCGACCTGCGCCGCAATATCGTGAAACGAATTGCGAGTCTGCTGGAGAGTAAACACATGAAGCGAGTTCTAATCCACTACCTCTAAGAAAACGGGAAGCTCGACAAGACGGAAAGCCGTGCTCTCTTGCAATCGTCAATACATTGAACATTTTCTTTCTTCCTTGCCGCCATCCCGCTCCCCTTTTCGGTCGCGGCAATTCCTTTCTATCTCAGCGCCGTATGGCCCGGAAGTTGTAATCGGCCACGGCACGCGCGACTTCCACGGCAGACTGACGGTCGTTAGGGCTTTCTTCCAGCCAGCTGCAGAGAGACTCGAAGACGGCGCCTACGAGGCATCGGGCGGCGATCACCGGAGCGGAAACGGAAGATGCGCCTGGGGACGACTCCAGCGTCTGGCAGACCTGCTCGGCGTGCTGCCTCAGTATCGCGCGCCGCACCCGCTCCAGGCGCGGGCTCAGGCCGGAAGACTCGACGATGAGGATGCGCGCATCTCCCGGATTGTCGGCCAGAAACAAAAATAGCGACTCCACAGCGCATCGAATCCCCAGCAACGCGTCTGGTTGGGAGGCCCTGGCTTGATCCATCACCTCCGTCACCTTCTGCCCCAGCGCTTCAAGGACCGCCGCAAAGACGTCCTCCTTATTGCGGAAGTGCGCGTAAAAGCTGCCCACCGAGCTATCCGACTCAGCCACGATCATTGGAACGGTGGTGGAGTGATATCCACAGGCGCCGAAGAGGCGCGTTGCGGCGTCCAGAATCGTCTTCCGTCGGGCATCCTTGCGGGCTTCAGTGGCCCGGGTTTTGCGGTAAGCCATTTTTATCTACAGACCTCTTGTCAAGAATAGAATGACGTGTCATTCTATTCTTGTCAAGAAAGAAAGACGCTCATGCGAACAAGAACTGTTGGGACGGCGCGACAGGTTACACCGGAAATGCCTATCGCAGCGGGCTGGGGCCTCATCCCGGTCAAAAACCAAGCAAAATCAACACGTAACTTCTGCCTTTCCGCATTCCTTTTTTTGGCGCTATTGCCCCTGGCAGGCTGCGGTCCCAAGGCCCCGATAGCAGCCGATCAGCCGGTTGCGGTGCGGGTGCGCACGCCGAATCATGTTCAGCAGCCGGTCTCCGTAGCGGCCAGCGGAGCGGTCGAGGCCAATGTGACCGCGCAGGGAGCATTCCAGATCGCCGGACGGGTTGCGAGGGTCTTTGTTGAAGAAGGACAGGCGGTGAGCAAGGGCCAGGTGTTGGCGGAACTGGACTCGACCGACTACCGCAATGCGTACGATGCGGCGCAAGGGCAGGCGGATGCGGCGCGGGCAGTGGACAACAAGGCGCGGGAAGGTCCGCGTTCGCAGGAGCTGGAGCAGGCGCGCATCGACTATGAGCAGTGGCAGGACCAGTACACCCGCATGAAGTTCCTTTACGACCACAAGAGTTTGCCTGCCAACGACTTCAAGAAGATCGAGGCCGGGTACCATGCGGCGCAGCAGCGCTACGACATGGCGCGGCAAGGCACGCGGGTGCAAGACAAGGAAGCCGCAAGCGGGCAGTTTCGCGCCGCGGCGGCCCAAGCGCATGAGGCGCGGAAGCGGCTGGGAGACACGCGGCTGCGGGCGCCGATTTCAGGCTTTGTCGGGATGCGGCGCATCGATGTGGGAGACACGGTGGGGGCCGGGACTCCGGTCATCTCTGTGCTGGACCTGAACCCGGTGAAGGTGCGCGTGGCGATTCCAGAATCCGAAATCGGCAACGTGCGGGAAGGAGCGCGTGCCACAGTGACCATTCCGTCGCTCGATGGCAGGCAATTCGAGGGAAGAGTGGAGACGGTGGGAGTGGCTGCGGACCTGGCTTCGCGCACCTACAGCGCCAAGATTGCCGTCCCGAACCCGGAGCGGCTGTTGCGGGCGGGGATGGTGAGCGAGACGCGGGTGTTTTCATCGGCGATGATCGACGCCATCACCGTGCCGGGCAGCGCGATTGTCCACGATCCGCAAGGCGTGGCGCTGGTGTACGTGTACTCGCCGGAGCGGCAGCGGGTGTATGCCAAGCGGGTTGACGTGGGAGAGCCAATTGGAAGCGAGGTGGAGATCCTCAGCGGCCTCACGGGCGACGAGCAGGTGGTGGTGGCCGGCCAGCAGAATGTGCGCGAAGGGTCGCTTGCCAGGATTATCGGAGGCGGCCAGTGAACCCCGTCCGCGCGGCTCTGCGCTATCCGCAGGTGACCCTGGTTCTGTCGGGCATCCTGTTCGTGGCGGGCTTTTATGCGCTGTTGACCATGCCGCGGCGCGAGGACCCCAAGATCACCATTCACACGGGCATTGTGGCCGCCGTTTATCCGGGCGCGACCTCCCGGGAGGTGGAAGACCAGGTCACGCGCAAGATTGAAGAGCGCCTCTTCCGCTTCTCCGAAGTTCGCCGCGAAAAGACCTTTTCCACAACCCGCAACGGCATGGTGATCATCAATGTGGATTTGAATAAGTCGGTCAAGGACTCGGACGAGTTCTGGTCGAAGCTGCGCCTGGATATGGCGCAACTGAAGGCCACCGATCTGCCGGCGGGAGTGCGCGGCCCCATCGTGGACTCCGACTTTGGCGACACCGTCGCGGCACTGATTGCCGTGCATGGCGGGCACTATGGCCCAAGAGAGCTGAAGGACTACGCACAGACGGTGGAAACCGGGCTGCGCGCCATTCCTGCCGTATCCAAGATCAAGCGCATCGGCGATCAAAAGGAGGAGATCGACATCAGCACCTCGTCGGAGCGGCTCTCGCAGTACTCCGTCAACCCGCTGAAGGTGATGGGCGCTCTGCAAGGGCGCAACACCCCGCAGTTTGCGGGTCGCGTGCCGGCCGGGCAAAGCAAGGTGCCGATCAACTCCGGCGGGCGGATCCAGACCGAGGACGAGATTCGCCAGATCATGGTGGACGTCCCGCCCACCGGCCAGCCGGTTTATATCGGCGATCTGGCCACGGTGGAGCGGGTCTATCAAGACCCCGCCGAATACGCGCGGATCGGCGGCGAACAGACCATTCTCCTGGCTGTGGAGATGCACGAGGGCAACAACATTGTGGACTTCGGCAATACGCTGCGCACCACGCTGAAGAAGATCCAGACGACCCTTCCGCCGGAGGTGAAACTTGACCTGGTGGCGGATCAGTCCAGGGTGGTTTCCGAACGCATCAACGACTTTTTCCGTGAATTCGGCATCGCCATCGTCGCCGTGATTCTGGTGACCATGCTGCTGCTGCCGATGCGCGTGGCGCTGGTCTCGGCCATCGCCATTCCGGTGTCGGTGTCCATGACCTTCGGCATGCTGGACGCTTGCGGGATCGAGTTGCAACAGGTGTCGATTGCGGCGCTGATTGTGGTGCTGGGCATGGTGGTGGACAACGCCATCGTGATTGTCGACTACTATGTGGGCCTGCTGGACCGCAAGGTCCCCATCGATGAGGCGGCGGAACGCTGCGCCACGGAGATGGCGGTTCCGGTGCTGACCGCCACGCTGGCCATCATTGCGGCCTTTGCTCCGCTGGTCTTGCTGACCGGCGCAGTGGGCGAATTCATTCGCGCGCTGCCGATCGCCGTCGCCATCTCGCTGGGGACTTCGTTCTTCGTTGCGATGCTGCTGACGCCGTTGATGGCCCGCTACTTCATCCGCCAGGGCCTGGTGGACCACAGCCAGGAGGATTCCGGCGAAGCGCGCAAGCTAACGCCGCTGGACCATATGCAAAAGGGCTACAACCGCGTCATTACCTGGGCCATGCTCAACAAGAAACTGGTTCTGGTCTCCAGCGTGGCGGCCTTTGTGGCCGGACTGGGGATTCTGGCCATGGTGCCGCAATTGTTCTTTCCGCTAGCCGAAAGGGATCAGTTTGTGATGGACGTGTGGCTGCCCGAAGGAGCGAAGATCGAGGCCACGGACGCGGCCGTTCGTCAGATTGAAGCGGTCCTGAGCAAGGAAAAGCAAGTCAAGATGTATGCGAGCTTTCTGGGTGAAAGCGCGCCGCGCTTCTACTACAACGTGAACCCCCAGGCTCCAGCGGCGAATTACGCGCAAATCTTGGTCAACACCGGCAGCGCAAAGGAGACGCCCAAGCTGGTAGAGCGGCTGCGGGAGCGGCTGCCTGATGTGGCCCCCGAGGCCAGGGTCTTTGTGAAGGAACTGCAACAGGGCCAGATCATGGAGGCGCCGGTTGAAGTGCGGATCTCCGGCGACGACATTGCCACGCTGGAAACGCTGGGTAACCAGGCCGAGGAAATCTTGCGGCATACGCCAGGCGCTACCTACATCCACACTGACTGGCACGAGGACGCCTGGCAGGTGGGCATGAATGTGCGCGAGGAAGTGGCCAACCGGATGGGCTTGACCAATGCCGGCATCGCGCAGCAACTAGCGGCGGGCTTTGAAGGCGCGCCGATGACCACCTTCTGGGAGGGCGACCGCGGCGTGGATGTGGTTCTGCGGCTGGACCCCGCGGATCGGCAGAGCTTCCAGAACGTCTCCGATACCTACGTGATCTCCCCGGTGACAGGGGCAAAGGTTCCGCTAGCCGCCGTGGCGTCGCTCACGTCCGAGTGGCAGCCGGGCAGGATTGTGCGCAGAAACGGTGTCCGCACCTTGACCGTGCGCGCCTTTCCCTGCAGGGGCACGCTGGCCAGCGAAATCCTGGGCCACGCCCGCAAGCAACTGGACACCATGGCTTTGCCGGCTGGGTACCGCATAGATTACGGCGGCGAATTCGAGAACAAACAGGAAATCTCCGGCGAGATGCGCAATGCGCTCCTGCTCAGTCTGGTGCTGATCTTCCTCATCCTGCTCTTCCAGTTCCGCACCTTGATTGATCCGCTGATCGTGATGGTGGCGTTTCCCCTGGCGCTTCCGGGGGCCGCTTTGGGCCTGCTGGTTACCCACAACACCTTCGGCTTTACGGCCTTCATCGGCATCATCAGCGTGGGTGGGCTGGTGGTCAGAAATTCCATCATCCTGATCGATTACATCCACCAAAGGATGAAGAACGGGGTGGAACTGGAGGCTGCGGCTCTGGAGGCCGGAGAACGCCGGCTGCGGCCCATCTTCCTCACTTCGGCTGCCGCGGCGGTGGGGGTCATTCCCATGATTCTCTCCGGCTCCAGCCTGTGGTCGCCACTGGCCAGCGTGATTGCTTTCGGGCTATTGGGATCGATGGTCTTCACGCTGGTGGCCATTCCGGTTCTGTTTGTGGTGGCGCATCGCAGGCACGCGGCGGCAGCTCCGGCAAAAGCCGTTGTGGCATTGCTGCTGCTGTTTGCGCTTACCGGCGCTGCGCATGCCCAGGCGCGGCGCATCACGCTGGATGAAGCTGTTGCCCTGGCCACCAAGCAGAGTTCAACGGCCAGGCTGGCGCATCTGAAAACCAAAGAGATGGACGCGAGGGTAACCGAGGCGCGGGCCAATTACTTTCCGGTGCTAAGCAACGAGAGCGACGGCGCCCACCTGCGCAACATCGAGCACATGGAAATCCCGATGGGCGCATTGGGCGTCTACCAGATCCCCAACGTTTTCCCTATTCCTGGGAAAAACGTCTCGCTCCCGCTCGGGCGCCATGACTTTCTTCTCAGCACCACGACGGCGGCTCAGCCGCTGACCCAGTACTTCAAGATTCATGCCGGGGTGAACGTGGCGCGGGCGGAGGCGGGAATTGCGCACGACGATGAACGGCGCGCGGAAGATGAAATCACGCTGAAAATGAAGCAGCTTTACTATGGCCTCTTGTCGGCGGAACGGCGCAAGCAAGCGGCGGAGCTGCGCATTGCGGCCGGCGAGGAGCGGTTGGGCGAGGCTCGCAACGGCGTCGAGGCCGGGGCGGTGCTGGAGTTGAAGGTCCTGGAAGGCCAGGCGCAGATTGCCGAAGCGCGTCACGCGCTGGGATCGCTCGAGGACGCCATCTCCGACATGAAGGTGGAGTTCAACAATCTGGCCGGCCTGCCGCTGGACAGCGACGTAGAACTGGTCGCGCCGGAACCTGAGACCTCGGATGCAACCGCCGGCGATTTGGAGACCGAGGCGCTGGCTCACAATCCCGAGGTTGCAGCCGCGGAAGAGACGCTGAAGAAAGCGCGCGCGGGCCTGAGCGCGGCGCACGCGGAGTATATTCCTGAGATCGGAGCGTTTGCGCAATACGTCCATCAGGATGGCGTGCCGTTGCTGACGGAGAACAACGGCCTGGTGGGCTTCAAAATGAACTGGACGCTGCTCGAATTCGGCAAGCGCAGCGGGCAGGTGCATGAGCGCCGGGCGCAGGTAGCCGAGGCCGAAGAGAACCTCCGGCAGGTCGAGAATCGCGCGCGCATGGATATAGGAAAGGATGTGCGCAAGGTGCGGCGCGCGGAGACCGGCCTGGAAGCGGCGCGGGAGAGTGTGGCTGCGCGAACCGAGATGCGACGCATCACAGCCAATCAGGTGGAAGCGAGCACGGCCAATCCCTCCACGCTTAAAGAAGCCGAAGGGCAGCTCGCCGAGGCCGAAGCAGGGCTTTTTCAGGCGGAAATGGAGCGAAGCACAGCCCGCGCCGAACTGGAGCGCACGGTGGGACGGAAGTAGTTCCTAAGCAATTAAGTCTTCAAGTACCGGCAGCTTTTCGCTGTGCTCAAAATCCGCAGAAAGAACGCTCTCGCTGAACACATCATCATGAGCTTCAAAACCAAGGCCGCGCAGGCACAGCTTGTTGCGTTCTATAACGGCCCTTGGCTGAACATCCCATTTCAGAGCATTGATACCGCGTTCGTATTCCCATTGACACACCAGATAGTCGATGAGCTGGATCGAGTTGGCGGCGAGATTCTCGGCGGAGTTAATCGGTCCAAGACATTTCGCGTGATGGTGGCCTATTTTTCAGCCATCCACAAACTC
>Ga0302156_10000733_pt1 | contig 30713 bp, 27 predicted proteins | sample I_Bog_N3_2_FD_193503 | JGI IMG/M metagenome (GOLD analysis project Ga0302156, IMG submission 193503) | Peat permafrost microbial communities from Stordalen Mire near Abisko, Sweden - I_Bog_N3_2 | ecosystem: Environmental > Terrestrial > Soil > Wetlands > Peat | place: Sweden: Abisko, Stordalen... | reverse complement strand
CGACGGCGGGCACTTCAGACTAACAATGCGAACCTGCGTCGCTGCGCTCCGACTGCCCGGCCGGATGATCGTGGAACAGGTGGCCGGATGTGCGTGGACTGGGTGGCCGAATGGCGTGGAATCCGCACAGTGACCGTTGATGTAGCAGGTCTAAAAGCTATCTGCTCAGGCTGGTTTTTAGATAGGCGGCGTCTTCTCCATCTCCTGTAGGAAACGTTGGTTCTTGAACTCGAAGTCAGGTTTGGAGTAACCTTTCGGAAAATTCATCCTATGACTGGATGTTAGGGCTACTCTTCATGTCTCAAAGCATTCCCCTTGTCAAACGCTCCCTGGTCGACCAGGCCCTGGAGCAATTGCGTGAACGCATTACCCGTGGCACCTGGGCCGTGGGCGAGCGGCTGCCTACCGAGCCGGAACTGGCCGCGGAGCTGGGCATCAGCCGTAACACCATGCGGGAAGCCCTGCGAGTGTTGGCGTTTTCCGGGTTGATCGAGATTCGCCAGGGCGACGGCAGCTATCTGCGAGCGACCATCGATCCGCTGGCGACCATGCAGGCGTTGTCGCGCTGTTCCCTCGACCAGGCCCGCGAGACGCGGCACAGCTTTGAAGTCGAGGCCGTCGGCCTGGCGGCCCTGCGGCGTACCGAGGAAGATCTCAAGGGGTTGCGCGAGGCCTTGCATGTCAGCGGTGACCACTATCACGGCGATCTCGACAGCTTTATCAGTTGCGACCTGGTGTTTCATCAGCGCCTGATCGACGCCGCGCACAACCCGATGCTCAGCGAGCTGTACCGCTACTTTTCCAGCGTGATCGCCGGCGCCCTGCGCCAGACCCTGGATATCACCCCCCGTCGTCAATCGGTGTTCGACCTGCATGTCGCCTTGCTCGAAGCGGTGGAGCAACAGGACCCCGAGCGCGCCAAGGCCTTGTGCCGGAGCTTGATCAATGAACCTTGAAAACGAGAGCCCCATGTCCCGTGCTCCTGTAGAACCCGGTGCAGCCTCGCGGCCGGTAGAGCTTGATCGACTGCTGATCGACGCCGAGGCCGATGACGATCTGGTCCAGCAGCAACAGCCCGTGCTGCGCCGGCCCTGGCTGTTGCTGCTGGGCCTGGTGCTGGTGGCCTTGAACCTGCGCCCGGCGTTGTCGAGCATGGCGCCGTTGCTCGGCGAGGTGTCCCGCAGCCTGGGTTTGTCGGCGGCCAAGGCCGGTCTGTTGACCACCTTGCCGGTACTCTGTCTCGGCCTGGCCGCGCCCCTGGCGCCGTTGCTGGCCCGACGTTTCGGCAGCGAGCGGGTGGTGCTGGGGATTCTGCTGACCCTGGCCGGCGGGATCATCCTGCGCAGTTCCCTGGGCGAGTTCGGCCTGTTTGCCGGTAGCGTGGTGGCCGGTGCGAGTATCGGGGTGATCGGGGTGCTGTTGCCCGGCATCGTCAAGCGTGACTTCGCGAAACAGGCCGGGACCATGACCGGTGTCTACACCATGGCCCTGTGCCTGGGGGCGGCACTGGCGGCGGGGGCCACGGTGCCGCTGAGCCAGCACTTTGGCGAGAGCTGGTCGGTCGGCCTGGGTTTCTGGGTCGTGCCCGCCTTGGTCGCGGCGATTTTCTGGTTGCCGCAAGTGGGGCAGAAACACGGCGCTCATCACGTGGCCTACCGTGTACGCGGTTTGCTGCGCGATCCGCTGGCCTGGCAGGTCACCCTGTATATGGGGCTGCAATCGTCCCTGGCCTATATCGTCTTCGGCTGGTTGCCCTCGGTGCTGATCGGACGCGGCCTGAGCGCCACCCAGGCGGGGATCGTGCTGTCCGGCTCGATTCTGATCCAACTGATCAGTTCATTGGCGACGCCCTGGTTGGCGACGCGGGGCAAGGATCAGCGGCTGGCGATTGTCGTGGTCATGGTGCTGACGTTGGGCGGTCTGTTCGGTTGCCTGTATGCGCCGCTCGAAGGGCTCTGGGGCTGGGCGATCCTGCTCGGCTTGGGGCAGGGCGGGACCTTCAGCCTGGCGCTGACCCTGATTGTATTGCGCTCGCGCGATGCCCATGTGGCGGCGAACCTGTCGGGCATGGCCCAGGGCATCGGTTACACCCTGGCATCCATGGGGCCATTCGCGGTGGGGCTGGTGCACGACCTCACTGGCGGCTGGCAGGCGCTGGGCTGGATCTTCGGCGTGATCGGCCTGGGTGCCATTGTCTTCGGCCTCGGTGCCGGTCGGGCGCGTTATGTCCAGGTCACCTGCGAAAAACTCTGAATCACGCCACACTCCCGGTATTCGGATCGCGAATGCCGATAGTCAGCCAGGCATTTGCAGACTATCGTGCAGGCGATCCTTTTACCTGTACGGAGCCTGTTCATGAGTGATGCCCACAGCGCGTTGATTACTGAGTTCTATAAAGCCTTCCAGCGGCTGGATGCCGAGGCCATGAGTGCCTGCTACACCGAGGATGTGGTGTTCAGTGATCCGGCGTTCGGCGAATTGCGTGGCCGTGATGCCGGCGATATGTGGCGCATGCTGACCACCCGGGCCAAGGACTTCTCCCTGACCTTCGACAATGTCCGTGCCGACGAGCGCAGTGGCGGTGCCCATTGGGTCGCGACCTACCTGTTCAGCCAGACCGGTAACACCGTGGTCAACGATATCAATGCGCGCTTCGTGTTTCGCGACGGCAAGATCTGCGAGCACCATGACCACTTCGACCTGTGGCGCTGGTCGCGTCAGGCGCTGGGGACCAAGGGCTTGTTGCTGGGCTGGACGCCATTGGTCAGGAACGCCGTGCGTGCCCAGGCCCTGAAAGGCTTGAAGGCCTTCCAGGCAAGCCGCTAGGTTCTGCTAAGATCGCTGCCCCGTCAGCGATCAAGCCCTTTGCCACGTGAACATCAGCGAAACGCTCAGTGCCGAGACCGAGCCGGCAGCGCCCGCGGTCAAACCCTGGTTTGTCTATCTGGTGCGCGCCGCCAATGGCTCGCTGTATTGCGGGATCAGCGATGACCCGCAGCGGCGTTTTGCCTCGCATCAAAGTGGCAAGGGCGCGCGCTTCTTCTATTCCAGCCCGGCGGTCGCGCTGGTGTATGTGGAGGCCTGCCGCGACAAGGGCGAGGCCCTGCGCCAGGAGCGGCTGATCAAGAAGTTGCGCAAGAGCGCCAAGGAAACCCTGGCGGCGGGGTTCAGTCTGGAGGCCTTTGCTGCCGGGAGGAAATGAGCAGGGGCGTTTTTCGGCGTCTCATCGCAGGCCGACGCCTGGCCGTGACTGCAATTGACGACACCGTCATGCTCGAATATGATTGTCCCATCGAAGCGACTGACCGGATGAGATTGAGCGCTTCCCAGCGGTGAAAGCCGTAATCGCGCAAGGCGGTTCGAAAGTGGTGTCCGGATCTGTTTTATCGAATACGAAAAAGACGCTCATGGCGTCTTTTTTCGTTTCTCCCTCTAGCGTTTGGTTGCGGTTGGTTGACGCAAGTAGACCTTAGCGCACAGTAGTGCAAAGGCCATTGATCCTTTCAGGTTTGGACCGCCGTCTTTTCCTTCGTGATACGCACTCTCCACTATCAGATTCAGCTCCTGCCATTGGCGCTTTTCGTGCGCGGCGCGTCTTACCTCAAAAAAGACATGATAAGGTCCACTCGGGTCCTCAACGGTGATGGAAAAGCACCAATTACGCTCGGCCGACGTTTCCCATACCTTGGCTTTTGGATGCGTCAGTCTTTGCCAAATAACGGCCGGCAGGTTCTGAGATAGCCGATAACGAATGGGGCAGAATGTCCGTTGCCGCTTACCGTCAGGAATGATCGGCTCTCCAGCCGGATGCGTTACTGCGTCGTAGCCCTGGGTAAAACAGTGATTGGAGAAGGTTACATGCACGCGCAAATCACGTTTGGCCAACTGGCTTGAAATCGTGAAGGTGAATGGCTCAAGGTGAGTAAAATCGTACGTCTGACCGCCAATGGCCAGCGCTGGAAAATAGGCGGTCACTTCGGCCTCCATTCCGGTCAAACCGCCAGCTTACGCTGCCACGCTGCCTTTCGACTCCCTGGCAATTGATACCGTTGATGAGAGGGCATCAGGCTGACTGGGTAGGCTGCTCACGATTTGCAGGCTAAGCTGCGGGTTCTTATTTGCCCGGCGGACTCCAGCATGTCTGAGTTGATTCTTCACCACTACCCGACGTCTCCCTTTGCCGAAAAGGCCCGCCTGCTGCTGGGTTTCAAGGGCCTGTCCTGGCGCTCGGTACATATCTCGCCGGTCATGCCAAAACCCGATCTGACCGCGCTGACCGGTGGCTACCGGAAAACCCCGGTGTTGCAGATCGGTGCCGATATCTACTGTGACACCGCCTTGATCGCTCGCCGCCTGGAGCAGGAAAAGGCCACCCCGCGGCTGTTCCCCGAGGGCCGGGAAATGGTCGCGACGACTTTTGCCGCCTGGGCCGACTCGGTGGTGTTCAGCCATGCGGTCAGCCTGGTGTTCCAGCCTGAGTCCGTGGCCGTGCGTTTTGCCCGCTTGTCCCCGGAACAGATCAAGGGCTTCATGATCGACCGCGCCGGCCTGTTCAGCGGCGGCTCGGCTTCGAAGGTTCCGCTGGAGATCGCCAAGCACCAGTGGCCGGTATTCATGGCGCGGCTGGAACAGCAGTTGCGGCACGAGGAGGGCGACTTCCTGTTCGGCGAGCCGTCCATTGCCGATATCGCCATGGCCCATCCACTGTGGTTCCTCAAGGCGACGCCGGTGACCGCGCCGTTGGTGGATGCCTATCCGGCAGTGGCCGCCTGGTTCGCCCGGGTCATGGCGTTCGGGCATGGCGCACCGAGTGAAATGACGGCCGAGCAGGCCTTGCAGGTGGCGCGCGAGTCGACGCCGGCCGCGCTCCCAGATGAGACCTTCAGCGACCCGAACGGCTTTGTCGCCGGTCAGTCGGTGATCGTCGCGGCGACCGATTATGGTGTCGATCCGGTGGCGGGCGAGTTGCTGTTTGCCGGTCGCGAAGAGTTGATCGTAAGTCGTGAGGATGAGCGCGGTGGGCGGGTGCATGTGCACTTCCCACGGCTCGGATTCAGGATCGAAGCGCTAAAGGACTGAAAACACCGTCTCCTTGTAGGAGCCGGCTTGCTGGCGATAGCGATCGGGTAGTCGACATGGTTGTTGCCTGACACACCGCCATCGCCAGCCAGCCGGCTCCCACACAGTCCGCGCTCGGCTTTGGTTATTTCAGAGCGGCGAGGATCGTGTCCGGCTCGAACCCGCGGATCAAGGTGCCGTTCACGTCCAGCATCGGAATCCCGCCGCCACCCAGGGCCAGGTATGCCTTGCGCGCCTCGGCGTTTTTCTCGATATCGAATTCCTGGTAGGGAATGCCTTTCTGGTCGAGGAAACGCCGGGTCTGCTTGCAGTAGCCGCACCAGTCGGTGGCATAAAGCACCACCCGGGCCTTGGCCCGGGTCTGTTCCGAGACCATCTGCCCCGGATTGAACACCCGCTCGATCTTGCCCCAGTTCTGATAGACCACCACCACCAGCAGGATCAGCAGGACCTTCTTCAGCATGCCTGTGAGCATGACTCAGTCCTTGCGTCGCTTGAGCTGATCGGTCAACTGGGTCGGCAGGCCCTTGATGATCAGGGTGCCGGCTTCTTCGTCATACTCGATTTTCGAACCCAGCAAGTGAGCCTCGAAGCTGATGGACAGGCCTTCGGCGCGCCCGGTGAAGCGGCGGAACTGGTTCAGGGTGCGTTTATCGGCCGGGATCTCCGGCGACAGGCCGTAGTCCTTGTTGCGGATATGTTCGTAGAACGCCCGTGGACGGTCCTCGTCGATCAGCCCGGAGAGCTCTTCCAGGCCCATGGGCTCGCCCATTTTTGCCTGGCTGCTGGCGTAGTCCACCAGGGTCTTGGTTTTTTCCCGGGCATCGTCCTCGGGCAGGTCTTCGCTTTCGACGAAGTCGCTGAAGGCCTTGAGCAGGGTGCGGGTCTCGCCCGGACCGTCGACGCCTTCCTGGCAGCCGATAAAGTCGCGGAAATACTCTGAAACCTTTTTCCCGTTCTTGCCTTTGATAAAGGAAATGTACTGTTTGGACTGCTTGTTGTTCTGCCATTCGGACACGTTGATCCGCGCGGCGAGGTGCAATTGGCCCAGGTCCAGGTGGCGCGACGGGGTCACGTCCAGCTCGGCGTTCACCGCCACGCCTTCGCTGTGGTGCAGCAGGGCGATCGCCAGGTAGTCGGTCATGCCTTGCTGGTAGTGCGCGAACAGCACATGGCCGCCCACCGAGAGGTTGGACTCCTCCATCAGCTTTTGCAGATGTTCGACGGCAATCCGGCTGAACGCGGTGAAGTCCTTGCCGCCGTCCAGGTATTCCTTCAGCCAGCCGCTGAAGGGATGTGCGCCGGACTCGGCATGGAAAAAGCCCCAGGCTTTGCCCTGCTTGGCGTTGTAGCTTTCGTTGAGGTCGGCAAGCATGTGCTCGATGGCCTGGGATTCGGCCAGCTCGGAGTCACGGGCATGCAGGACCGCAGGGCTGCCGTCGGGTTTTTTGTCGATCAGGTGGACGATGCAATGACGGATCGGCATAGGTATCTCGGCTGATTTGTCAGGGGGAAGGCGGGCTCCCCGGAAAAGCGCCCAGTGTACCGCACCCACGGGTTGAATCCGCCTTTGCACCGTCGTTCGGGCGGTTTGAGCGGTTTCAGACAGCTTTTTTTTCGAAAACGAGCGCAAAAGCTGACCAAATGGCTAGGTAGAGGCGGATATTTCCCCGTCTCTGTGCTAGTTTTGCCCGGTCTTGCGCTCGGTAACGGCGCAAAGCGTGCATTCAGCAGGTGTCACGTCGAACCAAACCCCGATTCTGCTATCTACATCTGCGATCCGTCGTGGTTAATCAGCGGGGGGGCACAAGGCTGGCTCGATGGCTGACACTGCACTCTGCAATCCAAATGAATTTGATAGGGAAGGAACATCTCAATGGCTATTACCAAAGACCAACTGATCGCCGATATCGCCGAAGCTATCGACGCGCCGAAAACCACCGCGCGTGCCGCTCTGGACCAACTGGCCCAGATCGTTGCTGATCAATTGGAAAACGGCGGCGAAATCACTCTGCCAGGCGTTGGCAAACTGAAAGTGACCGAGCGTCCTGCCCGTACCGGCCGTAACCCGTCGACTGGCGCTGCCATCGAAATCCCTGCCAAGAAAGTGATCAAACTGGTTGTGGCCAAGGTTCTGACCGACGCTGTAAACAAGTAAGATGCATTGAAACCGTGCCTCGGAGCGATCCGGGCACGGTTTTTTTTCGCCTGTGGAAAAGTGCCGGAAGCCCGGGAGGGGCTGCGCCTCAGTCGTTAAGCCGGCTCCAGCGCTCCTGACGCCACGCTTGGCGCTGCGCCTGATCCTGGAAGGTCCAGGCAACGAAACGGCTCTGTTTCTGCCCTTGGGACATTTCCACCACCTGGCGCTGCAGGACACCGGCCTTTTTCAGCGCGCTTTCGATGGCCGGCAGGTTGGAGGCCTTGGACACCAGGGTGCTGAACCACAACACCTGCTTGCCGAGGGTGGCGCTTTCTGCGATCAGTTGGGTCACAAAGCGTATTTCACCGCCTTCACACCACAACTCCGAAGCTTGTCCACCGAAGTTCAGCACCGGCAGTTTGCGCTGGGGATCGGCCTTGCCCAGGGCGCGCCATTTGCGTCGGCTGCCGTTTTGCGCTTCGTCCAGGGACGTATGGAACGGCGGATTGCACAGGGTCAGGTCGAATCGCTCGGTGCTTTCCAGCAGGCCGTTGAGGATGTGCTTCGGATTGGCTTGCAGGCGCAGGCCGATGGCCTTGTTCAGGCCGTTGGACTGGACGATGGCCTTGGCCGCGGCCAGCGCCGTGGGATGGATGTCCGAACCGAGAAACTGCCAGCGGTAGTCGCTGTGGCCGATCAGTGGGTAGATGCAGTTGGCGCCGACGCCGATGTCCAGCACGCGCACGGCGGGGCCCCGGGGGATCACACCGGCGTTGTCTTCGGCCAGCAGGTCGGCGAGAAAGTGCACATAGTCCGCCCGGCCTGGCACTGGCGGGCAGAGGAAGTCCGCCGGGATGTCCCAGTGGGCGATGCCGTAGAAGCTCTTGAGCAGGGCGCGGTTGAACACGCGCACGGCGGCCGGGTCGGCGAAGTCGATGCTTTCCTTGCCATAGGGGTTGAGGACCACGAACTTGCCCAGTTCGGGGCTGCCCTTGATCAACTGGGGAAAGTCGTAACGGCCTTGGTGGCGGTTGCGCGGGTGCAGGCTGGCTTTTTCCCGTGGCTCTACGGCCTTGGCCGGGGTGGCGGGCTTGGGCTTCTTGCGTGGGGCTTTGGGTTTGCTCGGGGCGGTCATGGGCTGGGTCGATTCGGGCAGGGCTTGGAATGGCGGGTATTGTCCCATATTCATCGGGGCTGCGGCGGGCATGAAAAAGGGAGGCTCGAGGGCCTCCCTTTTTCAGTCAATCGCCAGGCTTACAGGCTGGCGATCCGTGCGTGTTGCTCGGCCAGCTTGCCCAGGGCCTGTTCGGCCTCGGCCAGTTTGGCGCGTTCCTTCTCGATGACTTCGGCCGGAGCCTTGTCGACGAACGCGGCATTCGACAGCTTGCCGCCGACCCGCTGCACTTCACCTTGCAGACGCTGGATTTCCTTGTCCAGGCGCGCCAGTTCGGCGTCCTTGTCGATCAGGCCGGCCATCGGCACCAGCACTTCCATCTCGCCGACCAAAGCGGTGGCGGACAGCGGTGCTTCGTCGCCTGCGGCCAATACAGTGATCGACTCCAGCTTCGCCAGCTTCTTGAGCAATGCGTCGTTCTCGGTGAGGCGACGCTGGTCCTCGCTACTGGCGTTCTTCACGAACACGGCCAGTGGCTTGCCCGGACCGATGTTCATCTCGGCGCGGATGTTGCGCGTGCCGAGCATGAGGGTCTTGAGCCATTCGATATCGCTTTCGGCCGCCTCGTCGATCCGCGCTTCGTTCGCCACCGGCCACGGTTGCAGCATGATGGTCTTGCCTTCGGCCCCGACCAGCGGCGCCAGGCGCTGCCAGATTTCCTCGGTGATGAACGGCATGAACGGATGCGCCAGGCGCAGGGCCACTTCCAGCACGCGTACCAGGGTGTGACGGGTGCCGCGCTGACGTTCGATCGGCGAGTTCTCGTCCCACAGCACGGGCTTGGACAGTTCCAGGTACCAGTCGCAATACTGGTTCCAGATGAACTCGTACAAGGCTTGGGCGGCCAGGTCGAAACGGAACTGGTCGAGCTGGCGGGTCACTTCGGCTTCGGTGCGTTGCAGCTGCGAGATGATCCAGCGATCAGCCAGGGACAGCTCGTAGGCTTCGCCGTTCTGGCCGCAGTCTTCGCCCTTGTCGAGCACGTAGCGCGCGGCGTTCCAGATCTTGTTGCAGAAGTTGCGATAGCCTTCGACGCGGCCCATGTCGAACTTGATGTCACGACCGGTGGACGCCAGCGAGCAGAAGGTGAAACGCAGGGCATCGGTACCGTAGCTGGCGATGCCTTCGGCGAACTCGGCGCGGGTCTGCTTCTCGATGGCTTTCTGCAGCTTGGGTTGCATCAGGCCGGTGGTGCGTTTGTGCACCAGGTCTTCGAGTTCGATGCCGTCGATGATATCCAGCGGGTCAAGGACGTTGCCCTTGGACTTGGACATCTTCTGGCCCTGGCCATCACGCACCAGGCCGTGGACGTAGACGGTCTTGAACGGTACCTGCGGGGTGCCGTCCTCGTTCTTCACCAGGTGCATGGTCAGCATGATCATCCGGGCGACCCAGAAGAAAATGATGTCGAAACCGGTCACCAGCACGTCGGTGGGGTGAAAGGTCTTGAGGAAGTCGGTCTGCTCCGGCCAGCCCAGGGTGGAGAAGGTCCACAGGCCCGAGCTGAACCAGGTGTCGAGGACGTCGTTGTCCTGTTGCAGCGCAACGTCCGGGCCGAGGTTGTGCTTGGCCCGGACTTCGGCTTCGTCGCGACCGACATAGACCTTGCCCGACTCGTCGTACCAGGCCGGAATCCGATGGCCCCACCACAGCTGGCGGCTGATGCACCAGTCCTGGATATCGCGCATCCAGGAGAAGTACATGTTTTCGTATTGCTTGGGCACGAAGGCGATGCGGCCGTCTTCCACGGCGGCAATGGCCGGTTCGGCCAGGGGCTTGGTCGACACGTACCACTGGTCGGTCAGCCACGGCTCGATGATGGTCCCGGAGCGGTCGCCCTTCGGCACTTTCAGGCCGTGGTCGTCAACGCTGACCAGCAGGCCGGCGGCGTCGAAGGCGGCAACGATCTGCTTGCGCGCTTCGAAACGGTCGAGGCCGACGTATTCGGCCGGGATCTTGCCGTCGATGCTGTCGTTCAGCGTGCCGTCGAGGTTGAACACCTGGCAGGCCGGGAGAATGGCCGCGTTCTTGTCGAAGACGTTGAGCAGCGGCAGGTTGTGGCGCTTGCCGACTTCGTAGTCGTTGAAATCGTGGGCCGGGGTGATTTTCACGCAACCGGTGCCGAATTCAGGATCGCAATAATCGTCGGCGATGATCGGGATACGACGGCCGACCAGCGGCAGCTCGATAAACTTGCCGATCAGGGCCTTGTAGCGCTCGTCTTCCGGGTTTACCGCCACGGCCGAGTCGCCGAGCATGGTTTCCGGACGGGTGGTGGCGACGATCAGGTGATCCAGGCCGTCGGCGGTCTTGGCGCCGTCAGCCAGTGGATAACGCAGGTTCCAGAGGAAACCTTTCTCGTCGTGGTTTTCCACTTCGAGGTCGGAGATCGCCGTGTGCAGCTTGGTGTCCCAGTTGACCAGGCGCTTGCCGCGATAGATCAGGCCATCTTCGTGCAGGCGCACGAAGGCTTCCTTGACCGCTTCCGAGAGGCCGTCGTCCATGGTGAAGCGCTCGCGGCTCCAGTCCACGGACGAGCCCAGGCGACGGATCTGGCGGCTGATGTTGCCGCCGGACTGATCCTTCCACTCCCAGACCTTTTCGAGGAATTTCTCGCGGCCCAGGTCATGGCGATTCTGGCCCTGGGCTTCGAGTTGGCGTTCCACCAGCATCTGCGTGGCGATCCCGGCGTGGTCGGTGCCCGGCTGCCACAGGGTGTTGCGACCCTGCATGCGACGGAAACGGATCAGGGCGTCCATGATCGCGTTATTGAAACCGTGGCCCATGTGCAGGCTGCCGGTGACGTTCGGCGGCGGGATCATGATGGTGTAGGCGTCGCCGGTACCTTGCGGGGCGAAATAATTCTCGGACTCCCAGGTCTGGTACCAGGAAGTTTCAATGGCGTGCGGCTGGTAGGTCTTATCCATGCGCGGCGGGACCCTTAGGCATTAATTCAGGAAAGCCGGCAAGTATAACGGGGATATGGCGCGGGGCGTAGAGCGAGGTGAGCGCCGGTGGCACAAAAATGCCCGCTGGCGCAGACAGGGCTCGGGTGAGGCGTCGTGTCAGGAAGGATACTGGCTGAGCAGGCGTTCCATGCGCGCGTCCAGGCGACGCTTGATCTCGGTTTCGATATGCGGGGCGAAGTCGTCGATCACGTCCTGCATGATCAGTTGCGCGGCGGCGCGCAGTTCGCTGTCCAGGTGCAGCAGGGCGTCCTGGCTCTTGTTCTTGCTCGGCTCGGCGGCGACGGCCACGGGGGCCGGTTCAGGCTTGACGACGGGCGCAACGACAGCTTCGGGCTGCACCTCGACCTTGGTTTTATTACCCACCATGTCGAACAGCAGGGGGATCTGTCCTTCGCTGGCGACCGTTTCGGTCAGCAGCGGCGGTTGCAGGGTGTCATCGCCCAGCAACTTGCGGATCGATTCGAGCTCGTCCAGCAAGGGCGCGGCTTTTTGTGTTTGTTTTGGAGTGTCCATCGGGGTGCTCAAAGTCGCTGTAGACGGTGATCTTGCAGAGGATAGCCCTGTTCGCGGTAGAAGCGGAAACTCTCCCGCGCCGCTTGACGAATCGCCGGGTCTTCCACCACCACTTCGGCCACACGGGCAAAGCGCGATGCAAACGACGGTACCTTCATATCGAGGTTCACCAGCAGGTCCTGATGGGGGCCGGGGTCTTCGCCCAGTCCCAGCACCACGGTGCCTTCCGGCTCGCTTTCCGCCGGGCCGTGGGGAACGAAACTCTCGCCCTTGAACTGCCACAGGCGGGCATCGAGATCGTCGCGCTGGGCACTGTCGCTGCAATGCAGGTAGACCTTGTGCCCCAGGCGCCAGGCCTTTTCGGTCAGCTTGCAGGCAAAGTCCAGGCGCGCCGAAGGGTCCGCGCTGGGAAGGATATAGAAGTCGACTTGGGTCATAGGGGATTCCGGATTCCGGGCAGCGTCATTGACCGACGCCACCCGGCAGGCTCAGGTTCAGGCCTTGGCGCGGTCCAGCAGGTACTGGGTCAGCAGGGGCACCGGACGGCCGGTGGCGCCCTTGTCCTTGCCGCCGCTGGTCCAGGCGGTGCCGGCGATGTCCAGGTGGGCCCAGTTGAACTGTTTGGCGAAGCGCGACAGGAAGCACGCCGCGGTGATGGTCCCGGCTTTCGGCCCGCCGATGTTGGCGATGTCGGCGAACGGGCTGTCCAGCTGTTCCTGGTATTCGTCGAACAGCGGCAGTTGCCAGGCGCGGTCATCGGCTTGGCGGCCGGCGCTGAGCAGTTGCTCGATCAGTTCGTCGTTGTTGCCCAGCAGGCCCGAGGTGTGGGCGCCGAGGGCGACGACGCAGGCGCCGGTCAGGGTGGCGATATCGATCACCGCCTGGGGCTTGAAGCGTTCGGCGTAGGTCAGGGCGTCGCACAGCACCAGGCGGCCTTCGGCGTCGGTGTTGAGGATTTCCACGGTCTGGCCGCTGAGGGTGGTGACGATGTCGCCCGGACGGGTCGCGCCGCCGCTCGGCATGTTCTCGGCACAGGCCAGGATGCACACCAGGTTGATCGGCAGTTGCAGGGCGAGCACGGCGTGCAGGGTGCCGAATACGCTGGCGGCACCGCCCATGTCGTATTTCATCTCATCCATGCCCAGGCCCGGCTTGAGGCTGATACCGCCGGTGTCGAAGGTGATACCCTTGCCGACCAGGGCAAACGGCTTCTCGGATTTCTTGCCGCCGTTGTATTGCATGACGATCAGGCGTGGCGGCTGGTCGCTGCCCTGGCCCACGGCGTAGAACGAGCCCATGCCCAGTTCCTTGATCTTCTTCTCGTCAAGGACCTCGACCTTCAGGCCTTTGTTCGCCTTGCCGAGGTTCTTCGCCTGTTCGGCGAGGTAGCTCGGGTGGCAGATGTTCGGTGGCAGGTTGCCCAGGTCGCGGGTGAATGCCATGCCGCCGGCGATGGCGCGGGCGTGGCTGACGGCGCGTTCGACTTCGGCTTGCGCGGCCTTGATGGTCACCAGGGTGATTTTCTTCAGGGCGCGGGGTTCGGCCTTCTGGCTCTTGAACTGGTCGAAGCTGTATTCACCGTCCAGCAGGCTTTCGGCCAGCAGGCGGGTCTTGCCGTAGCTGTCGCGGCCCTTGACCACGACTTCATCGAGGGCAAGCACGGCATCGCTGCCGCCCAGGCCCTTGAGGGTGGCGAGGATCGCGGCAACGGCTTTGCGGAACGGCCGGTCGCCGAGTTCGGCGTCCTTGCCCACGCCCACCAGCAGCACACGTTCGGCCTTGAGGTTGGGCAGGCTTTGCAGCAGCAGGGTCTGGCCGACCTTGCCGGCCAGGTCGCCGCGCTTGAGGATGGCGCTGATGGCGCCGCCGCTGAGTTCATCGACTTTGCTGGCGACCGCGCCGAGTGTCCGGCCTTCGCCGACGGCGATTACCAGGGTGGCGGTTTTCAACGTTTCTGGGCTGACGCTTTTTACAACCAGTTCCATGTCCGGGTCCCTGAATATTAAGGTCAAAGGGCGCAGAGACAGCTCTGCACCGGGGCGAAGCGACGCAAGGGCGTGGTCTTCGGCAAAGGCCGCAGTTTGAACCTCGGCGCTGGCCGGGGGCAAGTCCCAATACCGATCATCGGTGGCCCCCACAGTGACCTTTGGCCGCTCCCGGGGCCGGGGCTTGCGCATGCGCAGTGACAGGCGCGGTCAATCACAGGATAATGCGCCTCTTTTTAGACGGCCCGCCGTGGCGAGCCCTCTGTCGGTGCCTATGTTTGCTTGTTCGGCCACCTTAGCCTGACAACCCTGGAGTGTCTGGTTTGATTGTTTTTCGTTATCTGTCCCGCGAAGTCTTGATCACCTTGAGTGCGGTAAGCGCCGTGTTGCTGGTCATCACCATGAGCGGACGCTTCGTCAAGTTCCTTGCCCAGGCCGCCTCGGGTCAACTGGACCCGGGCTCGCTGTTCCTGATCATGGGCTTCCGCCTGCCCGGTTTCCTCCAGCTGATCCTGCCGCTGGGGCTGTTCCTCGGGATTCTGCTGGCCTACGGCCGGCTCTATCTCGAAAGCGAAATGACCGTGCTGTCCGCCACCGGCATGAGCCAGCAGCGTCTGCTGGGCATGACCATGGCGCCGGCGCTGCTGGTGGCCTTGCTGGTGGCCTGGATCAGCCTGAGCCTGGCACCCAAGGGCGCCCTGCAATTCCAGTTGCTGCTTAACCAGCAGGACGCCATGACCGAATTCGACACCCTGGTGCCCGGCCGCTTCCAGGAGCTCAACGATGGCTCGCGGGTCACCTATACCGAGCAACTCTCCGATGACCGGGCGAACCTGGGCGGTGTGTTCATTTCGGAAAAACGCTTCGGTGTGAACAAGAAGGACCGGGGCATTTCCGTGCTGGTGGCCGAGAAAGGCCGCCAGGAAGTGCGCAAGGACGGCAATCGCTACCTGATCCTGGAAAACGGCTATCGCTACGACGGCAGCCCGGGGATGGCCGACTACCGGGCGATCAAGTACGAAACCTACGGTGTCATGCTGCCCAAGCCCGAGATCAGCGAAGAAGTCACCGATCGCGATGCGATGACCACCTCCAGCCTGTTCGGCAACCCGGACCTGAAGGCTGTCGCCGAATTGCAATGGCGGCTGTCGCTGCCCCTGCTGGTGTTTATCGTGACGCTGATGGCCGTGCCGCTGTCGCGGGTCAACCCGCGCCAGGGCCGTTTCCTCAAGCTGCTGCCGGCGATCCTTCTTTATATGGCCTACCTGACCATGCTGATTTCCGCCCGTGGCGCGCTGGAGAAAGGCAACTTGTCACCGCTGCTGGGCATGTGGTGGGTGCACGGCCTGTTCCTGGCCATCGGCCTGGCGCTGCTGTATTGGGAACCCCTGCGTTTGAAACTGGCGAGTCGTCGCACTGTGAAGGAGATGGCTCGTGGGTAAGCTCGATCGCTACATTGGTAGCAGTGTATTCATGGCGATCCTTGCCGTACTGGGGATCATCCTCGGGCTGGCCTCGCTGTTTGCCTTTATCGACGAGATGGGCAGCATCTCCGATACCTACACCCTGGGCGACGTACTGAGCTTCGTGGTGCTGACGGCGCCGCGCCGGGTCTACGACATGTTGCCGATGGCCGGCCTGATCGGCTGCCTGATCGGCCTCGGCAGCCTGGCCAGCAACAGCGAACTGACCATCATGCGCGCGGCGGGCGTCTCCGTCGGGCGCATCGTCTGGGCGGTGATGAAGCCGATGCTGCTGTTGATGCTGATCGGCGTGCTGGTCGGCGAGTACGTCGCCCCGGCCACCGAGAGCAAGGCCCAGGCGGCCAAGGCCCTGGCCCAGGGTTCGGGGGATGCGCAGAGTTCGCGCAACGGCCTCTGGCATCGTCAGGGTGACGAGTTCATCCATATCAACGCCGTGCAGCCCAATGGCCTGCTTTACGGTGTGACCCGCTATCACTTCGACAGCGAGCGCCACATGCTCTCGTCGAGCTTTGCCAAGAAGGCTCACTTCGACAAGGACCTCTGGACGCTGACGGACGTGACCACCACCTATTTCCGTGACGGTCGCACCGAAGTGATCAATGTGCCGGAAGAGGGCTGGGACGTGGCCTTGAGCCCGAACCTGCTGAGTACCGTGGTGATGGTGCCCGAGGCCCTGTCGATCAGCGGCCTGTGGAGCTATATCCACTACCTGGCGGACCAGGGCCTGGCGAATGGTCGTTACTGGCTGGCGTTCTGGGTCAAGGTCCTGCAACCGCTGGTGACGGCGGCACTGGTATTGATGGCGATTTCCTTCATCTTCGGCCCGCTGCGTTCGGTTACCCTGGGCCAACGGGTATTCACCGGCGTGCTGGTGGGCTTCACCTTCCGCATCGCCCAGGACCTGCTCGGGCCTTCGAGCCTGGTGTTCGGTTTCCCGCCGCTGCTGGCGGTGGTGGTGCCGGCGGCGATCTGTGCGGTGGCCGGTGTCTGGCTGTTGCGTCGAGCCGGATGATGAAGCGATCGAGCGGTAAATGATCCACGGAAAAGCCTCTGTCCACTGACCGAGGCTTTTTTTGTCCGTGCCGTCCGGCCTGTTCACGTGACGCCTTGGTCGCGCATCAGGTACAATTCCCGGCTATTTTTCGGCGGGCAGTCTGCCTGCAACCTTTTTGAGTGTTGATCCGTGAGTGATTTGAGTCATATCCGCAATTTCTCCATCATCGCCCACATTGACCATGGCAAGTCGACTCTGGCCGATCGCTTCATCCAGATGTGCGGCGGCCTTGCCGAGCGCGAGATGGAAGCACAGGTGCTGGATTCCATGGACCTGGAGCGCGAGCGCGGGATCACCATCAAGGCCCATAGCGTTACCCTGTACTACAAGGCTCGCGATGGCATCACCTACCAGCTGAACTTCATTGACACCCCCGGCCACGTCGACTTCACCTATGAAGTCAGCCGTTCCCTGGCGGCCTGTGAAGGTGCCTTGCTGGTGGTGGACGCCGGCCAGGGCGTCGAAGCCCAATCCGTTGCCAACTGCTACACCGCCATCGAGCAGGGCCTGGAAGTCATGCCGGTGCTGAACAAGATCGACCTGCCCCAGGCCGATCCGGACCGCGTGAAGGAAGAAATCGAGAAGATCATCGGTATCGACGCCACCGACGCCGTCACCTGCAGCGCCAAGACCGGCCTGGGTGTCGACGAAGTGCTCGAGCGCCTGGTGACCACCATTCCCGCGCCGACCGGCAATATCGAAGATCCGCTGCAAGCGTTGATCATCGACTCCTGGTTCGACAACTACCTGGGCGTCGTGTCCCTGGTGCGCGTGCGCCACGGCCGTGTGCGCAAGGGCGACAAGATCCTGGTCAAGTCCACCGGCAAGATGCACCTGGTGGACAGCGTCGGCGTGTTCAACCCGAAACACACCGCCACCGTCGACCTGAAGGCTGGCGAAGTGGGCTTTATCATCGCCGGTATCAAGGACATCCACGGCGCGCCGGTGGGTGACACCCTGACCCTGAGCACCACCCCTGACGTCGACGTGCTGCCGGGCTTCAAACGCATCCAGCCGCAGGTCTACGCCGGTCTGTTCCCGGTCAGCTCCGACGATTTCGAAGACTTCCGCGAAGCCCTGCAAAAGCTCACGCTGAACGATTCCTCGCTGCAGTACACCCCGGAAAGCTCCGACGCCCTGGGCTTCGGCTTCCGTTGCGGGTTCCTCGGCATGCTGCACATGGAGATCATCCAGGAGCGCCTGGAGCGCGAGTACGACCTGGACCTGATCACCACCGCGCCGACGGTAATCTTCGAGCTGCTGCTCAAGAACGGTGAAACCATTTACGTCGACAACCCGTCCAAGCTGCCGGACCTGTCGGCCATCGAGGATATGCGCGAACCGATCGTGCGGGCCAATATCCTTGTACCGCAGGAGCACCTGGGCAACGTCATTACCCTGTGTATCGAGAAACGTGGCATCCAGCACGACATGCTGTTCCTCGGTTCCCAGGTGCAGGTGACCTACGATTTGCCGATGAACGAAGTGGTCCTGGACTTCTTTGACCGTCTCAAATCCACCAGTCGCGGCTATGCTTCGCTGGACTACCATTTTGATCGTTACCAGTCGGCCAACCTGGTCAAGCTGGATGTACTGATCAACGGTGAAAAGGTCGACGCCCTGGCGCTGATCGTGCATCGTGATAACGCGCATTACAAAGGTCGTGCGTTGACCGAGAAGATGAAAGAACTGATTCCTCGTCAGATGTTCGACGTTGCCATCCAGGCCGCCATTGGCGGGCAGATCGTGGCGCGGACAACCGTCAAGGCCCTCAGAAAGAACGTACTGGCCAAATGCTATGGCGGCGACGTCAGCCGTAAGCGCAAGCTGTTGGAAAAGCAGAAGGCCGGTAAGAAACGCATGAAGCAAGTGGGCAACGTGGAAATTCCACAGGAAGCCTTCCTTGCAGTGCTCAGGTTGGATAGTTAGGTCCTATGTCACTAAATTTCCCGCTGTTGCTGGTCATCGCCGTCGCCGTCTGTGGTGTCTTGGCGTTGTTCGATCTGATCTTTCTGGCGCCTCGTCGGCGTTCCGCTATCGCGGCCTATCAGGGCAGCGTGACGCAGCCCGATGGCGAGGTGGTCGAAAAGCTGAGCAAGGAGCCTTTGCTGGTTGAATACGGCAAATCCTTCTTCCCGGTGTTGTTCATCGTGCTGGTGCTGCGTTCGTTCCTGGTGGAGCCGTTCCAGATTCCGTCCGGCTCGATGAAGCCGACCCTGGATGTCGGCGACTTCATCCTGGTGAACAAGTTTTCCTACGGGATCCGTTTGCCGGTGATCGACATGAAGGTCATCCAGGTCGGTGATCCGCAGCGCGGCGATGTGATGGTGTTCCGCTACCCGAGCGACCCCAACGTCAACTACATCAAGCGTGTAGTCGGCCTGCCGGGCGACGTGGTGCGCTACACCACTGACAAGAAGCTGTTCGTCAACGGCCAGCCGGTGGCCGAACAGCTGGTCGGCGCCGAGCCGGGCATGCTGGGCAGCGCCGAGCTCTACAAGGAGCAACTGGGCGCCGCCGAGCACCTGATCCGCAAGGAGATGGGCCGCTACCGCGCGCCGCCTGATCACGAGTGGACGGTCCCCGCGGGCCACTACTTCATGATGGGCGACAACCGCGACAACTCCAACGACAGCCGCTACTGGGATGACCCGAACATTCCCAAGGAGCTGCTGGGCATGGTTCCCGACGAGAACATCGTCGGCAAGGCCTTTGCGGTCTGGATGAGCTGGCCCGAACCGAAACTCAGCCACTTCCCGAATTTTTCCCGGGTCGGTCTGATCAAGTAACCAAACCCGGCGCTGTGAACACAGCGCCGAGTGCTTTTTCAGGTGCCGCAGTACCATGAAGATGACCTCTGCTCGCTCGCAAAAAGGCCTGTCGTTTTTTGGCTGGTTGCTGACCCTGGCGTTGGTGGCCTTTGCCGCCAGTGTGGCGCTGAAGGTGGTCCCGCATTACCTCGACTATCTGTCGATGAAGAGAATCATCATGTCGGTGGAAACCGACAAGGCGGCGGATATCACCACCGTCAACGACTTTTATACCCACGTTACCCGCGGCATGCAGGTCAACAGTATTCAGGATTTGGATTTGAACAAGGTGTTAAGCGTGACGTTGGAGGACAACCGGTTCCTCGCGCACTTGAAATATGAGCAGCGTGATCCGCTGATCCAGAACATCGATCTGGTGGTCAAGTTCGACCACGAATTCAGCGTGGCCAAACCGTGAGCGTGTCTTTAAGTCGTCTCGAGCGCCAGCTCGGCTATACCTTCAAGGATCAGGAGCTGATGCTCCTGGCCCTGACTCACCGCAGTTTTGCCGGGCGCAACAACGAACGCCTGGAATTCCTCGGTGATGCCATTCTCAACTTCGTCGCCGGTGAAGCGCTGTTCGAGCGTTTCCCCCAGGCTCGCGAAGGCCAGTTGTCGCGTTTGCGCGCGCGCCTGGTGAAAGGTGAAACACTGGCGGTACTGGCTCGTGGTTTCGAGTTGGGCGAGTACCTGCGCCTGGGTTCCGGCGAATTGAAGAGCGGTGGTTTTCGCCGTGAATCGATTCTCGCCGATGCCCTGGAAGCCCTGATCGGCGCCATTTACCTGGATGCCGGCATGGAAGCGGCACGGGACCGGGTGTTGGCCTGGCTGACCTCGGAGTTCGACAGCCTGACGCTGGTGGACACCAACAAGGACCCCAAGACCCGGCTGCAGGAGTTTCTCCAGTCCCGGGCCTGCGACCTGCCGCGTTACGAAGTGGTGGATATCCAGGGTGAGCCGCATTGCCGGACGTTCTTCGTCGAGTGCGAGATCTCCCTATTGAATGAAAAAAGCCGAGGACAGGGCGTGAGCCGTCGTATTGCCGAACAGGTAGCGGCCGCATCAGCCCTGATTGCCCTGGGCGTGGAGAATGGTAATGACTGATTCAACGGCAACACGCTGCGGCTACGTCGCCATCGTCGGCCGGCCGAACGTGGGCAAGTCCACGCTGCTGAACCATATCCTCGGGCAGAAACTGGCGATCACCTCGCGCAAGCCCCAGACCACTCGTCACAACATGCTCGGGATCAAGACCGAAGGCACCGTGCAGGCGGTCTACGTGGATACCCCCGGTATGCACAAGGGCGGCGAAAAGGCCCTGAACCGCTACATGAACAAGACCGCTTCGGCGGCGTTGAAAGACGTCGACGTGGTGATCTTCGTGGTGGATCGGACCCGCTGGACCGACGAGGACCAGATGGTCCTGGAACGCATCCAGTACGTCGAAGGCCCGGTGATCGTGGCCTTGAACAAGACCGACCGGATCGAGGACAAGGCTGAGCTGATGCCGCACCTGACCTGGTTGCAGGAACAGCTGCCCAAGGCGCAGATCGTGCCGATCTCGGCGCAGCACGGGCATAACCTTGAGCACCTGGAAAGCCTGATCGCCGCGCACCTGCCGGAAAACGAGCACTTTTTCCCGGAAGACCAGATCACCGACCGCAGCAGCCGTTTCCTGGCGGCGGAACTGGTGCGTGAGAAAATCATGCGGCAGATGGGCGCCGAGCTGCCTTACCAGATCACCGTGGAAATCGAAGAATTCAAGCAGCAGGGCAAGACCCTGCATATCCATGCGCTGATCCTCGTCGAACGTGACGGCCAGAAGAAGATCATCATTGGCGACAAGGGCGAGCGCATCAAGCGCATCGGCACCGAGGCGCGCAAGGATATGGAACTGCTGTTCGATTCGAAGATCATGCTCAACCTGTGGGTCAAGGTGAAAGGCGGCTGGTCCGATGACGAGCGTGCACTGCGTTCGCTGGGTTACGGCGACCTGTAACACGCCATCTTGTGGCTAACGCGGTCTTGTGGCGAGCGGGCTTGCCCGCGTTGGGGGGCGAAGCCCCCCCAAAAAACCAGGTACCTCGTTCTACCTGGCACACCGCGATCTCTGGTTTTAGGGCCGCTTCGCGGCCCAGCGCGGGCAAGCCCGCTCGCCACAATAAGTTTGCCTGCCAGAAGTAGTATTCCTTCAGAGACATTCATAAGCCGATGTCCACCCAGCCACCTCCCGGCCAACCGGCCTACGTCCTGCACTCCCGTGCCTACCGCGAAAACAGCGCCTTGGTGGATTTCATCACCCCGCAAGGTCGGCTGCGTGCCGTGCTGCGCAGTGCGCGGGGCAAGGCCGGGACCCTGGCGCGGCCCTTCGTGCCCCTCGAAGTTGAATTTCGCGGTCGCGGCGAGCTGAAGAACGTCGGACGGATGGAAAGCGCCGGTGTCGCCACCTGGCTGGTTGGCGAGGCCCTGTTCAGCGGTCTCTACCTCAATGAGCTGTTGATCCGCCTGCTCCCCGCCGAAGACCCGCACCCCGCGGTCTTCGACCATTACGCCGCGACCTTGCTCGCCCTGGCCGAAGGCCGACCTCTCGAACCACTGCTGCGCTCCTTTGAATGGCGGCTGCTGGACGACCTCGGCTATGGTTTTTCCCTGGACCAGGATATTCACGGCGAACCGCTGGCGGCGGATGGCTTGTACCGCCTGCAAGTCGATGCCGGCCTGGAGCGGGTCTACCTGTTGCAACCGGGTCTGTTCCAGGGCACCGAGCTGCTGGCCATGGCCGAGGCCGACTGGACGGCGGTGGGCGCCTTGTCGGCGGCCAAGCGCCTGATGCGCCAGGCCCTGGCGGTGCACCTGGGCGGCAAGCCGCTGGTCAGTCGCGAGTTGTTTCGCAAGCCCTGAGGGCGGGCTCATTGGCGACAGGGCCGAGGTCTGGTTGGCGGCTTCAGTGATCCCCGGTGAACCCTCGACATCCACACTCGACACACAGAACTGGCCGTACAGGCCACGACTGACGTGTATGCTGTGCACCGAATCTTCCACTCTTCAGGAGTCTTTCCGTGAGCACCAGCACTCGTATCCTTCTCGGCGTGAACATCGACCACGTCGCCACCCTGCGTCAGGCCCGGGGCACGCGTTATCCCGATCCGGTCAAGGCTGCGCTGGATGCCGAAGAGGCGGGCGCCGATGGCATCACCGTGCACCTGCGTGAAGACCGCCGGCATATCCAGGAGCGCGATGTGCTGCTGCTCAAGGATGTGTTGCAGACGCGGATGAACTTCGAGATGGGCGTGACCGAAGAGATGATGGCGTTTGCCGAGCGCATTCGGCCGGCGCATATCTGCCTGGTGCCGGAAACCCGCCAGGAGCTGACCACCGAAGGCGGCCTTGACGTGGCGGGGCAGGAGGAGCGGATCAAGGCGGCGGTGGAGCGTCTGAGCAAGATCGGCAGCGAAGTGTCGCTGTTCATCGATGCCGACGAGCGTCAGATTGCCGCGGCCAAGCGTGTCGGTGCGCCGGCTATCGAATTGCACACCGGGCGTTATGCCGATGCCCATACACCGGCGGAAGTCGCCGAAGAGCTGAAGCGGATCGCCGATGGCGTGGCGTTTGGCGTGGCCCAGGGGCTGATCGTCAATGCCGGGCATGGCCTGCATTACCACAACGTCGAGGCGGTGGCGGCGATTCCGGGGATCAATGAGCTGAACATCGGTCACGCATTGGTGGCCCATGCGCTGTTCGTCGGATTCAAGGCCGCGGTGGTGGAGATGAAAGAGTTGATCCTGGCGGCTGCGCCGAAGGCCTGAGCACTGGGTATTTGATATCGCGGTGCAACCTGAAATGTTGTTGCGCCTGTTCCGGCCTATTCGCGGGCAAGCTCCGCTCCCACAGTTTGACCGCGTACCCCCTGTGGGAGCGGAGCTTGCCCGCGAAGGGGGCCGAAAGAGCGCCACAAATAACTCAGGCCGCCCAACGCTCTAGAGCTGCGGCGGCTGCTCGGTCGGCTTGGTCTTGTCCACGCCCGGCACATGCAGGTTGCTGTCCGCCACCTGGCTGCCTTCCAGCTGCGGCTGGGTTACCCAGGTCAGGATGTCGTAGTAACGACGGATGTTGGCGACGAAATGCACCGGTTCGCCGCCCCGCGCATAACCGTAGCGGGTCTTGCTGTACCACTGCTTCTGCGCCAGGCGCGGCAGCATCTTCTTCACATCCAGCCACTTGTTCGGGTTCAGGCCTTCCTTCTCGGCCAGCTTGCGCGCGTCGTCCAGATGGCCGCTGCCGACGTTGTACGCCGCCAGGGCAAACCAGGTGCGGTCCGGCTCTTCGATCTGCTCGTCCAGCTGATCCTTCATATACGCCAGGTACTTGGCCCCGCCGCTGATGCTTTGTCGCGCATCCAGGCGATTGGACACGCCCATGGCCTGGGCCGTGCTCTGGGTCAGCATCATCAGGCCGCGCACGCCGGTCTTGGACGTGACCCCCGGCTGCCACAGCGACTCCTGATAACCGATGGCCGCCAGCAACCGCCAGTCGACTTTCTCTTCCTTGGCCGATGCGCGGAAATGTTTCTCGTACTTGGGCAGGCGCTGTTGCAGGTGCTGGGCAAAGGTATAGGCGCCGACGTAACCCAGTACATCGACATGCCCGTAATAACGATCTTTCAGACGTTGCAGGGTGCCGTTCTTCTGCACCTTGTCGAGGTAGGCGTTGATCTCGTTGAGCAGGCTGTTGTCTTCCCCCGGGGCCACCGCCCAGCGTTGACTGCGGGCATCGCCGAGGTCGAACGCGACCCGCACGTTGGGGAAATAAACCTGGTTCATCGCCACTTCGTTGGAGTCCACCAGGGTCAGGTCGATCTGACCCTCATCGACCATGCGCAGCAGGTCGACCACCTCAACCGCGTCGGACTCTTCGTATTCGATCGCAGGATTCTGCTTTTTCAGCTCGGCGAGTTGTTCGGCATGGCTGCTGCCCTTGAGCACCGTGATGCGCTTGCCCACCAGATCCGCGGGTGTAGTGGGGCGGGACTGGCCATTGCGATAGACGATCTGCGGGGTGACTTCCAGGTACGGATGGGAAAAACGCGCCTGCAGCTTGCGCTCGTCGCTGCTCACCAGGCCGGCCGCCGCCAGCACCGGGCCGTTGGGTTTGCCCAGCTGATTGAACAGGTCGTCGAGGTTGTCCGCGGTTTCGATCTCGAGCTTGACCCCCAGGTCATCGGCAAAGCGCTTGACCAGTTCGTACTCGAAGCCGGTTTCGCCGTTGCGGTCCTGGAAATAGGTGGCCGGACTGTTGCGGGTAATCACCCGCAGTACGCCGTCCTCCTTTACGCGCTCGAGTGTGCTGGGTTTATCAACACAGGCACCGAGCATCAGGAAGATTCCGGTTGCGATGAGCCACCTGGCACAGCGCGGGCGGAAAGCAGTAGGGAAGAACATCTGCGCAGTATACGCAAAGGACCCCGGCCGCCATATCTCGACAGAATCACGCCGGTCTGCTAGCGATCCCTGGGAATGGCTGGAGGCTGTAGGAATAGGCTTTTGAGTGCGTATGAACTTTATAAAATAGCAGTGATGAATAATGGTAATTATCTGTAGGAATGGGTAATTAGACCTTGAGAGGCATCTGCTGTGAGGCAAGCGTGCCGTTTCGGGTGCCGTCGCGGGCGGTTTAGGCTAGAATGCACGGCCTCAAAGCACACCCCTTCCCGAGGCTGTCCCGAAGATGTTGATCCTGCGCGGCGCTCCTGCCCTTTCCGCCTTTCGCCACAGCAAACTGCTTGAACAACTGAGCCAAAAAGTTCCGGCTGTCAGTGGTTTGTATGCCGAGTTCGCCCATTTCGCCGAAGTGACTGGCGTGCTGACTGGCGACGAACAGCAAGTGCTGGCCCGCCTGCTGAAATACGGCCCGAGCGTGCCGGTCCAGGAGCCGACCGGTCGTCTGTTTCTGGTGTTGCCGCGTTTCGGCACCATTTCGCCCTGGTCGAGCAAGGCCAGCGACATTGCCCGTAACTGCGGCCTGGGGAACGTCCAGCGCCTGGAGCGCGGTATCGCGTTCTACGTGGCTGGCCAGTTCAGCGAGGCCGAAGCCGAACTGATCGCCGCCACCCTGCATGACCGCATGACCCAGATCGTGCTGGGCAAGCTGGAAGAGGCCGCCGGTCTGTTCAGCCACGCCGAGCCCAAGCCGCTGACGGCCATCGATCTGCTGGGCGGCGGTCGCGCCGCGCTGGAGAAAGCCAACGTCGAGCTGGGCCTGGCCCTGGCGGAAGACGAGATCGACTACCTGGTCGACGCGTTCAACGGCCTCAAGCGCAACCCCCACGACATCGAACTGATGATGTTCGCCCAGGCGAACTCCGAGCACTGCCGTCACAAGATCTTCAACGCCAGTTGGGACATCGACGGCCAGAGCCAGGAAAAAAGCCTGTTCGGCATGATCAAGAACACCTACCAGATGCACAGCGAAGGCGTTCTGTCGGCTTACAAGGACAACGCCTCGGTGATCGTCGGTAACGTTGCCGGACGTTTCTTCCCGGACCCTGAAACCCGCCAGTACGGCGCGGTGCAGGAGCCGGTGCACATCCTGATGAAGGTCGAGACCCACAACCACCCGACCGCGATTGCCCCTTTCCCGGGCGCAGCCACCGGTTCCGGCGGCGAGATCCGCGACGAGGGTGCTACCGGTCGCGGCGCCAAGCCGAAAGCCGGCCTCACCGGTTTCACTGTCTCCAACCTGCAGATCCCGGGCTTCGAACAGCCGTGGGAAGTGCCGTACGGCAAGCCTGAGCGCATCGTCACCGCGCTGGACATCATGATCGAAGGCCCACTGGGTGGCGCCGCGTTCAACAACGAATTCGGTCGTCCGGCCCTGACCGGCTACTTCCGGACTTTCGAGCAATCCATCACCACTCCACGTGGCGACGAAGTGCGCGGTTACCACAAGCCGATCATGCTGGCTGGCGGTATGGGCAACATCCGCGCCGAGCACGTACAGAAAGGTGAAATCGTCGTCGGCTCCAAGCTGATCGTGCTCGGCGGCCCGGCCATGCTGATCGGCCTGGGTGGCGGCGCTGCCTCTTCCATGGCCACCGGCACCAGTTCGGCGGACCTGGATTTCGCTTCGGTACAGCGCGAAAACCCGGAAATGGAACGCCGTTGCCAGGAGGTCATCGACCGTTGCTGGCAGCTGGGCGACAAGAACCCCATCAGCTTTATCCACGACGTGGGTGCCGGCGGTCTGTCCAACGCCTTCCCGGAACTGGTCAACGACGGCGATCGCGGTGGGCGTTTCGAACTGCGCAACATTCCCAATGACGAGCCGGGCATGGCCCCGCACGAAATCTGGTCCAACGAATCCCAGGAACGTTATGTCCTGGCGGTCGGCGCAGCGGACTTCGAACGCTTCAAGGCGATCTGCGAGCGTGAGCGTTGCCCGTTCGCCGTGGTCGGCGAGGCCACTGCCGAGCCACAACTGACGGTCACCGACAGCCACTTCGGCAACAGCCCGGTGGACATGCCCCTGGAAGTGCTGCTGGGCAAGGCCCCGCGCATGCACCGTTCGGCGGTACGTGAAAGCGAACTGGGCGACGATTTCGATCCGAGCACCCTGGCCCTGGCCGAGTGCGTCGAGCGCGTCCTGCATCACCCGGCCGTGGCGAGCAAGAGCTTCCTGATCACCATCGGCGACCGCACCATTACCGGCCTGGTCTCCCGCGACCAGATGGTCGGCCCGTGGCAGGTCCCGGTGGCTGACGTCGCCGTGACCGCCACCAGCTTCGACGTCTACACCGGTGAAGCCATGGCCATGGGTGAGCGCACGCCGCTGGCCCTGCTGAACGCACCGGCTTCCGGGCGCATGGCGATCGGCGAAACCCTGACCAACATCGCCGCTTCGCGGATCGGCAAACTGTCCGATATCAAGCTGTCGGCCAACTGGATGTCCGCTGCCGGCCATCCGGGTGAAGACGCCCGTCTGTACGACACCGTCAAAGCGGTCGGCATGGAACTGTGCCCTGAACTGGGCCTGACCATTCCGGTGGGCAAGGACTCCATGTCCATGGCCACTCGCTGGAACGATGAGGGTACCGACAAGAGCGTGACCTCGCCGCTGTCGCTGATCGTGACCGGTTTCGCCCCGGTCACCGATATCCGCCAGACCCTGACCCCGCAACTGCGCATGGACAAGGGCACCACCGATCTGATCCTGATCGACCTCGGTCGTGGCCAGAACCGCATGGGTGCTTCGATCCTTGCCCAGGTCTACGGCAAGCTCGGCAAGGTGGCTCCGGACGTCGACGACGCCGAAGACCTGAAGGCCTTCTTCGCGGTGATCCAGGGCCTCAACGCCGACGGTCACCTGCTGGCCTACCACGACCGTTCCGACGGCGGCCTGCTGACCTCCGTGCTGGAAATGGCCTTTGCCGGTCATTGCGGCCTGCACCTGAACCTCGACGGTGTGGCGGAAACCTCCGCCGACCTCGCCGCCATCCTGTTCAACGAAGAACTCGGTGCGGTGATCCAGGTTCGCCAGGATTCCACCCCGGACGTGCTGGCGCAATTCAGCGCCGCCGGCCTGGGCGACTGTGTGTCGGTGATCGGCCAGCCGTTGAACAACGGCGAAGTCAGCATCACCTTCGACGGCGAGACGGTCTTCACCGGCGAGCGTCGTCTGTTGCAGCGCCAGTGGGCGGAAACCAGCTACCGCATCCAGCGCCTGCGCGACAACGCCGAATGCGCCGACCAGGAATTCGATGTCCTGCTCGACGAGGGCAACCCGGGCCTGAGCTACAAGACCAGCTTCGATGTGAACCAGGACATCGCCGCGCCGTACATCAAGAAAGGCATTCGCCCACAGGTTGCCGTGCTGCGTGAGCAGGGCGTCAACGGCCAGGTGGAAATGGCTGCGGCGTTCGACCGTGCCGGCTTCAATGCCATCGACGTGCACATGAGCGATATCCTCGCCGGTCGCGTCGACCTGAACGAGTTCAAGGGCCTGGTCGCCTGCGGCGGCTTCTCCTACGGTGACGTACTGGGTGCCGGCGAAGGCTGGGCCAAGTCGGCGCTGTTCAACGCCCGTGCCCGTGATGCCTTCCAGGGCTTCTTCGAGCGCACCGACAGCTTCACCCTGGGTGTGTGCAACGGTTGCCAGATGATGTCCAACCTGCACGAGCTGATTCCGGGCAGCGAATTCTGGCCGCACTTCGTCCGTAACCGCTCCGAGCAGTTCGAAGCGCGGGTGGCGATGGTGCAGGTCCAGGAATCGAACTCGATCTTCCTGCAGGGCATGGCCGGTTCGCGCATGCCGATCGCCATCGCCCACGGCGAAGGTCATGCCGAGTTCGAGAGCGAGGAAGCCCTGCTGCAAGCCGACCTGTCGGGTTGCGTGGCCATGCGTTTCGTCGACAACCACGGCAAGGTCACCCAGACCTACCCGGCCAACCCGAACGGCTCGCCGCGGGGGATCACCGGGCTGACCAGCCGCGATGGTCGCGTCACCATCATGATGCCGCACCCTGAGCGGGTATTCCGTGCCGTGCAGAACTCCTGGCGCTCGGAAGACTGGAACGAAGACGCTCCATGGATGCGTATGTTCCGCAACGCCCGCGTCTGGGTGAACTAAGCGCCCATGTACAAGCTCAGCTTTTTCGTGCCGCCGAGCCATGTGGAACAGGTCAAGAGCGCCGTATTCGCCGCCGGAGGCGGGCGGATCGGTGCTTATGACCAGTGCGCGTGGCAGGTGCTGGGCCAAGGCCAGTTTCGCCCGTTGGACGGCAGCCAGCCGTTTCTCGGGCAGACCGGTGTGGTCGAGCAGGTGGAGGAGTGGAAGGTTGAGCTGGTGGTGGCGGACGCCCTGATCGAGGCGGTGGTGCTGGCGCTGAAACAGAGCCATCCCTACGAAACACCGGCTTATGAAGTCTGGCGTTTGGCGGATTTCTGATCGGTCGTCTGCCTACGGGCCGCTTTGCCGCTTTCACAAAACCCGCCACCTCGGCGGGTTTTGCTTGTCTGGGCATCGCTCGGAAAACCCACCTAGTTTTGCGCTGGGGGCATCTTTCTCTCGCCAACGCACTCGACCGGCAGGCTCACCCCTTTTTCGAACCGGCACGCCGACGTCAGTAGCTCGGCCTTGATACCGCCGATGAACGCCACGGCGCCTTCACGCCCGCCGGTGTTAGGTCCCGAAAGGTCCACCGCCACGCTATTGGGTTTGACTTCATAGACCCAGCCGCCGTTCTGCGCATCCGCGACCGCCCAGTTCCTGGCCGCGGTATAGTCACGAAACGCCACGACGATCGAGTTGGTGAAGACCGGCGATTCCGGGTTGCTGCCCAATCTCAAATTCGGTGCCTGCGAGTTCCAGGCCCGCAACCCATGGGCCAGCGCATCCGCGCCTTGCACGGGATTGATGACCGCGGAGCCGACCGCCCAGAGGGTTTGATTGCTCGTTACCCAGGCCAGACCTTCTGGAGGTGTCAGCTGGCTCCAGTCGATGGACATCGCCGCGACCTCCAGTCGGCTCTCCTGGCCGGTCGGTTCGCGGTAGGCCGTATTCGTGACGCAATCAGCGGCATCGTTCTTCTTGCACGCCTGCTTGATAAAGCGCCCTTTGACTCCGCCCGGGAAGCTGATCTCCTCCTCGCTGACAATAGGTCCCCCGGATTTCTCCTGGTCGATTCCGTGGGGGGCCTTGAACTCGAACACCCATTCCTTGGCGAAGCTCTGGGCGATCTGCTGACTGCGTGTGGTGCTGCTATAGACCGACTTTCCCGCCCCCGCCCCGTGGCGGAACCAGTCGTACATCCACTCGTTCTCGGGGAAGCCCACGGCTTTGGGCAGGAGCCCGACCTGGAAGGCTTCAAGCCCCTGATCCGTGGTGTCGCCCCGATAGAGCGTGTCCATGTCGGTCCGCCAGTGCAAGGAGGGCAGGGTGTCGCGGATCGGTACGCTGGTATCCGCCGCGACCTGGAGCCAGGCTTGATACCAGGGCTCCTCGTCGCCCTGGGGCGCTCCTGCCGCCCATGGGCCACTGCCCGGCTGCCACGCGCCCGCCAACACCACCACCGCGACAGCCGTCGCCCGTATGAAACCGCCATTTCTTGTCATGATTTTATGCCTCATCCAGAACGGTCAAGCCATGCCGAATCACATACTCATGACTACACATTCTTCGACGTGACACCTTTCACCACTTGCGCGGATTGAGGCTTCGCGGAGCGGAGCCTCAATCCGCTGAGTGAGTTCTGAGTGTAGATTATCGCTGGCGCGACAGCCCATGTGGCCGGCGGCTAGAGTGGCACTGCACAGGTTTCCCTGCGGTTCAATAGTGCCCTCAGCGCTTCACTGATGCCGCTGGCCCGACTCCCCACCAACACATGCCAGGCCCCGCCTTCCATCTGGCTGACACCTTGGCAGCCGAGGACTTTCAGATCCGCTTCCGATAGCCGCCGGACATCCTCGAGCTGTACCCGTAGCCGCGTCTGGGCCACGCATTCCAATGCCAGCA
>Ga0302156_10000729_pt1 | contig 30738 bp, 21 predicted proteins | sample I_Bog_N3_2_FD_193503 | JGI IMG/M metagenome (GOLD analysis project Ga0302156, IMG submission 193503) | Peat permafrost microbial communities from Stordalen Mire near Abisko, Sweden - I_Bog_N3_2 | ecosystem: Environmental > Terrestrial > Soil > Wetlands > Peat | place: Sweden: Abisko, Stordalen... | reverse complement strand
TTGCTCGCTGTCGGGGCAATCGCATTTGGGCGTTCATCGCGAGCGAACCCCTCAGGCTGCCCCCTGGCACTCTACCGAAGCGAGCTTTGTATCAGGGCATGACCGGGGTACCGGGGAACCCTCTGGGTCGGGGTCGCATGCCAATAAAGCCAATCAAATCGATGTTGGGCTTTACAGGCTGCGGAAAAACTACCAAATGGCCGAAGTTTTGAGAGGGCACGGCTTCAGCCGTGCCGCAAGTGGCTGAAAATAAACGCTGGGCTTTAGCCCCCGAGGGATGTTCTTTGTGAATCGTGACTCAAAACCCGACTTTTTCCGCAGCCTCTTTAGCCCCTGCGGGCTCTTGACCCTCGAATTCGCACGAAACTCGAACCTTTCCGCAGGCGGTTCGGCCCAGGGCTTTCCATTGTCTGCCAGAGATTGTCCGGGCCTGAAGGCCAGTTCCTCCGCTTTGCTCTTCAGGGCCATCCATGCCCCCGTCCCTTCCGCAAGGCAAGAACCCGCTCAGATCGACTCGGTGCGCATGCGCAGGAACAAAAAAGGCCCTCCGGCGAATCCCGAAGGGCCTTTCTTGAACAGCAGCCGACTCAGCCGGTAACCGTCCGGCTCGGCTTGTGTCCCACAAACCCGTAGAAGGCAATGTACAGGTAGCAGATCACCGGAATGATGAACGACATTTGAATGCTCGTCTTGTCCGCCAGTGCACCGATTGCCAGCGGAACCACTGCGCCGCCCACGACGGCAGTCATAATCAGCCCCGACCCCTTGCTGGTCATCGGTCCCAGGCCGGCAATGCCCAGGGTGAAGATGTTGGGGAACATGACCGAGTTGAAGAAGCCGCACAGAACCAGTGTTCCGATAGCCACGCTGCCGCTCGTGAACATGGAAATACTAATCAGGATTGCGGCGCAGGTGGCGAAGATGCCGAGCAGTCTGCCGGGGTTCACCTTGGTCATGATTCCGGCGCCGAGCAGACGGCCAATCAGGGCTCCAAACCAGTAGAGGGACACCAGGAAAGATGCGGTTTTGGCAGTGCTCATGCCCTGCAGCTTGAAATAGTTGACGGCAATCGAGGCCAGGCCGACTTCCACACCCACATAGAAGAAGATGCCGATCGCGCCCAGGACGGTGTGCTTGTAGCTCCAGATGCTCCGGCTCAGAATGGGATCGCCCTGCTTTCCGGGACGAAAGGCCTGCGTCTGTTCAACGTGGGGCAGGTGCATGAAGGCAACGGCGATGCCCAGCACCAGCAATGCGCCCGCGATCAGAATGTAGGGGATGCGAACCGTATCGGCCACCTGCATTTGAGTCGCGTCCGGGCCCAGGTCGTTGAGGATGTAAGCGCCGGCGACGATGGGCGCGAGGGTTCCGCCGATGGAATTGAAAGCCTGGGCCAGGTTCAGGCGGATCGAAGAACTGCCTTCAGGGCCGAGAATCGAAATGTAGGGATTGGCTGAAGTCTGCAATGCCGTCACGCCTGCCCCGACAATGAAAATCGCGGTCAGGAACAGCGGGAAACTCACCATCTTGGCGGCCGGGATGAACAGCAGGCAACCAACCACCTGGATCAGCAGCGAGACCACCATCGTTTTCTTGTATCCGATGGCTTCAATCAGCTTCGACGTGGGCGCCGAAAATACGAAGTAAGCCAGGAAGAAGGCTGACTCGACCAGCATGGCCCATGCGTACGGCAGGGTGAAGATTTTCTTCAGGTGCGGCACCAACGCCATGTTCAGGTTGGTAATAAACCCGAAGATAAAGAACAGCGCTGTGACGATGATGAATGGGACAAGGTACCCCGGCGACGTGAGCGCCGCTGATTGTTTCGATTGTGCTGCCATATCTGGTTGTTCCCCGCTTCCTCAAACAAAGTTTCTCACCCGGTAAGGGCTTGATTTTCGCGTACCTGACCCGCGTCGGCCAACAAACCGCCGACTGGACTCCCCGGCAGGTGGTTTCCCGCCGCCTGGACTCCGGCTGTTTTGCTCCACACAACACTATACGGAAAACCCCGTTACGGGGAAGTGACGGCCAAATTTCACGCCCAGGAGTCAGACCCGGCCCGCGAGCGCAAAGCTGAAGAAACCAGCACTCCTTCGATGGCTCCAGCAGAGAGAAGTTACGAGGATTCCGAAAATACCTTGACAACTAGGTATAAGTCCACTACCTTAACTACCTAGAAGTAGGGGTATTCCAAATGGCCAGAAACGATTTGCAGGGAACGCTCGACCTGCTGGTGCTCAAAACCCTTGCCCAGGTTCCGGAACTCCACGGATACGGCATCGTACTTCATATTCAGCGCGCTTCGCGTGACATCCTCCAGGTGGAAGAAGGCTCGCTCTACCCTGCCCTCCATCGCATGGAGTTGAGCGGATGGCTGAGTTCGGAGTGGGTGGCCAGCGAAGGCAAGCGCCGGGCCCGGTTCTACAAGCTCACGGCTCCCGGCCGCAAGCAACTGGACGCCGCGGAACAGAGCTGGGAGCAACTGATGATCGGCGTGCAGGCGATGCGGAGTTTTGCATGAAATCCCCCTTAGTCAGGAGCAACCGACTCACTTTCAACGAGTTACAAAAGAAATGGACCTACAATCCCGAGCGCAGCCGAGAGATCTGCGGCTGCCTTTCGGCCTTTGTTCATGAGGAGCAGCCCGACTCGCCAAGTCGCGATACGGCTACCATGAACGCCAATATCGCCCAGCATCCTCACCACCACCACACTGTCATCCCGAGCATCTTGACCCGCGCAATGCGAGTTACAAAAGAAATGAACTGTCATCCTGAGCGAAAGGGGCCCCAAGCGCACTTCAGCTTGGGGGTGGTGAGTCGAAGGATCTGCATTTGCTTTTCGGGTCTGTTCATGAGGAGCAGCCCAACTCGCCTTGCAAGTTACATCCATACTGAACAACACCTCAGAGAGTAGCGCCGGTCTCCAGACCGGCTGTCGTGCGGGTCTCCAGACCCGCGCCTCACATCCTTTGTTCAAAGGGAGCGGGCAATGAAGATCTTTCGGCGGATCTGGGCATTTGTGAACCGATCGCGCGTGGCAAGCGAGATTGAAGAAGAACTGCGCGGCCACCTCGAGATGCGAGCCAGCGACAACATGGCCGACGGCATGTCTCCCGAGCAGGCAGTGCGCGAGGCGCGCCTGCGCTTCGGCAATCCCGCTGCGATGAAGGAACGCGTCCAGGCGGTCGATTTCGCCCTCGGCCTGGAGAGCTTTCTAGCGGATTTGCGCTATGCACTCCGCGGCTGCCTGCGAAACCCCGGCATCACCGTCGTCGCCGTGCTCACGCTCGCGCTCGGCATCGGAGTGAACACCACCTTTTTTGCCGCCTTTGACGGCATCGCCTTGAAGCCCTTGCCGGTAAGGAATCCCCACAACCTGGTCCGCATTGAGCAATGGTTCCAGAGCGGCGCCACTGGTGATCCGCAGTTCCTTGTCTCCTGGCCGGAATACCTGTTCTATCGCGCGCACACCCATGCCCTTTCCGACATCGTCGCCGCCAGCCGCTTGATCGCCGTGGTGGGGATTCCAGGGAGCGCAACCGCCGACAGTGGAATCGCACTGCAGGGCCAGGTCGTCTCCGACAACTACTTCCCCAGCCTCGCCGGCAATGCCGCGGCAGGCCGATACTTTCTGCCGGAAGAAAACCAGCCCGCCTCCGCCCCGGTAATGGTCCTGAGCCATCCCTTCTGGCAACGCCAGTTCCACCTCGACCCTGCCGCAATCGGCAAAACGCTCAAGGTCAACGGCCATGTATTCACGGTGGTCGGAGTGGCGCCAAGGGAGTTTATCGGCAGCGGCGCGCCACCGCTGGTTCCCGACTTCTGGGCCCCCGCCGCCATGCAGGCCTATCTTGAGCCGGGACACCCCTGGCTCGATCAACCCAAGGACGGCCAGGTTCAAGTCCTCGCCCGCCTGGGTTCAAATCGCTCCCAGTCCCAAGCCGAAATGCTCCTGCTCGCGCAGCAGTGGGGCCAGTCCCAGCAGCGCACCGACAAGACAATTGCGGTCACCCTCAACCGTGCGACCTTTTTCGGCGAAACCAATGCCCCGTGGTTTCGCGGCGTGGTGGCGATGCTCATGGGAGTCATTGGGCTCATCCTCCTCATCGCCTGCGCCAACCTTACCAATATGTTGATGGCCCGCGGAACCATGCGACGCCATGAAATTGCCGTGCGCCGGGCGCTGGGAGCCACCAGAACCCGGTTGCTGCGCCAGTTGCTCACCGAGAGCCTCCTGCTGGGCCTCATGGGAGGCGCGTGCGGGCTGCTGGTCGCCTTCTGGGCCAGCCATTTGTTGCAGGTCGTCCTTCAACAAATGGTGCAATCGCTGGCGGTGCTGGGCGGCGCGGCCTTCAGCATCAACCTGACACCGGACCTGCGCGTGTTTGCCTATACGCTCATCCTCTCGCTGCTGACCGGAGTCTTGTTCGGAATGCTTCCGGCCCTCAAATTCTCCAGGTCAGACGGCATAGGCGCGCTCAAGGTGGAAGGCGCCACGGCCGGCCAGCAGTCCAGCCGCTCGCGCCTGCGGAATCTGCTGGTTGCCGGCCAGTTTGCCGTCTCGCTGTTTCTGCTTATCAGCGCGGGGTTGCTGCTGCAAGGGCTGCGCCGGTCCCTCTCCGTCGACCCGGGATTCGAAACCAGGCGCGTGTTCTTTGCCGCCCTGAACACCGGCCCGCAGCCATCCTCTGAGCAGCAACGCCAAATCATGGAAGAATTGCGCGGCCTCCCCATGGTGGCGTCGGTGGCAGCGGCCGTCAAGCCACCTGGCACCGGGACCTTTGGACGCCAGGCGATCGTCGAAGGCGACAACGGTGCAGAGATCAATGTGCAGGGCGGAGCGCTGGGAGATATCGTCTCGCCCGACTATTTCCAAACCATGCATGTCCCCATTGTGCGCGGACGGAACTTCACCTCGGCGGAAGCCGAGCGAGGAGCGGCCGTCGCAGTGGTAAGCGCCGCAACGGCAAGGCAGTTCTGGCCGGGCAAAGACCCTCTAGGAAAACGCTTTAAGCTCGATCTGAAGTTCGAGGGCCATTGGCAGGAGTTTGAAGTGGTGGGCGTGGCCCGCGATGCGCGCAATGCAAATCTGACCCGCATCGACCCGGTCTATTTCTACGTGCCTGAGCCTCCTGACCTGTTTGCCGGGTCCACCCTGCTGATCCGCGTCAAGGGCAATCCCACCACCTCGGCCCGCGCGGTGGTGGATGCACTCAACGCCAGCGATCCAAAACTGCAGCCCAGCCTGGTGAGCCTGGAAGATGGCCACATGCGGTTGCAGCGGCTGCTGTCGCAGATGCTGGGCGTGTTTGCCTTGTTGCTGGCCTGCCTGGCGGTCCCGCTGGCGGGGGTGGGAATCTACGGCGTGGTGGCCTACCTGGTAAGCCAGAGAACGCGCGAGATAGGCCTTCGCATGGCCCTCGGTGCCACCCGCGGTGGAGTTCTGCGCTTGATCCTGCGCCAAAGCATGCGTCCCGTGGCAATCGGTGCGGGAATCGGATTCATGCTCTCCGTTGCGGCATCCAGCGCCATTCACGCGTTGCTGGTGTTGCCCGGCGTCCCGGATGTGCTGTTCGGAGTTTCGTTCCTCGATCCGGTAGTGTTTTTCGGCCTGTCGCTGTTTCTGGCAGCGGTTGCGTTGACCGCCAGCTACATCCCCGCGCGAAAGGCCATGCGCGTTGACCCCATGGCCGCTCTCCGCTACGAATAAACCCGTCTCAGGAAACCTACCCCCCGGCTGCCGCCTTCCGCTATTCTGGATAGAAAGCAAGGAGAAACACGTGGCCACAGCAGCGCTGAGCGGCGCCAGACTAAAAAAGGTTCTGGCAGCCCTGGAAGAAAACTGGCACGCCGAGGTGGAGGCCTACTACACCTATCTGGCCCTTGCCGAGCGGGACACCGACCCGGTGCGCGCGCAGGTGCTGCGCCATCTGGCCAACGCCGAGTGGGAGCATGCCGAGTTGTGGCATGGCCGCATTCTCCAACTGGGCGGCGCCGAGCCGGTCTACAAGGGCAAGCCTGGCGGCGAGGCGGATTCGCTGGCCAATCGCGCCGGCGGTGTGCGCATGGCCCTGCGCCGTCTTGAAATCGAAGAGAGCCGCCACATCGCAACCTATGGCGAGCAGTTGAAGGCCCTCGGCGACGAAGGCTCCATCGAGATTCTCGACCACGTCATTGAGGATGAAAAGGACCACTACCGCGAGCTTGGTTCGCTGCTGCGCGGACACTACACAGCCCCCGCCGGCGCGCCCAAAATTGACGCCAAGGCAGTGCTTGACGAGATGCTGGCCAAGCGCAACCAGGGCCGCAAGCAGCCCGGCGCATGGATCGGCGACGCCATTTATGGCGTCAACGACGGCCTGGGGGCAATCTTCGGCATCGTCTCCGGCGTCTCCGGCGCAACCGCCGGCGACAGCAAATATGTGCTCCTCGCAGGCCTTTCCGGCATGATCGCCTCCGCCCTCAGCATGGGCTCCGGCGCCTATCTCGCCGCCAAAAGCAACCGCGAAATCTACGAAGCCGAACTCCACCGCGAGCGCGAAGCCATCCAGATGAACGGCCCCGAAGCCCGCGAACTGCTCTCGCTCTACTACCAGGTCAAAGGCCTGCCCGAAGCCGACGCGCTCCACATGGTCAACCACATCGCCAGCGACCCCGAACAGTTGCTCCGCGCCCTGGCCAGTGAGCGCCTCGGGTCGTCCGAGGAGTCGCTCAGCAATCCTCTGGTTTCCGCCAGCTCCGGCGCGCTCTCCACTGCCGTTGGCGCGGCCATTCCAATTATTCCCTTCTTCTTTTTGTCCGGGTTGAACGCGGTGATTGCCGCCGCCGTCATCTCCCTGGCCGCGCACTTTGCCGTCGGTGCCGCCAAGAGCCTCATCACCGTCCGCTCATGGTGGTCGTCCGGCTTTGAAATGACCGTCATCGGCGCGGTCGAGGGCATCGTCACCTACGGCATCGGAATCCTGCTGGGCAAAGGCGGCATGTAGCCCCGACCCATCGGCGATGAACCTTTCCTACCAGTGTCCTGAGTCTGGAGTCCATTACCCAAACGAGCTTGTCATCTGGAGCATCCTGACAAGCATTTTGCCCGTTACGGCTACAATGAACGCCGAAGATCCCCCAGAAAGTTCATCACCACCACACTGTCATCCCGACCGCAGTGGAGGGATCTGCGGCTGCTCTTCGGCCTTTGTTCATAGGCAGCAGCCCGACTCGCCAAGTCGCCTCAAAGCGCGAAATGAGCAGCTGTCTTACACCATGTTCTCGCCAACTTGCCATCGCGGCCAAGCCGCGGCTAGTACCGTGACCGTCTGAAGCTGTAGCTGTAGCGCCGGTCTCCAGACCGGCTGTCGTGCGGGTCTCCAGACCCGCGCATGGTACAAATGCAGGCGGCCAAAACACTAGCCTGCTGATTTTGTTCACCAACTCTTTTCTCAATCGGGCGGCGAAGGCGGCCCCCAGCGCTCATCTGTTCCGGGGCGGAGTTTGAGTGCGGTCGGTCGAAGGATCTGCATTTCCTTTCCCGCGCATTGTTCAAAAGACCCCGGACTCAGGAAATCAGTCAGAAGCACAAAATCGCCCCATTCTGAGCCAATACAATGATCTCGGCCATCGCCGCCGGGAGAATCCCTTGCTGAAAAAAGCTCTTTGCCTTGTTGCCTTCGCTTTTGCCCTGCTCCCTCCTTCAACCACATTCGGTCAAGCGCCGCCCGCCCAGATCGTCGTCGAGAACGGCGTCTCCATGAAGACCCGCGACGGCGTTACCCTACGCGCAGACATCTACCGCCCCGCCGGCGAAGGCAAGTACCCCACGCTGCTCCAGCGCACCCCCTACAACAAGGACAATGCCGCCTCATTCGGGCAGCGTGCTGCGGCCCGCGGCTACCAGGTCGTCGTCCAGGATGTGCGCGGTCGCTACACTTCCGACGGCGAGTGGTACACCTTCAAGCACGAATCCCAAGACGGCTACGACACCATCGAGTGGGTCGCCACCCTGCCCCACTCCGACGGCCGCGTAGGCATGTGGGGAGGCTCCTACGTGGGCGCAACCCAGATGCTCGCCGCCATCTCCCATCCGCCCCACCTCAAAGGCATCGCCCCCTGGGTCACCGCCAGCAACTACCACGAAAACTGGACCTATCAGGGCGGCGCATTCGAGCAGGGCTTCAACGAGTCGTGGACCTCCGGCCTCGCTCAGGACACCCTCGACCACCTCATGCGCAGAATCACCAATTTTCGCGTCGGTTCCACCGTTCTGCCGCTCAACAACTACCCCGTCTTCAACCTCAAGGCGCCAAAGGATGGAACCGAGCTTACCGCCGTTCTGGCACCCTACTTTCTTGATTGGCTCGCCCACCCCACCTACGACGACTACTGGAAGCAGTGGTCCATCGAGGAGAACTACCAGAACATCACCGTTCCCGCCCTCACCATGGCCGCCTGGTACGACATCTTCCAGGGTGGCTCGCTGCGCAACTACCAGGGCCTCCGCGACCACGCCGGAACCGACGAGGCACGCAAGAACCAGCGGCTGCTGATCGCCATCGGTGGCCACGCCGGCGGCGGCCGGCACATTGGCGACGTGGACTTTGGCCCGGCGGCTGAGCAGTTCAGCGACGAGAACTCGACGCTCGATTGGTACGACTACCTCTTCCTCGGCAAGCAAAATGAGTTCGCCGACGCCACCAAGCCAGTGCGGTATTTTGTGATGGGAGTCAACGAGTGGCGCGACTCCGAAAGCTGGCCACCGAAGCAGGCCAAGGCGCTTCAATTCTTTTTGGAGTCAGGCGGGAAGGCAAACACATCGGCTGGAAACGGCATGCTTATGTCTGCGGTTGCCGGGATCCCCGGAAGTCAACCGAATGACACCTACATCTACGATCCCGCGGATCCGGTCCCCACCGTCGGCGGCCCGCTCTGCTGCGATGGCGAGCACTTCGCCGGAGGCCCCCGCGACCAAAGCGAAATCGAGAGGCGCCCCGACGTGCTGGTCTATTCCACCGAGCCGCTACAGCAGGACATCGAAGTCACCGGCCCAGTAACCCTCGACCTGTTCGCCAAGTCTTCGGCAGTAAATACAGACTTTACCGCCAAGCTGGTCGACGTCGGCCCAGACGGCTTTGCGCGCAACGTCACCGAGGGCATCCTCCGCGCCAAGTATCGCGAATCCACCAAGGCCGCGCCTAAACTCATCGCCCCCGGCGAAGTTTACGAATACAAGATCGACATGTGGTCCACCAGCAACGTCTTCCTCAAAGGCCACAAAATCCGCCTCGAAGTCAGCAGCAGCAACTTCCCCCGATTCGACCGCAACCTCAACACCGGTAAAGACGCCGCCACCTCCACCGAAATGGTCAAAGCCACCAACACCGTCCTGCACGACGCCGCCCACCCCAGCGCCCTGATTTTGCCGATCGTGGCGCGGTGAGGGCCGCATCTGGGCGGGTGCCCCCGGTCCCTCGCTTTCGGGGACCGGGGATCGAAGCGGAACTTCACCCCGGACAGAGACCCATACCCAGTCCAAAAATAGTCTCCCGGAATTTGGCAGGTGGCCCGGTCATCACCCCAGAAGAACCGCAAAGAGCCAGGAAGGCTGTGCCCCGTTCATCGCGTTCTTTGCGATGTGCGGGTGTTGGGTTAAGATTGCCACCGGACAAGGATGGCGCAATGCCGAGCGGCTTGAAGCGGTTTCAAAAGGTGGAGTCTCTGCACTTTATCACTTTCAGTTGTTTTCACCGTCTGCCGCTGCTTTCAGAGCCGGGAGCTGGGTGCCCCCGGTCTCGCTTTTGATACCGGGGAAACCAAAAGACTTAGCGGCTCCGCTGACCCACCGTCTCGCTGACTTGCTGACCCGCCAATAACTCCCTAGCCGCCTTCCGTCCCAGCCGTATGCAGTCCGGAATTCCAATCCCGTCATACGCATTCCCGGCCAGCTTCAACCCCGGCAGAGCCGCCACATGTTCCACCACCCGCTTGGCCCGTTTCTGGTGCCCAACCGCATACTGCGCCATCGCCCGACGCCACCGTGAAACCTGCGTATACTCGGGCTCCGCCGTAATTCCCAGAATCTCCTGGAACTCCCGCCGCACAATCGCCACCAGCGCCTCGTCCGGCTCAGTAAGCAGCGCCTCGTTCTTCATCCCGCCCAAAAACGCTCGCAGCACAGCCTTCCCAGCCGGTGTCCGCCCCAGAAACTTGCGATGCACAAACGTGCATGCCAGCATCGCCCGCCCCTCGCTCGCCGGAACCAGAAAACCGAATCCATCCGGCAACTGCCCCAACTTTGCCTCGTCATACAGCAAATTGATCGTGATCGAAGACGAATAAGGAATCGCCGCCAGGTCGTCCGCCAGCGTCTCATCCACATTGCCAAGCAGCACCCCGGCCGCCCAAGCCGGCGAACAGACAATCACCGAGTCGTAAATCTCCTGCACTCCGCCAGCCTCAATCTGCCAGCCATTCGCCACCTTCTCAACCCGGCTCACAGGCGTGCCCAGCCGCAGCCATGCGGGGTTCAGTCTCGCCTGCACAGCATCCACAAGCTGTTGCAAGCCTCCGCGCAGCGTGGTAAAAATCGTCCGCGCCGGCGGCTTCGCATGACCATTCCCGTTGGAAGCAGCCTTCTTGGCGGCCTCTTTCGCTTTTGCCCGCATCTTGGCGTGTCCGGCCAGCATCCCGCGAGTCAGCGAGCCAAACTCCTGCTCCATCTCCACCAGCCGCGGCAGCACTGTGCGCGCGCTCAGTTGCGTCGCATCGCCGCCATAAATTCCACTCAGCAGCGGGTCGGCAAGCCGATCGACAGCTTCGATACCAAAGTGCCGCTCCACAAGCGCCGCCACCGACTCGTCTTCCTGGCTGGGCCGCGGCGGATGCAGCAGTTCCAGCCCCATGCGAATCTTGGTCTGCAGGCTGAACAGCCGCGTTAGCGCCGTAGGAATCAGCTTGGTCGGCACCAGGAACATAAGCCCGTCTGGCAGGGCCACCATGCGGTTGTTCACCAGGATATAGGTCTTGCGTTCGGCGTCGTTCGAAGGCACCAGGTCAGCGGCCAGCCCCAGTTCGCGGCAAAGTTCGATGGCTGCGGGCTTTTCTGTAAGGAACGAGTCAGGGCCGCGCTCAAGCACCGCGCCGTTCACGATCTCCGTCGCCAGCGAACCACCCAACTGCTTTCTCGACTCGAAGAGCGTGTACTCAACATCGGCACCAGCGGCGCCCGCCTTCTCCAGTTCATAAGCGGCCGCCAGCCCCGCAATGCCTCCGCCAATGATCGCCGTCTTCATGCTTCGCCCCCCCCCCAATCATTCCCCACCAATCTTAGCCCAGCAGCCGCTTTGCTATGTGGGAAGGCGGTGTGCTGACTTTGTGGAAGATCCAGTTCCACAGGAATAGAATCAACCCCACTGCCATAGGTTTGGTGTGATTCAGATCACTTGGTTTTCCTGTGCCAAAGAGAACTGCCTTCTGCCTTCGATGCGTCTATAATCCCAACTGACCGCGTGGGGATGTCTGTTCCCAGGCATGCGTTTCAAACTGGAGCTGCTGCATGACCCCCGAACTGATCCACCGCCTGCACTTCGCCTTCACCATCACATTCCATTATCTGTTTCCGCAACTCACCATGGGCCTCGCCTTGCTCATTGTCGTGCTCAAGTCGGTTGCGCTCAAAACAGGCGACGAAAAATGGGACCGCGCAGCACGTTTCTGGGGAAAGATATTTGGCATCAACTTCGTCTTCGGCGTGGTCACCGGAATTCCCATGGAGTTCGAATTCGGAACCAACTGGGCGCGGTTTTCGCGGCTTTCCGGAGGAGTAATCGGCCAGCCCCTGGCCATGGAGGGCGTCTTCAGCTTCTTCCTGGAGTCGGCATTTCTTGGGCTCTTCCTCTACGGCGAAAAGCGAATCTCCAGGCTGATGCACTGGTTCTCCGCGTTCATGGTCTTTGTCGGCTCGTGGATATCGGGATTCTTCATCATCGTCACCGACGCCTGGATGCAACACCCCGTAGCCTATACGCGCCTGCCCAACGGCGGCTTTGAAGTGGTGAGCTTCTGGCAACTGCTGCTGAACCCCTGGGCGCTGCTGCAATATGCGCACAACATGATGGGCGCTGTGGTCACCGGGTCGTTTGTCATGGCCGCGGTGGGTGCCTTTTACCTTCTCGAGGGTCGCCGCGAAGAATACGCGCGCATCTTCCTCAAGGTGGGCGTAACTGCCGGCCTCCTCAGTTCCATCCTCATCATCTTTCCCACCGGAGATCTGGCCGGCAAGTTTGTCGCCCACAATCAGCCCGCCGCCATTGCCGCCATGGAGGGCCTTTTTCACAGCGAGGCCGGCGCGGGAATGGTGCTGATGGGCCAGCCGAATGAGGAGACAGGACAGATCGACAACCCCATCGTGGTCAACGATCTGCTCAGCTTCCTCATCTACGGCACCAACAAGGCGGAGGTCGTCGGACTTGACCAGATTCCCCACGATCAGTGGCCCACCGCGCTGCCGCTGCTGTTTTACGCCTACCACATCATGGCCGGCCTGGGGACGTGGTTTGTGCTGCTCATGCTGGTGAGCGCGCTTCTCTTATGGCGTGGAACGCTCACCCACGCACGCTGGGTGTTGTGGGCGCTGCTGCTGAGTTTTCCGCTGCCCTACATTGCCAACACCGCTGGCTGGATGACTGCCGAACTTGGCCGCCAACCGTGGCTGATCTACGGCCTCATGCGCACCAGCGAAGGCTTCTCAAGCACGGTTTCGGCAAGCAATGGCCTCTTTACGCTGCTCGGATTCATGGGTCTCTATTCGCTCTTGGGCCTGCTGTTCACCGTGCTCATGTATCGCGAGATCAGCCAGGGGCCCGAGCCAACAACGGCCCACGCCGAGTGAGCGGTTTTGAAAGGTTGAGAGGGGTTTCTGCATGATGGGTTTCATCTGGTTCTGGCTGGTTGCAGTGATGATCGTCGGATACGTCGTCCTCGACGGGTTCGACCTCGGCGTCGGCGTCCTGCACCTGTTTCTGGTGCGCACTGAGCAGGACCGCCGCTCCACCCTTGCCAGCATCGGCCCGGTGTGGGACGGCAACGAAGTCTGGCTCCTGGCCGGCGGCGGAACGCTCTACTTCGCCTTCCCGCTGCTCTACGCCTCGGCCTTCAGCGGCTTCTATCTCCCCTTGATGATCGTCCTCTGGCTGCTCATCCTCCGCGGCATCAGCCTTGAACTGCGAAACCACATCGACGTGGGCGTGTGGCGCGCCCTGCTGGATGGAGTCTTCGGCCTCGCCAGCGGGCTGCTGACCATCTTCTTCGGCGCGGCCCTGGCCAATGTCCTTCGCGGCGTTCCTCTGCAAGCCGACGGCTACTTCTTCCTTCCCCTCTGGACCAACTGGCAGCCTGGCCCGCATCCCGGCATTCTGGACTGGTACACCGTGATCGGCGGCGTTGTGGCCCTCGTGGCCCTCACCCTCCACGGGGCGTTATGGCTGGCGCTCAAGACTTCAGGGGATCTGGAGACGAGGGCGCGACGGCTGGTAAAGCCCCTCTGCCTGCAACTGACAGCGCTCACAGTCATCAGTCTGGGCGCTACCATCCATGTCCGTCCGGAGAGCCTGGACAACTATTTCAATTACCCGTTCACGTTCATCGTGCCGGTGGGTGTTGTTGCCTCGCTGGCGGGAATCTGGTTTTTCAACCGCGCGCATAAGCCGCTTCGCGCATTTCTTTCGTCGTGCCTCTACCTGTTCTTCATGCTGGCTGGCGCGTGCTGGGGGCTTTATCCCACGCTGCTGCCTGCAACCAGTGGAGCGGCGAACGACATCACCCTGTCCCGAGCCATCAGCGGTCCGCACACACTGGCAGTCGGCCTGGTCTGGTGGGCATTCGGCATGACGCTGGCCATTGGCTACGCGGTGTTTGTGTATTCAAGGTTCAAGGGCAAGGTGGATCTGGAGACGGCCGCACACTGAGCTCGTTATTTTGCGCGCATCCGGTTGTTCTTGGCGTTATGCTCCAATTCGCACAGGCCAAGCTCTTCCATCAATGGCGGAACATAAACGCCAAATCGGCCGCGCAGTCCCTTCTTCAGCCCATACCAGCCCTTGATGGGGTTTGTTTCAGAGCGGCCCCAGGCCTCCACTGTGCCCTCTTTCGCGGGCTTCTGCTCATCCGCGCCGCCCAGTTCCACCCAATCACCGGCAGACTTAAGCATCGCGTGCAAGTCATCGATGCAGCGCGCGTCGTAAAGCAGAACGGTCTTGCCGACGGTGCAAACCAACACTTGCACTCCATCTTTTTCGTCGACATGCATTGTGTATTCCGACGTTCCAGGAGGGGTCTTGAGAGCCCAGGGATTGGCTTTGGTGCGGTTCAGACTTGCCATATTTTCGCTCCGAAAGGTGGAGTGCAGAAGGGTCGACTGCAAGTCTACACCGCCAAAATTGAAATCCTCCCCAAATCGCGGCTTTTCTCATGCCACTGGAGGAGGATTTCTGCGTTACTGCCGATCTCGCTTACAGCTTCACCAGCACCTCATGCGGCTCCAGATGCCGGAAACCCTCCGCCTTCTGCTCCAGCTCCGGATCCCAGTTCTTTGGCTGGTAGATGCAGCAGGGTTCCTGCGCCAGCGGATCGCCCGTCAGCGCGTATGCCCGCGCTCGTGAGCCGCCGCAGATCTCCTTGTACTCGCAGGCTCCGCACTTCCCCTCAAGCTGGCTGGTATCGCGCAGGGATTTGAAAATCGGCGCCTCGCGATAGATTTCCGCCACCGGTGTCTCGCGAATGTTGCCCGCATGGATCGGCAGAAATCCGCTCGGGTAGACATTGCCCACATGTGAGATGAACATGAAGCCCTTGCCGTCATTCACGCGGCGCGTCGCCCAACTCGCAGTCCGTGTCTGTGCGTCGGACGTCGGTGTGCCAGGCTCATAGCTCGCCGCCGGCCGCATTCCACCCGGCATTCCGCCCGGATGCCCGCTGCCGTGCCCCATCTTCCGCTCTTCCAGGTTGTGCTGCAGCAGATAGCGCCGGTAGTGCATCGCTTCCGTGGTCTTGATCTGGAAGCTTACCCGGTGCGACAACTCGTAGATCTTGCCGAACACGTTCTCAAACTCTTCGCCGCTCAGCAGATCGGCCTGCTGGCCGCGGCCTACAGGAACCAGGAAGAACACGTTCCACATCACGATGGCCAGCTTCTCGAACAGTGCGCAGAGGTTGTCCAGGTCGTGCGCGTTGTGGCGGCTGATGGTGGTGTGCACCTGGATGGGGATACCGGCCTCGTTGGCCCAAGAGATGGCCTGAATGGTTCGCGCGTAGGCGCCGGGCAGGCCGCGGAAGGTGTCGTGAATCTCCGGGGTTGACCCGTCGAGCGAAATGCCCAGGCGAACCAGCCCCGCTTCCTTCAACTTGAACATCGCGTCGCGCGTAAGCAGCGGCGTCGCGCTCGGCGTCAGCGCCACTTGCACGCCTTTGCCAGCGGCGTACTCAATCAGCTCGAAGACGTCTTTGCGCTTCAGCGGATCGCCCCCGGTAAATACAAAAATGGGCACACCCATGTCGGCAATCTGGTCGATCAGGTTCTTGCCTTCTTCGTTGGTCAGCTCATCGGGGTGAGCGATTGGCTGCGCGGCAGCCCGGCAGTGCTTGCAGGCCAGATCGCAGGACTGCGTCACTTCCCAGATGGCCAGGAAGGGCGTTTCGTCAAAGTTCAATCCGCCGCGGGCGGGAATATTGTGCATCGGCTTCATACGGCCTCCTTGTGCGAATCGCGGAGCGCAGGCGCGCTGATAACTTGTGCGCCGGGGGTCGATCGGTTTTCAGCCCGCCCAGGTGTCCAGATCTGCCGATGACATCCTTGTCAGGACAATGCCCGTCCGGGGAAGTCTTCCTGCAAGTGTCTGGCAGAGCCTCTTGGGCGAAAGCCGCTTAGGAGCGCCACGATTCAGCTTTAGGAAACCAGCAGGAAGGCATGCCTTGCTGTGATTGGCATCACGTCATCTCGATCAAAGTACAGATTCATTCCGGAATTGCTATACAAAGTTATGAAAATGGCGCACAATCCGTGCCAAGCTATCCATTTTCGCAAAGCCAGCATCTCTATTGGTTATGTGAGCAGTTTCAGCATTCCGGACAGCGAGTGGGTAGTGCTTTGCGCGTGATCTATCGCACATCATCCTGTGCCACAGGGCACTGTGAACCGATGACGCCTTTGCTAATGTTTTTCCGCACCTCAAGGAGGTTCCCATGGCATCCGCAATCAAGCCAGGTTGGAGCAAACCCTCCACCATCCTGTTCGCTGCTGAGATTCCCGCCAACCAGAAAGCCTTTGCATTTGCCCTCGCGCAGGCTGCGGAATTTGGCGCCGATCTTGTTCTTTTTCACGCCTATGACACCCTGGTCGTCGGCGCGTCGGAGACATCCGGCGTCCGTTACTACGATTACGCCGCCGCCGCGCGCACTGAAATGCAGGCTCTTGAGCCGCTGGCACAGCAGGTTCGCGCCACCGGCGTTCGCTGCGAAGTTGTCGTGCGCCCAGGCCTGCCCGCCGACCAGATCATCGCCTTCCTGCGTGAGCGCGAGATTGACCGCGTGGTCATGGGAACTCATTCTCCGGGCCCCATCGGCAAGCTGCTCGTCGGCTCCGTTGCTGAAGCCGTTCTGCGCACCTCGCGCGTCCCGGTTTACATCGTCGGGCCTGACGTGGTGGACGGCGAGTACCGCAAGTTTGCCACCCGCACCGTGCTCTGCGCCGTCAGCATGCAGGAAGCCAGCCACACGGTCGCCGAATTCGCTGCCGACCTGGCCGTGCAGCACAACGCCCGCCTGGTCTTGCAGCATGTTATTCGCCCGCAGGACCGCCAGGTAGAGTTGGCCGGCAGAACAATTGAACAGGTCGAAGCCGATCTCCTCGGCCTCGTTCCTACCGAGCACCTGGGCAAGATCGCCGTCCAGACAATCGTCGTCCCCGGCGACCCCACCGAGGAGCTGCTTTATCAGGCTCGCGCGCAACTGGCGGATTTGATTGTCCTCGGCGCGCAGGGAGCATCGGCGTTTGCGGCCATTACGCGGCACGGCGTGGTCTACAAGGTGCTCGCGCATGCCCATTGCCCCGTCATCACGCTCTCGCCTGTGGTGCTGGTCGAGGCCGGCGCACATTCTGAGCGGCACCCGTCGGAAGTCTACATGGCCGGCGTATTTTAGCCAGTCAGTCAGCCCGCGCCGCACTCAGCCCCGGTGGTCCGCGCCTATTTGCGTGGTAACGGTTTGGGCGTAGGGCGCGGTGCGGGCCCATTTGCAAATTTGCCTGCGGGTTTGCTCAGGCAAGGCTGCTTTGCGCACAGCACGCCCGCAATGCCTCTGCCTTCCGCAATCGTGAAGATGCGGTCTTCGCCAGGAAGCTTAACGGTTTCCACCACGCCCGAGGGCCAGTGAATCTCCGCCGTCCCCGCGTCGCTTGCATCGCCCAACCCAAAGTGCGGCCGCTGATCGTTCGATGAGATGTAACTTCCGCCGCTCAGCACATCTTCCCGCTGCCTAATCCCGTTCGCGGTCAGATAGACAGTGGCCCCGATGGCGTCGCGGGGGCTATTCGGCCCTCCCACCAGCTTCAACTCCACCCAGTGATGATGGTCCGGATTGACGTTCTTCAGCAGCACCGGAGGCCCGTCGATGGGATTGATGACCACGTCGATCTTCCCGTTGTTGAACAGATCGCCAAACGCCGCACCGCGCCCTGACCTAAGCGTCGCCAGCCCTGAGCCTTCAACCGGCGGAACGTATTCGAACTTACCGTCATGCAGGTTGCGGAACAGAAGCGGACGCTCGGCAAATGTCGTGCCCCAGTCGTGCTCGTCCACCTGGGGATAGACGTGCCCGTTGATCATCATGATGTCTTTCCAGCCGTCGTTGTCGAAGTCCAGAAACCCATCTCCCCATCCCACAAAGGGTATCGCCACCTTCGTAATCCCGGCCTGCGCTCCCACCTCCGTAAAGCTGGCGTCCCCGTCGTTGCGATAAAGAGCCTTGAAGTCATCGGAGAAGTCGGTGACCAGCATGTCCACACGGCCGTTGTTCATGTAGTCGCCAACCGCCAGGCCCATGGCGGCAATCTCGCGCCCGTCGTTGTTCAAGGCAAAGCCGGAAACATAGCTTTGGTCCTCAAATGTCCCGTCGCCCTTGTTGATATAGAGGTAGTTGGGCTCTGAGTCGTTGGCCACCAGCAGGTCCACTTTGCCGTCGTTGTTCACGTCAACAAAGACCGCCGTGAACCCGTAATAGGCGCCCGGATCGGACACTCCGGCCTTGACGCTCACATCGGTAAAGGTGCCGTCGCCATTGTTGTGGAACAGGTGGTCGGGTTCCCCCTGCAGCCCGTGCGGCCCGCACATTACTGGTGTCTGGCGCAGTTGGCAAAACGCAAAGGGAACAGTGCCGTCGTCTGCAGTCGGCTGATGGTTCAGGTCGTAGTGCACGTAGCCACTGACGAACAGATCCAGCCGCCCATCGCCATCGTAATCCCCAAATGTCGCCCCATCCGACCAGTTGCCAAGCGTCACGCCGGCCTTCTCTGCAACGTCGGTAAAAGTCCCGTTATGGTTGTTGCGGTACAGGCGGTTATGGCCGTAGTTGGCGACGAAGATATCCGGCCATCCGTCGTTGTCAAAATCGCCAATGGCCACGCCGAAGCCCCAGCGGTCATTGGTCACTCCCGCTTTGGCCGCAACGTCGGTAAACGTGCCATCGTGGTTGTTGTGAAACAGCGCCGCATGCGGCGGAGTCCGCTTGCCGCTCAGCGCGTCGTAAGTGGACCCATTGACAATGTAGATATCGAGCCAGCCGTCGTTGTCATAGTCAATGAGGCCAACTCCCGAGCCATCGGTTTCAAGAATGTATTTCTTGTCCTTGGTGCCCATCACGTGCTGCCAGTGCGACAACCCGGCCGCGCGCGTATCGTCCTCGAAGACCACCGTGCCATGATTCTTGTCCACAAAGCCGCCCGCGGTGATGGGCCGCTTGTCAGCGTCGTAAACCGGCGCAAAGGTGCCCGCTGAGGAGATGCCTCCCATGCCGCTTTGAGGCTGCTGCGGCGGAGGCGCGGATGTCTGGGCCGAAGCAGAGCGCAAGGCCGGCAAGCCAACCGAGGCGATCGCAAACACGAACGCGATCCAGGGGTTTGCATGCCTTGAAGTGTACGGGCGCGATACGAAACGGCTTACCTGCGGCAACGAATTTCCTCGAATCCAGCAACCCACTCATCCGATTATCCGGTACCGCCCAGTCTAGTGAGCGACTGTTTTATCCGTGACTGGGGCAGAGCAGGGTGCACCCCCGCAAAGCGCGGCAGTAATCCCCACGCCTTCCGTGATGGTGAAGATGCGGTCTTCCGCAGGCAGTTTCACAGTCTCCCTGGCCCCATCCGGCCAGTGGATCTCCGCAGTACCCGCGTCCGTCGCATCGCCTAGGCCAAAATGCAGCCGACGATCGTTGGATGAAATATAGCTGCCGCTGGCCAGCACATCCTGGCGCATCCGCATCCCGTTGGCCTTCAGGTAAACGGTGGCGCAGGTCGCGTCGCGCGGACTTTTCGGCCCGCCCACCAAACCCAATTCGACCCAATGGTGGTGATCGGCGTTGACGTTGCGCAGCAGCACCGGCGGCCCGTCGATGGGGTTGATAATCACATCCATCTTGCCGTCGTTGAACAGGTCGCCAAACGCCGCCCCGCGCGCAGGAATCACGTCGGCCAGCCCCGTGCCCTTGACTGGCGGAACATACTCGAACTTGCGCCCCTTCCCATTTGCCTCGGGAACGTTGCGGAACAGCAGCGGCCGCTCGGCGAAGGTGGTACCCCAGTCGTGCTGGTCGACTTCCGGGTAGACGTGGCCGTTCACCATGAAAAGGTCGAGCCAGCCGTCATTGTCAAAGTCGAGAAACCCGTCGCCCCAGCCAACAAACGGAATCGTGGTCTGGGCAATGCCCGCCTTGTAGCTCACATCGCTGAAGCTTGCGTCGCCGTCATTGTGGTAAAGAACCTTGTAGTCGTCGCCAAAGTCGGTAATGAAAAAATCTTCCAGGCCGTTGTTCTCATAATCCCCCGCCGCAATGCCCATTGAGGCAATCTCGCGGCCGTCCTTGTTCAGCGCAAACCCGGAGACATAACTCTGGTCGTCGAATGTGCCGTCTCCCTTGTTGATGTAAAGGAAGTTCGGCTCGGAGTCGTTGCCCACCACCAGGTCCGGCTTGCCGTTGCCGTTCAGCGAGATAAAAATTGTGCTGAAGCCGTAGTACTTGTCCTTGTCCTCCACACCGGCTTTCACTGTCACGTCTGTAAAAGTGCCGTCGCCATTGTTGTGGAACAGGTGGTCGGGCTCGCCCTGCAATCCGCGCGGCCCGCAATTTACCGCCGCGCCGCGATACTGGCACTGGGCGAAACCCACAGCCTTGGTTCCGGCGATCGGCAGGTTGTCGCGGTCAAAGTGGACGTACCCCGTCACATACAAGTCCAGCCGTCCGTCCCCGTCATAGTCGCCCCAGGCCGACCCAGGAGACCAGTTGCCAAGGGCAACGCCGGCCTTCTCGGCAACGTCGGTGAATGTCCCGTCCTCGTTGTTCCGGTACAGGCGGTTCTTGCCGTAGTTGCCCACATAAATGTCCGGGTATCCGTCGTTGTTGTAGTCGGCAACCGAGCACCCGTAACCCCAGCGGTCGTTCTCGACCCCGGCCTTGGCAGAAACGTCGGTAAAAGTTCCGTCGTGGTTGTTGTGGAACAACCCGGCGTGCGGCGTCGGCTCCTTGCCGTCCAGGGAGTTGAAGGAAGCGCCATTTACCAGATAGATATCCAGCCAGCCGTCGTTGTCGTAGTCCAGCAGGCACACGCCGGACCCGTTCGTCTCGACAATGAACTTCTTCTCCGGCACGCCCATCTTGTGGGTCCAGCCGGAGAGTCCCGCCTGTTTTGTGACGTCCTCAAAGATCACCGGGCCGGAGTCGACAAACCCGCCCGCAGTGATCGGTCGCTTGTGCTCGTCGTAGACCGCGGCCGCACCCAGGCCCCCCGCAATACCGCCCATGCCGTTTTGCGGGGCGGGAGCCTGTTGCGGAGTGGCTTGTGCGACAGGAGTGCCCGGCGTCACCGCCGAGGCCACTAGAATGCTGCTGGTTCCTGGGCTGGCGGCTGGGGTTGTTTCCTGCTGCGCGGCTGCTGCCAGGCAATCGCCCGGAATGGAAAGCAAGGTAATCAGAACGGCGGCAAACAGCCCACGGAAACCAGACAGCAACGGAAATCCTCCACGGGTTGAAGTGTATCTTAACCGCCATTCCCCCTGCAGGCTGTGCGCGAAGCCCAATTCCATACAGCGCACAGGAGGCTTGCCGATCTATCGACAAGATTTAGCCGCAACAGGCAAGGCCGCAACCATGACCACTGAATCCCCAAACTCACAAGCGCCAGCCGTACACAATCGCTTCGGCCGATTCGCCGCCCCCACTTGCGCCCGGTTCGGTTCCACCTGCGCATCTGGCGTCGCTGAGCCGGTCATCGCAATCTGGGCGGCTACACAGGCTGCGGAAAAACTACCAAATGGCCGAAGTTTTGAAAGGGCACGGCTTCACAGGCTGCGGAAAAACTCGTTCGTGCGGTAGGCCGGGGATTTATCCCCGGCATAAAGCCAATAGAATCAGTCCGGCTTTAGCCGCTGAGGTATGCTCTTCGGGCATTTCGTGCGCAAAACGCGCCTTTTTCCGCAGCCTGCTTCAGCCGTGCCGCAAGTGGCTGAAAATAAACGCTGGGCTTTAGCCCCCGAGGGATGTTCTTTGTGAATCTTGACTCAAAACCCGACTTTTTCCGCAGCCTCTACAGGCCCGCTCCTCCGTCGAGGCGTGGTCAATTCGAAACAGCCTCCTCGCCGCAATCGCGGATACCTTGACCTCAGGAGGGTGAAAAACATGAACAAGCAGAGAGTGAAAGGCGCCATCGACCAGGCGGTGGGTAGCGCAAAGAGCCAGATCGGCAGTCTCACCGGCAACACCGGAACCCAGATGAAGGGTGCCGCTCAGCAAATCAAGGGCATGGTCGAGTCCGGGGTCGGAGAAATCCAGGACAATATGAACAAACCGCCCGCATCGGATGCGCCTGCTTCAGGAAGCATTCTGCGGAAATAGCGGGTTGACGGCCGTGAATTGTCCGTTCCATGCATAGACCGTGATCGACACTCCGGGTATACTGACGGCAAGGTGGGTGTTCGCAGCCCGGAAAACAGCTAAGCCCGCCTTGAAGTGAGGTGCGTCTTCCGCAGGAACTCCGGTTCACTGACGTTCGACGTTACCCCATCGGGTGCTTCCCGTTGGCGCGCAATTGTCCGCGTGCTTCGAAGTCCCATGGATGCCTTGAGTTGTGCCCTTCTTCCTGCATCCTGTTCCCTCTGCGGCTCGCCCCTGCCGCAGCTTTCCTCTGTGCCAATTTGCGCCTCCTGCTGGATCGAGTTTCCGCCCCAGGCCGGCCCCGCCTGCTTCCGCTGCGGCGACACTCTCGACCGGCCGGACTCGTCTGCAAGTCCTGAACAGCCCGCGCTTTGCCGCGCTTGCCGCCTCGCTCCTCCACCCTTTGAGCGTGCCGTGGCCTACGGCCTTTACCAGGGACGGATGAAGGCCGCGATCCATGCACTCAAATACGATCGCCTGCACCCGGCGGCGAGCGGCCTCGGCCGCATGCTGGCCCAGGCCATTGCCCAGTTGGAGGGGGAAGCCCCGGCGGAGATGCTCGTCGTCCCAGTCCCGCTTCACCGGTCAAAACAGACCCAGCGCGGCTTCAACCAGGCCCGGGCGCTCGCCATAAATGCGCTTGGATTCCTGCGAAAATCCCATCCGCAATGGCATCTGACCCTGGCCGCGACAACGCTGCTGCGCCAGCGCGCCACTGACAGCCAGGCCGGTCTCAGCCTGCATGCGCGCAGCCTCAATGTTCGCGGTGCGTTCCAGGTTGCCGGTGCCCAGGCGGTGTTCGGCAAGCACATTCTGCTCATCGACGACATCTTCACCACCGGCGCAACGGCTCGTGCGGCTTCCCGAGTACTCGTCCAGGCCGGCGCGGAGTCCGTCTGGGTGGCCACCCTGGCCCGCGCTAGACGCATCTACGATCAGCGCTTTGAACCGGCGGATACGGTCGAGGACAACCCCGGCTTTTCCAGTCACGCCATCACCGCGGAACTGCAGCACGAAATCAACTTTTCATCGCACGATAAACCATCTTTTTGACGAGGGGATAAAGGATGTCGCTGGGAAAAGCAATGATTCATGCACGCAAACAGAAGTCCATCGCCAAGGCTGCGGCCTGCGCCGGAGACTATGCGCAAGTCCAACCCACACACATGATGCAGCTTCCCGTGCTGGTGCTCAACGCATCCTACGAGCCCATCAACATCTGCGGCGCGCGCCGGGCCCTGGTGCTGGTCCTCAAGGGCATTGCGCGCACTGAGGAGGAGCACGGCCTCATGCTCCACGCCCAGCGCAGCCGCGTCCCCATGCCGTCGGTCATTCGCCTGCTGGAGTACCGGCGCATCCCCCACCAGACCCGCGCCCTCTCGCGCAAAAACATCCTGCTGCGCGACCGCAACTCCTGCCAATATTGCGGCGTCGTGCTGCCCTCTGGCGAGTTGACCCTGGATCACGTCATTCCCCGGTCACGCGGCGGCAACTCCACCTGGGAAAACCTCGTCGCCTGCTGCCACGCCTGCAACCGCCGCAAAGGCAACCGCATGCTCCACGAACTCAGCGACATGGCGCTCATGCGCGACCCGCGTCCCTTCTCCCTCCACACCAGCCGCCAGATCATGCGCATGCTAGGCCGCGGTGACGACCGCTGGCGCAAGTACCTGTTCTATTAACAGCCAGTGGCGAAAGTCGGGTTTTGAAAGGGCACGACTTCAGTCGTGCCACAAGTGGCTGAAAATAAACGCTGGGCTTTAGCCCCCGAGGGATGTTCTTTGTGAATCTTGACTCAAAACCCGACTTTTTCCGCAGCCTCTTTAGCCCCTGAGGGGTGTTTTTCAACCACGTCAACTTTCACCACAGACTCCTGGGTCCAAGATGTGAGGAGGCGGATTCAGATTATGAAGAGGCGAGAATGACTGTCCTCAAGATGATCGGTCGACTTCTTCGTCTTGGCATTCTGGCCGTCTTCTTGCTCTACTGGCTGTGCTTCCTTGGAACCTCTCTAGTGAAGCTGATAGAGGGTGGTCCAAGCAGCGTGGTGGCTTGGTACAGGAACACCGCAACCTGGATAACGGCAGTAGACGGGCCGCCGGGGACGGTTAGGTTTATCATCCACGACTTCAATTGGCACACATTCCTACTCGCACAGTTCGTCTATTTCGCGATCACTCTCCTGCTTTGCTTTTTCGAATGGCGGCGGATGGGAAAGCGGTCGCAGGGTGCATCTTTCTGAACTCAATACTTGTCCACCCCTCCTGTGAAATCATTCCCCAGAGGCCCTCCCGCTTGTTCACCAAAGCCATTGTCCGCATCCCCGGAGCCAACTTCGACGCCGGCCTGACCACCGTCTCGCTCGGCCGCCCCAACTTTGACCAGGTTCTCACCCAGCACGCCGCCTACTGCCAGGCCCTCGTCGAATGCGGACTTACCCTCACCACCCTCGACCCCGACCTCCGCCATCCCGACTCCACCTTCGTCGAAGACGCCGCCATCCTCACCCCCCATGGCGCCGTCCTCACCCGCCCCGGCGCTGCCAGTCGCGAAGGTGAAGTCGAAGCCATCCGCCCTTCCATCCTCCCATTTTTTCCCGAACCAAAAACCATTGAAGCCCCAGGAACCGTCGACGGCGGCGACATCTGCGAGGCCGGCAACCACTTCTTCATCGGCCTCTCGCATCGCACCAATGAGGAAGGCGCGCGCCAGCTCGCGGCCCATCTGGCCGGCTTTGGCTACACCTCCTCCACCATCGACGTGCGCCCCATGACCACCATCCTCCATCTAAAAAGCGGTATCTCCTATATAGAAGACAACACCCTGGTGGTCATGGAAGAGATGGCCGCTAACCCGCAGTTTGCCGGCTTTGACCTGATCCAGGTCGAAGCCGAAGAGAGCTATGCCGCCAACTCCGTCCGCGTCAATGACCGGGTCCTGGTAGCCAGGGGCTTCCCACGGCTGACAACAGCCATTCAAGACCGCGGATTCAGCCCTCTGATCCTCGATATGAGCGAATTCCAGAAGATGGATGGCGGACTGAGCTGCCTGTCGCTGCGCTTCTAAGCGCCCCAGTCCGCCAAAATCCTACTGCTGCGGCTTGGCATCCGGCTTGGGCTGGCTACCGGCCGCTGGAATCTCCTGGCCGTTATAGAGGATCGTGGTCGTCGAACCGAACCGCCTATAGTCGGAGTACTTGATGATTTGGCGTATGTGAACGTCCTGGTCCATATACCCGCGACCTGCAGCAAAGTGCAGAATCCCCTCGCCCTTGGTATAGACGGGGAACCAGAAATGCCCGTCCACCTGCTGTCGCCATGTCATGAATGGTGGATGCAGGTCCATGTCGCCCTTGCGGGTGTCATCCGGAACCATCCGCCCATTGGTCACAACAATCTGCAGGTCGGTTGCGTCAACCCAGATGCGGCCGTCAAGATAGCGCTTCTTCTTCTCGATCACCTTCGGGCTCACTTCGAACACGTAGCAATCGATCTCATCCACCTTTTGCCGCCCAACATATTTCACGTCGTACTGGGTGATTTCCTCTTTGGTCAGCGAGAACGAATATCCGGACTGGATGTCGTGGAGATCGGAGGGCATCATCATCAAGCGCGTCAGAGTGTTTTCCGGGGCAAATACCACCTTCTCCGTGCGCGCCCCGTTGGGGTCGAAGACCACGTCGTCCACCTCGTAATACTCCCCGTCCACTTTGTTGTCGTCGTCGAGGGTTTGTATTCTGGCCGTGCGGCGATAGGTATAGTGGTCCAGAGCCTGCTGAAACTCGCTCTCCTTGGCGGCGAACTCCTCAATGATCTTTTCCGGGGCAATCGGGGGTGGGTTCAGGTCCATGCGGCCAAAGCCGGCATCGAGCGCCATGGGGGTGAAACTATCCTTGCTTTGCGCGCCTGCGGCCACGCTAAAACCCGCTGCTACCGCTATCGCAATCCATATTCCTCTTCGCACGCTCAAGATTCTCCTTCGACACCGATGCTGATCCCTTGGGCAAACATGTCACAATCGGATAGCCTTCGCCACTCAACTACAACGTTAGACGCATGGACTCGCCCGCCGGGTGGCTCCAAAATCTAAGGGAAGGGAACCCGAGGACACAGCAAGCACCCGCCCTGCCGCTGGCCGAAACATTCGCTGGACGCGCTAAGCTTGACCGTGTTCCGCTTTGGATTCACAGGCCCTTCAAAAATCTCCGCGCTCATGCGAAGCATACCCGCCTGAAGCGGGAAACCGTCAAGCGGTCAGCATGTGCCAACAAGAAGATTGAAGGAGACTCTCGGCTTCCATGCCCGACTATTACCAGGCACCGGCGCTCATTCTCACGGCATTGCTGCTGCCCGCGTTCGGGTATTTGTACCTCCGTTTTCGCGACACGCGAACCCTCCTCTGGTTCCTCGGCTTCCTGTTGGCAATTGTCCGTATGGTACTTTTTTACAGGTTGGGGCCATGGGATTTCTCCGCGGGAAGCCATCCCTGGATTACGGCTCTCGGCCAGACCTCCATCCAGGTCAGCGCCACACTATTCCTCGCTTCGCTTTCCCCTCTGCGATTCCGTGTGGGTCGGTTCCAGGTGCTTTACGTCATCCCATACGCCATTCCGCTGGTAGTTTACGCCGTCCTTTTAGAAGGTGTCTTTCACGGAGTTTCGCCCCAAGGGCCCATCTTCTGGTTGTTTCCACTCCTCGGCGCCTGTTCCCTGGTGGCTGGTTTCTTCTGGGGTATGGCCAGGGGCAGCATGCCCAGTTGGGTGGGCGCAACCGCCTGCACTGTCATGGGCTGCGCCGCCTTTTGGATATTCTTTGCCGTCGGCGGAAACTGGCCGCTCGGCTTCGTGGAGTGCGCCAACCACCTCATGACGGCTCTCCTGCTGATTGCTGTCTTCCGGCGACTCACGCCGGGCCTCGTACTGGGCGCGCTCGGCTTCACCGCCTGGTCGCTGTTCATCCTCCAGATTGTTCCGGCCATTCGCGACAACCCGGCCATCATCACCCAACTCACCCGCGTCGTCGTGATGGGCAAGGTGGTTGCGGCCCTCGGACTCATCCTGCTGGCGCTGGAAGATCAACTCGGCGTCAACCAGACGGCACAGGAGCGGGAACGCCGGGCACGCCGCGAACTCGAAGCCTATGCCAACCTCATCCTCTCCCGCCGCCGCCTTGAAGACTTCGATCAGCAAGGTGCCGAAGTCTGCCAAACCGTAGCCAAACACAGCCGTTTTGCCCAGGTCGCCCTGCTGTTGCAACATGCCGGGCGTTTTCGCCTGGCCGGAGCCGCCGGGCTCGATCCCGCTGTCCTGCCTGCGCTGGAAAGCCTGGCGGCCCGCATCCCCGTCAAGGGCTTCCTGGCGGCCGATTCGGAACCCCCGGCAATCGAGCACAGCCCGACCCTCAGCCTCGACCTTACCCCCTGGATGCAGCCCGGTGACGACCTCAAGCGCCTCCACTTCACCTCGGTTCTGGCGGTTCCCATGGTCGGCCGCACCGCAACTGAAGGTGTCCTGCTGCTTGCCGGCATGCGCAACGCCCCCAGAAATGTCGCTCCCGGAACCTTGCCAAATCCCGACCGGGCCCCCCTGCGTGCCGATGACCTGCTTCCCATCGAGATGCTGGCTGCCCGGCTCCAAGCCACACGAAGTCAGACCATGATGCTTGAAAAGCTCATCGACTCAGAAAAATATGCCGGACTCGGCCAGCTTGCCAGCAACGTAACCCAGCAGCTCAACAATCCCCTCACCGTCATCCTGGGATACGCTTCCCTCCTTGAAGAGACTTCCTCCCTCGATCCGCAGGAGCGCAAGGGCGTCGAGTCGATCCTCACCGAAGCGCGCCGCATGCGGTCCACCCTCGAGAGCCTCACCCGCATCTCGCGACCCCAAAACGGCCATTTCACCGCTGTCTCGGTTGCCGAATTGCTCACCGACATGGAGCAGCTCCACCGCTCCGAATTCCTGCGCCGTTCCATCGATTTCCGGCTCAGCATAGCGCCCGGCCTGCCCCGTGTTCTTTGCCATGCTCAGCAACTGCGTCAGGCGGTGCTCCACTGCCTCCAGTACGCCATTGAAGTGGTGGAAAACCAGCCCATCGCTTCCGCCGGCGACGGCGAGAAAGTTGTCCGCCTTGAAGCCACCGCGGAAGGCAATCTCGTCCAGATCCTCATCGCCCACTCCGGCCCTGGGTTTCTCCATCCCGACCGAGCCTTCGACCCCTTTGTCCCCGCCCAGGCCTCGGGCGAAACTGCGGGCCTTGGGCTAAGCCTGTGCGCAACAATCCTCCGCGAACACAACGGCCGCGCCTCAGCCGTGAACCTCGAGCCGCGCGGCGCTGCAATCCTGCTGGAACTTCAGGCTGCCTGAGCCCCCCCTGCCTCATCGAGCCAGTCAAGGTGGTATTTCAAGAATGCGGCCTTCACCAGGGGATCAGGACTTCAACGAAGGGTACGGGCTTCAGCCCGTACATTCAAGAATTCCAAAATCGTACGGGCTTCACAGGCTGCGGAAAAACTACCAAATGGCCGAAGTTTTGAAAGGGCACGGCTTCAATAGCCTGCCCTGAGCGAAGTCGAAGGGTGCCGCAAGTGGCTGAAAATAAACGCTGGGCTTTAGCCCCCGAGGGATGTTCTTTGTGGATCTTGACTCAAAACCCGACTTTTTCCGCAGCCTCTTCAGCCCCCGAGGGATTTGCAGCAAGCCTCGCTCCGCCGCCCCCGTGGAACTTCCACGCCCGAATTGCGTAAAGTGCATCTGGACACGATAGCCGTGGAGGGTGCGTGAAACTTGAAATCCAGGAAGTCTCCAAGCGCTATCGCCGGAGCGTCCTTGCATTGGATAAATTCAGCCTGGAACTCAAGCCGGGTGTACTCGGCCTGCTGGGTCCCAATGGCGCCGGCAAAACCACGCTCATGAGCATTCTGGCCACCATCACCAGGGCAACCGAAGGCCATGTGTTCTGGAACGGAGTCGATGTCGCTCGCGATCCCGATGTCCTGCGTTCCGTTCTCGGCTATCTGCCCCAGGACTTCGGCGTCTATCCAAACCTGAGCGCGGCGGAGTTCCTTGAATATCTCGCGGCAGTCAAAGGTCTGGACGCGGCCACATCCAAACGCCGCATCGATGAGCTGCTGGAACTCGTGAACCTGACCGAAGTGCGCAAGCGCCCGCTGGGCGGCTTCTCCGGCGGAATGAAGCAGAGAGTAGGCATTGCCCAGGCCCTGCTCAACGATCCGCAGTTGCTCATCGTAGACGAGCCCACCGCCGGGCTCGATCCCGAAGAGCGCGTGCGCTTCCGCAACCTGCTTTCCGACCTCTCCGGCGAACGAATCGTCATCCTCTCCACCCACATCGTCTCCGATGTCGAGGCTACTGCAACCGACATCGCCCTCATCGCAAAAGGTTCCCTGGTAGCCCATGCAACCCCGGAATTGCTGCTCAAAGAAGTGGAAGGCAAAGTCTGGGAGTGGGTGGTTTCAAGCGCGGAACTGAATGCCGCAAAACAGCAGTTCCTCATCGGCAGCACTACCCGCCGCAGCGACGGCGTGCATGTGCGGGTGTTGGCAGATGCCCCGCCCGCCAGCGCCGTGCCAGTCGTTCCAAATCTTGAAGACGCCTACCTCTACTGCCTTTCCCAGCATCGCGGAGCCCGCTCATGAGCACTCGCCGCCCCGGCAGCCGCGCCCTGTTTCACATGGTCAAAGCCGACTTCCTTGAACGCGTCCGCCGCTACAGCTTTCTGCTGACGCTGGCCTTCTCCGTCTACCTCGGCTACGCCGTTTACTCCGGCCTCATCGTCCTCCACCTGGACAAGTACCGCGGCGTCAACAACTCCGCATGGGTTGGCTCGGTCATTGGCCTCGTAGGTTCGCTGTGGCTCACGCTGGTCGGTTTTTACGTTGTAAAAAATGCCATCCAGCGCGACCGGCAAACCCGCGTAGGCCAGATCCTTGCCACCACCCCCATCGGCAAGAGTTTCTACACGGTCAGCAAAATGCTCAGCAACTTCGCCGTGCTTGCCGCCATGATTGGAGTTTTAGCCCTCTCCGCCATTGTCGTTCAATTCTTCAGCGGTTCCGCTGCGCACATCAATCTCGCTCTTCTGCTTGCTCCGGTGTTCATCTTCGGCCTCAGTGCCGTTGCCGTCTCGGCCGGCGTGGCCGTGCTCTTTGAAAGCCTTCCCATCCTCCGCGGAGGCGTTGGCAACGTCATCTATTTCTTCCTGTGGACGTTTCTCATCGCAATTGGCGCTGGCTCCATTCCCGATGGAAAAACCGGCTACCAGGCACAGCCATTTACCGATTTCACCGGCATTTTGTCCGTAATGACTCAGATGCAAACCCAGGTGCGCAGCCTCGACCCCCAATACAACGGCGGCGCGTCCTTCAGCATAGGAAACATGGAGCGCACGACAAAGACTTTTCTTTGGGTCGGAATGCACTGGACGGCGCCCATCGTGCTCAGCCGCCTCATGCTCGTCGCCATTGCCTTCGCCCTTGCGTTTCTGGCCGCGCTGTTCTTCGATCGGTTCGACCCCGCACGGGCCGGCTGGTTCCC
>Ga0302156_10000727_pt1 | contig 30782 bp, 27 predicted proteins | sample I_Bog_N3_2_FD_193503 | JGI IMG/M metagenome (GOLD analysis project Ga0302156, IMG submission 193503) | Peat permafrost microbial communities from Stordalen Mire near Abisko, Sweden - I_Bog_N3_2 | ecosystem: Environmental > Terrestrial > Soil > Wetlands > Peat | place: Sweden: Abisko, Stordalen... | reverse complement strand
ATCGATCACATCGATCGACGGCACGCCGCGCTCCACAAAAGGCAAGTGGTCGTCCTCCACAGCCTCTTCTGTCTGGAAGAAATACCGCTCGTAGCCGAACTTGTGCGCCGCCTGCTTGACCAGGTCTACCAGCCAGCCGGTTGACTTGGTCTCCCGCTGAATGTCCAGGTCCTTGTCGCCGATCATATCGGCGAGCATGAAAGCCTTGATCTTTGCTAGCGTTCCGTCACGGCCCCATTTCGCTGCCAAATGCCGGCTGCCATAGGTCGAGTCGGACGCGGACCAGCTCTGGATAGCCTCTTCGCCGTCAAAGAAAACCAGCCACACGGAATAGCCGTCCAGTTCCTTGCCGCGTTCGACTTTCTCGCGCAACTGGTCCGCAATCGCCATCAGCAGTCCGGTGGTCGAGGCCCCGTCGTTGGCCCCCACAAAGTTGATATTCCGCAGCGGGTAGTTGGTCTCGTAGTGCGTGCCCAGCACAATCACGCCGGGCTTCTTTCCCGTAAAGCGCACGATGAAATTGCGCATGGCCACCGGGCCGATGGGCGTGTTGGCGGTAAACGTGTCCTCTTCCACCTGGTCGTGCTTGAATGCGTCGCGCAGAAATGCTTCCGCTTTCAGATGTCCCTGGCTGGTCGGCCAGCGCGGACCGATGGCGACGAACTGGCGCGCATAATCGAGCGCCTTGGCCCCGTTGAAATGGGTTTGCGCAAGCGCAGCGGCCGGAGCCGCCAACACCCCGGCAACCATAAGGCTCAGCCAGAGCGCCTTGCAGCTCAAGGCCTTCCAACCCAGGCACCGGTTCACTGTCCAGCCTCCTTGGCTGCCTTGGCCGCTTCCTTCGCCTTGCGCCGCGACGGGTGAACCCACCAGGCCACTCCAATGCCAATCAGATAAAGCGAAAGCATGGGAACCGCATAGATGCACATCGTCCACGGGTCGGGGCTGGGGCAAATAAAGGCCGCCACAATGAACACCGCCAGAATCGCGTAGCGAATGTTCTTCCACAAAAACTTCGGGCTCACAATGCCGAACAGCGCCAGGAAGAAGATCAGGATCGGCATTTCAAAACTGACGCCCAACCCCAGAATGATCGACAGAAAAAAGCTGGAATAGTCCTCGATCGTCACCATCGGCGTGAAATTATGCCCAAAGTCCACGATCAGAATCTTGAGTGCGCCGGGCAGCACATAGTAGTAGCCAAAGGCAGCGCCGCCCAGAAACAACGCCACCGTAGCGCTCATGAAGGGGATCACGAAGCGGCGCTCTTTCTGGTAGAGCCCCGGAGCAATAAACAGCCACACCTGGAACAGGATGAAGGGTGACGCCAGAATCGCTCCGCCCACCAGCGAAACCTGCAACTGCAGGTTCAGGGGGTCCATTGGATGGGTGAAGACAAGGTGATAGTTAATGCGGTTGAGCGGTGCCTGAATAAAACTGACAAACGGATTGCGAAAGATCCAGGCGATGATGAAACCCGCAAGCAGGTACAGCACCGAGTGGACGATGCGCCGCCGCAACTCGTCCAGATGTTCCATCAGGCTCATGCCGGGCAGATCGGCGCGCTCAGTCATTGCGGCGCGCGCTTTTCCGATTGCGTCAGAGGCATCAAGCATGATGGGCCGCCTGCTCGGCTTCCCTCGGTGTATCCGGGGTGGTGGCTTCAGCGCCCTCCGCAACCTGACCAGCAGTCTCCGCGGCAATCTCAGCGGTGGGCAATGCCTCGGCAGCAGCCGCGTTATCCCGCGCTACTTTGGCCAGATCCGCCAGGCTGTTGCGCCGCGAACTCGGCACCTGTTCGCCCGTTGATGGCGGCATAATGCGCGGATAAGTCTCTTCTGCCGTTGCCTGTTCGGCCGCAGGCTCCGCGAGTTCCGCAACCGGCTCTGGCACTGTCATTTCAGCAGCAACCGCCGTGTTTTCCTCTGGAACCAGGCCAGCCATCGCCTCCGGAGCGGAGAGTTTCGGCGCGGGAGCCGAAGCTGCCAGCGCCGCCAGCCGTTCGTCTTCCTTCTTGCGGCGGTCGGCGTCTTCTGAGCTGCGCAGCTCCTCTTCCATCTGGAACTTGAAGTCGTTCGAAGCCTTGCGGAACTCGTACATCAGCTTGCCGATCTGGCGGCCGATCTGCGGCAGCCGTCGCGGCCCGAAGACCACCAGCGCCATCACCATTAGGATGAGCGAATCGGCCATGCCCAGGCTGGCCATCTGAATCGGCGGTGTTCCCATAAGGTGCAATGATACCTTTCCTTGCAAGGTGGTCACAAACGGTACGGGCCAGATTGCCTTTCAGTTTCCCGGCGCCTCCGATTCACCAGCTGAACCCACCCGAGGGCGGCGGCCAAAGCCCCTGCATCTGGCGCAGCAAGACAATGCGGCCAAAGTGGTAAGCGTTGTGCGCCCCCAGGCTTTCCAACTGCTCCCGCACCGTCATCACCCTCACCGGCATTCCCGGCCGCGAGGGGCAGGCCACTTCCACATACAGATGTTCGGAGTCCATTGCCACCGCGCCGGCCTCCCGGTTCCCCGCGAAAAACCGCTTCCGCAACTCGTGCCAACTCTCTCCGGCGGCCTCGGTCTCGGTCGGAAATCCATCCGCGGCGTGAATCGGATAGGGCGTCTCAATCTCCCGCACCCAGTCCAGCGTCACCTGCTGCCAGAACGCGATGTGCCAAAGCTCTTCATAAATCGTCCGCGGCGATCCGGCAACTGCCTGGTGCGCCGCCTCGCTGCCCAGCCCTTCCAGTAGGATTGCCGGCGCGGTATGCGCGCTGTCTCCGGTCAGCACTTCAAATAGCTCGCTCATCCTCTCGCTCCTGCCCCACTTCGCCCGTCTTCAGAATTATTCCATGCAGCGCTGGCGATGAAAGCTGCGTTAAAATGTTTGTAGACGGATGCGTTTGAGGCCTTCTGGCATAGTGCGCATCCAATGAAATGGAAAGGGCTGCAACATCCCCGTGGATGGATTCCGTAATGGAAGGCGCATCCACTGCAAGCCGCGATAGCTTTCAACATCTCCGTCCGCCGCACCCGCAAAGGAGCGAGCAGGACTGAAGGCGGAATAGAAATGAATCTCGTTCTCGATGAACTGCCGGCGGCTTCGTCCGCAGACACAGGCCATGCATGCTCCCTGGAGGACTACCTCGCGCTCCCCGATCACTCCATGGACCACCGGATTGCCCGCGCGCGGGAAGCACTCGGCGCTACAACCATCCTGCTCGGCCACCATTATCAGCGAGATGAAGTCATCCGCTTTGCCGACTTCACCGGCGACAGCTACAAGCTTTCCAAAATCGCCGCGGAAACCGACGCCAGGTACATCGTTTTCTGCGGTGTACATTTCATGGCCGAAAGCGCCGACGTGCTCGGCCGCCCGGAAGGCCCGGGACAACAAGCCCAGCAGGTCATCCTCCCCGACCTCAATGCCGGCTGTTCCATGGCCGATATGGCAGAAATCTCCCAGGTGGAAGCCTGCTGGGAAGCGCTTGAACGGCTCGGGCTGACCGAGAACCTCATCCCGCTCACCTACATGAACTCAACCGCGGCCATCAAGGCCTTTTGCGGCGAACGCGGTGGCCTGGTCTGCACCTCATCCAATGCCCGCGCGGCCTTTGAATGGGCCTTCGCCCGCGGCATGCGCATCCTCTTTCTTCCCGACCAGCACCTCGGCCGCAACACCGGCTTTGCCATGGGCATTCCCCTTGACGAAATGCCGGTCTGGGACCCCTGGGCCATTCAGATTGGCCCCAGCACAGGCGGCCAGACCCGAGCCGCCCTCGAAGCCAGTCGCATTTTGCTCTGGAAGGGCCACTGCGCCGTCCATCAGCGATTTCTGCCCAGCCATGTCGATCAGGTTCGCGCCAAATACCCCAGCATCCAGGTCATCGTCCATCCCGAGTGCCGCTGGGAAGTTTGCCAGAAGGCCGACGCCCTCGGCTCCACTGAGCGCCTCATCAAAATCGTTGAAGACGCTCCGGCCGGCTCCATGTTCGCCATCGGCACTGAGATCCACCTGGTCAACCGTCTCGCCCGCCGCTTCGCCTCGCAGGGCAAGCGCATCCTCACCCTCGACGACACCGGCTGCCTCTGTACCACCATGTACCGCATCAGCCCGCAGCACCTGGCCTGGGCGCTTGAAAATCTCGTCGAGGGCCGCGTAGTCAACCGCATCCAGGTCCGCCCCAACGTCAAGCACTGGGCCAAGGTCGCTCTGGACCGCATGCTTGAAGTCGGCTAGTGCAATCTGCCATTGGGAGAGATAAACTGTCATTCCCAGCAGCCTGACTAGCATTTTGCGAGTTGCGCCTGCCATGAACGCCAATTTCGACCAGCATGTTCATTACCACCACACTGTCATCCCGACCGCAGTGGAGGGATCTGCGGTTGCTTTTCGGGTTTTGTTCATGGGGAGCAAAGCCGAGGGATCTACGGTTTTTTCAAGCCGAACGGGAGCGAAACAGGATGCCGCGCAAAAAAACCGACAACCCGGGCAGCGATTCAAGTCTGTCTCCCACCGGCGCCCATAGCGGTGCCGACTGCTGCTCTGAGCCGGCCCAGCTTGATCCCGATTCCCGTCCACTCAGCGCCCACGCCGCCCGCAACCCGCATCTCACTCCAGAGCAGCGTGAAACCGCCGAAGCTGAAGCCGCCGAGTGGGTTCGAGTCTCCAACCGCTGCTAACCACTCAGGGCAAACGCATTTGGAACCAGAAGCTCTTGACCTTGTGAGGGAGATGCTTTTGAGGGTCGAATCGAGGTGGAAAACAAAGCACGTTGGGATGGTTTTGGGTAGGCGAATTTCGATGTGCGAAAAGTGCCATTTTTTGCTCTAAAGTGCCAGTTTCGGCGGTGTTTTTGGCGTTTTTTTGCCCGAAAATGGGGGTTTGTGTTTACCGATAGGTAAACAGGCTGTTTTTGTAACTCATTGAATCGGAATTAGTTAAGCGGATTCTACCTTCGATTTTTTGACGAAATCGAGGAGGGGGGGGTGGGGTCTCAGCGTTTTTGGGGGTTTGAAGGCCGGAAAAACAGGGGCAAAGGCGGGGCGATGGAATTGGCGAGGGTGCGTTTGGCCGGACGATTTTGGCATGCGAAACACCTCTACAAGGATTGTGCTCCAGAAGGGGTGAATTGCCTGCAAGTATGGTGTGGGTGGAAGTTGTTGGATTTAAGCAGGTTAGCCAAAGTCAGTCGGGGGAGGGGCTTGCTTTTTTTTCGATGGGGTATGGGGGATCGGGTTGCAGGCCTGCCGGAAGGCACATTCAGGGCTTCGATCGATTTTCAAATGCGTTTGCCCTGGCAAACCACTAACCACTAACCACTTCTTTTGAAGTATTCTTAGAGCAGGGGCATTTCATGAAGACGTTCACTCTCGAAGAAGCGCAGTCTCTGCTCCCGGTCATGGAGTCGCTCCTGAAGCGCGCCCTCGAAGGCAAGCAAGCGGCCGAGCAGGTCGAGGCCGATCTTTCTGAGCTGGCGCGGCGCATCTACGTCTCCGGCGGCATGACCGTGGACGTCGGCAAAGTCGCCAAGCAGCGCGCCGAGATGGAATCGCACATGCAGCGTGTCAAGGAGAGCATCGCCGAGATCGACTCCATCGGCGTCCAGGTCAAGGACATCGAGTCCGGCCTGCTCGACTTCCCCTGCCGCCTCGACGACCAGGTGGTCCTGCTCTGCTGGCGCATGGGTGAGACTTCCATCGAGCACTGGCACACCGTGGAGTCCGGCTTCCAGGGTCGCCAGCCGCTCGACGAGCGCTTCCGCCGCCGCACCAACTCCGGCCCCCGGCCGAACTGACCTGTGTACACCTCCGAGCACGAAGTCCGCGCCGTCCTCACTTATCAAGCGCTGATCCCCGCCATTCGCCAGGCCCTCGTTGACTACTCAGTCGGCCTGGTCGATCAGCCGGCCCGCACCATCCTGAGAGCCGGCAACGCGGAAGGCCAAAACAACGGCTGGTTCGCCGTCATGCCCGTCATCCACGGCGATGCAATGGGCGTAAAGACAGTCACCTTCTACCCCGGCAACGCCGCGCTCGGCCTGCACACCCACATGGCCGTAATCGAACTCCTCAGCCGTGCGAATGGACAGCCATTAGCCGTCATGGATGGCCGCCTCATCACCGAGATGCGCACCGCAGCCGTCTCCGCCGTAGCCCTCGACGCACTCGCGCCCCAACAAGCCACCAGCCTTGGCATCCTCGGCAGCGGCGTCCAGGCCCGTTCGCACATTGAAGCCTTACGCCTCGTCCGCCCAGCGCTCAAAGACATTCGCATCTGGAGCCGTACCCCTGCCAACGCCCAACGCCTGGCAGCAGAGTCCAACGCCCGCGCCACTTCCATCCAAGAAGCCGCCTCCGCCGACGTCGTTCTTACCGTCACCTCGTCTCCCAACCCCATTCTCGAAGGCCGCTGGCTTGCCCCGCACGCCCTCGTTCTGGCCGTCGGCGCAACCGGCGCAACCCTCCGCGAACTCGACGACGAGGCCATGCTTTCCAGCTACATCGTCGCCGAATCCCGCTCCTGCGCCGAGCGCGAGTCCGGAGACATCCGCCTCTCCAACTCCAAAGTCAAAGCCGAAATCGGCGAAATTCTCTCCGGCACCCTCCCCTCGCCAACCGCCCGCCGCGTCGTCTTCAAATCCGTAGGCATGGCTATCGAAGATCTGACCGCTGCGAAGCTCGTTTGGCAGGCGCGTACCATTTCCAATAAAGCCCTATAAATGAGATGGTTGCACAGGGAAATACCTCGCAGAATTATCCGCAAGGTCTCACAATTTGCAACTAAGGGCCATATTTTGGCGTCCAATAGGTAATTAAGTTTTCTGCTCTCCGCTTTTGAGGGCGCCACTGAAACGCATTCCTAGCTCACCTAAGGAGAATCCCTTCATGAAGCGTAATTCCGCCATCGTCCTTTCATGCGCTGCTGCAACCCTCGCCCTGTTCATCCCCGCAGCCATCCAGGCGCAGACCGCCGCTGAAACCGCCGAGGCCGCGACCATGGTCTCCGCACGCGTCGCACTCATTCAGAACGTTGACGGCAGCAAAGCCAAGCCCGGCGACGCCGTCCAAACCACCCTCGCCGACAAGGTCGCCCTGAAGAATGGCACCGTTTTGCCCGCCGGCACAAAAATTCTCGGCGTCGTTGCAGCCGATGAACTCAACCTCGCCGGCACCGCCAAGCTGGCCCTGATCTTCAACAAGGCAGTGCTGAAGAACGGAACCGTCATTCCCATCAAGGCAACCGTCGTCGGCGTCTATGCACCTGAGTCTCAGGACATCAATGGCCGCCCCATCAAGCCCGGCGATCAGTTCATCGGCGATTGGTCTGGCAAGTCGACAGTTGTTGACGAAATCGGTGCGCTGCCCGGCGTTGACCTCCACAGCAGGGTGGATAGCTCAAACTCCGGCGTCCTCGTTTCCACCAACAAGCACGATGTCAAACTCAAGTGGGGAAGCGAGCTTTCCCTCGCCGTTGCCTCGCAGACCGCACCGGCCGACGGTACCGCCCAAGGCAAATAAGCCCGCCTCAGACCACATGCTAACCGGAGATTCCTGAAACTCCGCAACCCAGCCCCATGGCCGCTCGCGCCAATCGAGCAGCCATGGGGTTTGGCGTCTCCGCAGCTTCCACCCCAACCCGCAGTGAGCGCACAGCGATCGGTTCGCGTCTCTCTTTGGACGGCGTAATGAGCCTGATATCTGCGTCTAACCCCACAGGTGCGGCAGCAAATGCGCCAAGACGTTATCCGGAAAGCTTGGGGCGATGGTAGTTGGCAGGCTCCGAAAAACTCGTTCGAACCACGTTTTTCAAAGCTTTGTAACAGGGCATGACTCTAGTCGTGCCAATAAAGCCAATAAAATCAGAGTCGGGCTTTTGCCCATGAGGGAAGCTGTTCACCGGCTGTGACCAAACTCAAGCGTTTATCCGCAGCCTGATTGGCCCCGGATCGAGGATGGATTCAGGGGAACAGTGGTCAAGGAGCAGGAATGCAAAGTGGGAAGTTGACGAAGATATTCTTTTTGGCAATTCTGTCCGTAGCCGTGTTTGTGGCTGGCTGTGGAGATTTCTGGCAGGCCCCAAGCACAACCACCGCTTGCACCACCAATTGCACCACCGCGACCAGCGGCGACTTCTACATCCTCAACGCCGGCAGCTCGCCTGAGATCGTCGGCGAGTCCATCGTCTCCGGCACGGTCACCGCAATCAGCGGGAGCCCCTGGGCCCTTGAAGGCACCCCGTATTCCATCGCCATGGCGCCGAATGGCGACTTCCTCGTCGTTGCCACAACCGCCGGCGTGTTCGCCTATCCCATCACGAGTGGTGTATTGGGAACTGCGGTGGTGGTGTCCACTGACCAGGCCTACGCAGTGCAGGTGGATGCAACTGATTCCTGGCTGCTTGAAGCCCTTCCCGGAGCTGGTGGCGTAATCGTGGGCGCGGTGCCCATCGACAGCACCACCGGCGTCAACAATGGAGCCGAAAAGACCGCCGCCTTTACCATTTCCAATACCGCCGTCCAGACCAACAAGTTGGTGATCTCCCCTGACAACGCCAATATCTTTGTGGCTCTCGGAGCAGGCGGGACCGTCGTAGTCCCCTTCAATGCGGCCGTTGCTGCGGGAACCAGTCCGTTTGGCGCCACGGCCACCACCATCAAAGTGGCAAACACCAGCGGGTCGGCCATTTCCGTGGCCGTTGATTCCAGCACCACTCCAAGACTGTTCTACATTGGCGAAACGCTGGGCAACTCCGCCGGAACCTCCGGTGGCCTCCGCGTTTTCAACTACGCTTCGCTCGGCACCGGCACACTCACCCAGGCTTCAGGTTCGCCACTCGCCAGCGGCGGTCTTGCGCCGAACTTCATTCTGCCTGCCGCGTCGGGCGACTACGTGTATGTGGCCAACGGTGCGGGAACCAGCAGCGCCGGAAACGTGACAGGATTCACCATCTCCGCCAGCACCGCCGCCACCCCGACCTACACCGTTGCCTCTACCTCTTCCACTGCGGCCGGTGTGCAACCGCTTGGCCTGGCCGAAGACTCAACCGGCACCTTTGTTCTCGCGGTTGGGTCGCTCGGCAGCCCCTACTTCGATGCCTACACCTTTGACACCACCACCGCCGGCCAACTCGATTCGCAGATCGTATCCACCACCGCAGCCAGCTCGATTGCCATAGTGGCAACGCCGTAAGGCGCCAGTGAAAAAGTGAAGCAGTGAAAAAAGCGAACAATTGCCACTAGCAGCGATTATTCACTTCTTACTGTTTCACTCATTCACTGTCTCACTCATTCACTGTTTCACTGGCTTCCCTCACATCGGCGGCATGCCGCTGCAGGCCAACTGCACGCTGGCTGCCCCGCTCAGCGCAGTTTGCAGGGAGAAAGCCGTTGTCCCCGAGGCGGACGCAAGGAACGGACCCAGCGCCGCCGCTGCCGAATTCATGCCGTTGTACACCGTCTGAAGCGTGTCGGTCGATTCGTAGCAGACGTCGTCCGATGGCAGAATGTTGACGCCGTTGAAGGTGGGTGGGGCGGGAATGGCGCGCGCCAGGGTGCGATGTTCCGCCTCCACACCCAGGATCGCCGCGCTGATCTTGGCGAAAGAAGCCAGATCGGTCTTGGCATAGGTTGTTCCCGCCGCGGATATCTGCGTTCCGCTGTAGGGGGTCACGTCGCCAAGCATCAGGGCAAACTCTTCCACCGCCGTCATGTACGCGGCAATAAAGGCCGTCTCCAAAGCGATGATGATGGGGAAGAAGTTGGTCAGGTTGTCGAACGTGCCCGTGGGGAAGTAGAACGTCTGCACCGGGTCGCCGCTGGAAGCCGAAATGTTCAGCACACTGCGCAGCAGGTTGGCGTGGCTGATCTCTTCAGCCAGCGCGCCGCGCAAATAGCCGACATTGGCCAGGCTGCCGTTGGCGGTCACATTCACGGCAGTGCCGCCCGTCCCGGAAAGGTTCGGATCCTGGATCACGCCGCCAATCAGCGCGTTGTAGTACATGGTGATGGCCAGGTCTTCGGCAATCAGAGCGGCAGTAAAAATCTGCACCGCCGTGTCTGTGTTGGAGGTTGGAGTCTGCGCGCCGACCGTCATGGTCGATCCGCAGCCGGTCACCATGGCGGTGCCGGCAACTGCGCCCGCAGCACCAAGTCCGGTAAGGAACCGGCGGCGATTCATGGCGATTTGAAGCTGTTTGAGTGTTTCAGAACTGGGTTCCGGGGATCCGGAACGAACGGTGGATTGAAGCGAGCGGGGCAAAAACATGAGCGTCCTCCTGCTGCAAGAACGGACAACTCTCAAAATCGGATTGGAGGGTGTCGAAAATAATTGCGGCCACCCGATTCCGCGCCTGGCCTCAGGGCTCCATGTCTTGAAAATGCTATCCTCAAGAAGAACGCCACTGGCTGTGCTCACGCGACCACTCATCCCAACTCCTTGCTGCGCAACGCGCCTCAGGAGATTCTTGCCCGCCCTGGCTTTTCTGTGTTTTCTCATGTTTTCAACGGGATGCAGCCACTTCCACAAGCCGCAGACGGAAATGGTCTACGTTTGCGTTGAGCGCATGTACCTGCATGACCGTGTCGCCGCCGTCTCCAACCGGGTCGCCGAAGTCGTGAACGGCCAGCCGCTTGAAGTGCTGGAGCATGGCCGCCGATTCCTAAAGGTCAAGACCACAAAAAACGAGATTGGGTGGATTGAAGAGCACGCCGTGATCGATGCCAGGGCGTACGACTCATTTGCCCAACTCTCCAGCCAGCACAACTCCGACCCCATCGTGGCCACGGCCACCGTGCGCGACGATGTGTATCTGCACAACCTGCCCGGTCGCGAGACCGCACATTTTTTTCTGCTTCCGGCCAATGACAAGGTCCAACTGCTGGCCCGGGCAACCATGCCAAAGGTGGCGGCCGTAGAGCAAGCGCCCAGGCAGGCTGCTCCCAAGCCGCCTCAGACCACCTCAGCCAAGCCCCCCGTCGCAAAGCCCCTCCCGCCCGTCACGCCGCCGCCATCCGTTGCGGAAGATCTGCCCCCCGTCGTCATGGAAGACTGGTGGCTGGTTCGCGACACCCAGGGCCACACCGGTTGGCTGCTCGCCGGGCGCGTGGATGTCGACGTGCCCGACGAGGTGGCCGCCTACGCAGAAGGTCAGCGCATGGTGGGCGCCTACATCCTCACCAAAATCAGCGACGACGAAGCCACCACAGCCGACCACATGGTCCCCGAGTACGTCACCGTCCTCACCCCGCTCAAGGCCGGCCTCCCCTTCGACTTCGACCAGGTACGCCTCTTCACCTGGAGCGTCAAGCGCCACCGCTACGAGACCGCCTACCGGCTGCATCCCATCCAGGGCTTCCTGCCCATCAAGGTCGGAGTCTTGTCTAGTCCAAAAGGCCCGATTCCCACCTTCAGCGTCCAAATCGCCAGCAGCCCAAACCTCACCATCGACCCCAACACCGGCATCACCCGCCCAGCCTCTCTGCGCACCATCAACTTTGAGCTCCTTGACACCCAGGTCAAGCGCATCGGCCCCGACATGGCGCCCATCCCGGTGGAGCATCTGGAAGGCGAAAAACCCAAAGAGAATAAGTCGGCAAAGGCTGGGAAGAAGCGCAAGTAGTGGTTCGCACGCGGCGGAGTTAGCTTGCTCACCCCTTTTGGGGATTCACAGAATCTGGATTCGCCCTAGACTGCCATCATGACCATTCACATTGCTCCATTTCCATTCAAGGAACTGTTTCTCCAATTCAAAGCCGACGTCGAAAAGAGGTCGGGTATGCCCTTCCATTCATTCAAGGGAAATAAATACACCGATGATCAGGAGGGCTTTAAGGATAGCCTTTTCAAATCAGCGGGCAAGGCACTTGCGATTGAAACATGGAAACCGGAAGACATCGGCACAGGGAAGATCGCAAAGCACACGGTCGAGGCAATCGAGCTCCCCTACAACAACTTTTTCGCATGGGATCTTCGCTACGGCAGTGAAGGCCGCCTGCACAAGGTCATCCTAAACGCAGCGACCGAGGAGAAGAATCGCCTCGAAGTTGAGTCGTGTCTCTATGACATATACAGGACCGACGAGGATGAAGCGGCATATACGCAAGCAATAAGGGTGTTTGGAAAGAAATATCCGCTTCTTGCATACCTTTTTTTCCTGAAGGATTGCTCACGGTACGTCCCAGTTGAGCCGCAGGCTTTCGACTATGTCTTCCCCTTATTCGGCGCGGAGTTCAAGACTGCCGGCCAATGTTCCTGGAAGAACTACTCCGAATTCATTGGGCTGATTTCAGAACTTAGAGATATGCTGGCCGAGAATCTGGACGAAGTTACCCTCCTTGACGCCCATTCCTTTGCATGGATGGTTAGAGATTTACCGAAGACCGACTCCGTATTCAGTAGGTTGCAGGAGTACTTCAGCCTTGGGCCCAAAGACCGTTTGGCATTTACCAAAGCCAGGAACGGGCAGGGACCCTATCGCCAGCGTGTTCTGGAGTTCTGGCAGACGTGCGCAGTCACCGGGTGTTCTAAGCAGAGCATTCTTGAAGCAGCACACATCAAACCCTGGAGAGCAGGAACGGCTCAGGAATGCTTTAGCTTCTACAATGGGCTTCTTCTGACTCCAAACCTTCACCAGTGCCTCGATAAAGGGTACATCACGTTCTCAGAAACAGGGGAGATGCTTATATCCGACCGCCTTTCCAATGCCGATTGCAAAGCATTGGGGCTTGAAAAAACGATGAGGCTGAGAATGCTCGAGCCGGGGCACAAACCCTTTTTGGACTACCACCGCACTTGGTACGCGGAATTGCACGCGAGCAAATAACTGCTACGAAAAGAACTTGCAAGACAAGGTTGTTGCAAGCGCTCTCCCTCACCCCCGCCGTTTGAGCTCCAGCTCCACCACCCGAAGCATCTCCGCCTCCGGCGCCGGTTTGCCGGTCCAGATCTCGAACTGCCGCGCGCGTCGGTGCACCAAACCCGGCCTCACCCTCCGCTCATAGCCTCTTGCGCCGCTTTGGCCAGGAACCCCGACCGGCTCAGATGGCGAGCTTGCGCGTAGTCGTCAATCTGCGCGAGCAACGACCCCGGCAAGGAGATATTGACGCGCTTCGGCGCCGGATCGATGCGCGTCAAATCGAGGTCTACAAGCATCCATACGCCACCCTCGTAGCGCGGGTCGGCGGCCAGTTTTTCCAGAGCGGTCGGCGCGGGGATGGGCAGATTCTCACCCGCCGTATGGCATTCCACGGCCTCCTGCGCCATCCGGTTAATCTCCTGCCAGTCATCCGCGGCGGAAAAACACCCAGGGAAATCAGGGAATTCGATACCGTGCGCGTGCTCTTCGTCCCCTACTTGAACGTATGCCGGATAAAGCATTGCTCACCTCCACTCCCAGCCTGCTTGCCGGTAGATATTGCGCAGCGTGCCGATGGGAAGATCCTTTTTCGGATGCGGAACGGTCACTGCACCGGGTTTCTCCGGGTGCTTGAACTTGATATGACTGCCGGCTTGATGCGCCTTAAGAGGCTGCGGAAAAAGTCGGGTTTTGAGTCAAGATTCACAAAGAACATCCCTCGGGGGCTAAAGCCCAGCGTTTATTTTCAGCCACTTGCGGCACGGCTGAAGCCGTGCCCTTTCAAAACTTCGGCCATTTGGTAGTTTTTCCGCAGCCTGTTAAGCCATCCCTCGGATTCAAGCCTGCGGACGATCTCCGCGCTCTTCATGTGTGTAATTATACACAACGGAGGTTTGGCGCATCGTCCAATTTGTGTCGGGAATCCCGCTCTCTCTCACCCGCGCCGCTTCAGCTCCAGCTCCACCACCCGAAGCATCTCCGCCTCCGGCGCCGGTTTGCCGGTCCAGATCTCGAACTGCCGCGCCCCTTGCTGCACAAACATCTCCAACCCGGTGATCACCGGAATCCCCCGCTCCCGCGCCAGCTTCAGCAGCGGCGTCTCCAGCGGGTTATAGACCATATCGAACACCAGCTCCGCATTCAGCTCGTTTTCCCCAAGGGGCAGCGGCTGTTTTGAACCCTTCATCCCGCAGGGCGTCGAATTGATCAGCGCATCGAAATGCTCTTTCGCAAAAGCCTCGTGCTTCAGCGCCTTGGCCCCAGCTTCTTTGGCCAGCGCAACAGCCGTCTCATGCGTGCGATTGACGATAAACACTTCCGCGCCCTGCTCCACCAGCCCAAACACGGCAGCCCGCGCCGCTCCACCCGCCCCCAGCACCGCAATCTTCGCGCCCCTCAGCCGCAGACGCTTCTCCAGCGGCCGCACCACGCCGTCCACATCCGTATTGAAGCCCACGATGCTGCCATCCGCGCCCACCCGCAGCGTGTTGCACGCGCCAATGCGGTGGGTCAGCGGCTTTTTCCCGTTCATCACCGGGTTGGCCAAATACGGCAGCACCTCCTGTTTCAGCGGCATGGTCACCGCCACTCCCGCCATGGGCAGTTCACGCACCAGCTTCAGCAGGTCGTCCACCGAGCGCACTTTCAGCGGCAACAGCACGGCGTTCACGCTCTCTTTTCTGAACGCCGTGTTCTGCATCAGCGGCGAAAGCGAGTGGGCAATCGGGTTCCCGGCCACACCAAAAATGCGCGTAGCCTGGTCCAACTGTTCCATGCGGTATAAATCGCGTAGCGTGTGCGCCGTCACCTGCCCTGGCGCCGTCTCTCCGCCGTCTGCAAGCGACGCAAAGGTAAACGCGGCTCCAGCGCGCGGCCCGAGCACCCGGCTTACCAGCCCCTCCTCGCCCATCGCGATGCCCACCACCTGCGCGGTGAGCGACCGATCCTCAATCAGCTTCAGCACCGCCAGGTTGTCGGCCAGCGTCCGCGCCGTCGAAACCACCTTGACGTAATCCGGCGCAAAGGCCCGTATGCGCTCTGCCGCCTGCTCCAGCCCTTCCAAGCCCCTGGTCTGCTTGAAGTCGTGAAAGCTCACCAGCAGCGCCGTCCCCGCCGCGCGCAACCCCGTGCGAAACTTAGCCAGCGCCGCCGCCTTCGCCTCTTCCGCCGACTCAACCTCAAGATCGACAATCCGGCAGCCCGCTTCAGCAGCTTTCAGCAGAATCTCGAACTCCGCAGCCAATGGCCCAACAAAATTCCCGCCATTTTCCTTGCGCCGGCAAGTCGCAATGGCCGTCACATCGCGATGTTCCGCAAGGAACTCCTTCACCTTCAGCACCCCGTCACCCGGTTGAGCAAGCGAGTCAAGGCGGAACTCCAGAAACTTCGTATCCCTCAGAGCCGCACTAGCCCGCTCCATCATCTCCGCCGCCGTTTCCGCCTGAATTGCCACGCACAGCTTGCCTGGGCGAAGCCGCGGAAGCATCGTCGCGCGAGCAAGGGAAGCCGGGTTGGAAGCTGTATGCTGCATTGGGTTCGACTTGCGCATCTTAAAGGGCTTCCCGCATGGATGCAACAGCGGAATTCTTCCAGCCTCCCCTGCCTGTCCTGTTACTCGTCCCGCAGCGTCTTCGCCGGGTCAATCCGCGCGATCCTCAGCGTTGGCAATGTGGTCGCTAGCAGCGTTACCGCAACCAGGGTAAGAACCACCCCCGTAATTGTCGGCGTGTCGTAAACGCCAACCCCGTAGATCACGCTTCGCATGGCCCGCAGCGCGCCCACGCACAAAACCAGCCCCGCCGCCAGCCCAATCGCCGAGGCCCGAATCCCCGCCGACCCCACCTGCACCATCGCCCGGCGAATGCTCGACCCCAGCGCAATCCTTATCCCGATCTCCCTGGTTCGCTGCACCACCATATTTTGGACAAGCGCAAAGATTCCCACCGCGCTCAGCAGCAGGGCGAGGCCGGCCATCGCGCCCAGCAGGGCCACCTCAATTCGCTGCTCGGCGAGCGTTTGCGCCATAAGGTCGTTGACCGCATAAAACCCTGAGAAGGGAAGTCCTGGAGCGACGCCGGCCAACGCCCGCTGCATCTGCCCGGTCAGCCCTTCCACCGGTCCGGCGGTCTTGACAATCCAGCTCGGCTGAAACCACACATGCACCAGCGCCAGCATGTGCGGATTCATCTGCGAAGCCGGGATGTACATAATCCGCTCGCTGGTGATCGGCCCGGAGTCGTCGATCCCAGGCGCGGTGGCCACATCGCCCACCATGCCCACAATTGTGATGCCGTTATTCAGCGAACGCCCCACCGGATCCGCCCCACCGTAAAGCTGCCGCGCAAACGCACGGTTCACAATCGCCACCGGCCCGGACTGCGCCGTATCCGACGCCGCAAACCCACGCCCCCGCAGCAGCGGAATCTCCAGCGCATTGAAATAGTCCGGCGTCAGATACACCACGTCGGTCCCGCGCTCCTTGCCCGCCTGCGGGCCGTCATGCAACGTCACCGAGTCGTTCAGCGCGCGCTCGTAGGGCAGCGTCAAACCAACCGCCGCCGTCTTTACCCCCGGAATCCTCGTCATCGCTGCGGTCGAGTCCTCAAGCAGCCGCGAAAACCCAGCAGGATCGCGATACCGCGCATCGTCGAGCGACGCCTTGGCGGTCATCACTCCATTTGGATTGAACCCCGGCGGCAGCGTCTCCAGGTGAACCAGCGTCCGGATCAGCAAACCCGAAGCCGCCAGCAGCACCACCGTCAGCGCCACCTCGCCGGCAATCAGCGCCTGGCGCAGCCGCAGCCTGTCTCCGCCCGTTCCCCGCGTCGCCATCGAAGAGCGCAGATCCACCTTGCGCGAGGCAACCGCCGGCAGCATCCCGAACAGCAGGCAGGTAAAGACCGCCACCGCCAGGGTAAAGCCAAGCACGCGCGCATCGAGCGTGACGCCGGCGACGGGCAGAAAACCCTCCGGCAGCAGGCTCAGCAGTCCACGCAGCGCCGCAAATCCCACTCCCACGCCGGCCAGTCCGCCGGCCAGAGCCAACAGCAGGTTCTCCACCCAGAGTTGAGCCTGAATCTGCCCTTGCGAAGCACCCAGCGCCAGCCGCGTGGCGATCTCCGGCGTCCTGCGCAGCATCCGCACCAGCGTCAAGCCAGCCAGGTTTGCGCATGCAATCAGCAAAATGAACCCCGCGGCCAGCATCAGCGCCAGCGCCTTCGGCCGCAGGTCCGCCGTTTGCCCCCTCTGCAGCGGCACCGAGTACCAGCTCACATGCGCGCCCCCGCTCTGCGCGGCAAACCTCGCCGCCTGTGCCGCCCACGCGCGATTGATCTCCGCATCCGCCTGCTGCCAGGTTGCGCCGTCTTTCAGTCGCGTAATGGCGTCGTAGTTCGTCCCGCCGCCCTCGCCCTCGCGGCTCGGCTGCAGCGCCGTGTACACATCCGCATTCGATGGCGTAACCACCCCCTGCGGAAGTACCCCAATCACGGTGTAAGGCTCGCCCTTCAGGTGGATGACCTGGCCAATCAGCCCGCGGTCCGCGCCAAACGTATTGCGCCACAGGCCGTAGCTCAAAATTGCCGCCTTCGGCCCCTGCGGCTGGTCTTCAGCCTCGGTAAAGTTCCTCCCCACCAACGGCTCAATCCCCAGCACGTCCAGGTAGTGCGCGGAGATCCGCGCCGCATGCAGGTATTCCACCCGCGACCCGGCCTCCAGATTCACCCCGCTCGCAATCCCGCTTGAAATCGCCGAAATCAGCGACGGCACATTGTCCCTGAGCGCCTCCCACTGCGCGCCGTCCAGGTCAATCATGTCCTCGCCCGCATGCGATCCGGTCGCCCGCTCGTAGATCACTCCCAGCCGCTCCGGGTGGGCATAGGGCAGGCTCTTCAGCATCAGCGCGTTCACAATCGAGAAGATCGCGGTATTTGCCCCGATTGCCAGCCCCAGCGTCAATATCACGGCAATCGCAAATCCAGGATTGCGGCGCAGTTGCCGCAGCGCAAAACGAAGATTCTGGCTCAAGGTTTCCATCGTCGGTTCTCCAGGCAGAGATTTCCCGTGCGTATAAAACCTAAAGTACGCCACAGTCCGGCCAACGGTTCCGCAATCTTTACCGGCAGCGGGGCACACACGAACCCGCCCCGCTGTGGCACCCTAGATGTTTACAGGAGTTCCAAATTTATGCCTGCTGAAATCTCTGCCCCCGCCGTCCCCAATCAAGCCATCCATGACAATGACCTTCACGCATGGGATGCCGGCGGCGCCGCCTCCGCCGAAGCACTCTCCGCCTGGGTAACCGCGCGCCTAGCTGCCCACGAGGCCGCCCTCGCCGCCCTGCTCGCCGTTGAAGGCCCGCGCACTCCGGAAAACTCTCTCCGACCCTACGACGAAGCCATCGAGCACCTCAACCTCGCCGGCGCGCAGTCCGGCGTGCTCAACTCCGTCGCCGCTGACAAGGCAGTTCGCGACCAGGCGCAGGACGAAGCCCAGCGCATCTCCATGGCCGGCTCAGCCCTCAGCCTCAACCGCGAAGTCTACGACGCCCTCGCGGCAATTGACCTGACTGGCGCAAGCCCCGCCACCCAGCACTACGTCCAGCGCACCCTGCTCGGCTATCGCCTGGCGGGCGTCGATAAAGACCAGGCCACCCGTGACCAAATTCAGGCGCTCCATGAGAAGACGACCCGCCTCTCGCTCGAATTCAGCCGCAACATTCAGGAGGGCGGCAAGACCATCGAGGCCGCCGAAGCCGAGCTCGACGGCCTGCCTGCCGACTACCTCGCCCGCCATCCCGCCGACGACCAAGGCGTTATCACCCTCTCCACTGACCAGCCCGACATGCAGCCCGTCATGACCTTCGCCGCCAATCCGGCACTGCGCGAACGTATGTTCCTGGCCTACAACACCCGCGCCTACCCCGCAAATCAGCAGATTCTGCTTGACCTGCTAGCCACCCGGCAGCAAATCGCGACAATCCTCGGCTTCCGCAGTTGGGCAGACCTTGCCACCGCCGACCAGATGATGGGCTCGGCAGCCAACGTCCGCACCTTCCTCGCCAAGTTGGACGAAGCCAGCCGCGACGGCGCCCTCCGCGAACACGCGCTCATCCTGGACTTCGCCCGCCAACACCAGCCCGGCATCCAGGCCATCGACATCACCAGCCGCGGCTATTGGTACGAACAGTTCCGCCGCTCCGCCTTCGATTTCGACTCGCAATCCGTCCGCCCCTATTTCCCCTACGCGCAGGTCGAAGCAGGCGTCCTTTCCACCGCCGCCCGCCTCTTCAAAATCGAGTTCCGCCGATCTGACGCCTCCGCATGGCACCCCGATGTTTCGGTTTACGACGTCTTTGACAGCGGCCAGCGCGTGGGCCGTTTCTACCTCGACATGCACCCCCGCGAAGGCAAGGACAAGTGGTTTTCCGCCGCGCCCATTGTGACCGGCTCACACGGCCGCGCCATGCCTGAGGCCGCGCTCATCTGCAACTTTTCAGCCGGCGATGAAAATGGTCCCGGACTGCTGCAATATTCTGACGTCGTCACCTACTTCCACGAGTTCGGCCACCTCATGCACGCCATTCTCGGCGGCCAGACGGAGTGGGCCGGCCTCTCCGGTTTCGCCACGGAAGGCGACTTCATCGAAGTCCCCTCGCAGATGCTGGAAGAGTTCTTCCGCGACGAAAAACTGCTCCAGGCCTTCGCAAAGCACTATCAGACGGGCGAAGTCCTTCCGTCTGACATCATCCGCAAAATGAAGGTTGCCGGAGCATTCGGCCGCGCCGACGGCATGAGGACGCAGCTCTACTACACCACCCTCTCGCTCGACCTGCACGACGAGGACCCAGCCGGACTTGACCTCGACACCACCACCAAGACCCTCTACCAAAGCCTGCAGCCGTGGACTTGGAAAGAGGGCAACCGCATGTATTCGAGCTTCGGCCACCTCATCGGCTACTCGTCCAACTACTACACCTACGCCTTCGACAAGGTCATCGCATTGGACTTCTTTGCCCAGTTCGACGCCAAAGACCTCCTTGGCTGCGAAGCCGGTGCGCATTATCGCAAGGCAGTGCTGGAGCAAGGTGGTTCCAAGCCCGGCCGTCAGATGGTCCGCGACTTCTTGGGCCGCGACGAAGAGTTTTCTGCCTTCTCCGATTGGCTGAATGAGGAATTTGAGGGGGAACTGCTGGGGGCTACCACTTAGCTGCCCGTCGTTCGGAGAATAGCGCTATACTTGTATAGCATTTGTTCTGGAGGTCTCCATGCTCGCTATTCGTCTCCCCGAAGAAATCGAAAAACGCCTCGACGCCCTCGCCAAACAAACCGGGCGCACCAAGTCCTATTACGCGCGTCAAGCAATTCTGGAACAGCTGGACGACCTTGAAGACATCTACCTTGCCGAGCAGCGCCTCGCCGACGTTCGCGCTGGCAGGAGTACCACAGTCTCCCTTGAGGAAGTGATGAAGCGCTATGGCATGGTCGATTAGTTTCGACCGCAAGGCTGAGCACGATCTGGACAAGCTTGACCCTACGGTTGCACGCAGAATCAACAAATTTCTCTTTGAGCGAATCGCGCCGCTTGACGACCCTCGCAGTATCGGCGAGGCCCTCAAAGGCACAGAACTCGGGGAACTCTGGAAGTACCGGGTCGGCGACTACCGCATTATCGCCGATATTGAAGACAAATTGGTTCGAATCCTGGTCGTGAGGATAGGCAACCGCCGCGAGTTCTATCGCTGACAACCGAAGGCTTTCATCCGTTCCCTATTCCCTATTCCCTGCTTCTATGACCCCATCCGACTTCCGCCGCATCGCCCTCAGCCTCGAAGGCGCCGAAGAAAGCTCGCACCTGGGCGCTGCCGACTTCCGCGTCGGCGGCCGCATCTTCGCCACCCTCGCCTCCGTCGGCCAGGGCTACGGCAACCTCATGATTACTCCGGAACTCCAGGCCGCCTTCATCGCCGACCGCCCCGACCTGTTTCTGCCCATCCACGGCGGTTGGGGCCGCATGGGAGCCACCCACATTCGCCTTGCCCAGGCCGACGAAGACACCCTGACCGGCGCACTCCACACCTGTTGGAAGCTCCGCGTCGAAAAGAACCGCAAGCCCTCCGCGCGCAAGCAGGCCAAAAGCTCCGTCAAGTCCCAAATCCAATCAAAACGTCACAAACCGCGTTAACACTTCTCCAAGGCGTCATCCGCTACGATGGACGGATGGCAACTATCAACGACTTCCAGGGAAAATGGGCGCTCATCACCGGGGCCAGCGCCGGCATAGGCCAGGCTCTCGCTCGCGAACTCGCCTCCCACGGCGCAAAGCTCATCCTCACCGCGCGCCGCAAAGACCGCCTTGAAGCCTTCGCCGCCGAATTACAAGGGAAGGGAACTGAGGTCCGCATCGTCCCCGCCGATCTCAACGACCCCGCCGCACCACAATCCATTTACGACGCCACCGTCGGCGCAGGCCTCGTGGTCGATATCCTCATCAACAACGCCGGCCTCGGCCTCTACGGCGCACACACCGAGAGCGACCCAGCCCAGGAGATGGGCCAGATCCGCGTCAATTGCGAAGCCGTCGTCCGCCTCTCGCGCCTCTTTGTCCCGCACATGGTCGAGCGCCGCCGCGGATGGGTCATGATTCTGGCCTCTACCGCCAGCTTTCAGCCCGTGCCCTATCTCTCCACTTACGCGGCCACCAAGGCTTTTGACCGGTTTTTCGCCCTCGGCCTGGCGGCAGAAGTGGCCCGCTTCGGCGTCAAAGTCACCGCGCTCTGCCCAGGTCCCACTGAAAGTGAGTTTTTCGACGTAGCCCAGGCCACCATCTTCAAAGCCCGCGGATTCCAATCCGCTGCAGTCGTTGCCCAACGCGGAATCGCAGCACTAGCGCGCGGCCAGCGCACCATCATCCCCTACTTCGGAGGCCGATTCACCGCGTTCCTCGTCCGCTTCCTGCCCGTAGGCCTCATTACCTACTTCGTAGAAAAAGAAGCCCGCCCAAAGTCCGCGGAATCAGTGACAACTGAAAACTGACAACTGTCTCTACTCCAGTTCCCGAATCCAGATATTCCTGAAGCTGATCGGCTCGCTCGCGTCTCCATGCGCCTGCAGCTTGATTGGCGCGCGATCATAGGCTTTGTAGAAAGGCTTTCCGATATAGAGCGTCTGCCCCTTCAACTCAAAGTGGTTCTGCACCAGCACGCCGTTGAACAACGCCGTCACATAAGCGGGTGTCTTCAACGACCCGTCTGCGTTGAACCTGGGCGCCGTCCAAACAATGTCATAAGTCTGCCACTCGCCGGGCTTGCGGTTCGGGTTCACCAGCGGCGCGCTCTGCTTGTAAATGCTGGCCGCCTGGCCGTTCACATAGGTCGTGTTGTTGTAGGAGTCGAGCACCTGCAACTCGTATCCATCGTCCCCCGGCCCGGTCGACGCAAGAAACACGCCGCTGTTGCCCCGCGCCTGCCCGCTGCCGGTAATGTCGGTGGGAATCCGAAACTCCACGTGAAGCTGATAGTCCTTGAACTTCCGCCTGGTCTCGATGTTGCCCACGCCGTGCGCCTTCTTCACCGTGAAAATGCCGTCATGCACCACCCATTGCGCCGGCGTTTGATCCTGGGCTGAAACCCATTCGTCCTCATTCTTGCCGTCGAACAGCACAATCGCATCCGAAGGCGGTGCCGCGTCGGCTGCGCCCGGCGTAACAATCTTCGGCACCGGCGTCCAGACTTCCGTCTCTTCCGGTTTGGGCTTGTCGGCCTGCTGTGCGCTCAGCAAGGCAGTGGTGGAGGCGAGGACAGCGAACGCGAGAATGTGCGAAATCTGGTTGCGTGAAAGTTGGATACTCATAGGTCGAATTGAGAATACACCCGCGCCTGCGCAATCGTCAGTCAGCTCGTTTTGAACTTGCCTTGCCCGCTCAGTCGTTCTTGGCCGACTGCCCCGAGCCCGCGTTTCCAGGCACCTTCGCAGCAGTCGTCATCGCGAACGAATTGAAGAACCGGCTCACGTCCTTGTCCCGCCGCGCGCCTGCCGATGGAAAGCTCGCTGTCAGCATGTAAAGGCGCGATCCGGCAAAGATCAGCCGCGAACTCAGCACTCCTCCGCCGCTGTTCTTTGCGGTGAATTCCCGCCCCGGAAACCCCTGCGTAGTGTTGGCCGACTCACTCACCAGCGTGGTCTGCGTTCGCTCCACCGCGCCGTCCCGCGCCATCTCCAGTGTGCCTTCCGCAACATCCCGGTTCACCCGCGCCACCGGAGGATTGTCCTCCCAGGCCACGGAAAACGTTGTCTCCGCGTCGGGGTTCGAGAACACCATGTTCACCTGGTCCGTGCTTCCCGCCTCGTTATACGCAGGAACCTGGATCTGGCTCTGGTTGGCCGGCATCTCCACCCGGAATCCGTCCTGCGAGCGGTCAACCGTTTGCCACACGATATTTGCCGGATGGCCGGTCTCGGCGGTTGGCTCGGTGTTGTCACGGTTGTCATCGGTGCCAATCGCGTGCTGACCGGTCAGGCCAAGCCCCTGCCGATGCACGTAGGCATACCCGATGCCCAACACCGCAACTCCCGCCACAACAATGGAATGCCACTTCTTCACAACTTAAAGAGTGACAAGCCCGGTCGAAGGATGCAAGTCGATTCTTGCCATTTTGCTGACGTGGGGTGCCTCTCAGGTAATGCTCCAGTTCACTTGAAACCGGCAACTCAAAAAATGCCCCTCCACAGAATCAAATCGAAGACGCAACCTTTTTCCAGGTTTTGCATCTACCTAAATAACAAGCAGAGGCTTCCCCGAAACTACTCCCTTCCAAGAAGGTATCCACCCTTTCAGGTCTGCTAAGGACCTGAGTCTCAATATCCCCCCTGGACCCCCTCCCAACCAATGCCTCTCGAGCGGGCCTGCCGGAAGGCAGGCCCATCGCTTATCTGAACCACCCGTACATTCCTCAGCTCCTCCCCATCCCGCATCCGGCCGGATAAAATCAAACCACCATGCCGTCTTCCCACAAAATCCCGGCGTCCCAACCCGCACCCGCGCACAAAAACCGCCCCATCTCCCAGCAAGAACTCACGCCCCTAAGGCCCATTCCGGTCATCGCAGCCAACGCTGTACACGTGCTCAAAGTTGCCGCGTGGGATAAGCCCGGCTCGCCAATCTCTTCCTGGCTTTGGCACGGATTCAGCACCCGCATCGGCGGCCTGAGCCGCGTCTACTGCGCCGACGACGCTCCCGGTGAACTCAACCTTGGCTTCACCGCCTCCGACGATCGCGAAACCGTGGCCGGAAACCGCCGCCTGCTGGCCCAGGCTGTCACTGGCAACCCGGAAACCCCGCTCATCCCCCTGCGACAGATTCACTCCAGCGAGGTCTTCGTTGCTTCCGCTTCAGACGCGCTGCGGCCGGCTCCCTGCGAAGGCGACGGCCTTCTGACCGACGAGCCCGGCCTGCTGCTCGGCGTGCAAACTGCCGATTGCATTCCGGTGCTCGTCGCCGACCAAAAGCGCCGCGTCGTCGCAGCCTTCCATGCCGGCTGGCGCGGCACCGTCAAACGAATCGTCGAGTCCGGCATCGGACGCATGTCCGTCGAGTTCGGCTCCCGCCCTGAAGACCTCATTGCTGCCATCGGCCCCGGAATCGGACCCTGCTGCTACGCGGTAGGCGAAGAAGTTTTGTCCAGCTTCGAGTCCCAGTTCCCCTATGGCCGGGACCTCTTCCGCGAGGTTTCCGAGCCCCCCTCCGCCGATCGGCACGCCGTCCCCAGCCTGCATGTCGACCTGGTGGAGGCCAATCGCCGCCAACTCCTCGCCGCCGGCCTCAAGCCGCGTGCCATAGCTGTTACCGGCGGATGCACCAGTTGCATGCCCGATCTGTTCTTCTCCCACCGCGGCTCACACGGCCACGCCGGCCGCATGATGAGCGTCATCGGCATCCGTTGAGGCTGCGGCGTCGGAAGGTGGGGCGTTGCGGGGATCTCTGTTCAGGACCTTCCTCTGGCCGAAAGAACCTGGAAACCCTCGAGGATTCAATTGAAACCCGGAGTCTGTCGTGGTTCTTTGCGTGCCAATCCATTCCGGATCAGGCACTTGCCGTTCGCCGTGCTTCGGCTCGAATTTTTTCCCACTCATTCCATCCGTCCTTGCGCCGATAAGAGAAGCAAGCCTCATCCGGCGCGACAACAGGATCGGCAGAAGACTCTGTATCGGAGTTCCAGGTCCAAAATACGGCTCGGCCTGTCCTGTGCACGCGTTTCAGCAATTCGCGACCCATCTATGTATCGGAGTTTTTGTATGCGCGCACTGCTTAACCTGACCAACAAGGAAACCCTGGTACCGGAAAACACATTCATCTATTCCCGGACTGACACCAAAGGCCGTATCACCGAGGCCAATCAAGCCTTCGCCACCCTCAGCGATTATTCCGTCGAGGAGTTGGTGGGCAGGCCGCACAACATGATCCGGCATCCCGATATGCCCAAAGAGGCCTTCGCGGACATGTGGAAGTCGCTCAAGGCAGGCCGTCCCTGGCAGGGCCTGGTCAAGAATCGCCGCAAGGATGGCGGTTTCTATTGGGTATTCGCCACGGTATCGCCAGTCCGGGGGCAAGACGGGCACATCGTCGGCTTCCAGTCTTTGCGCCTCAAACCCACCCGCGAGCAGGTCAAGGCCGCTTCTGAGGTGTATCGCCGCATTCAAGAGGGCGATCACTCGTTCTGCATCCAGGAAGGCCGCGCCGTTCCCAATCACTCCAGCCTCATGCGCCAATTCACCCGGCCCGATCTTCGCTTCGCGGTTGGCGCGCAGTTCGGCCTGCTGGCCTCCGTCGCGGGTCTCTGGGTTGAGTTCGCCGGTGCAAGCTCACCCCTCGTCAGAACGCTGGCTTCCGCGGCCTTTGGTCTCGGCGTCTTCGGTTCGCTGCTCGTGCTCCTCAGCACGCTGCCCCACCTGCTGCGCGACCTCGATCAGATCGAGGACTTCCTTGATTCTCTGCTCTCCACCGGCGACTTCACCATTCCCTTCAGCCTCGATCAGCGCGGCCGGTCGGGAAGAATCGCCTGCAAGCTCAGATTGCTGACCGGCTGGATTCAGTCCACCGTCCATTGCATTCAGGACGCAGTGGTTCCAGTGGAGGAGGGAACCGAGCAGGTCCGGCTCGCAATCGAGGCCATTGACGACGCGGCAACTGCCCAGAACATGGCCACCACCTCGGTTGCAGCCGCCACCACCGAACTCGACCTTACCATTCGCGAGGTGGCCGAGCATTTGCAGAACACCGAGTCCGCTGTGCGGGAAACCGGACGCAAAGCTGAAGAGGGCTCCGCCGTCACCCTCCGCGCAACCGAGCGCATCCAAAAACTCGCCGAGGCGGTTCGCGCTGCCGCGGTAGAAGTCGACGCCCTGGGAAAAAGCTCCGCCGAAATCAGCGTCATCGCCGGCGTCATTCGCGAGATTGCCGACCAGACTAACCTGTTGGCGCTCAACGCCTCCATTGAGGCCGCTCGCGCCGGAGACGCAGGCCGCGGCTTTGCCGTCGTCGCCAGCGAAGTCCGCACCCTCGCCGACAGAACCATGAAAGCCACCGCCAAAATCGACTCCATCATCGACACCATCAAGGGGGACAGCGATCGCGCCATCGCCGGTATGCACTCCGGCGCCACCCAGGTGGCCGGTGGAGTTGCTCTCGTACAGGAAGCAAACTCCGCCCTCACCGATATCAACAACCTCATGTCGGAGTCCGTGCGCCGCGTCTCAGAGATTGCCACCGCATCGTCGCAGCAAACTGAGGCTATCAATGAGATCAGCAGCAACATTACCAGGGTCGCCGACATGACCGATCAGAATGCCCGCGTGGTTAAACAGACAACTCAGCTCATCGGCGGCCTCAAGCCCATGGTCGACCGCGTCAAGCAAGCCGTCGAACAGTATCACGCCTGAGCCGGCCCCCTCACACGCGGAGAAAGCGCCCAAGGCCCAAACCCGCCCCAGCGTTGCTTTGAAGAATTCGAGCGTCCGCTGAGCCATCCCGAATAAGCGCAGGGGAAAGACCTCAAGATTGAGGAGCCCCTCAGGAAGCCTTGGCAGCTTCGTCCGGATTCACCAGGTCGCGCAGTTCCTTCGACGGCTTGAAGTAGGGAACACGCTTGGCAGGGACTTCCACGCGTTCGCCTGTCTTTGGGTTGCGTCCAATCCGCGAGTTGCGTTGCCGTATGCGAAACGACCCGAAGCCGCGGATCTCAATCTTGTCTCCGCCTTGCAGCGCGCCGATTACGGAATCGAAAATCGTCTCAACAATCACTTCGCCATCGCGGCGCGTCAGATCTCCCAGGCCGGTCACTTTTTCCACCAGGTCCGCTTTTGTCATATCCAATGGCCTCCGACATTCAGCATAACCGGATTTGGCTATGTCAGGAGTGAAAAAGAAAGCACACTTGTAGGAATTGAACCGTTACTCATCAATAAGATGGGGAAATTGGCCCCGCTTTCCGTTTCCCCGGGCGTCCACCCCGCATTGGTTTATCATGGCTCAAGTGCCTTGCCGGGGAAGGGACCCAAATTTATGCCTCTCAGCCAGTCAATGGATGATCCCGTGACCCACTACCCCTACTTCAGCATCGTCATCCCGGCCTTCAATGAAAGCGCCCGCATCCCGGCGACGCTTCAGGACGTTGTCTGCTGCATTCGCCGCCACCAATGGGATGCCGAGGTCATCGTCGTCAACGACGGCTCCACCGACGCCACCCGCCAGGTGGTCCTCGACTTTGCCCGCACCGCCCCTGAAGTCCGCATCCTCGATAACCCCGGCAACCGCGGAAAAGGCTACAGCGTTCGCTCCGGCCTCCTTCAAGCGTTTGGCGAAGTGGTCATGTTTACCGACGCCGACCTGTCCGCTCCCATGGACGAGGCCGAGCGCCTGTTTGCCGCCATCGCCGAGGGAGCGGATATAGCCATCGGCTCTCGCTGGCTTGAAAAAGGCCGCCAGACTCACCGCCAGCCTCTCTATCGCCAGTTCTTTGGCCGCTGCTTCAATGCCGTCACCCGCGGAGTCATGGGACTCCACTTTGCCGACACCCAATGCGGCTTCAAAGCCTTCACCCGCCACGCCGCCCAAACCGTCTTCCAGCTCCAGACCATCGAGCGCTGGGGCTTCGATCCCGAGATCCTCTTCATCGCTCTCAAGTCCGGCTTCAAAGTGGTGGAAGTCCCCGTAAGCTGGGGCCACGACGCGCGTTCCCGAATGAGCTACCTCAAAGACGGCATGAAAATGCTGGAAGAGATCGCCATCATCCGCTGGAACGCCCTCCGCGGAAAATACGGCAAACAGGTCGAGCACATCCATCGTGCCACGCTTGAGAAGCATTAGCCCTTGCCGCCCCTCGCACACCAAGACCTCGCCCGCATCGCCGCCGGAACCGCCTTCTTCCTCCTCGTTGCCCTGCTCCTCTGGCGTCGCTGGCGCAACCGATAGCCCCACCCTGCCCCGGTATCCACAAAAAACGCTCTGGAATGAATCGTCCGCGGAGTGCTACGGTGATACGGAATCCCTGGAGGCCGCTTGTATCCCCCAGAACCCAGTGAAGTACCCCCTTTTCGCCGCAGCCCATCGCACTTGTTTTTCGGGTTTCGAGCCGCAATTCTGGTGCTCGCCCTCGCCGCCTGTCACGCTCAGGGGCAGAGTGGCCCGCCGACGTTCGATGCCAGAAACCTGGCGGATCCCGCCCCTCTCGCGAATGGCTGGCTCGCCCAGGCCGGGGACAACCCCGCCTTCGCGCAGGCCAGCTTCGACGACTCGCATTGGCTGCCCCTGGTTCCCGCCAAATCCCCGCGGGATTCCTTCCCGGACCTCCGCACAGACACCGTCTGGTACCGCCTCCATGTGACCCTCACACCCAATTCCACCGGCCTGGCCCTCCAGGAGCGAGATCTCGCCAGCGCTTTCGAGATCTACGCCAATGGCTCCCGGCTCATGTCCCTCGGCCATGTCGCTCCCTTCACCCAGTTCTCCGCGGATTCCCGCCTCACTGCCCCCTTTTCTGACTCTCAGGTCGCCGCCGGCTCGCTGGTCCTCGCCGTCCGCGCACATCTCACCCCAGCCCAGTGGTCGGGCGCTTCTCCGCCACCCGATCCCGGAAGTCTCTTGCTCGGGTCGGAATCTGCGCTGCGCCAAAGCTCGTTGATGTCCCTGCTCGCCGACAACATTGTCGACTGGACCTGGGCAGTTGTCGTTCTTGTGGTCGCACTTCTCGCTCTTACACTGTTCTCCGCCCAGCGCCAACGCACTGAGTACTTTTGGACCTTTTGCCTGGGCCTGGCCGAGGTGAGCGGGGCTGCTTTCGCTTTCCTCCTTTCGGTTCGCAACATGCCAGTGGTCGGGTCGCTACCCCTCCTGGTTCTTAACTGCTCCACCAATTTCCTTGTCCTTCTCGTCTACTTCGGATTCGTCCGACAGCGAATCAAACCATGGATCTGGATTTACGCCACTCTGACTTGCGTCCTGATCGCCGTCAATCAGTTCGCTTCCATCACCGGCGCCCTCACTCGCGGCGCGGATGCGCTTTCCATGGTCTCCGACTTCGCGGACGGCACGATCAACATGTTTATCCTGCCTGCGGCGCTGATCCTTGCGCTGCGCCGCGGCAACCGCGAGGCTGGAATCATTCTCGTTCCCATGTTCCTCTCCAATCTGGTGGACTACACGAACTGGGGCGCACTCCTCCTTGCCCAGATTCCCTCATGCAGCGTTCCTGCAAACGCATTCCTGACCAGCCTCCGCAGCTTCCACATCGGTCCGGTCGCGCTTCCCCAGGAGGACGTGGGTGGAGTCGCCTGCTGGCTCTCCCTGGCCGCGATCATGGTCTTCCGCGCCAATCGGGCCACCCGCCAACAGGCCGTCCTCGAGAGCCAGCTCGACGCCGCACGCCAAGTCCAGCAGATCATCGTGCCGGAAGTGGCCGATGCCGTCCCCGGCTTCTTCATCGAATCCGTTTACCAGCCCGCCCAGCAGGTCGGCGGCGATTTCTTCCAGATCCTCCCCACCCGCGATGGCGGCCTGCTGCTCGTCGTTGGCGATATCGCCGGCAAAGGTCTGCCCGCCGCAATGCTCGTGTCGGTCGTCGTCGGCGCAATTCGCGGCGTTGCCGAATACACAAAAGATCCCGCAGAACTGCTCGCCAACCTCAACGAGCGCCTCGTCGGGCGCGGCGGTAGTCTCTCCACAGCTCTTGTTGCGCAAATCTCAGCCCACGGCTGTGTCACCATCGCCAATGCTGGCCATCTGTCCCCCTATCTCGACGGTAGAGAAGTGGAACTGCCCGGCGCGCTACCCCTCGGCGTCCTCAGCGGCGCAGTCTATGAAACTACCCGGTTCGCCCTCCCCCCCGGCAGCCGACTCACCTTCTACTCCGACGGCGTCATCGAAGCCCAAAACACCAAAGGCGAACTCTTCGGCTTCGACCGCGCCAAAGCAATCTCCACAGAACCCGCCGCCGACATCGTCCGCGCCGCCCAACAGTTCGGCCAGGAAGACGACATCACCGTAGTCATAATCGAGCGGGACGAAGCCATCGCCTCGGCCGCATGAACTCCGTTCCCAAGCGGAACCTGGGCAGGGCAAACGCATTTGAAAATCGATCGAACCACTCAATGTGCCTTCCGGCAGGCCTGCAACCTGATTCCCCCATACCCCATCAAAAAAAAGCAAGCCCCTCCCCCAACTGACTTTGACTAACCTATTTAAATCCAACAACTTCCACCCGCACCATACTTGCAGGCAATTACCCCCTTCTGGCGCACAATCCTTGTAGAGGTGTTTCGCATGCCAAAATCGTCCAGCAACCCGCACCCTCGCCAATTCCATCGCCCCGCCTTTGCCCCTGTTTTTCCGGCCTTCAAACCCCCAAAAACGCTGAGACCCCACCCCCCCCCTCTCGATTTCG
>Ga0302156_10000718_pt1 | contig 31092 bp, 26 predicted proteins | sample I_Bog_N3_2_FD_193503 | JGI IMG/M metagenome (GOLD analysis project Ga0302156, IMG submission 193503) | Peat permafrost microbial communities from Stordalen Mire near Abisko, Sweden - I_Bog_N3_2 | ecosystem: Environmental > Terrestrial > Soil > Wetlands > Peat | place: Sweden: Abisko, Stordalen... | reverse complement strand
GGGCGAATTACACCGGCAAGAACCACACCGACCGGCAACGCATCCGGCGCAAGGCCGAGAACTGGGGCCGGCGCTATCGAGGCTTGCCGCCGGGCGAGCGTCTTGCGGTGCTCTCATCGCCACCGCAATGCTGTCGCGAATGTCCGCCGAGAATGCCGAGAAGAGAAATGCCGCGGTCGAATAGAAGACGATCACAGCCGCCAGGATCACCATCGTGGTCGGCAACAAAAAGCGGTAACGTCGCGATCGATAGCTGGCGGTGTTCCGCAGGCTCTCGGCGGACACCGGTTTCAACTTCGCTGCCAATGTGGCCTCGGCCAGCAGCAGATTCGTCGCGGTATGCTCGGTCCACCCGCTGCGCGAGGCGGCGCCGCCCTCCAAGACGCCGCTGATCACCCAGCCCTCGACTTGCATGCCGGTCGCGACGGCGTAGTTCAGGAGCAACTCGGCTTCGACCAGTTTCTCTTTCAGCTGATGGCCGTCCAGCTCGCCCAACCGCTCGGCCACCGAGCGCTCGGCGCCCGTGCCGGGATCTGGGCCGATAGGCCTGGGGGTGGGTTCTGTCATTGCTGCTCAGCCGTGAATCTTCACCGTGTGGCGCCCTGTCCACATCCAGTGGCGCCCCATCCACGAATGCACCGGTTCACGTCGGCGCGGGCTGGACCCCATCCTCCGCCGGATGACGAGCCCGCTTTCCCGCACGCCGGGCCGCCCGCTTCACTTCGAGCTTGGACCCTGCAATCCGCCCTGAATCATTGACTTGCGCACTGCCAGCCCGCAAGACCGCGGCCACCGCCTCCGAAATGTCGCGCAAAGCACGCTCCCCCACGTTTTCGAGCGGCAGGAGCAGGGCGACGGTATCGCGCAGATGGCGGATGCGAAACAGCGCGCTGCCATCGGCGCCGCGAACCACGACGTCGTGGCGCTGGATTTTGAGTTTGCGCCCCTGGGCCGCGCCGTGGAGCAATTGTCGATAGACCTCGTGAGCCGGGAGGCGGTCCGGTTTCGCGATCACGGCGCGCGCCGTGTCCAAGAGCGCCTGCCGGCCCGCTCGATCCTCGAGTATCGTGAGTAGGCAGCGTCCCCACTCCTCACGAATCTCGGTGGGGTTGGCGAAGGCCTGAACGACGACCGCGGGCAGTTGTGCGAGCTTCAGGATGCGCGACACCTGCGAGGGCGAGACCTTCAGGGCGCGCGCGATATCGTCCTGCGACTTGAAGAACCCGCTGCGCAGCCACCGGGCATAGCTCAGCGCCCGCTCATAGGGACTGATGTCCTTGCGCAGGCGGCTTTCGCTGTCCATGGCAATCAGCGCCTCCTTGTCGGTGAGCGTGCGCAGTTCAACCATGAGCGGTTGGTTCAGATGGCGCGCCACGAACAGGCGCCGCGCGCCCGTGATGAGCTCGACGTCGTGGTCGCCATCGCCCTGCAGCGTCCGGCCGAGCACCGCGACCAGCTGACCGTGGCCCTCGAAACTGGCGATTTCGGCGCGGCAGGTGGCCTCGTTGATATGGGCGTCCAGCCGGTCGTGCAGCTTCCACATCCGGCAGCGAAACGGGTTCATCAGCTTCATGGTGGGCATTTCAATTACACTCCCTGTGTTGGCCATCTGCGTGGTCCATTGAATAATAGTGACGTCCGCGGCGAAAACGGTTACGCCTGCGAAGAATTTTTTGTTGCAGGGGGGGGCGGATCAGGGGCACGGGGTGCGCTCTGAGGCGGCGCCCGCACGGTCCGACAAGGTATTGAAATATGACTCCAGCCGATCAGCCACCCACGGTCTCGCCAGCCACGCTGGGAAGCCAACTGGGCGCCATCCTTGATCATCGCGGTGTGCAAACCGCCTTTGGGTTGTGGATTCTAGGCTACGGGGTTGTACTCTGGCTTGCCCACGGCTCCTTGCCTTTTGATCGCCCGGCAGTGGCGATGCTGCCCTTTGCCATGCAGCTGGCTGCGCCCAGCCTGACGATGCTCGAGATTTTTGTGCTGATGGCGCTGACCTTTTGGGTCACGCGGCGGCGGGTCGTTCCGGACATGGCGGCGCGTGCGCCAGGCCACGCGATGGCCAAGAGAGAAACCTGGGGTCTACTGGCCTACGCCGCGCTGGGGCAGGTCGGTGGCTGGATTCTGGGTCCGGCGCTGGGCTTTCGATCCTTCAGCTTCCATATTGCGGGTACCGTCTTTGGCTGCACCCGCCCGCCATCCGTAGGGGAGCTGTGGACCTGGGCCCTCTATAACTTCCTGGTCTTCGCGGTGGCGCCGTATCTTTACTTCCGCAGGCGCTACTCGAATACCAGCCTCAACCTCCGGTCGAGCAATCGCCGTAATGACGCGCTGCTGATTCTGCTGGTTCTGGTCATCGAGTCCGCCTTTGAACTGGCCGTATTCGATCAGAACCTGCTCCGTCTCGCGGGGCGTCAGATTTGGCTGGGCGCACCGTTGACCTTCCTGGTGTTCTTCATCGGCACCGTGCTGCCGACGATGGTGCTGATATACGCGATATTGCTGCCCCGTTACCTGAGGATTACCGGATCTGCGATTAGTGCCGTACTGCTTGGCGGACTAACCTACGCCGCCATGCATCTCGTGGAGGGGTGGTCGGCGTTCGACTCTCCGCAAAACGTAACGCTCTCGCTGATTTTTGTACTGCTCCAGTATTTTGGTCCCGGCATGATCAAGAGCGTCCTGACGCTGCGTACGGGCAATGCCTGGGTTCATGCGCTCAGTTACCACATCATCGCCCCGCATGTGATTGTGGACGCGCCATTGGTGGTCAAGGTCTTCGGCATTGTGCCGTGACGCTGACGGATTAATCGACCCCGGCAGTGCGCCGCCAATACTCGCCCGGACGAATTATCGGAATGGCCTGAATTGTCCGCATATCGAGAAGATCGCGATCGACGCTGATCAGAAGCGCGCATTCACCGGCAACCGCAGTGCCCAGCACCGGCAAGTCGGTGGGGTCTCGGCAAAGGTCTGGCGGCAGATCGGCGGGCTCTACAACAATGCTGACTCGACGCAGGAAGGCGCCGACCTGATCGGCATCGCGCCTGGGAAAATTGAATTTCTCGACGAGCTTTCGCTTTAGTTCCTCTAGGATAAACCTGGAAATTACCAGCTCATGGTGTAGCAGCACATCCTCGAGCAGTTCCGCGCATACGCCGGCACGGCTGATGTGTGCCGCGATGAGTACCGAAGAGTCAAGCGCGATCCTCACTTCGTCTTGAGTGCTTCAAAAACATCTTCATCCGTATTGATCCCACCGGCCTGCGCACGCGCAACCAGCTTGGTGCGCAGAGTTCGAAATTCTGCGACCCGCAAATAGCGCTTCAGAGCTTCACGCGCAAGATCGCTCTTGGAAATTCCAAGCGCGGCGCTCTGACGCTCGAGCGCCTTGTCGAGATCATCCGGTACGCGAAACGTCAGTGTGCTCATGTATTACAATGTACTACACCTGGAGCGGGCACGCCATCATCGTCGGTCATATCGCGAGTCTCATTTGCCATGTGCCATAAACCTGACCAACCCAAATTGAGTGCTGCAGGATTGCGCCTTGGGTGCGGTATTTTCGCAGCTAACTGTCCCTACGGGAGTGCCAAAGGCAAGAGGAGCGACCGCCATTGGTCCGTGAGGTGCTCAACGTGATCCCCCGCTACCCAGACTGACGTCCGCAATCCGGCGCCATGTGCGTACGCCCAGGCGGCAACGCGGGTGGCCGCACTTAGATCGACGGGAATTCCAGCGTGCCGGCCGGCATCCCCTATGGCTGAGGCATGATCCTCGTTACGTTGCATCCAGCGCTCGAGATGGGCCTCCGCAGGCAGCAGGGCGCTCTTTTGTCGGTTGCAGTCTTTGTGCGCGAGCGTGAGGTTATGCGCCAGGTCCCGTGGGTAGCGGGACCACGGGACAAAATGGTCAATCTCGCCCACCTCGACCCGGCGCCGACAGTAGAGACACAGTCCACGCTGGATGTCAGCAAGGGGCTCGATCATGCGGTTCAGTGCGATGCGTTCGGCACCGAATAGAAACTGCGCCAAATCGGATGTGGCGCCGAGCAAGGATGCGTTGCGCGGCAGCGCTTGAATGAAGCGCAACCACTCGGACTGTGCCAGCCGGATGATCATTCCGTGAAATTGTCGAAGGTTGGCCGCGATGCCCGGTTTCAAGCGAATGTTTCCCCGTATGGGGCTTTTCGCGTAAAGGAATTCGAGGGTCTCATTGCGCAATAGCTGAAGGCGCCACAGCGGCATCTTGTCGATGAGTTGTGCCGCTCTGGTGACCGCCCCATTCCAGGACTTCGATGCCCTTGCCAGGGTGAGGGTTGGGAATCGAGACCGGAGCTTCTCCACAATGTCGATCATAGAGGCCTGCCGCCCGGTGTTTTGCATCAGCGTGCTATAGGTGCCATCGGCAACCCCTTGGCCGTAGGGTGCGCATTGGCGCCAGTAGAGCTCGATGAATTGTTCAGCGATTAATCGGACGGGTAGGTCGAGTTCACTCCCGTCATCTCGTCCCAGCCGTACCGCGAGGTCCGCGATCGCGACGAGGAGTGCGTACTTGTAGGTGGCGACGAACTGGCCCTCCGACAGCAGGCGTTCGATCCGGCCGAGAAACGCCACCTGTTCGGCTGCGGTCGGGCCCGGCTCGCCGATCATTGGGATTGACTGTCGTCGGGCGTGACAGTGGAGGTACCCAGGTAATTCGCCTTTTTGCTAATGACATGGCGAACACCGCCCCGGGGATCGCCGACATCCCCTTGGAAGCGGGGAATCACATGGACATGGAGGTGGAAAACCGTCTGGCCGGCGGCGGCGCCGCAGTTGATGCCGATGTTGTAGCCATCGGGTCGATAATGCTGCTCGATGACCCCTTTGGCCTCATGGATGGCCGCGACGAGGGCCACCTGCTCCGTGGTCGTGGACTCGAACCAGGTCGGAATGTGCCGTCGCGGGATCAACAGGGCATGGCCTGGCGATACGGGGTGGGCATCCCACAGCCCCAGCACCTGTTCGCCGCGTAGAAAAACGCGATCTTCGGACGGGCTGCAGAAGGGACATTCCATGATGGATTGATCGGGTATCAGTGCTCGTTGATTATTTCGTTTCGCGGCCGCATTTAGGTCGACCGCCACCGGAATGGTATATCAGTCCCGTCGAGCGAGCGCGGCCTTGCCTGGCACTCGACCGAGGTCTCTACGAAGTACTCATCACCGAGGCGATTGATGCGCAACTGAGCCGGCTCGGCGAGGGCCTCGAGGCCATCCGCGATGACCTGCGGGCGCCGGAGGCGGCCGATCGAATTGCGCTGCACTTGGCGCATGTCGTCGGCCGGGCCATTGCAGCGATCGACGATAGTGAACGAACGGCGGTAGGCATCGATCTCGCCCGGCGCTTGATCGACATGATCCGGGACATGCCCGCGGCGCGTGACCTGGCCGCCGAGAGGCCCGTGGCGGTGGGTCAATTGCTGCGCTGCATCATAGGTCGTCTGCCCGACGGCCGGCCGGAATCGATCTCGGCGCCTCTCATCCCACTTCTCGATACGACGTTGCTGACGAACGCACCCGGTGAGCCCCGCGTTGGCCACCAGATCGGGGCGGAAATTCAATCCGCCGACCGCGTCGATGTCGTGATGGCCTTCATCCGCCGCAGCGGCATCAGGCCCTTGATGCAGGCCCTGCGGGTCCACTGCGGGGCGGCCCGGCCCTTGAGAGTCCTGACCACGACCTATACCGGATCCACGGAGGCGCGCGCCCTTGATGAGTTGCGCGACGCCGGCGCCGAGATCCGCGTGTCCTTCGATACGGATAGCACCCGACTGCATGCGAAGGCGTGGCTTTTCCATCGGCAATCGGGCTTCTCCACGGCCTACATCGGTTCTTCGAACCTGACGCAGTCGGCGCAGATCACCGGGCTGGAATGGAACGTGCGGCTCTCGGCGGCTCGCAATCCGGACGTCATCGACAAAGTGGCCGCGGTCTTCGAGAGTTATTGGCAGCATCCCGATTTCAGGCCGTACGATCCGGTGGAATTCCGGGCGCGTACCGACAGTGGGACCGACGGCCGGACAACTGTTTTGCTCAGCCCGACCGAACTGCGTCCTGAGCCGTTTCAGCAGCGGCTATTGGAGCAGATCGTGCTCTCGCGACAGCAGGGACATCACCGGAATCTGCTCGTGGCGGCGACCGGCACGGGCAAGACCGTCATGGCGGCACTCGATTATTTGTTACTGCGCGAGACGCTGCGCCGTGCACGGCTATTGTTTGTAGCTCACCGAGAAGAGATTCTCACCCAGAGCCGCGCCACCTTTCAGCACGCGCTGCGGGACCCGTCATTCGGCGAACTCTGGGTGGGCGGGGAGCGACCCCAGCAATTCGAGTCCGTCTTTGCGTCCATCCAAAGTCTGGCGGCCGCGGGTTTTGCGGACTTGCCGCCGTCGCACTTTGATGTGGTCATCATCGATGAGTTTCATCATGCGGCGGCAAAGTCCTACCGAACCCTACTCGAGCACGTGCAGCCGGTCGAACTCCTCGGGCTCACCGCGACCCCTGAACGGAGCGACGGGCTGCCGATCCTGGATTGGTTCGACGGGCGTATTGCCGCGGAGCTTCGCCTGTGGGACGCCATCGATCAGCAGCGCCTGGCGCCATTTGTCTACTACGGCATTCACGATGGCCTCGATTTGCGCGAGGTCCCCTGGCGTCGCGGCCGCGGGTACGACGCGGAGGGTCTGACAAATCTGTTGACGGCCAACGATCTGCAGGCCAAGTTTGTGCTCAAGGAACTGAAGCGCCGCACCGATGATCTGGCGCGGATGCGGGCGCTGGGATTTTGCGTAAGCGTCGAGCACGCGCGATTCATGGCCCGGGTCTTTCAAGCGGCCGGCGTCGCCGCCACGGCAATCTGGTCGGACACGCCGGATGCCGAACGCGTGGCCGCATTGACCAATCTCGGTGCACGGCGGGTCAACGTCATCTTCTCGGTCGATCTCTTCAACGAGGGCGTCAACGTGCCCGCGGTCGATACCCCGCTGATGTTGCGACCCACCGACAGCCCCACCCTATTTCTGCAGCAACTGGGCCGCGGGTTACGGCGCAGTGTGGGCAAGACGGTCTGTACGGTGCTCGACTTCGTAGGTCACCACCGGAAGGAGTTTCGGTTCGACCGACGCTTTCGGGCCCTGTTGGGCGGGACTCGCAAGGAACTCACGACGCAGATCGAAGCGGAGTTCCCGTTCCTGCCCGCCGGCTGCCATATGGAGTTGGACCGCGTCGCCGCCCAGATCGTCCTCGAGAGCATCCGAAACGCCATACCGTCGCGCTGGACGGAGCGCGTCGATGCCTTAAAGTCATTGACGAAGGGCGAGGCGAGTTGTTCGCTCACTCGGTACCTCCAGGAGACCGGGCTGGACCTCGAGGATGTGTACACCGGGAACAAGAGCTGGTCCGATCTCCAGAGCGACGCGGGTGTTAGCGTCTCGCCAGCAGGTCCGCATGAGGTGGCGCTCAGGCGTGCGTGCGGACGCCTGCTGCGCATGTTGGTGGGATCCTTAGTCCCGGCATCGGAGGGCAGGGAGAAATCGCTCGGGGAGGGGGCGGCGCTCGTATGGGCCCATCCGCAGGTCCGGGCCGAACTGCTCGACCTTCTCGATGTGCTTGCTGCCCGGATTGAGCATGTCGCGATACCGCTCGCCACCCATCCCGACGTGCCCCTCGCCGTGCACGCGCGCTACACCCGCATCGAAATCCTGGCCGCCTTCAACGTGGGGCAGGGGGCCCGGGTGGCGCCGTGGCAGACCGGTGTGTACTGGGCCTCCGAGAGCCGCGCCGATCTCTTGGCCTTCACGCTCGATAAGACCACCGGCCAATTCTCGCCCACGACCCGCTATCGGGACTATGCCATCAGCCCGGAACTCATCCATTGGGAGAGCCAGTCGGTCACGCGCGCGGCCAGCGAAACCGGTCGCAGGTACCAGGGCCACGCGACGCAGGGATCGAGTGTGATGCTATTTGCTCGGCGGCGCAGCGACGAGCGGGCGTTTTACTTCTTGGGTTCCGCAACCTATGTAAAGCACGAATCGGAACTGCCGATGGCGATCACCTGGAGTTTGCAGCACCCCCTTCCCGGGGATCTCTTTGCTGCCTTCGCGGTGGCCACGGCCTAGTCTCATGCGGATGGTCGGTACATGAAGATTTGGGTGGGCGTGACGGATAAGCAGTGGTTCGACCGATTGACCCTGTTGAAGCCCGATGAAGTGAACTTCTGGCAGCCAAGTGGGGGCCGAAGGTTCGCCGCGCTCGACCCCGGAGAGCTGTTTTTGTTCAAGCTCCATAGCCCGAATAACTTCATTGTCGGCGGCGGTCATTTTGTCCGGCACTCCCCGCTCCCAGCCTCGCTCGCCTGGGATGCCTTCGGTTAGAAGAACGGGGTTGGCTCGTATCGCGAGTTACTCGCGCGCATTCGGCGGTACCGTCGCCAGGATGACGCGGTCGACCCGGTCATCGGTTGCAATGTGTTAGCTCAGCCCTTCTTTCTACCGAAGGCACAGTGGATTCCAGTGCCGGTGAGCTGGGCGCCCAATATCGTTCAGGGCAAGACTTACGACTCGACGACAGCCGAGGGGGCGGCGCTTTGGCAGGCAGTCCGACAGGTCCTCCCCCAAGACACCGTTGCCGCAGATTCGGTCGCGGAGAGCGCAGACGTCGAAGGCGATCGATTTGGATCGGAGTATCTCACCCGCAGCCGGCTTGGCCAGGGGGCGTTTCGGGTGCTCGTGATCGATGCATACCAACGGCGCTGTGCCGTGACCGGCGAGAAGACGTTGCCGGTCCTTGAGGCCGCGCACATCAAACCCTATGCCAGTCAGGGCCCCCATCAGGTCCGTAACGGCCTCTTGTTGCGGTCTGATCTGCATAAGCTATTCGACGTGGGATATTTGACCGTCACGCCGGCATTCAGGCTTGAGGTGAGCCCCCGGCTACGGGATGAATGGCACAATGGCCGGGAGTACTATGCCCATCACGGCGAAGAACTCAAATTCATTCCGGCGGACCCAGGGGATCGACCAAACGCCGAATTCTTGAGATGGCACAACGAGGAAGTATTCAAGACGTGACCGATCCCGACCCGATCCCGCAATCTGATCAGTTCGGAAGGCTCCGAGAGGAGCTGCGCCGATTTGCCGCCGAACGAGATTGGGATCAATTCCACACCCCGAAGAATCTCGCAATGGCGCTGAGCGTTGAGTCCGCAGAGCTCCTCGAGCATTTTCAATGGCTGACTCCAGAAGAGTCGCAGCGTCTGGGCACGGATAGGATTGACGCGATTCGATTGGAAATGGCCGACATCCTGCTCTATCTCGTGCGCCTCGCGGATCGGTTGGGCGTCGATCTCGCGGCGAGCGCCTCGGAGAAGATCGCAATCAATGCGGATAAGTACCCGGTGGCCCTGGCCAATGGCTCTGCCAGAAAATACACTGAGCTGTAGCGGATGATCAGTTACCAAGAAACGTAGGTGGGCTGCCACCGAGTAAATTGCCAAGTGTTATGGAGGCGGAGCGATGGCGAGACGCGACGGATTATTCACTGACTTATTGAATGTGGCATATAAGCTGCCGTGGCAGGTCGGCGTTGCGCTCGCAATTCTCTCGGGCGGAATCCTGCATCTCGTAGCGGCAGCATTTTCACGGCCCGTAACGACGACGACTTTCGCTGATATGAGTACGGTCGTCATACACTCCGGCGTTCATGCCATCGCCTCTATCTTTCAATTCGTTCTGCCGATCGCGTTCGTGGTCGGAGCGGTAATGTCGTTCATCAAACGGAAGCGATAAGCTGGGGTTCTTAGGAGTGCCGCACCCAGTCCTCTTGGCGAGTTAAAGGGGGGGTCGAACTTGGCAACACTTCGATTCGCTCGCGAGTGGAGCCTCTCACCGATTGGGCTTTCAAATCGAACGGGGTGGTACGGCGCTGGTCACGGTGCTGGCGTGCCCACGATGTGAGGCTGAAATAATCGAGCGCACGGCCCATGGCAGGGAAAATTCGCCGGCCAGCGCTTTTGGGGCTGCGAGAAATATCCAAAATGCTCAGGCATTCGTCCCATTTCGTAATCTCGATCAGCCGGATGCGAATGCCGCAGTAGCGGATACTGTGGCAATACAGATACGCGACTGGTGTCCAAAGACCTCCACTAACAGCCGACGTTTCTTGTGGGCAATCTGGGGGTATGGCTGCGCGCCTTGGGCATGATAACGCGGGCATTAGATCCAGCGCTCACTGCGCGGGCTCCGAGTTCTGACGCAGGGCCTGCCCCGCGGCCCACGCGGCGCCGATGAGCCCCGCGCGATCGCCAAGCCGGCTGGGTGCGATGGTAATGGGTCGTGAGAAGAGAGCCGGAAGCGCCCGTCGCACCCGCTCATAGAGTTCGGGACGCACGCCGATGCTTCCCCCGAACACGATGAGTTCCAGATCGAGGAGCGATTGCAGCGTCACTACCGCGAGGGCCACCCAGCGCGCTGTGGTATCGAGGACCGACGCCGCCACCTCGTCTCCTTGCTCGAGGAGTCTGAAAATGTCGCGAACCGTGGCGGCTGCGGTTCCACCCTGGCGCCGGTATCGATCCACAATGGCGGTTGAGCCCACCTCGAGCTCGAATGTGCCGCTGGCAGAGGGGATCTGCGAGGTCGGGTCCATGCCGATTGGCAGGTCCGCGATTTCCCCCGCGGACCCACGCGCCCCCCGAAATAGCTTGTCGTCGATGAGCAGGCCGAGCCCGGTGCCTGTTCCCAGCGATAAGAACGCCGCGTTGCGGCAGCGACTGGCGCACCCGAGCGCATGCTCGCCCAGCATCGCGAGATTCACGTCGTTCTCGATCGCAACATCCGGTCCGAAGCGGCCGCGCAGAAAGCCGAGGATGTCGAAGTCCTCCAATCCTGCGATGTTGGGAATCAGGGAAACGCGGCCGGTGCGCGGATCGATCGCTCCAGGAATTCCTACCATGACATGCTGCGCCCGCCTGACCTCAATCCCGGCGGTTTTCGCCAGCTTGTCGGCGCAGGCGGCGATCTGTTCGGCCACGTACGCTGCGCCGCGCGGGTCGGTGGGCTCGGTCAATTCCGCCACGACGGATCCGCGCGCATCGGCAATCGCTGCGGCGAGCTTCGTGCCGCCCAGGTCCGCCGCAAAACAATAGGCGGTGTCGCAGGTCATTGACTGACACTACGCTGCGCGGGCGGCGGAAGAGGCAGCGCCGCGAACTCCGCGACGCCGAAGACCTCATCGTGGAGCCGGCGCAACGCGACCGACAACGCGCCCGCCACGCCTGCTCGCCTGCCGAGGGTGCTGGTGCGAATCTCCACCGGCCGCGCCGAGAGCTGCAATAGCACGCGCGCGACCTTGTCCGCAAAATCCGGACGCGCTCCAACCGAGCCGCCCAGTACCAGCAGTTGCGGATCCACGGTTGCGACGACCGTTGCGGCCGCTAGCGCAGTCAGCCGCGCCGTCTCGTCGACCACGTCCGCTGCAATCGCATCGCCCGCCTGCGCTCGCTCAAAGACCTGTCTTTCCGAATCAACTTCGGAACCGCCGGCCTCCCGGTATCGCCGCACGACCCCCGTGGCACCAACCTGGTACTCGAGGCAGCCCTGCAGGCGGCACTCGGCTTGCAGCGGATCGCCGCCGATCGGCAGATAGCCAATCTCGCCGGCGGCGCCGTTCTCGCCGCGAACCAGGCGGCCGTTGATATAGAGTCCCAGTCCAACGCCGCTGCCGAGCGCGAGGAACGCCACGTTGTTCACGTTTTGCGCGCAGCCATGCCATATTTCCCCGAGCAGCGCGAGATTGATGTCATTTTCGAGGACGACGGGACTACCGAGTTTCTCACCCAGCAGGCCGACGACATTGAGGTGATCCAGGCCGGTGATGTTGGGAGCCATCTCGATGGCGCCGCTCTTGGGGTTTACCACCCCAGGCGTGGCCATCACGATGGAGCGAATTCGGCTGGGGTGGGTGTGATTGTCGCGCGCCAAACGGTCCGAGAGCCGGGCAATCTGGTCGAGCGCCCAAGCTCCGCCGCGGCTGTCGGTGGGTTCGTCGGCCTCAGCGACCACTCTGCCTGCAATATCGGCGAGGGCGACCGTCAATCGTCGAGCTCCCAGATCGATGCCGAGCACGTGACCGCCGTCCGGGCTCAATTCATACAACACCGCGGTTCGTCCCACATTGCCGCTGCTTCGTCCCACCGGGCGAACCAGTCCCTGCTGCTCGAGCGCGTCAATGACTTCCGACATGGTCTGCTTCGACAAACAGGTCACCTTGGCGAGGTCCGCCCGCGAGATGGGACTGCGATGCAGTAGGGCCTCGAAAACGCTCCGTCGCGACAGCTGGCGCGTCACGCTGGTGATCGGTGGGGAAGGCATAGGGTTACCCATTTGATTCGTCATCTATCCGAACAATTGTAGCCGGTTTGGCTGGTAAAGCCACTAGTACTTGACTGGAATCCCGCCTCGTGCGAGATTGATTCGTCAATCGACCGAATAAATAGACTCGCAAGGGTACGGGATGAGCGAAACGCTCGAGGGAAAGGCCGTGACACACCTATATCGCAAGCACCCCCTATCCATGGCCATATCCCTGGCGTTGCTCGCCGCCGCCGCAACGTCAGCCAGGGCATCAGACCAAACCGGTACCCCAGCGGAAAACCGGGGGACGCAGGATCCTGGGCAACCGGACGGACCGACGCTTTCGGCCGACGCCAAGAAAGCCAAGGAAGAGGCGGACGCGTTGCAGGAGGTCATCGTCACCGGGGTACGTGAGTCGCAGATACGCGCGATCGAAATAAAACGCCTGGCACCGAGTATCCAGGACAGCATCTCGGCGGAGAACATCGGTCAATTGCCCGACGTGACCATCACGGACGCGCTTCAGCGCATCACCGGCGTGCAAATCAACCGCGACGCGGGCGTCGGAACGTCGGTGGACGTGCGCGGCCTGCCTCAGGTCGGCACCATGCTGAACGGTGAAGTATTCATCACGCCGGATCAGATCGACTCGCAACAACCCGACTTCACCACACTGCCTGCGACACTGTTCAATCAGGTGGACGTCATCAAGTCGCCCACGGCAAGTCAGACCGCGGGCGGCATCTCAGGTTCGCTCGATCTTCACACCTATCGGCCCTGGGATTTGCCGAGTGGCTTCACCTATAACTATTCGGCCGACGGCGAACGGGGCAGCACCACGCGCAAAACGGGACCGGAGGCCAGCGGTCTGGTCTCATTCAACGACGATGGTCGCTGGGGTTTTCTGGTGCACGGTGATTTTTCCGATACCACCCGGTTCGGCACGGCGGGCAAATATGGTTCGGGTGCAAACGCCACCGAGAGCCTCGACCAGTATGGCGTCATCTTCCATGGCGAAAACGCGGCCAGCGCGGGCGCCTACAACGGGTTCCTCGGTGCGTGGAACGGAGCGCCGATCCCCTCCAAGATCACGCAATATCCGAACGGTAGTGTCGACGTGAACGGCGACGGCAAGTCCAACGGCGTGTTCATGGGGAGCCAGGACATCGGCCTTTACGACAGCTCCATCGAGCGCAAGCGCGAGTCCGGCAATGCCTCGTTCCAGATGGACCTCGACCACGGACTCAAGTTGACCAGCGATTACTTCTACGCCCATCAGGATCAATGGGAACGCACCGTCGGCATCCAGTTCAACTCCACCAACTGGGAGGGCGCGACCTACGTGCCGTTGCAGTCGAGAAACACCGGGAGCACCGCTCTCAGTCAGTACAACACGCCGCCGCCCGATCCCAATTGGGCCGGATCGAACATCTATACCACCCAGGTGTATGAAAAATGGCCGGGTGATGTGGAATCGTACTCGCAAGTCAACCGCTGGCAGTCCACCGCGCAGAACTTCAATCTGCAGTTGGATTTCGACGATGGCGGCCCCTTCAAGGGGAGTGTGCGCGGCATCCGAGAGACGGCAACGCAGGAGTACATCGAGACCGACATCAATATTTCCGATTCCGACGGGTGCCTGTGGGCCGACCCCAACAGCTCACTGCCCTGCGGAACCTTCAACTATCCAACCCAACTGGGCGGGCCCCGCGTATTCAATGCCAACGGCATTCCCCAGAACACGGTCCCCATCATCGCGAATCTCACGGGCCGGAACGTCACCATCGGCATGCCGGCATCGCTGGCCGCCGACTTCGCCAATCCCAACGCTTGGACAATGAAGACGCTGGAATCGGGGGAAGACTACAATCGCGAGACCGCGATCACCGCGCTGCGCTTCGATGGACACTACTTCTTCAATGATGCATTCCACCTCGATTTCGGCGTCCGCAACAGCATCCGCAGCGCCAGTAACGACGGCTACACCTTGGTCACGCCCGTGTACGCCGGCATCGGCGCGAGCGACCCCAACGGCTGTCTGGTGCGCTATGTCGGATCCGATGTGATCTTGAGCGGCAATGCGACCGCCACGACACCCAGTACGTGGTGTACCGCGGGCAACTCGCTCGGGGCCTTCCGTGCCGGCCCGTTGTCGTCGCAGCAGCTGTCGAAGACCCCGGCGCCCCTCTCCGGCAACTTTCAGGAATACACCAACCTGCTGGGCTCGGGGATCACCTTCTGGGGGATCAACCCAAACGCACTGAACAATCCCATGGCGTACTGGAAGTCGCTGTATCCGAATACCACGACACAGGCGTCGCCCGGCGAGAGTTGGGCCGTATCGCTGCGGGATCTGTCGAGTTACCTGCAGGCCGACTTCAGCGGCGACATCGCCGGCATGAAGTACAGCGGCAACGTGGGTGCGCGCTTGATCCACACCGATCTCAATGTGACCCAGTATTTGACCGGCCTGCCGGGTCAATACGGAACCGAGCCGGCCGATGCGGGTACCCAAGTCACCCGGCGCAGCTACAACGACGCGCTGCCGGCGGCCAACTTCGCGATGAATGTGACCAGTCAATTCACCGTGCGCCTCTCCGCCTCCAAGAACATGATGCCCCTCGACTTGAGCCAGTGGGGCGGAGGTCTGCAGCTGAATTACTCGCTGCTGGAAACCAAGGCCGGCCCGATCTACCAGGTGGCGACCGGCTCCTCCGCGGGCAATCCTAACTTGAACCCGTGGCGTTCCACGAACTTCGGTGCTTCGTTCGAGTACTACATCAACACCACGAGCATGGTCGGTCTCGAACTGTTCCGCATCAATGTGCGGAGCTTCATCGAGAATGGCAGCGTGACCAATTGCAATCTGCCGGACGAGGACGGGGTGGTACGCCACCATTGCATCGCAATCACCGAGCCGCTGCAGGGCTCGGGCAACAGCATCCAAGGTGCGGAGTTCGACTATCGCCAGGGATTTACCTTCCTACCGTCATTCCTCGCCAACACCGGCATGGAGTTCAATGCGACCTATGCGCCCAGCAACACAGGCGAAACCGATCTGGCGGGCAACAAGATTCCCTTCCAGGACAACTCGACTGAGTCGGGCAATGTCATCCTGTGGTACCAGGACAAGCACCTTGAGCTCCGTGTCGCGTACAACTACCGTTCGAAGCGGGCCTACCAGAACAGCGTGGGCGGCATCGCAGGCCTGGAGGAGTACGAGGCGCCCCAGCAGTACGTGGACGCCTCGGTCCAGTACAAGTTCAACAAGTACATGGAAGTGTTCCTGGACGGCACGAACCTCACCAACGAGTACCAGCGCTTTTACTTGGTATGGCCGGACCAATTCGGGCACTCGAATTTCGCCGAACGCATGTTCACGCTTGGCGTCCGCGGGCAGTGGTGATCGGTGGCCGGGGGCTTGACGTGACGCGGGGCTTGTTGACACGAATGCCCCCCATCCGGCTGATGGCGGCGTTGGCGTTGCTGGTGGGCACGTCGCTCGCATGCGCGGACAACATCTTTGCCCCCACTCGGGTGGATGGCGGCGCCGGGTCCGTCATCGCCGTCGCCCATTGGCAGATACAGTCCAGTGCCAAAGCGCAGGAAAGCGGCGCCGAAGTCTCCTCCGCCGGTTTCTCAACCGACGATTGGTTCCCGGTGAGCGGCCGGGCGACTGTGATGGCCGGGCTCTTGGAGAACGGCAAGTACCAGCACGTGTTCTACGGCGACAACCTGCGTGCCGTCGAGGAGCCCGATGCCAGCGGCACCATGTTCGTGATCCCCTGGTGGTATCGCACCGAACTCACCGTGGGTGAGGGAGCACCCGGAATACGCACGTTGCTGCGTATCAACGGCATGATTCCGAGCGCGGATGTCTGGTTGAATGGGAACCTGGTTGCCGAACGGGCAACCGTCGCCGGCGCCTATCCCGTGCGCGAGTTCGATGTGACGGGCTGGATTCACTCCGGCACCAACGCCCTCGCATTGCGCGTGCATCCGGGCGACCCGAGAACGAGCTTGGGTCTAGGTTGGGTCGACTGGAACCCGACGCCATCGGACAACAACATGGGCCCGTGGCGGGGCGTGGACATCGTGCGGACGGGGCCGGTCGAGATACGCTTTCCGCAGGTGACATCGACGCTGTCGCTTCCGGATCTCGCGCACGCCGCGCTGACCGTGAAAGTGCAGGCGCGCAACCTCGATACGTCGGCACACGATACGACGATCACGGGCGTCGTGGCCGGCGTTTCCCTGCGGCGAATGATCCGCCTGAGCTCCGGCGAGACGCAGACCGTGTCATTTTCCCCGAAGACCGATCCGGGCCTCAATCTCAACCATCCGCAGGTCTGGTGGCCGGTCGGCATGGGCGCACATCCGCTCTACACCTTGGAGATGGCGGCTGCCGCCGAGGGTGCGATCTCCGATCGGGCCAGCGCCGCGTTCGGCATACGCAGCGTCAGCTCCCGCCTCACCCCGCAGGGTTATCAGCAGTTCGTCGTCAACGGCAAGCCTCTCCTGATTCGCGGTGCGGGCTGGGCGCCGGACATGTTCCTGCGCGACGACCCCCAGCGCATGGAGGCCGAGTTCAGTTACATCGTGAACCTCGGGCTCAACACCATTCGCAGCGAGGGCAAGCTGGAGGACGCCCGCTTCTACGAGCTCGCCGACCGCGATGGCATCATGATCCTCGCCGGCTGGGAGTGCTGCGACAAATGGGAATCGTGGGCCAAGACGGGCGGTGAGCCGTGGGACGCGTCGGACGAGAAGGTGGCCGCAGCGTCGATGGCGAGCGAGGCGCGGCTGCTCCGTAACCATCCGTCCGTGATCGGGTTTCTGATCGGCAGCGACAACGCGCCGCCGCCAGCGATCTCAAAGATGTACGTCGACATCTTGCATGCCGAAGACTGGCCGCTGCCGATCATCGCGGCGGCGGTACCCCAGGCCACGGCGGAGACGGGACCGTCCGGCATGAAAATGGATGGGCCCTACTCGTGGGTTCCGCCGGCGTATTGGTATGCCGACCAGCTGGGCGGCGCCTTCGGGTTCGACTCCGAAGTCAGCGCAGGCGCCTCGATTCCATTGATGGAGGACCTCAACCGCATGCTCTCGGCGCAGGAGCTGGAGGCACTCTGGAAAGACCCGCAGGCGCGACAGTTTCATGCTTCGGCTGCCTGGTCGATATTCGCGACGATCGAGCCGTTCGACACCGCGCTCACCAAGCGCTACGGCCCACCCAAGAGCCTTGCTGACTACGTCGCCAAGTCCCAGCTCGAGAACTACGACAACGTCCGAGCGCAATTCGAGGCCTTCAATGCGCACATGGATGCCGACAAGCCCTCGACCGGCGTCATCTACTGGATGCTCAACAACGCCTGGCCCTCGCTGCATTGGCATCTATATGACTATTTCCTGAATCCGGCCGGCGCCTACTTCGGCGCCAAGGTGGCCAATGAGCCGGTGCACATTCAGTATTCATATGACACGCGCGCGATCCTGCTGGTCAATCACACGCTCAACCGTGAGCATGGATTGCGGGCGGTCATCCGCGTACGCAACTTGGACGGCAGCGTGGCATACGAGCGGCGCCTCGAGGGCATCGATCTTGCGGGAAACGGTGCGCGGCAGCTGGCGATGCTGCCGGCGCTTGATGGCTTGTCGCGCACCTACTTCATTGAGCTCGAGCTCGCTTCAGCAGGCGGCAAACCAATCAGCCGCAACGTTTATTGGCTCTCCACCCAAACCGACGAGCTCGACTGGGCACATTCGACTTGGTACCTGACGCCCGTGACGCGATACGCGGACCTGACGTCCTTGCAGTCCTTGCCGGCCGCGACAGCTAAGGTCCGGGCATCGATGCGGCAGGAGGGAGCCGAGGCCATCGTCACCGTTACCCTGACGGTACCCCCGTCCTCGGGAGCGCTGGCGCTGTTCCAGCACCTGTCGATCAAGCGATCCGCGGGCGGCGAGCCGCTGCTGCCGATCCTGTGGAGCGACAACGACGTCACGCTGTGGCCCGGCGAATCGCTGACCCTGACGGCCACCTTGGCGACGTCAGGAGCGGAGAGTTCAACCAGGGCGCCGGGATCGGCGGCGCCGGTCGTCGAGGTGAGCGGATGGAACGTTCCGACCTCGAGTGTCCCGGTCGTCGAGAGCCGCACATCCACGCCGACCGGGCGCACGCCGGAGCCCGGACCGGATATCATCGGCTGGATGCCCCGTTTGGGGCGGTTTTAGGCAACCCACAGCGCCGATACAGGAGAGGGCCCCATGCCTGCGGTACCCCATGTCGCGAACACTGCCCGCAAGTTCCATTTCATTTCCGGGATGCCGCGCTCGGGCAGCACGCTCCTCGCTGCCATCCTCAACCAGAACCCTCGCTTCCGTTCGGGCATGACCAGTCCGCTGGCCGACATCATGGGGGTGGTGATGGCGGAGGCGAGCAGCAAGAACGACTTTGCCTTCGATGTCTCCGACGAACAACGCGTTGCCATGCTGCGCGGCCTGGTCGAGAACTTCTACGCGGGACAGGCGGACGCCGGCGTCATTTTCGATACCAGCCGGCTGTGGTGCAGCCGGATGCAATTGTTGGAGACTCTGTTTCCGGAGGCCAAGGTCATCGCCTGCGTTCGCCAGTTGTCCTGGGTGTTGGACAGCATGGAACGGCTGGTGCGCAGGCAACCGGTCGGCGTCAGCAAGGTGTTCCGATTCGACACCAACACCACCGTGTACTCGCGCGTCGAGGCGCTGACCGATCCGCGCGGCATGGTCGGATTCTCCTTCCAGGCCACCAAGGATGCGTTCTATGGCCAATATGCCCCGGGCCATTTGCTGCTGCTGACCTACGAAAGCCTGGCGCGCAATCCGTCGGCGGCCATGCGGACGGTCTACCAGTTCATCGGCGAACCTTGGTTCGACCATGACTTCGACCACATTTCCTACAACGCGCCCGAGTTCGATGCCCGCGTCGGCATGCCCGGCCTACATACCGTTCGCCCGAAGGTGGAGCCGATCGAGCGCACCGCCATCCTGCCGCGCGAAATATTCGCCCGTTTCGTGAACGAATCCTTCTGGATGGACCCGAAGAACAACATCAGTCAAGTGCCGGTCGTGTAAGTCGCGACCCGCCGTAAACGAGGGACGATCGAATGACAATGACATCCACGGTGCGCGCCGGAACTCGAGGCAGAAGCCAATTTCTGGTCGCGGTCGTGTTCTTGGTGTTTTTCGTGATCTCCTTTATCACCAATATCTTGGGGCCATTGATTCCCGACATCATCGCCGACTTCCACGTGTCGCTCACGATGGCCGCGATCCTGCCGTTCGCGTTCTTCATTGCGTACGGCGTGATGTCGATTCCGGCGGGCTTTGCGGTGCAGCGCTGGGGAGAACAGAAACCCATGGTCGCCTCCTTCGTGGCGGCGGCCCTCGGCGCGGCAAGCTTCGCGGCCTTCCCCACTTATTCAATGGCCGTGACTTCGCTTTTTGTCATCGGAGCCGGGATGGCGGTACTGCAGGTGGCGATCAATCCCCTGCTGCGTGTGGCCGGAGGGGAGGAGCACTTTGCATTCAACTCGGCGTTTGCGCAGCTCATCTTCGGCGCCGCTTCCTTTGTGAGTCCGTTGGTTTATTCCGATCTCGTGAGGCACCTCGATCCTGCGCATCGCGATCTTACGGGCCTCTACGGGGTCCTCGCGAGCATTACAACTCCCGCGCTTCCGTGGGTGTCGATTTATTGGCTATTTGCCGTGGTCGCCGCCGTTTGCGTGGTGGTGATCACATGGCTGCGCTTGCCGAAGGTGGAGCGTACGGAGGAGGAGGCGGCGGGCACGCTTTCCATGTATCGGCAGCTTCTGCGCAATCCATACGTCTGGCTGTATTTTCTCGCGATCATTGCCTACGTCGGCTGCGAGCAGGGCACGGCTGATTGGATGTCGCCGTTCCTCGAGCGCTATCACCATGTCGATCCCCACAAGGGTGGTGCGGATGCGGTCGCCTACTTCTGGGGACTCATGACCGCCGGCTGTCTCTTGGGAATGGGCTTGCTGAAGCTCTTCGACAGTCGCCGTGTATTGATCGGGTTTTCGCTCGGCGCGCTGTGCCTGCTGTCGGCGGCCCTGTTTGGCTCGGCCGAAGTATCCCGAGTGGCCTTTCCCTGCATCGGTTTCTTCGCCTCCATCATGTGGCCCACACTGGTGTCGCTGGGTTTGAACTCGGTCCCCCAGCACCACGGTCCATTCGCCGGGATCCTGTGCTCGGGTATCATGGGTGGTGCGCTCGTGCCCTTTGTCATCGGCTGGCTCGGAGATCTGTACGGCCTGCGATTTGGAATGCTGTTTCTGTATCTCACCTTCGGCTTCGTCTTGAGCGTCGGCGTGTGGGCGCGACCGCTCATTCGCAACGCAACCAGGGGCGGCACCAACTACACCGACGTGTGAGTCATCGATGCATAGATACTCTGCAAGCATGGTTATGGCGATCTTCGCGGCCACCGCACGGATCAGCGGCGCTCAGGCGCCATCAGCTCCCAATGTGCCGCCGGCGGCCGGTGCCGCAACCGCAACACGCTACGAGAGCGACCCTTATGAATTTGCGGCGGCAGACAGCGCTACCCAGGTCATCCGACTGTCGAGAATGGCCGACGGCGTACGCTTCACCTGGCCACGCACAGTCACTCCATGGGACACTGCTTTGCTCGCGGTCCGCAGCTGGGGCGCAGAACAAAACCCTTACGTTGAAGTGTCGGTCGGCGAGTTCCGCATTCAACAGTATCTCGATGCCAATGCGGTGGGCGTGCGCTGGTTGAACTTAGGCAGCTTGCATGAGCAACTGGCCGGTGGTGCCGAAGTCATCATTCGCACTCATGCAGTGACGCTCGAAGCCGAAACGGCCACGCTGCGTCTATTCGACAATCATCTCGACCTGCGGCAACGCATCTTGGTCGTTGCGCCTCATCCCGATGATGCCGAAATCGCGGCGTTTGGCCTGTATGCCGATCGGCAAGCCAGCGTGGTCACGGTCACCGCAGGCAATGCCGGCGACATGAACTATCGCGCCAGCGTCAGCGACCCGGCCGAGCACTACGCCCTCAAAGGCTATTTGCGTGCGGTCGATAGCGTGACTATTCCGTGGCAGGGCAATATTCCTCCGCAGCGCACCGCCAATCTCGGTTACTTCGATGGGAAATTGGATGCGATGTATCTGGCCCCTAAGCAAACGATTCCCGAAGTCTATGGTGCCAATACCGATGTGGCGCTCTATCGGCGCGCCAACTTGAGCAATCTGGTATCGAGTGCAGCGCGCAGCAACACCTGGCAGCATTTGGTCGAGGATTTGGTTGAGGTGCTGCGCAAGGTGAACCCGGAGATTGTGGTGATGCCTGATCCACGGCTTGACACTCATCCGGATCATGAATTCACCAGCGTGGCCCTCGGCCAAGCACTCGAGCAATGGCAAGGTAACCCAATCTTTCTGCTTTACACCAATCACACCGACAGCAACCATTATCCATATGGACCCGCGGGCACCGTCGTCTCGCTGCCGCCCGGCGAGCGGCATGTCAGCATGCAGAAAATTTATTCGCTTCCCACCACGCATGCCCTGCAAGTCCGGAAATTGTTTGCCTTGGAGTCCATGCATGATTTACGACTCTCTCCGGATGAGCAGGTCACCTGTAGTGTGGCAACCATTGCGCACCGTCCGGATTATCCACGCGTTCCGGAAGAAGATTATTTCCGACGCGCGCCGCGCGCGAACGAATTGTATTACCTGTTCGATAAAACCGGCGTACGCGCGGTAATACAAGAATTTCTTGCGCACTACGATGCGGCTCTAAGTATGCAATCCGCGCAGCAAGCACAATAAATTGGAGACGCTTAAACGCTCGTTCTAAGGATGTCGGCGCCCTCATCAACCATGCTTTGGTGCCGCGGCGGCAGCGAGTTCTCTCGCGCCGCCGCGGACTACGTTGCAGCGCTGCTGGCACGCAAGCCGGAGGCGGTCATCGCCTTGCCCACGGGGCAAACACCGCTCGGGCTGTATGCCGAGTTGGTGGCGCGAGCGGCGGCGAAGCAGCTGTCGGCGGCGCAGGCGCGGTTTTTCAATCTGGATGACTATTTGGGCTTGAGCGCAGCTCACCCCTTGAGCTATGCGCGTTTCCTGAGAGAGCATTTCTTGATGCCGGCCGGCGTGCCGGAGGAACACATTCGGCTGTTGCGGGGCGACGCCGGTATCGAGGCGGAATGCCGCGACTACGAGGCGGCGATTGCGGCAGCCGGCGGACTGGATTTGGCCATCCTAGGGTTGGGCGCCAACGGGCACATCGGCTTCAATGAGCCCGGCAGCGATTGGTCGGCGCGGACGCATGTGGTCGCCTTGAGCCCCGAGACCCGCGCCACGCATGTGGCGCAAACCCAAGGCAAGTTTGCCATTCCGGAGTACGGCGTCACCGTCGGTATATCGACCATTGTCGCGGCACGAGAGATATTGCTGCTGGTGGCCGGCGGCGCCAAGGCGCGCGCGCTGGCCGCGTTGCGCCGTGGCATCCCGGATCCGAAGTGGCCGGTGACGGCCCTGCTGACGCACCGCAATCTCACGGTACTCGCCGAAGCGGAATTGCAGTCGGCGGCCGCTGAAGGCGTCATGGCGCCGCGCTAATCGTGCCCGTCGGAGAGTAGCTCCTGTCTAGGCCCGCACTACCCCTGATAACCTGCCCCTTATCGGGAGGCCCAGGGCGCCAGCGCGTCGCTGACCTTCGAGTTTATTTCTCTTTATTGTTCCAGCCGGTACGGATCGAATGTGCACTCGTGAGTTGTGATCCACAGGGGCAACGGAAATAGGCGGTCTACAAGCATCCATGTTTGCTACCTTCCTCGATGAACTGCAGACTCCATTTTCTGCAAAGTGGTCGATGGACAGCTTGACATGCTGGTATGCACCCTGAACAAGGATTGGCGGAGTACTGCCACGGGCCTCTCGAAGTCCATCACGGTAAGTTAAATCGCCAACATGAAATCGCCATGACCAGGCGCCACTCAATTAATTGCACTCCCGGACGGGGGCTATTTCGGAATCCGAGTACACTGTCCGTGGAAAGATTGTTGAAAGATGCCCCGTGAATTCCGGATGCCCAGCTTCGGCGGGTTGTTGTCGATTACCAAAGGATCGCCGGATCTAAGGGTCCACTCATGTCAAACGTCACCGTCTACTCGTTCAAGGGCTACGACACTACCAACCATTGCTACATCTTGCGTCCTGCGAAGGCTACGCTCGAGCGAATTCGCAGGATTGAAGATGCCGTCGCGGATTTAGGTTCGGGCGAAAACGTGCCGTTGTCGATGGTGGATAACGATGGGTTTCGTCGCCCGGGCACTCCAATAAAGGGCGGAAAACCCTCAGGCTGACGGAGCCACAACATCTGCCGGTAGATTCTCGCGCGCAGGTCTGGGGTGAGGGCGCCGAGCGGCGCCTCACCCGCTACGCGTCTTTCAATAGGCGGTTCGTCCACGCCCGATGGCATTGGCCCTCCGCGACCTCCTTCCAATCGCGAACTCCGAGCAGATTGTTGGGCCGCACTGCTCTACTCGAACATTGCGACGCAACATGCATTGACCGTCGCCCTCGCCTGAAAGAACGGCTAACATCACTTGCCATTTTAATGATCACTCATAGGACTTTTTGCAGCCGGGAAGATAATCGCACATGAACACAAAAGCGGGTTCTTGGATTTCGCTGACTGTATTTTCTTTGATATTCGTAGGGTGTGCCCAAATGGGTGGCAGCTCTTCGACGCGTACTGAAGGTAGCGCCGATTCGCCGGCGAAGTCAGCAGCGATTCACCCCGGAATGAACGCCAATGGCGAAGTTATCGATGCCACAAAGGTCGAGAGTGGGCATGGTCAGAAGGTTAAAGGGATCAATGATTACGAGGGAGAGATAACTGGGATTGCTGCGCCGAATAGCAGATTCACGCAATTGAAGATCGGCATGGGTTTCAAGCAAGTGATGGACATTGCGGGACCGCCAACAGATCAGGGCGCATATATTACCGGCAAAGCCTTTATTCCTTTCTATTTCGGCAGCGATCGAACGCGGTCTGAATTTGTGTATAAGGGCGAGGGCCGATTAATTTTTGCGGGTGGTTCCTTCGGCGATCTCAGTGGCGGCAACCTCATCTGGATCATTCATTGCGCGACGGAACCCGGTTATCGCTAGCCGCGACCATCGACGAACACGTTTACTGAAACAGGACTTCGGCCGAAGCTGCTACGTTCGAGAAATTCCTATGTGCGATGCAGCAACCATAAATAGGGCAACGCCAAACCAGCGGCCGATGGGTCGTTCCCCGGGAAATCTCGTTGTTTGTATTCACACCGAAGGTCGGTGTGCGTTTCACGCAGATTGTATTCATAATTGCGACCGCAGCATGGAAACTCCAAATCGGGGGGGTCGGATATGAAGAGGCATTATTACCGGTTGGCGGCGGCGATATTTGCAGTAGGGATATGGGGTGCGGCTGCGGCGCGCACGATTTCCGTCGACACACCGAGCTACTTCCCTCCGCCAATTCATCCAGGCCCGGGTTTCGACTTTCCGTTTCTAATGAGCGATTCAGCGTCGCTCACCATCAATGAACCGGACACCTCTTTCGTCTATCAGCTTGCGTTTTCGCCGGGCACGCCAAGAGAACCTTCCGCCGCGGGCACCAGTCTTGGTGCGTCGTTTCCGAATCTGCCCGCTTCCAATTGCTCCTCGAATTACTACACGGGCTCGGTCTACCCGAACAACCCCACATACATTTGCGTGGCCTACATGCTCAACTGGGGCCCGTCGCCAAACGAGCCGCCCAGCCGCAAAAGTGATCACATCGACTCGCAAGTGATGATCTACCAATTCGACAATGCCGCGGCGATCGAAAACGGCAATTGCGCCAGTGGCGCCTGCAGCCCCGCACTCACTCTCAAGCAGCCGAATGGTTCGACGGTGGTCATCGAGAGTCCCCAGGATGTGATCGAGGTCGATTTCAATTACACGGATAAAAGTTGTACGCGCAGAACGGCGTCGCTAACGGTCAATGCGCGGACTTATGCATACACCGGAACCGACCTCTGCGCTCATCGGAACGTGTTCTTCTTTTACGTAGCCGGGGGAAAGGCAGTGTTGTTGGAGCGCCCCGACGGCTGGACCCTGGAGTGATTGACCTTTTTATTATCGCAGCTTGGCGGCTAACGTCATTGCAACCACCGGTGGCTCGTTGCTCTTAAGTTGCCTGCCCTTCAATGAATTTCAATCTTCGGTGGGCCAACAGGCTCTGAAAGCCCGTCGGGCCGAATCTCATTTCAATGATCGGCAACGCTGACTCAAGCTTGCCTCGCGCGGTCGCCGGATCGCCTTGGTGCGCGATCCATTCCGCCTCGACGGATTCCAAAATCGCGAAGCGCCACGCCTCCGTCGATTGCTGCTGCGCCGGGTATGCAGCTTGCAGAAGCCGGCGTGACTCCGCCAGCAGAGCGGCGGCACGCTCAACGTGGTTGCCTCGAAGTTCAAGATCCGCCGCGTTGAGTAGCACCTGATCCAGCAGCGCGCCCTGATTGGGAAGCCGCGCAATCCGCTCGGCGCGCTCGATCTCGACCTGCGCTTCTGGGAAGTTGCCGGTGTAGCCGTCGATCATCGCAAGACTATTGAGCGGCGGCACCAGGTCGTCGTGGTCCGGGCCTTTGGCCTTCTCGTCCATCGCCAATGCCTGCCGGAGCAATGGCTGTGCAGCTTCAAGATGCCCCGCCAAGAGCGCTGAGCGACCCATGTTGTTGAGCAGCGTCGCCACTTCCGGGTGCTCGGGTCCATATACTTCGCGGTAAATCGGCAGCGCTTGCCGGTACAAGTCGCTCGCTGCGTCGTATTTCCCGGACTGAAACAGCACCGAACCGAGATTGCTCAATGCCTGGGCGGTGTGCGCATCCCGCGTACCGCCGGCCGCCAGGTGCAAGTCGAGCGCTTCGCGCATCGTGCTCTCGGCGGCGCTTAGATTGCCGCTGCCGTAGTACACGCTGCCCAGAGTATCGAGCGTGTGCGCAAGGACCTTTTCATGGCCGGGTCCGCGCTGCCGATCGGAAGCAAGCGCCTCTCGGCACAGCTTCTCGGCCTGCGGATATTTTTCCAGCTGCACCTCGACCTCGGCAAGGTCGTCGAGTGCTTCCGACTTAAGGTCGCTCTCCGCGGGCAGTTCCTTGCGTGCTATCGCTACCGCCTGCGACAGTATTTTCTCGGCCTCGTCGTAGTGGCCGGCTAGATACAGATTCGATCCCGATGCACTCTGCGTACGCACCCGGGACTCACCCGACACTCGAGTCACGTCTTGATCGGCGCGCGCTTTGGCCAAGAATTTCTCCGCCTGATCGTAGAACCCCAGGCCCGAATAGGCCTGCCCCATGGCGGTAAGCAGCTCAGCACGAACCGCCGGTTCGTGTTCCATGCCGGCATCGATTTCCGCCGCCCCACGATCGAGCGCTTCGCGCACGGTGACCGTGTTGCCGCGGTTCTCACCAGGATCGGCGAGGCTGAACAGGGATATCATGAAGCGCGTCGTACGATCCGCGGCGGTACGCTCCTGCAATGCAAAATCGCGTTGCCTGATGGCCATGAGGCCGGCAACGGTCGCTACAATTGACAGCGCCGTGAGCGAGATCCCGATTGCCGTGATCACGCGCCGGCGACCACGCCGACGCGCCCGTGCGTACAGTCGCGATACCTCCACGAATTGCCGCAGAGGCTCATCCACATCCGGGCCCCAGCGTTTGACCAGGTCCTCGGCCTCGGCAAGCCCCAGACCTGCGAGCAGCCTCTCGTTCTTGTTTGGCGCCGGAGTGCTTTGCCACAAGGAGTGGCCGCTTTGCAATCGATCCAGCGTTTCGTAGTCGCGGCGATCGGCATCCACCGAATTTCGCAGCCTCGGCCATCGGCTCAATAATGTCTCGTGACTCCAGCGCACCCAGGGGTCGGCCGCGGACACGCCTCCCGCCGAAACCAGTCGAGCCTGGTTGAGCGCCTCGACGAGCTGGCGCTCCAAGGAGCCCTCCGGGAATCTGCTCAACGGACAGGACGTGGCCGTCGCCGCGAGATCCTGCAAGCTTTTGCGCACCAGATGGCGCACGACGAGCGGGAAAGTACTTTGTACCGCCTCGGGCAGCGCAGCGAAAGCTTGATCCCCACGCTCCGCGAGCGCACCAGCCGCACCTCCGAGCCGGTCATAGGTCTCGAAGGTCAACAGATCACCGCGCCGCTCTTGAAACAGCTGCTCCAGCAGGAATGCGATCATCGGCAGTGCGCCCTCGCCGCCGGCTTCGTTCTCGATCTCGAGAGCCAGGTCGCGCTGTGCAGTCGCTTCGAACCGGAGGCCGGCCGCTCGCGCGGGCTGGCGAATGATGTCGCGGTAGTCAGCGAGACTGGGAGGCGCGAGATTGTAGAGTCGGCCGCGATCCGCCAACGCGCTCAATTCGGGGTCTTGTCGCAGCCGGTCATAGAAATCGTTGCGCATCGTTGCAACCACCCAGACCCGGCCGGTTCCCGCCAGTGACGCGAGCAGTCTCCATAAGCCTTGCCGGACGGTGTCGGGACGGGCGAATAGTTCCTCCATTTGATCAATGGCGATCAACAGACCGAAGCGCCGATGCGACCCGGCGGCGGCATCGGCTCCCGCCGCGTCGACGCCCACACGGTCGAGCGCGCGAATGAGGGGTGCCGACGCCGACTGGGGGCTGCTCGACGCGAGCGCCGCAAGGGCCTCCGGTGTTGGATAGTCCCCTTCGGCGAGCTGCGCAAGTCCGACATCGCAGCGACCGTGCGAAGCCGGCTCGTACAGCGCCCGCGCCAGGCCCAGGCACAGATCCTCGCCCATCTCGTGCGGCAACAGCATCACGGTGCGAAAAGCGTTGATGGCATCGCTGCCGTCCTCGAGGAACGCGGGGACGCCGGCGTCGCGCATCCGGGGCAGCAATCCCGCCCTCAAGAATGAGGATTTGCCGGCGCCGCTGGGTCCGAGAATCAACAGAAACGTAGTGCCGCGCCGGCCGGCTTCCGGACCGATGGCCGCTTCGATGAAGCGCGCCCGGGCCCGGCCAATGTCCGCGTCCCGGCCGAAGAATAGGCCGGACTGTTCCTCTTCCAACGGCGCGAGACCGCGGTAGGGCGAGCCTTGGGTGGCAATGTTCCACAGAATGTGCCTGGCCTGGCGGCGGCGCAGCCAATCGCGCAGATTAAGTTCGAACTGTTGCTCAAAATTGCCGGCATCGGTAACGGTTTGGAATCCGGCGATGTAGTGCCCCGTGTTGCTGCGAAACCAGCGCTCCCAGAACTGATCCAGCGCCTTTTTTTGCGCCCATTCGACGCCGACCGTTTCCTCGTCGAACGTGATTTTCGCGGTCTTGCGGTAAACCAGGATGTCGGGCAATTGATCCGCGCGCTGCTCGCGGGCATCGCGCGCCTCTTCGAACTCGTACTCCGTACCGGTGCGTGAGGTCCCGTCGGGACGGTTGTATGCCGACGGCAGTTCCGTGCCCAGCCGCTTCCAAAAGACGAACACCACGAGGTCATGCTCGCCTGGATTGGGAATCTGTTCCTGGAACGTTCCGGTTGCTGAATAATACGATTGTTCCCAGCGGGTCAGCGAGAAGAGCTGTTCGCCCCGATGCTCGGCGTTCAATCGTTTTATGACTGCCTGGGCGCGATCCCGCTCGGGTAGCACATCCCCAGGAGAAGACAGGAACACTTTGTACACTGGAATCTCCATGGCGCACAGCCGAGACTCGGCCGGGCCAGAGTGGGCATCGTTGCGGATGTCCTCGTCGTCGTCAACCGCTGTGGGAACCCGGAACAAACCTGGGGGCCTGGCCGTCGGTGTATCACAATCTAGGAACTGGCCGAGTATCCCGTGCACTACGGAGGTCACAGCCATGCAATACGTTGTCTGGGTGGAAACGATGATTGCCGGCCAGTCTGTCGCAGTGCAGCGTGCGGCCGTAGTTGAGCGTCAATGCCTCGCAAATGATCCGACAAAGCGGGGTCTGACTCTGTAAGAAGGGGAGGGATCCTCAGCGGCATTAAACAGGAGGTGGTTCAATCCCAGGTGGGGCTGCAGAGCGGCGCCGCGAGCGTGTGCGAGCGCTGCCAGAAACGACTGCGCATCAAGGATATAAGAAAACGGCGCCTCGATACGGTCTTTGGGCGAGTCACGGTGTCATGCCGACGCGCCGCCGAGATCCTCAACGAAATGCTGCCGGGCCTCAACCGTAGGATCTTGCCATTTGATCGCCCTGCAGTGGCGATGCTGCCCTTTGCCATGCAGCTGGCTGCGCCCGGCCTGACGATGCTCGAGATTTTTGTGCTGATGGCGCTGACCTTTTGGGTAGCGTCCTGACGCTGCGTACGGGTAATGCCTGGGTTCATGCGCTCAGTTACCACATCATCGCCCCGCATGTGATTGTAGACGCGCCATTGGTGGTCAAGGTCTTCGGCATTGTGCCGTGACGCTACCGGCGACGGTCGAGCAGCGCCCTCTCGAGTTTGTACGGGCCACACGCATGGCGTGGTGGATTGTCGGCGCGAGGATGCCCCGTTACGAACTCGTGCCTGGCACTGATGCTGCAATGTGAGATTGACATTCAAATCCGGCAGATCCTTCGTTGAGCCCACTCAAACGAAATATTCGTGGATCTGTCCCACCGCCGCCCACACCGATGCGCTCACTCGCGCCTCGCTAGTCACAGGTGCGATGGCCTGATCGGCCATAGGCGCGCCGCGCGATCCGCGAGGTTCTGGAAATAAGCATAGCAGCGCTCGATATAGCAGCGCCGGCGTCAGTACCGCCGTAACCATCGACACGTCAAAAATATCCGATGATGGACTCATGATTGGCGCGTACCTCGGAATGCTGATAGGCGTGCTGACGGTCGCGGCCGGCGCAGGCGATTCCGTGCAATCAGGCAGCGATACAGCCAGGGGGCGGGCCCTATTCACAGCGAACTGTTCCGCCTGTCACCAGGCAAGTGGCGAAGGCCTGCCCGGTGCGCTTCCATCGCTCAAAGGCGATAGCGCCGTCAATAAAGACGACGCAACGCAACAGATACACGTGGTGCTCGAAGGATTGCAGGGCGAGAAGGTCGGTGGCGTGGTTTACGCGAGTCCCATGCCGCCATTCGCCAAGATGCTCAGCGATGCTGATATTGCCGATATCATCGACCATGAGCGCAACTCGTGGGGAAATCACGGGAAACGGGTGACGGCCGCGCAGGCCGCCTCCGAGCGCGCCAATTCCAAGTGACTGACACGGGTGTTATGGTGTGTCAATGACGTAGAGGTGAAACATGAATATTTCGAGCAAAAATCGCATTGCGGTCATTTGTGCCAATCTTGGACCGGTGGTTTGCGCATTGGGCGGCTTCGCCACCTGGGCCGACGCGCAGAATTCAGCCGCGCCGGCGGCCGACCGATCCAATTCCAGCGGTGCGTCGACGACGCAAGACGCAGAATCGGTGGAGAACGACAAATTGAGGAACCGCGTGGCAGCGGCGTTGCACGCGGACCCGTATTTCTACGACGAACATGTCACGGTATCGGTCGAGAAGGGCGCCGTCGTGTTACGTGGGTTCGTCTTTAGCGCTTGGGATTTGCGAGATGCGCTGCGCATCGCTAGTGTAGTGCTTC